>Ga0209070_100063_pt1 | contig 164421 bp, 154 predicted proteins | sample SynthPrep_5_END__FD_187205 | JGI IMG/M metagenome (GOLD analysis project Ga0209070, IMG submission 187205) | Synthetic microbial communities from Ohio, USA - SynthPrep_5_END_DS10_MetaG (SPAdes) (version 2) | ecosystem: Engineered > Bioreactor > Aerobic > Activated sludge | place: USA: Ohio... | reverse complement strand
TGGTAACTATTCGTTTACAACGTGGTGGCGCGAAAAAGCGTCCATTTTACCAAGTTGTGGTAGCGGACAGCCGTTTTGCTCGTGATGGCCGTTTTATTGAGCGCGTGGGTTTCTTTAACCCAATCGCTGGCGGTACTGAAGAGAAACTGCGTCTGGACCTGGACCGCGTTAATCACTGGGTAGCACAAGGTGCTTCACTGAGTGATCGCGTGGCAACTTTGGTAAAAAACGCTAAGAAAGCAACTGCTTAATTAGCTAAAGGTCGTGTGGAGTAGTCAGCTTGAGTGAGAAAGATTTAGTCGTTCTTGGCAAATTTGGTGCAGTTTACGGCATCAATGGCTGGCTGAAAGTTAACGCTTACACCGACTTCCCGGAAGGGATTTTTGATTACACACCCTGGCAAATAAAATTTCAGGGTAACTGGCAACCAGTGCAGGTTTCCAGCTGGAAGCGCCATAGTAATGGCCTGATAGCGAAACTGGACGGCGTCAATGATCGGGATCTGGCACAGCAGTATGTAAATGCTGAAATTGCCGTAGCAAGCCAGGCACTGCCTTCTTTGGAAGACGGTGAATATTACTGGAAAGACCTGATGGGCTTAGCAGTAATAAACGAGGCGGGTTATCACTTAGGTGAAGTAACCGACATGATGGAAACCGGCTCTAACGACGTTTTAGTAGTTAAAGCCAACCGTACCGATGCATTTGGTCAGAAAGAAAGGTTGTTGCCGTTTTTAACCGATACCGTGATTAAAAGCGTCGATTTAACCGAGCGTCGCATTATCGTAGACTGGGATCCCGCGTTTTAATGCCGGATGACACTAAGCTGTGGGTAGGGGTTGTATCCTTATTCCCGGAAATGTTTCAGGCAATAACGCAATATGGGGTAACCGGCCGTGCTGTAAAGCAAGGCATTATGCAACTGCATAGCTTTAACCCGCGTGATTTCACAACGGACAAGCATCGCACTGTAGATGACCGGCCTTATGGTGGTGGCCCTGGTATGCTGATGATGGTGCAGCCGCTACGTGACGCTATACGCGCCGCCAAGCAAGCTGCAGGTGAAGGTGTACACACGGTGTATTTGTCGCCGCAAGGCCGCAAATTAGACCAACAAGGTGTCGCTGAACTGGCGCAACGTTCTAAGCTACTGTTAGTAGCTGGCCGGTATGAAGGCATTGATGAGCGCGTAATAGAAAGCGAAATTGACGCAGAATGGTCAATTGGTGATTACGTGTTAAGTGGCGGTGAATTGCCGGCGATGACATTGATAGATGCAGTGTCGCGCTTAGTACCTGGTGTACTTGGGCATGAACAGTCAGCAGAGCAGGATTCTTTTGCATCCGGTTTGCTTGATTGTCCGCACTACACAAGGCCGGAAGTGTTGTCAGACAAACAGGTACCAGCAGTTTTACTGAGTGGTAACCATGAAAATATACGACGCTGGCGTTTAAAGCAGTCTCTTGGGAGAACCTGGCTTAGACGACCGGATATGTTAAATCTCCTGGCTCTGACTGAGGAGCAACGACGGTTACTGGCTGAGTTCCAACGTGAAGATCAGCAAGAGTGCCGGGCGGGGCAGCAAGAAGACAGTTAATTCCAGGTAAAGTGAGATTGTTATGAGCAAAGTTAGCCAAAACATCATCAAAATGCTTGAAGACGAGCAGTTAAAGAAAGACGTTCCAGCGTTCGCGCCGGGCGACACTGTCGTAGTTCAGGTAAAAGTAACTGAAGGTGATAAAACGCGTCTGCAGGCTTTTGAAGGCGTAGTTATCGCAAAACGTAACCGTGGTCTGCACTCTGCATTCACAGTACGTAAAATCTCTAATGGCGAAGGTGTTGAGCGTGTATTCCAGACGCACAGCCCAATGGTAGACAGCATCACCGTGAAACGTCGTGGTGCAGTACGCCGTGCTAAGCTTTACTACTTACGCGATCGTTCAGGTAAATCAGCGCGTATCCGCGAAAAGCTTAACTAAGCTACCCTTAAAAGGCCGACACTTGTCGGCCTTTTTTCTTTTTGGCATAGTGCACACTATGACTGATACTAAAGCACCACTGGCTACACCCATTCTTAACTTGTTGCAAGGCCAGCTGGAAAGCCTGATTTTGGGGTTTACCCCGGCGCATAGCCTGATAGAAGAACAGTACTTGTTAGCGCGGTTGGGGTTAAAACTACACAACGATACGCTGCAAAGCGCTGATCTTGCCCGCTTTCAGCAGCATTTTGTGCTGTACCACCTGTTATATCGCATTCAGCAACATTGGCTGGCGCAGCGTCACGGTTATTTAGCCATTGGCCTGGCCAAACTACAGTTACTGCCGTTAACTCAAGCGTTGGCGCCTGACGCCGATACCGGCCGGCAAGACTATTATCTTAACTGGCAGAACTTTTATGCCATGACAGAGCAATTACTTGACCAGCACTTAGCGGCCTTCTGGCAACAGCTGCCACGGCCGGTTATGCCGGCAGATGTTATGCCGCAACACAAGGCGCTGGCATTGCTTGGTTTAACACCTACTTTTACGTTACAACAGCTGAAAAAAGCCTATCGTAGCAAGGCGTTACAATTACACCCGGATCGCGGTGGCGAGCAGCTGCAATTTATTTTACTGCAACAGGCTTATCAGCAACTGCTGCAATCTGGTTAACGCTTTTTCTGTACACTTAACTATACGTATTTTATACAGTGTAATTATTTGCTGCTATCTTGATTTTATTGGCCTTGGTTGGGTTGACGCGCCGCTTTTGGATCTTTACTATTTGCAAATCGTATTTAAATGATTACGTGTTGTATATTAAAGTTTACGTAAGGGCGCGCTTAGCAAATTTAGCGTTTTTACCTATGCTTAATGCCTGCAACACCGCACACCGGAGTTTTAGCATGAGTAAAATAGTAGATGACCTGCGCATAGTGGCGGAAAAGCCGCTAAGTCCACCGGCGGTATTGAAGAAAGTACTGCCATTGTCAGAACAGGGCGCGCAGTTTGTACAACAGGCGCGTAACACTATTGCCGATATAGTACACGGCCGCGATAAGCGCCTGCTGGTGGTTACCGGCCCGTGTTCCATTCACGACCCGCTGGCGGCAGTGGAATATGCGCAAAAGTTAAAACAACTCCAGCTGCAGTATGCCGACAGCCTGTATATTGTGATGCGGGTATACTTTGAAAAACCACGCACTACGGTGGGCTGGAAGGGCTTTATTAATGACCCGCATTTAGATGACTCTTTTGATCTGGAAACCGGTTTAACCTGGGGCCGCGAGCTGTTGCTGAAAATGGTAGAAATGCAGTTACCTACAGCCACTGAAGCGCTGGACCCTATCAGCCCGCAATATATGTCGGATTTAATCAGCTGGTCTGCCATTGGTGCCCGAACGGTAGAGTCGCAAACCCACCGCGAAATGGCCAGCGGCTTATCGATGCCGGTCGGCTTTAAAAACGGCACCGACGGCAACTTAAATATCGCGCTAAATGCGCTGCAATCTGCCGCCAGCGGCCACAGCTTTATTGGTATTAATCAGCGCGGCGAAGTGAGTTTAGTGCAAACTGCCGGTAACCCGGATGGCCATATTATTTTGCGCGGTGGCGCTAAACCTAACTACGACGAGCATAGCATTGGCGAAGCGCTGGCCAAGCTGGATAAACTTAAATTGCCGCGCGGCATAGTCGTTGATTGCAGCCATGGCAACTCAAATAAAGATCACAACCGCCAGGGCGAAGTAGCGCAAAATGTGCTGGCACAACGTTTGGCCGGTAACGACGCCATTATCGGTATTATGCTGGAAAGCCATCTGTTTGCCGGGCGCCAGGATCTAATTGACGGCAAGGCTGAAAAGTACGGTGTGTCGGTAACGGATGCCTGTATTGATTGGGATACTACAGCCCAGCTATTGGCGGCATTGCACCAGCAAATGCAGCCGGCGGTGGTGGCCGCCTGACATGACAGATTTGACAGCACAGCAGGCACTGGCACCACTGCGTCAGCAAATAGACAGTATTGACAGTCAACTGGTCGCACTGCTGGCGCAGCGTGCTGAAGTTACCGCGCAGGTAGGCAAAATTAAGCAACAGTTTGCTTTGCCGGTATATGTGCCCGAGCGTGAGCAAGCGTTACTCAGTGCCCGGCGCGAACAGGCGCAGGCGCTTGGCGTATCGGCCGATTTAACTGAAGATGTGCTGCGCCGTATCATGCGCGAGTCATATCAAACCCAGGAAAGCGGTTTTGTATGTTGCCGTGAAGGCAGCGGTAAAGTGGTGGTAGTTGGCGGTGCTGGTGCGCTGGGTGCCCGTTTTGTTAGTCTTTTTCAACGCTCCGGCTACGACGTTGCCGTGCTGGAGCAGCAAGACTGGCCTGATGCAGAAGCGATTTGTGCTGATGCGGCGCTGGTACTGCTGGCAGTGCCAATTACCTTAACCGGGCAGTTAATTAATAAGCTACCGGCTTTACCAGCTAACTGCGTACTGGCCGATATTACCAGTATTAAGCAGTTGCCATTAGCGGCAATGCTGGTTAAACATAGTGGCCCGGTAGTAGGGCTGCACCCGATGTTTGGCCCCGATATTACTAACCTGGTCAAACAGGTGGTGGTGGTATGCCATGGCCGGGATGAAAAGCAATATCAGTGGTTGTTAAAACAACTGAATGTCTGGGGCGCTGAGCTCGCGGTAAAACAAGCTGTTGAACACGACAGTGCCATGCAACTTATTCAGGCCATGCGGCACTTTTCGTCTTTAGTGTATGGCGTGCATTTAGCCGATGAAAACGCCGATCTGCATGAACTGTTACAGCTAAGCTCGCCAATTTACCGGTTAGAGCTGGCGATGGTAGGGCGCTTATTTGCCCAGAATGCCGAGCTGTATGCCGACATTATGTTGTCATCCTGCGAAGTTGCACAGCTGCTAGAACGCTATCAGCAGCGTTTTACCGGATTGCTGCAGTTACTTAAAGCCAAAGACAAAGCCGGTTTAATGGCCCAATTTGGTAAAGGCCAGCAATTTTTCGGCGAGCTGGCCGGCCAGTTTTTGCAAGAGAGCAAACAGCTACTGCAAAAAGCTGCAGACAGCCGTAGTTAGGCAGCAGCCGGTTTGTCAGCTGCCTTTTATATTGCCAGTTAAGTTAGATGATAGTAATCCAGTATCAGCTGCCAGGCGTGCTCGGGTGTATCAGCATACTGGATCAGCTCCAGATCTGAGGCGCTGATCACACCTTCTTCTACCAATAGGTCAAAGTTAATCAGTTTTTGCCAGAAGGCTTTGTCGTACAAAATTACCGGCACCCGTGCGGCTTTTCTGGTTTGAATCAGGGTAAGGGTTTCAAACAGCTCATCTAAGGTACCAAAACCACCGGGGAAGGCGACTAATGCACGGGCGCGCTGTAAAAAGTGCATTTTACGAATGGCAAAGTAGTGAAACTGAAAACAAAACTGCGGTGTAATGTAAGGGTTGGGCTGTTGCTCTCTTGGCAGCACAATATTTAAGCCAATGCTTTCGCCGCCAGCGTCCATAGCGCCGCGGTTGGCTGCTTCCATTACGCCGGGGCCACCGCCGCTGATAATGGTCATGGCGCAGTCGGGGTTGCAGCAACTGAAGCGGGTAGCTAATGCAGAAAACTGCTGGGCAGCGGCATAATATTTACTGTTAGCTAACTGCTTTTTAGCTCTCTGCAGTGCCTGCTGGTTGTCAGTGGTATTGTTTTCTGCAAATTGTTGTTCTGCCAGCGCTACGGCAGTTTTGGCCTGCTCAGGCGATAAAAACCGCGCGCTGCCGAATACCACTATGGTGGCGGTAATATTGTGCTGCTCCAGCACCAGCTGTGGCTTTAAATACTCCAGTTGCAGCCTTACATGGCGCAGTTCGTCCTGCATTAAAAATTCATTATCGGCAAAAGCCAGCCGGTAAGAGCTATGTTCCTGCAGTTTGGCAATAGCGTCCAATGATTGCTGTGCCGACGCCAGATGGCGTTCGTGTAACTGATGTGGGTCGCCTGACATACTGTCCTCCCAGGGCACTTAAACAAACTTCATACTATGGCAAGGTAACAAACTAAGCTATTGTTTGACTAAGATTAATGTTTTCTATCTGTTTCACTGTTAGCTTAAGCCACAACTGCTGAGGATGATAAATGTGGACTGATGTGTTAATGGCCTTTGGTGCCCTGGGTTTGATTTTACTCGGTATGGATTGGATGAGCCAGGGGTTGAAAGTGGCCGCTGGTCCAAGCCTGATGCAGTTTTTGCAGCGCTGGACCCATACGCCGTTGCAGGGCGTGGCTTTTGGCACTGTTGCTACTGTGGCGGTGCAATCTTCCAGTGCTATTACGGTTACCACCATCGGCTTTGTTAATGCCGGTATTTTGTCGTTGCAAAATGCTGCCTTTGTTATTTATGGCAGTAACGTTGGTACTTCGCTGACCGGCTGGTTTATCGCTTTGGTGGGGTTGCAGTTTAAGATCGATGCGCTGGCGCTACCCATTATAGGTGTAGGTGCGTTGTTAAAGCTGTTTGGCCGCAGCAGCCGCAATAAGGGCATGGGGGAGGGCTTACTGGGGTTTGGCTTGCTGTTTCTGGGGCTGGCATTTTTAAAACAAAGTTTTGACACGGCCTTTGTCGATATTAATTTTAACGGTCTGGCACAGCTGGGTATATGGGGTATTTTAGCCGGCGTGCTGCTGGGTACTTTACTCAGTACCCTTATGCAGGCCTCCATTGCGGTAATCGCCCTGGTTATCACGGCAGTGTCGACTGGTATTATTCCGCTGTCGTTAGCTGCAGCTTTTGTTATCGGCGCTAACCTTGGCACTACGTCTACAGCGCTGATGTCTACCCTGGCTGCCACGGCTAAAGCGAAACGTCTGGCCTGGCTGCACGTTATTTTTAATGTGTTAACCGGGCTGGTGGCCTTACTACTATTAACGCCATTGCTGTGGGGCATAAACCTGTTACAGCAGTGGATGTTTACCACGCCGCAGCCGGCGCTAAGCCTGGCGTTGTTTCATACTTTGTTTAACGTTCTTGGCGTATTGCTGATGTGGCCGGTAACCGGCCGGCTGGTGCTGTGGCTGAACAAGAAGTTCCGCCGGCAGACAAGTGCCGGTTTACGCTACCTGGATGCATCCAGTCTGGCTATACCGGCACTGGCCATTAATGGTCTTAGCGCTGAGTTGCTTCGGGTTGGCCAGCTTATTGCGGCTCAGGCCGCACGCCTGGCGCAGGCTCTGCCCACTGAAGCCGAAAGCATAGATGATATCCGCAGTTTACAGGCAGAGATCAGCAGCTACATGCACCGGTTGGGCCGGGAGCCTTTGCCGGCTGGAGAGGCGATGCTGCTAAATGAACTGGTAAAAAGCCAGTTGCAACTGGAAATGACACTGCAGCTGTTGCCGGTGCTGACACAGCATTTGGCGGCTGATGTTGCAGTGTTTAACAACGAAGCTGAGCTGTGGCAACTGCTAAGCCGGGCAACCTGGCCGGACGACGCCGGGCAGATCCGCAGCAGTTACCGCGAACTGCTACGCCAGCGCGAGCAAAATAAGAAGCAGTTATACACCTTAGTATTACAAGAGCGGGTAAGTAAAGATGCCGGTGGTGAACAATTGTTACGCCTAGCGGAAACCAAACGTTTTACCCGGCAACTCACCCGGGCTTTGTTATCGCTTGGCGCGTTACAAAGCCGGTTTGAACCTTTAACAGACAACCAGGAGGCCACTGATGCCGCTTAATGCCAGTTTAACTTTTGTCGGCGCTGCGCAGCAGGTTACCGGCTCTTGCTACCTTATACGCGTTAATAATCAGCAAATTCTGCTTGATTGCGGTATGGTGCAGGGCGCCGATCAAATTCGTGAATGGCATAAATTTCATTTTGCCTTTCGGCCCAAAGACATTGATTTAGTCATTTTATCCCACGCCCATATCGACCATAGCGGCCTGCTGCCACTGTTAGTGGCGCGCGGTTTTGACGGCAAAATACTTTGTACCCCCGGCACCGCTGAGCTACTGCCAATTTTGCTAAAAGACTCAGTGCATTTGTATTTAAAAGATCTGGAATGGCAAAACAAAAAAGCAGCGCGTGCCGGTAAAAAGCTGCAAGACCCGGTGTTGTCAGTTGCCGATGCGGAACGGGTGGCGCAATTATGCGAAACCGTAAGCTACAAAAAGCGTGTTACACCACTGCCCGGGCTGGAGCTGGAATTTGCCGATGCCGGGCATATTCTTGGCTCGGCCATAGTGCAGTTGTGGCTTAAAGGCAGCAAAGCTATGCGCAAACTGGTGTTTTCCGGTGACTTAGGCAACCCGGCTACTGTGCTGATGCACGACCCAACCGATATTGGTCAGGCTGATATTGTACTGATGGAGAGTACCTACGGTAACCGCAACCACCAGAATATCGATAACTCGCTGGAAGAATTGGCTACCGCGCTGGAACACGCCAACAAAGACGGTGGCAATGTGTTTATTCCGGCTTTTGCGCTTGGCCGCTCGCAGGAAGTTTTGTACTACCTTGCGCTGTTGCAGCGCCAGGGCCGGTTAAAGCAGCGCATGGTGTTTCTTGACAGCCCTATGGCGATCAGCATTACCAATATTTACAACGACTACCTGCACAGCCTGGAGCAAAAAGACTTAGCGGCCATTGGCTTTAAAAAAGGCATGCAACTGCAGGATTTACTACCAATGCTGCGCCTGACCGAAAGTGTGGAAGAATCAATGGCAATAAACCGTGTTAGCGGTGGTGCCATTATTATTGCCGGTAGCGGCATGTGTAATGGTGGCCGTATTGTGCATCATTTAAAGCACAACCTATGGAAAAGCTCGAACCACCTGATTTTTGTCGGCTTTCAGGCGCAGGGCACATTGGGCCGGCGTTTGGTGGATGGCGAACGGCGGGTAAAACTGTTTGGCCAGGAAATAGTGGTGAAAGCCAAAGTGCATACTATCGGTGGCTTTTCGGCCCATGCCGGCCAGAGTGAACTATTAGACTGGGCGCAGGCCATCGGCGGGCAGCCACAGTTTTATCTGGTACATGGCGAGCCGGAGGCACAAGCAGTGCTGCAGCAGGAATTAGCACAGCTTGGTATAGCGGCGAAAATTCCGGCCAAAGGCGATGTTATTGCGTTGTAAGCGGTAAAATATGTTTTGTTACTTTTAACCTATGGTCAGGCACCTATGCTGTGCCTTATAGTGTTTGCTACTTCAATGACAGCAGCGCGATACGGAGCATCATCATGCGTAGCATCCTGTTTTTTTCCGGCCTGATCCTCAGCAGTAGCGTGCTGGCCAGTTCTACTGATCCGCAGGCATTAACCGCGCAGGTTAAAGCCTTATGGCAAGCCAAAGATGCCCAGGCAGCCCAAGCATTATTAACGCCTTTGGTAACTAAAAAAACCAAAGATGCCCAGTTGCTGGCGTTGCTGGGGCAAACCGAGGCACTGTTAAACAACGCAGACAAAGCAGAAGACTTGCTGGAAAAAGCCGTGAAGATTGACAGCAAAAACGCAGATTATCAGCATTGGTATGCCACGGTAAGCTGTAATCTGGCATCTTCTGCCAGCATGTTAAGTGCGCTGGGGTATGCCAAGCGCTGTAAAAAAGCCTACGAAACCGCCCTTAAACTGGCACCGGATAACCCGCGCAGCTATATTGCGCTGGGCAGTTTTCTGGCTCAGGCGCCCGGTATTGCCGGTGGTGATAAAGGCAAAGCCTTACAACTGGCAGAGCAGTTAAAGCAGATTGACCCCTTCCAAGGGGCTTTACTGCAGTTAAATGCATCAGATTTACAAGACGATGCTGTTTTTGAGGCACTTTTAGCCAAAGACGAACTGCTAACGCAGCGGCCGGAAACTTACCTGCAGCGTGGTGTAGCGTTTTCACGCACTGATGACCATGCCAAAGCAATCGCATTATTTGAGCAGGCATTGACCATGCCGGCCAGCGATGACGATGCCGCCGCAGCACAAGCGCAGGCGCTGTATCAAATTGGCCGCTCGGCAGTAAAAAGTGGGCTGGCAGTTGATAAAGGCATTAGCGCTTTGCAGCAGTTTATCGCGCAGCAGCCGGCAGCAGATAATATCGACTGGGCAAAATTGCGTTTAGGTCAGTTATATATAGCGCAACAACAACAGGCTAAAGCAGAAGAAATTTTAAAACCGCTGCTGGCATCAACACAGGATAAAGAGTTAAAAGGTGAGCTGCAAAAGCTGCTCTGATACACTTTGGGCCTTAGTTTGCTGTGTCAGAATATCAGGGCCCTTTTTATGCCACGACCAACCCTTAGAGCCATCCATCATGTGGCGATAATTTGCAGCGATTACGCCCGTTCAAAGCAGTTTTACACCGAACTGCTGGGCCTAACCGTTATTGCCGAAAATTACCGCCGCGAGCGCCATTCCTGGAAACTGGATTTAGTCCTGCCAAACGGTAACCAGCTTGAGCTGTTCAGCTTTCCAAGCCCACCGCCAAGGCCAAGCCAACCCGAAGCGCAAGGCCTGCGCCATCTGGCTTTTGTGGTCGACAACGTCGCAGCATTTTCTGATTATTTAACCGCCAACGGCGTAGCAGTAGAACCGATCCGCATCGACGAATTTACCGGCAAAGCTTTCACCTTCTTTCAAGACCCCGACGGCCTGCCGCTGGAGTTATATCAGCGCTAAGCTAATGCAGGGCGCAACTATGGCCCTCCTACAATCTGCCAATGATGGCCATCGGTATCGATCAACTGCACAGGCAATAGGTGTTTGTCCGCCGGCCGTGGCGCCATAAACGGGCGATAAAAGAGGTGCGGTTGGTTAATCATTTTCTCTACCAGGCCTGTAGTGAGTAACACCTGACGCTCTGCCGCTGCAGTGCTGGTTTGCTCGCCCGGCAGGCTCAATGCCAGCTGCAGCTGGTGCTCTGTAAGGTGTAACATGGCTGCGCGCGGTGACTGCCGCAGTATAACGGCGTGCAGTTGTTGCTGATAAAACTGAATCGCTTGTGCCAGGTTGCCGGTTGTCAGATAAACCGTTTTCATAGTGCCGCTCCATAAGTTTGATACCTGCAGTTTACTGTTTCCAGGTTGTTCAATTAATAGCCTCTGGTTATAATCAGAGTTTCCAAAGGGAAACAATGGTGGCGTATGAAACCGGAACGGCTTGGCGATATGCTGATTTTTGCAAAGGTAGTGGAGCAAGGTAGTTTTACCCTGGCTGCAGACTTGCTGGAGTTATCGAAAAGTGCTGTCAGTAAAGCGGTGAGCCGTTTGGAGAATTATCTGGACCTGCGTTTGTTGCAACGGACCACCCGCAGCATGGTTGTGACGCTGGAAGGACAGGCTTACTACGAGTACTGCCAACAAATTGTTACCCAGGCGGCCGCTGCTGAAGCGCATCTGGGCAGTTTTCGGGATAGCCCGCGTGGTATGGTGCGTATTACCGCCGCGGTAACATTTGGCTCGGTGCAGGTGGCACCATTGCTTGCCAGCTTGCTAAAGTTGTATCCGGAACTTGAATTAGAGCTTCTTCTAGATGACGGGCAGGTCGACCTAATTGCTGAAAAAGTCGATATTGCTGTGCGTTGCGGTCCGTTACCAAGTTCTGGCCTTATCGCCCGTAAGGTCAGTGATTTGCCGTACAGTGTAGTATGCTCTGCAGCCTATTTAGCCGGGCGGGAACTGCCATTGCATCCTTATCAACTGGCATCTCATCAGTGCCTTTGGCATGGCGCTTGTGCTGAAAAAGCACGCTGGCACTTTATTGAGCACGGCAAGCCGATAGTGGTACCGGTAAATGGCAGATTAAGAGTTAACAGCTCTCAGGCGCTGATCCATGCCATGAAACAAGATTTAGGCATTGCTTTGCTACCGCGCTACCAGGTCGCAGCAGAGCTGGAAGCGGGTAACCTCGTAGAGTTGTTGCAAGACTTTATGCCCCCCGCCGCGCCCGTGTACCTGGTGTATGCTCACCGCCAGCATATGAGTGCAGCTGTTAAAACCTGTATCCGGTTTCTGCAAGAGCAGCTGTAGCCTTGATAGTATGGCAAGAAGGTGACGTTTACCGGGAACAATATGAGGCGGAATGGCTATTCGTTGTTCTGCGGCACAGCCTTCCTGCTTTGCTGATACTCGGCAATAGCGTTATTTAACTGCACCATGAAATCAGGTTCTTTTTCTAAAAAACGCTTACTGATGTAAATGGCAAAAGGTAACTCCCGCATAGTTTTAAACTGATAGTTCTGCAACGGGTAGTTATACTCTCTAATTACGGTTAGCGCGGTTTGCTCCGGTAGCATAATGGCATCTACCCGGCGATTATTTAACAAGCGAAACAGATCACGAATATTATTTGGCCCGCCGGCCACGCGGTAGCCTTGCGCTTTTAACCATAGATAAATATTGCTGTTAATTTGCGCCGATACAATCGCACCGCTGGCAAAGTTGTTGCTGTCGGGGGTAAGCGTTTGCTGTTGCGTTAACCATACCCAGGTCCAGCGGGTAATACTTACCGGATCTGAGAATACGGCTATGCTGCTACGCTCGGCATTTTCTGAGGCTAAAAATAAACCGTCGATTACCTCATTTTGTAAATCCAGTACTGCGCGGCCATAATTGGGCACCAGTGAAATATCAAAATCACGCTGCAGGTACTGCATAATAAATACAAAAGCGTCATAGCCCTCACCTTGATATTGGCCATCCTTAACATAGGTGTAAGGCGGGTAATCAGGCATGGCCATACGCAATACGGCTTTTTCTGCTGCTGCGGCGAACCCGGCAATAAAACAACAAAAACACAGTAAATGCCGCATTAGAAGCTAAACCTTATGGTTACAATAACCGCTCAAGTCTAGTTTATTAACATAGTTTTGAGTAGTGCGGCAGGGGCCTGATCCTGGAACCTTAAGCCCCTGAGCACATGTTATCAGCCGGCAGTTACCTGAGTTGGCTCAATATCTTCACTGGGGTAGCAACCTAATACTTTAATAAATTTGGTGATCTTATTTAACTCTTCCAGGGCACGGGTCATGGCGTAGTCATTCAGGTTGGCGAACACGTCGACGTAAAACATCTCTTCCCACGGGTTACCATTAATAGGCCGTGATTCCAGTTTTCCCATACTGATACCATGCTGCTTTAACACCAGTAAGGCATCTACCAGCGCGCCGGGTTGCTGGCCGGTATACATAATAAAAGTGGTTTTCGCCGGTATGGCTTTGGCTACAGTCACCGGTTTGCGCGCTACTACGATAAAACGGCTGACGTTGTCTTTCTGGTTAGCCAGATCACGGGTAAGCACTTGCAAACCGTATAGCTGGCCGCCTTCTTCACCGCCAATAGCAACCACTGTTGGGTCTTGCTGCTGCTTAATACGGTTAAAGGCGTCGGATGAGCTGTCACAGTATTCAATTTTTACTTGCGATAAACCCTGCAGGTACTGGCTGCACTGGGCAATAACCTGTGGGTGAGCGCACACCTGGCGGATTTTGCTTAGATCTGTGCCCGGTAAACCGAGCAGGCAGTGGGCGATAGGGTGAGTCAGCTCGCCAACAATGGATAACCGGGTATGCTGCAGTAAGTCGTACACTTCGTTAATACTGCCCGATGAGGTGTTTTCAATCGGTAGCAGGGCGTAATCGGCATGGCCGGTTTCAACCGCCTGGACTATTTCGTTAAAGCTGTCGCAGCCTTGTTCAATAATGCGCTCGGCACGGCGGGTAAAATACTTTTGTGTCGCCCAGTAACTGTATGAACCCTGGCCACCCAGAAAAGCCACCCGTACTGCCGGGTTGTTGGTGCCGTTTAGCTGGCCCTGAATTTTAGCCTGCTGCTGCAGCACTGAGTCTTCAATAATGACATGGTACAGCCGGGTTACGTATTGGGCGTCCAGCGCTAATGGTTTACCTTGCTCAATCAGTGACAGCAGCAGCTCTTGCTCACGCTTTTGGTCACGTATCGGTTTGTTTTGTGCCAGTTTGGCGTCTGCTACAGCCAGTGCCAACTGCCGCCGTTTTGATAATAAAGCCAGCAATTGCTTGTCGGTGTCAGATATTGCGTGGCGTATTTCATCCAGTTCCATGTTAATTCTCTTTGTCTGAGCTAAAAGTAAGCAAAAAAAAACCTCCCGGCGTGGGAGGTTTCAGGTATTACTGCGCGCGCAGCTCACCGCCTCCCGTGTAAGGTGGTAAAGCGAAAAAAGCTGAGCGCGGTATTAGGTGTTTTCATGGCGTCTAACATAGTCCGTCTGGATGGCTAAAGTCAACCCTGAGGTATCAGCAGCAGCTGATATTTTTTCTCGCCGGGTAAAAACGGCAAGGCTACTTCGTTTAACCAGTACTGGTGATCGCCACGATAAAACGGCGAAAGCGGGTGGCCAGACTGACCTGCCGGTATGGTTAAAATACCTTTATGTTCTTGTCCCGGCGCCACTACCATGCGCTGCGACTGGCCAAAACCAGGCCGCTGTACCCTTGGCATATGGCTGTCGCCGTTAAGGTGTGTGGCGGGCATATTAAGCCAGCCGCCCAGCAGCGGTATGGCGCCAGACAACGGGTGGTTTATACGGGCCTGATTAATATAACCCCAGTTACTCTGGTTAATGCTGCCGTTGTCTTGCTGCAGCTGTTGCTTACTTTGCAGCACGGCGGTAAGCAATAATTCATCCCAACTGCTAAAGCCCGCCGGTAAGGTATCGGTACGGCGTTGTTGTAACATGGCCCAAAATGGCGTTTCCAGTGAGTACTTCAGATCCTGACTACGGGCGCCATGTTGCTCCAGATACGCTGACAGGGGGGCAAACTGCAACTCAAGTAATTGCTGGCGAAAAGCCCGTACCAGGCTGTAGCCCACTGCATCAACGCTGGCACTTTGTGAGCTGGTGAGTACATGCTGGCGGTACGATTGCAACTGATGCTGCTGCACGGTGTCATTGTCCAGTACCTCTAACAACAACTGTTGCCAGCGCTCCAGCATGAGTGCGCGGTTATCCAGCTGAATTTTATGCAAGGCCTGTTCATCGGCACTATGTAGCTGGTTCAGACCTTGTTGTATTTGCCAGCCTCGGGCGCCTAAGTCATAACCGCCATTGCCAATCAGCTGATAGTCAGCCGCGCCAATGACGCGCGAATTTGCGGTCCATAACCGGTGGCTGGCCGGGTTTAATAACTGTGGCTGGGCATCAGCTGCGACATAGCCAAACCAGCCATAATCAGCATTGCTCCAGTCTTGTGCGGTATCCAGATCCGGCAGGTTGCGTTTAGGTATGCGGCCCATCAGGCTCCAGCCGATATTGCCTTTATTGTCGGCTACCAGCAGGTTCTGTGTGGGTATGCCAACCTGTGGTGCCAGTTGCAGGGCATCTTGCGCTGTGGCTGAGGTTTCCAGTTGCAGCAGGTTAAAATTAACCGCTTCAATATCATAAGCAACCCAACGTAAAGCATAGGCCGGGCTATCGCCAAAGCGTACCAGCGGCCCCCATTGAGTTTGCGCCAGTTGTAACGGCTGATCCGGCCCGTTGGCAACTTTAATAGTGTCGTATACGTATTCCAGTGCCTGCCAGCCATCTGGCGTTAAATAGCGTTTGCCATCGTCTGACAGTTGCAGTGCGACCAGATCATGCCAGTCGGCGGTACTGTTGGTAAAACCCCAGGCAATATTACCGTTAGAGCCCACCACAACAGCGGGTGTGCCAGGTAGTGTAAGGCCGGTAACGGTGCGCAGTTGTGTGCCATCTCGCCAGTTTAGCTGGGCTTTATACCAGGTACCGGGTACGCGGATACTCAGGTGCATATCATCTGCCAGTATAGCGCTGCCATGGCTGGTTAAACTGCCGGCTACGGCAAAGTTATTGCTGCCAATGTCGGTGGCATCTTTTACTGTGCACAGGTTACAGGCGGTCTGGCTGTCAGTTAGCAGCTTTGGGTAGGTTGAGGCGGGCACAGGCACGGCTTCAACCCGGCTGTTATCTATCGCCGCCTGCCAGATATCAGAATCTTGCTGTAAAAAACGATACCATTCATCCGGCACCGTTTGTTTTAATAGGGTCATTGCATAGTCGTCGCGGCCCAGTTTGCCTTGTAAATCCAGATACATGCTGTAAATAACTAAAAACGAATCGGTTTCTTGCCAGGGGGTTGGTGTTTGTTGCAGCACGGTGTATTCAAACGGAGGCATGCTAAGGGCAGCCAGGCCTTCGTTAACGCCACGGCTATAGTTACTCAGCAGTTGCTTGTCTTTAGCAGGCAGTGCCGCCAGCGCTTGGGTGGCACGGCTGCGAAAGCGGTGTTGGCGTAACGCCTGATCGGCCTTTAGTGCGCGCTTGCCAAACAGCCCGGCCAGCTCGCCAGCGGCATTGCGGCGCAGCAGATCCATTTGAAAGAAGCGTTCCTGGGCATGGGCAAAACCCAGTGCAAAGGCGGCATCACTGCGGTTGGCGGTATGGATACTAAGATAACCCAGCGCATCGCGTTCCAGCCGGGCGGTGGTGCTGATACTGCTTGGTTGGGTACCGTCATAGCTTGGTAAGCTCAGGTATAGCACGGTGTAAATTGCCGCAGCGGCGAGGGCCAGCAATAAGGTTAATATGGCAAGGATCCACTTCCACCAATTCATCTTTTTGTGTCTCTGGTATAAAATCAAAAACTTAGCATAACGGAGACTACGCACAATGTCACAAAAAGTAAAAGTCTGGGATTTTGCCGTGCGGTTTTTTCACTGGAGCCAGGTACTGTTGCTGGCGGGGCTGTGGTACACCGGTGAAGAAGGGCTAATGGCACAGCATCAGTTACTGGCATATACGCTGCTGGCACTGGTGGTGTCACGGCTGGTCTGGGGCTTTATGGGCAGTAAAACCGCACGTTTTAGCCAGTTTGCCGCCACACCTGCGGCAGCTGTGCGTTACCTGCGCAAGCCGTACGCGGTTAATGGCCATAATCCGGCGTCTTTTTATATGATAGTACTGCTGATTGTTTTGCTACTGGTGCAATTGCTTACCGGGCTGGCTACCTTTGACAACAGTTATATGAGTGACGGCCCGCTGGTCAGTTTGTTACCGGCAGGCTGGGTCGATATTGCCTCGGATATTCATAAAATCAATATCAATATTCTGCTGGCGGCAGTGGCTGTGCATGTTATTGCGGCACTCTGGCACAGTGTGCGGGTACATAATGTGTTGTGGGTGATGGTTAGTGGCAAAGACCATGCAGCAACTACCTATACTGGCGGGGTAAAACACAGTGGCATTTACTTTATTCTGTTTGGGTTGTTATTAGTGGCGTTGTATTTCTGGCAGGGGCATAAATTGCTGGCGCTGCTGTAAACAGCGCCTTGTCGCTATTAGTTTTTGTATTCGTCGTGGCAGGCTTTGCAGTTGCGGGCAAAACTGCCAAAGGCTTTACGCACCTCGGCCTGATCCAGGCTGTCAGCCGCCGTTTTTAATGCCAGTGCATCAGTTGCCATCTTCTCGCCCCGGCTTTGAAAATCGCTGAGGTTTTTCCATACCGCTGCTTTGGCATCACCGCCGCCTTGCTCGGCACCTGGTACAGTAAAGGCTTCCCATGGCAGTGTTGTTAGCGTAGCCAGTGCAGTAGCTCGCTTGTTGACACGCTCTGCATCGTAACTGACGTCGCCTTTTAGCATATCAGCAATATCAGCCATATTATGGCGGATCAGCTGGAATGCAGATTGACGGTATTTCACGCTATCTTTGGCTTCAGTAAAGGCGCTGCCGGCAAAAGCAGAGGTAGATAGCAGAGATACTAAAACGACAGTTAACAGGGGTTTTTTCATTGTTTCATTCTCTTTTGATGAATTAACATGCAATAATGATTGCGTCGTGTCGGTATAGAAAGCGATATCTTGCCAATAATCAATAGTTTTTTCAAAATCAGGCAGAGTAGTGAAGGACGTAAACTTTATTAAACCAACAGGAATGGACTCGCTGGGGCGCAAATTTGCGCTGGTGGTATTTCTTGCCATCGTTACTGCCGGTTTTGTTATAGGCTATGCAGTTATTTTGCTGCAGGAGGCCAATGAATTTGAGCAACAACAAATTGCTCTGAAACACAGCGCGGCAAACCACGCTTTACAGCTGAACAAAAATTTTCTGCAAAAAGAACAAAAAGCTATTGCGGCTAATCAGGTCATTAGCCGCAGCCTTAGTCTGGCATCGCTGTCTGGCGGTACCACTATGAAAGCCGCTGCCGATGGCAGTATCCGCGTGCAGGATGATTACTCCGGCGCTTTTGTCGCCGCGCAAAACTACAATACCCGTGTTGCCGCGTTGTTTGATAAAACCGATTTGTTGTGGCAGCAGCTTTCGCCACTGATGTTGCAGGAGTTTTTTAACTTCTATTTTATTTCCAAAGAGCAGTTTATCCGTATTTCACCGGCTGACTGGGCGCTGCAGGTAAGCAGCGAGCATGATTTTAATCAGGATCTGTTTTACAACATTGCCACACCAGAGCAAAACCCGGCACGCCAACCACGCTGGACGCCACTGTATTACGACAATATCTGGAAAAAATGGATGACCAGCCTGATCATTCCGGTGTATATCAATGATGAGTTTGTTGGTGTTACAGGTACGGATTTTATTCTGCAGGATATTCTGGCCATGTTGCCACGCCAGGAAGGCCGCCATAGTATGATTTTTGACAGCCAGGGCCAGATTATCAGCTCAGCCCGGCAGTTTTTACGCACAGATCCACCAATGAACACCCCTTTGCAAGCCGGTGAAACCAGCGCAGACAGCCTTAGCCAGTATGCGCGTCAGTATGCTGCCAACCCGCGGCAAATTATGCAGGCGCAAGCCCTGGTGCCGGAAAAGCTTATTGCGACAGATGTTGTCGAGCGCGCAGATTGGTATTTAAGTGTCTACGTTGATAAAGCCGATATTGCTACTGCTTTTAGTTCAGTGCGTTCCCGCCTGGTGCTGGTGTTTACTGCAGTGGCGTTGTTGGTGGCATTGTTTTTACAACTGATTATTTATCATTTTATATTAAAGCGGATCAACCGCTTATCCGGTGCTATCAGTCGCTTATCCCGTGGCGACTTGGAACAGGTGCAACTGGATACACAAAACGATGAAATAGGTTTGCTTAATCAGGCCTTTGGCCGCATGTCTGATGAAATATCCACCCTGGTCAGTGGCTTAAATGCCCGTATTGAAGAAAAAGAACAGGCAGAGCGCTCAGCCAGAAAATTGAGTAAAGCGGTGTCTTTTTCCAGCTCGGGTATAGTGCTAACCGATCAGTTGCTGCGTATTGAATACGCCAATCCGTTTCTGACCGAGATGATTGGCACCACAACAGAACAAATACATTTACAGCCGCTTGGCACCTTATTTGCCGAAGAAATGCACCACGTGGCAGAGGAAATTCAGCAAACGCTGGCTGAGCGCCAACATTGGCGCGGCGATATGTTGCTGCAACATGCAGAGCGTCAGCTGTGGGTGTCACTGGCCATAGCGCCTATCCGTGATGAAAAAGGCGGTATAAGTAACTATGTCTGCGCCATGCAGGACATCTCCTTTATTAAACAAAGCCAGAAAAAGATGGAGCAACTGGCCTATTACGATGTGCTAACCGGGCTGGCTAACCGCAGTTATTTCCGCGATCAGTTGCGCAAAGCCATTGCTATGTCGCACCGCGGCTACTACAGCTTTGCCTTGTTATATTTTGATTTGGATGAATTTAAACGTATTAATGACACTCTGGGCCATGATGCCGGTGACGAATTATTAAAAGAAGTGGCCAAGCGGCTGATCAGCCGCTTGCGCGAAGAAGACACTATTGCCCGGCTGGGCGGCGATGAATTTGCCGTTATTTTAAGCGGCATTACTGACCGGGGCCAGGCGTCCAGCATTGCCGCGAATTTACAGCAGGCTTTTGCTGCGCCGGTAAAACTGGGCAACCATGAAGTGTCTATCAGTGCCAGTATCGGTATTACGGTAGCGCCGGAAGATGCCTCAGAAGAAGAGCTGCTGCTCAAACATGCTGATTTAGCCATGTATGAAGCCAAAGCCCGCGGTAAAAACACCTTCCACTTTTTCAGCCATGACTTAAACGAAGCGGCCAATGAGCGGCTGCTAATTGAAAACCAGCTGCGTGAAGCCATCCGTGAGCATCAGTTCCTGCTGTATTACCAGCCCAAAATTGATATTCGTGATAACAGTATTGTTGGCTATGAAACCTTACTGCGTTGGTTACGGCCGGATAATACCCTGGTGCCGCCGCTACGGTTTATTGGCGTGGCCGAAAGCACCGGGCTGATAGTGCAAATTGGCGAGTGGATTATCTGGGAAGCCTGCCGGTTTTTATCACGCCAGCATAGCCGTGGTCATAATGTTACCTTGTCGATTAATTTATCTGTGCGGCAGTTTAAGGATGATAACCTGCCGGAAATTGTTGAACGTATTTTACTGCGCACCGGTGCCAACCCGGCCTTTTTAATCTTTGAAATTACTGAAAGTATGTTGATGGGTGACACCGATGCGGCTATTAACCAGTTAAATCAGTTAAAGCGTCTCGGGGTGTCTTTATCTATCGACGACTTTGGTACAGGCTATTCTTCGCTTAGTTATTTAAAGCGTTTTCCGGTAGACGAGCTGAAAATAGATCGCTCGTTCGTCAAAGATATTCCTGATGATCGCAACGACATGGATATTGTTGCAGCGATTATTGCTATGGCGCAGAAGATGAATCTTCGCGTAGTAGCTGAAGGGGTAGAAACTGCCGAACAAGTTGAATTTCTAAGAAAAAATGCTTGCTATCAGGTTCAGGGTTACTACTTCAGCATGCCACTGGCTGAGCAGGAGCTTAGTCGCCTGAACTACGTTGTTAACAGTTAACCCTTAATTCAGGAACATGTTATGACTTCAGAGCGTTTGTCGCTGTTAAGCGCAGCGCTGCTGACGGTATTTGCCGCCAGTAGCCACGCCGACCAGACCAGCCCCTTGCAAGGTATTCAGGATAAAACCCCCAATTTAATCGCCCTGACCGGTGCCACTGTCTATACCGAACCCGGTAAAAAATTGGAAAATGCCACCGTATTAATTGCCGATGGCCGCATTAGTGCTGTAGGCACCAGTGTAAAGGTGCCAGCGGGGTATCAGCAAATTGATGCCAGCCGTTATACGTTATATCCGGGTTTTATCGACCCTTATACCCAATATGGTATTGCAGCAGCCAAGCCGGCCAAGCCCGGCAGCTACCGTGATGCGCCGGTATATAAAAATGAGCGCAAAGGCGGCAATGCCAGCAATGACGCCATTCATGCCCAGCAGCGTTGGGTAAGTGAATTTAAGCCTGATGCCAAAGCCGCAGAGGCTTTACGCAAGCTCGGTTTTACTGCTGCGCAGTCTGCCCGCTTTGACGGCATCTTCCGTGGCCAGGCTTTTGTCAGTTCCTTAGGCGAAGGCTTGCCCAATCAGTTGGTGTTAAAAGCCGATGGCCCGCAATTTATGGCCTTTAGCAAAGGCACGTCAAAGCAAAGTTATCCGTCATCGCTGATGGGCAGTATGGCGCTTATCCGCCAGACATTAAGTGATGCCAACTGGTATAGCCAGGCTTACGGTAAAACCGATGTGCGTTATTTTAACCAGCCGGTTGAGTTTAATGTGGCACTGCAAAGCCTGGCCAATATCAACCAGCAGGGCGCGGTGTTTGAAACCGGTGACGACAGATCGTTATTGCGCGCCCACCTGTTGTTAAACGAGTTCAAACTGAACAATGCCGCTATGGTTGGTTCCGGTTTTGAATATGTGCGGCTGGATGAAATTAAAGCCACCGGGCGCAGCCTTATTTTGCCACTTAACTTTCCTGCTGCACCTGCGGTAGAGCAGGTTGCCGATCAGCTGGATGTGAATCTGGCTGATTTACGCCACTGGGAGCGGGCACCGGCAAACGCAGCTGCCCTGGCGCAGGCTGGCGTGCCTTTTGCGCTAACGACCTACAAGTTAAAAGACACGAAGGATTTCTGGCCTAATTTACGCAAAGCCGTGCAGTATGGTTTATCTGCCGACACCGCTTTGGCTGCGTTAACCACAGTGCCGGCGCGGTTGAGTGGTGTAGCCGACAAATTGGGTAAGATTGCCCCGGGTTATCAGGCCGACTTAGTACTGGCCAGCGGCGATTTATTTGCTGATGGCGAAATTGTGGCTACCTGGGTGCGTGGCCAGCAGCACAGCATTAAAGCCATAACCCCGGTAGACTTTGCCGGTGATTACCAGCTGTCTGTTGCGGGTAAGGCGGTTAAAGTTACCTTAACCGGCCATGCAGATAAACTCAGTGGCTCTGCGGTGTTGCAGGCTGGCGGTGCTGAAGCAAAAAGCGTTAAGTTAGAGCATATTCACAGCCAGCAGCAACTGTTGCAGTTTAACCTGAATCTGGCTGAGCTTACCGGCGATAAGCAGGTAGCGCAGTTTAGCGGCAAGTTAGCGGATAACAGCCTGACAGGTAAATGGCAGCTTGGCAGCAGCACCGAGCTGGTAACGGCGCAGCGCCAGCCGCTGACAGAAAGCCCTGCCAAAACCGCAGCCAGCAAGCCTGACACTGTGATGCTGTCTAAATTGACGTTCCCCAACCGTGCTTACGGCTTACCGGCTCTGGCTAAACAACAGAATGTGCATATAAAAAATGTCACAGTCTGGACAGCAGAAAAAGACGGCATCCTGGAAAATACCGACGTGATAGTGCGCAACGGCAAGTTCGATAAAATTGGTAAAAACCTGGGCACCCCAGGTGGTTTTGACGTTATCGACGGCACCGGCATGCACCTTACCCCTGGTATTATTGACGAGCACTCGCATGTCGCTATTGAGGCCGGTGTTAATGAAGGTACCGACGCAGTAACATCAGAGGTGCGTATTGCCGATGTAATAAATCCGGAAGATATTAACCTTTACCGTGGTTTAGCAGGTGGTACCACTACGGCGCAGCTGCTGCACGGCAGTGCCAACCCTATTGGTGGCCAGGCGCAGGTTATTCAGTTCCGTTGGGGCGAAAATGCTCAGGGGCTGAAAATGAAAGCTGCACCGCCAAGCATCAAATTTGCCCTGGGTGAAAACGTTAAACAGTCTAACTGGGGCGATGCGTTTACCGAGCGTTATCCGCAAACCCGTGTGGGCGTTGAAACCACCATTCGTGATGCTTTTGTTGCCGCCAAAGAGTACAAAGCCAAACTGGCTGCTTACGACAAACTGTCTAAACGCCAGCGCGAGCAGGTAGCACCGCCACGTATTGATTACCGCTTAGAAGCACTGGTAGAAATTCTGGATAAGCAGCGCTTTATTCATACCCACTCTTATGTCGCGTCAGAAATTCTGATGCTGATTGAGCTGGCCGATGAGATGGGCTTTAACATCACTACTTTTACCCACATTCTGGAAGGCTATAAAACCGCCAAAGAAATGCAGGCCCATGGTGCCAGCGCTTCTACCTTTGCTGACTGGTGGGCGTATAAAATGGAAGTGCAGGATGCCATTCCAACTAACGCCTGCTTAATGGCCGAACAGGGGATGAATGTCAGCATTAACTCAGACGATGCCGGTTTACAGCGCCGCCTGAACCAGGAAGCGGCTAAATCGGTGATGTACTGTGGTATGGACGAGCACGAAGCACTGAAAATGGTCACCATTAACCCGGCGATGCAGCTGAAAATAGACAGTGTTACCGGTTCAATTAAAGCCGGTAAGCAGGCCGATTTTGTGCTGTGGAACACCCATCCGTTGTCGGTATACAGCCAGGCACAACAAACCTGGATTGAAGGCACTAAGTACTTCGATATCAATACGGATAAACAGCTGCAACAACAGCTTGAAGCTGAAAAAACTGCGTTGATCCAAAAAGTGCTGAGCGCAGATGACAGCGCTAAAGCCGGCAGCAAAGATGCTTACAAGCAGGATGAGCCCGAATGGCACTGTGAAGATCAGGGCGATTGGTGGAACATCGGCAGTTATATCCATAGCCACAAACACTAAGGAGCAGCAGCATGAAACTTTCTAAAACCTGTTTAAGCCTGTTTGCTGCCTTAGCGGGCAGCCTGAGCGGCGCACAAGCACTGGCGCACGATATGGTGCCGGGTAAAGCCGCCGAAGGCCCGTTACTGTTAACCGGCCTGACAATTCATACCGTAACCGATGGTGTAAAGACCGACAGTGATGTATTAATTGTGGACGGTAAAATTGCGGCTGTTGGCCAAAACCTGAGCGCGCCGCAAGGTGCAACGGTATTGGCGCTGGACGGCAAACACCTGTATCCGGGCCTGATAGCCCTGGCTAACCAGCTGGGCTTAATTGAAATAGAAGCTGTGCGCTCTACCGACGATTCGCGTGAAGTAACCCAGACTAACCCGGATATTAAAGCTAAAGTGGGCTACAACGCCGACTCAGAGGTTATCCCAACCATTCGCAGCAATGGTTTTGCCTATAGCATGATTTACCCGGACGGCAGTATGCTGATGGGCCAGTCCAGCCTGATGCAGTTAGATGCCTGGAATTATCAGGATGCGGTAGTCGCTGACGGCACCGGCTTGCATGTGCGCTGGCCTAATGCCAGCACGCTGGGTTCGCGTTGGAACCCAAAACCAGCCGACGAAGTGCGCAAAGCCAATGCTGAGCAACTGGCTAAACTGCAGCAGTATTTTCAGGCAGCAAAAGCGTATTATGATGCTGAGCAAGCCGGGTTAAACAGAGGCATAGACTCGCGCTGGCATGAAATGCTGGCCGTGTTTAAAGGTGAACGGCCACTGTTTGTGCATGCCGATGACGAGCGGCAAATTCGCCAGGCTATGTTGCTGGCTAAAGAGTACAACCTTAAGCTGACTATTGTTGGCGGCCGCGACAGCTGGCGCCTGGCCGATGAGTTGGCAGCAGCTAAAGTGGCCGTTATTTACACTGCACCTTATGGTTTACCCAGCCGAGGCGATGAAAACTACAGCCGGGCGTTTACCGTGCCGAAAACCTTGCAGGATGCCGGTGTTAATTACGCGTTGTCGCTTGATGGTTACTGGGATACCCGCAATCTGGTATTTGCCGCCGGCCAGGCAATAAGCTTTGGTTTAACACCAGAGCAGGCGTTACGTTCTGTTACCATTAATGCCGCGCAAATTGCCGGTGTTGCCGATAAAATTGGCAGCATTGAAGTGGGCAAGGCAGCCAGCCTGGTAGTGTCTGAAGGCGATATTTTCAATTATCTGGGCCATAAGGTCACCCACTTGTGGATTGATGGCCGGGAAGTTGACTTAAACAACCGCCATAAGCAGTTACACGACAAATATAAGCAACGGATAAACTAATCTGAGTCTGTTGCCGTAAAGTCAGTGCCAGCTCTTGCTGGCACTGTTGTTTTTAAAGGAAACCCTATGAAAAGCAAATTTATACCCGCTGCGTTGCTATTGGCTGTAGTAGCCGGTTGCGCTGCTACACAGTCATCAGTTCCAGCCCCCGCTGCTACGGCGGCAAGCGCTAAAGCCATTGAAGCCCATATGCAGTTTTTGGCCGCAGATCAGCTGGCCGGGCGTGAAACCGGTAGTAAAGAACATGAAATTGCCTCGTTGTATATTGCCACGCAATTACAGGCACTGGGCCTGGAGCCTGCTGGTGACAATGGCAGCTATTACCAGCGAGTGCCGCTGCGCCAGGCGCGTTTAGCACAGGAAAGTGCGAAATTTACCCTGCATACCGATGGCAAAAATAGCCAACTTAGTTACCCCAAAGCCTTTTTTACCGGCCCGAGTTTGCAGTACACCCAAACCGATATTACCGCACCGCTGGTGTTTGCCGGTTATGGCATGGTATCGGAAGAGTTTGGTTTAAATGACTACGCTAATCTGGATGTAAAAGGCAAAATAGTAGTGCTGCTAACTGGCCGGCCGGACAGCCTGCCAAGCGAAGAAGCGGCACACTTAAGCAGCCAGAAAACCCGTTTAGCGGCAGAGCGCGGTGCTGTAGGTATTATTACCGTGCATACCCCGGCACAGGAAAAAGTGCGGCCTTATGCCAACAGCCTGTTGTATTTAAATACTCCGGGCATGGAGTGGCTGCAAGCCGATGGTACACCGGCCGACAGCTTCCCGGATTTAAAAGGCGGCGCCTATGTGCACCCCGAGGCTGCTGCCGCACTGTTTGCCAAAGCGCCGCAATCGCTGGCGGATATTTTTACGCAACTGGAAAACAAACAGAACCCTGTGGGATTTGAGCTTGGTGTATCGGCGACGTTAAGCCGCAGCAGCAGCCATGAAGATATTTCCAGCCCTAACGTTATTGCGGTATTGCCGGGTTCAGATCCCGTACTGAAAGACGAGTACGTTGTCGTAACGGCGCACTCTGATCATATTGGTTACAGCAACGACTTACGCAACGAAGATAAAATTAACAATGGCGCCATGGACAACGCTGCCGGTGTGTCTATTTTACTGGAAACTGCGCGTTTATTTGCTCAGTTGCCGGTAAAACCAAAGCGGTCTATTTTGTTTGTAGTGGTAACCGGTGAAGAGAAAGGCTTGCTCGGCGCCGATTACTTCGCGCACTTTCCCACCCGGCCGATAGATAAACTGGTGGCTAATGTTAACCTGGATATGCCGGTATTACTGTACCCGTTTGCCGATATGATAGCCTTTGGTGCTAACCATTCCTCGCTTGGTAAAGTGGTAGAAAACGCCACTGCGAAAGAGGGCATAGCGCTAAGCGCCGATCCTATGCCGGAGCAGGCCATTTTTACCCGCTCAGATCACTATACACTGGTGAAAAAGGGCGTACCGGCTGTGTTCTTAATGACCGGTTTTAAATCGCAGGATCCAAAGCAGGACGGTGGTAAAATCTGGGCCAGTTTTTTTGCCAAGCACTATCATAAGCCATCAGATGATATTCCAAGCCTGATTAAAGACTACGGTGCAATCCGCTATGACGCTGGTGCGGTGTTTGCCAATATTAACTTTAATATTGCGCTGGATATTGCCAACACCACCCAGCGACCTTACTGGTTAAAAGACAGTTTTTTTAACGGCGCCGTTGGCCAGCCATATAATCGTGAAGCGGTGCAGTAAAGTAGCATAACGTTTTGTGCTCCGGACTCGAACTGGTTTGCTCACGCTAACACGCCGTAAACCCATCCGTGGGGGCTCGACTCAGGCATCCATGCCTTCAACGGTTAGCTTAGAGCAAGCCGGTTCTCTTCTCGCTGAGAGATAATGAACCGGCACTTTTGCGTCTGTCAGCCACCGGCCCATTTAGTTTTAAAACCCTCAGCCTGCAATAACTGCTCTACCAGCTCGCGCTTATCACCCTGAATTTCAATCACGCCATCTTTAACCGCACCGCCACAGGCACATTTCTTTTTCAGTTTCGCTGCCAGCAACACCAGTTCGTCATGCGGTTTGGCAATACCACTAACCGTCAGCACTGCCTTGCCACCACGGCCTTTGGTTTCGCGCCTTATGCGCACTGCGCCATCGGCAAAAGCTTCTGCCATCGGTTTGGCTGCGGGTTTTGCATTTATTTTGCCGCTGTCGGTGCTGTACACCAGATTAGGATCGTCTTTTACTGCAGCAGTTGCACCTGCCGGGTTCATTTTGGCCTGCCAGTCGGCCAGTGAAATTTTATTGCCTGCCATAAGTGGGTTCGCTTACTTTACTTCGCTTACTTTACAGAACTGTCAGCTTAAACATCCACCGAAGCGGCGGCAACAATTTCCTGAACTTGTTGCCGGCTGGCTTGGTTTTTTAGCCGCTTCTGGTAGAATGTTCAGCAATTTTTAGAAATCTGGATGGCTATAATGTCACGAGATGCTGTTTCTGTATCAGACTATGTTGCACGCGCCGGTATACAGGCGTATCTGGGCGATATGTCGCAAGCGGCTTCTGCTGAAAAAGTACAACAGTACCAAACCGAACTGCAGGCTTTTTTAACAGCAGCAGCTGCACCTGCGGTGCAATGGCAATATAAAGTACCGGAGTTGGGCGAAGGCGGTGCCTGTTCGCTGTTTGGTCAACTGGCAGATGAACCCTATGATTTAACGGCAATACTGGGCGGGCAAAACGCGGCCAATCAGCATGCACTTGCACAGCTAAGCCTTATTGCTGCGTTTTACCGCGAACATTCTGCACTGGACTGGTTTGGTATTTATCAGGCCCGCACCAACGGCACCGGCGAGCCGGTGCTGGTAAAACTGGCTTATTATGGTGCGCCATCGCGGGCTGAATTTCCGTTAAACAGCGAATTTGCCAAAATTAGTAATAACAGTACGGTAGGCTTAAGTGGCAAAGCCAAAGTCATTAATGATGTGGCGGCTTATTTAGGCAAAGGTGGCGAATATTACACCTGCGATCCTAAAGTGCAGGCAGAGGCCTGTTTGCCTCTGTTTAACCAATCAGGCAAAATAGCCGGCATTGTCGATGCCGAAGATTTTAATAAAAACGTATTTACTGCGGATGCTTTGGCGCTGCTGGTGGCGGTGTGTTTAACCGTACCGGCGTATTTACCATAACCGTAGCTTTTTTCATGCAACTTTAACTCAGGTAGAACACTATGTTTGCTCAGTTACAACCGGTGGCAACCGATCCAATTCTAGGTTTAATGGCAGCTTATAAAGAAGACCCAAACCCGAACAAAGTAGACCTCGGCGTAGGGGTGTATAAAGACGAGCAAGGCCACACGGCAGTACTGAAATGCGTAAAAGAAGCAGAAGCGCTGCGCCTGAAACAGGAAGACAGCAAAACCTATATCGGTATGGCTGGTGATTTAGGTTTTAATGCGCATATTGAAAAGCTGGCGTTTGGTATTGGCCACAAAGTATTGCTGGCCAACCGTGTTACCACGGCGCATACACCGGGTGGCACAGGTGCACTGCGCGTAGCGGCTGAGTTTATTAAAAAAGCTAACACGAATGCGACTATTTGGGTAACCAGCCCTACCTGGGCTAACCATATCTCTATGTTTAAGGCCGCTGGCCTGAATGTAAAAGAATACACTTATTACGATTACGACACCAAAGGCCTGAACGAAGACGCTATGTTTGCCGAGCTTGCTACAGTGCCGGCCGGCGATGTAGTGCTGGTGCATGCTTGTTGCCACAACCCCAGCGGGATGGATTTAACCTTTGCCCAGTGGCAGCGTTTTACCGATATTGCTAAAGAGCGTGGTTTTACGCCTTTAGTTGATATGGCGTATCAGGGTTTTGGCACCGGACTGGATGAAGACGCCAAAGGCTTGCGCTATCTGGCAGATAATGTTGATGAGATGATTCTGTGCAGCTCGTGCTCAAAAAACTTTGGCTTATACCGTGAGCGTATTGGCGCGGTATCTATTGTTGCAGTAGATAGCAAAGTGGCCGAGGTAGCCAAAGTAAACCTGTTAGGCGTGGTGCGTAGTATTTATTCTATGCCACCGGCACATGGTGCCATTATTGTTGCCAATATTCTTGATAGCAACGAGCTAACCAGCTTATGGCATCAGGAGCTGGCAGAAATGCGTGATCGCATTAACAACTACCGCCAGCTGATTATCGATAGCCTGGCGGCTGAAGGTGTACAGCAGGATTTCAGCTTTATTACCCGTCAGCACGGTATGTTCAGCTTTTTAGGTATTAACAAAGCGCAAATTGACCGCCTGCGCAGCGAGTTCAGCATTTATATGGTGGGTTCAAGCCGGGTCAGCATTGCCGGGTTAAATCACAGCAATATTAATTACTTTGCTAAATCAGTGGCAACAGTATTAAAAGGCTAGGCTGGTTTTATACAGCAAAGTAAGTAAATGAAAACGGCCCCTTGCGCCTTACAGCGAAAGGGGCCGTTTTGCTATGCAGCTATTTTACCTGGGCATCTATCGTCTGGCCGTTAACAGTAATGCTGTCGTCACTCATCAGATAAACATAAAGCCACATTAAATCTGCCGGTGTTTTTAACAGGTTAACATCTTCACCCGGATAGGCGCGGCTGCGCATTTTGGTGCGGGTAGCACCCGGGTTTATACAGTTTACCCGTATGCTGCTGTTGTCATACTCATCTGCAATAACCTGCATCAGGCCTTCAGTGGCGAACTTAGATACCGCATAAGGGCCCCAGAACGCACGGCCTTTGCGGCCAACGCCGGAAGAGGTAAAGACGACAGATGCCCCAGCGGATAATTTCAGTACCGGCATTAATGCCTGTGTCATCAGCATTGGCGCGGTAACATTAACCTGCATAATGTCTTGCCAGGTGGGTAAGTCAATATGTTCAAACGGGCTTAGCACACCCAGAATACCAGCGTTATGCAGTACACCGTCCAGTTTGCCGAATTCAGCGGTAATAGTGGCAGCCATATCGCGGTAATGTTTCGCGGTAGCACCTTTTAAATCCAGTGGCACTATGGCTGGCTCTTTGCCGCCACTGGCCACTATTTCATCATAAACCGCAGTTAGCTTGCTGACAGTTTTGCCCAGCAGAATAACGCTGGCGCCAAAGCGGGCATAGGTTAACGCCGCTTCTTTACCAATGCCATCACCGGCACCGGTAACTAAAATTACTTTGTCTTTTAATGCATCTGTAGCTGCTTGATAATTGTGCATAAAATGTCACCTGTTGCTGCAAAAACGGCGAAAGCATACGCCCAAACGGGGCTATTTGCACCTTTCTTCGTTTATTCTGTATTTTTCAGCTAGCGATTTTGCCTGGTTTGAGTTAACTTTAACTGGTCGTAGCTGTTACAGGCTATATGTACAACAGGCTTCCAATAAGCAAGGTAAGTTTTTGCTTTGCATATAAAAAATAAGAGACAGGATAGGGGAGAAACTATGAATAAGCTGACACTGAGTGTGGCTGTTGCTGTTGCATTAGGTTTAACCGGATGTGGCGGTGATTCTTTAGATGATATTAAGCAAGATACCGGCAACAACACTGTTAAACCATATTCCAGAGTAGTATTCGATCCGGGTGCCGCTACACCAAGGCTGTCTGTGCCAAATGATTTACTGTTTCAAGGCACAACGGATGGCACGTTAACCACCGACTCTGGTACAGAGCCTAATTACACTAACCCACAGGTCGCGTTAGGGGCATTAGATGGCTGGTCTACGCAAAGCCCTTATGCTATCGCTGTAGATCTGGCGCCAGGTGCGGCTTTAGAAGCCAGCTCTGTGCAGCAGCCCGGTGCAGTGTTGCTGTTTGAAGTGGTAATGCAAGGCCCTACTTCAACAGTAGAAGAGTGCAGAACGGCGAATCAGGGTTTTGCTTGTAAGGTTGTGGCAGAGCTGACCTTTGGTCAGGATTTTGTTACTTCTGTCAGTGGTAACAGCATAGCTGTTGTGCCCCTGCGGCCGTTGAAACCGGCTACCACTTATATGACAGTACTGACTTCATTAATTGAAGACAATAATGGTAACTCTGTTGCTCCCTCCACATCTTATGAGCTGGTAAAGCAAGATGACGAAACACTGCCGTTAAGCACGCCAGCGCAGTTATCATTACAAAGGCTGATCAATAGTTTTGAAGATGTTATTGAGGCTGAAGGTGTTGACCGAGACAGCATTATCTACACTGCGGCAATGACCACACAATCGATCTCAAATGTGCTGGCAACGGTGAAATCATTAATGGCCGCCCCAGGTTCGCCTTATGCGCCATCTGCACTTGAAGTAGCAGCTGTTGGGCCGGTATCAATGATCCCCGGAACTCCGCTTACCGGTAATCCGTCTTTTGATAATGTGATGCTGTATAGCGGTAGTTTTAACCTGCCTTATTATTTAGGGGCTCAAACTGGCTCTGCCCCCTCTGCGCCTTTAAGCACCCGCTGGACAGCTGCCTGCGATAGCGGCGCTATTTTGGCTCAGGCACCTGCAGGTACTATTCCTGCTGCAGCACAATCTCAGAACGATGGTGTGTGTATGGCATTAACGGCGCAACAGCCCGTGCAGTTACGTGATCTTGGCCTGGATAGCCGCCGCCATCTGACAAAATTTAACCCGATCCCCAAAATCAATTCATATGAGTCGGTTGCCGTTATTATGACGGCGCCGAATGCACCAGCACCTGCTGCTGGCTGGCCGGTTGTAATAATGTCGCACGGTATTACTTCTTGCAAAGAAAATATGCTGGCGGTTACCGCGGCATTAACGCAGCAGGGTTTTGCCACTGTGGCGATTGACCAGCCTTTACATGGTTCACGTGGTTTTATCGATATTAATGCCTCCGGCCCAGGTTGTGGTGTAGCCAATGGCAATGCCACCGTGTATATGAACCTGTCTAACCTGCTGGTTACCCGCGACAACTTACGGCAAAGTATCGCCGATACACTGGCGCTGCGTTTAGCACTGAACAGCATTAACGGTATTAGCCTGAATATGGCCAATGTCCAGTTGCTGGGGATGTCACTGGGCTCTATCACTGGCTCGTCAGCGGTGGCAGTTGCCAATGCACCCTCAGGTATTACTGCGGTTGATGCGGCTTACAATATGAAATCTGCTGCCTTATCTGTACCAGGTGGCGCGGTAGCCAATTTCCTGCTTGAGTCTGGCAGCTTTGGCGCATTGATCCGTGCCAGTGTTATTCTGGGAGCAGAAACCCTGAAGCCTGGTTTTGTCGGTTACCTGGAAGATGAAAGCCCCTGTATGGCAGTGGCGGCCAATCCGGCCAGTTTTACCGGCTGTGCAGCACAATACGTTGATGCCTATTTAGCCAGCCTGGCCCAGAGCGAAAGCACTGCGGCCACTCTGGCAGCTATCAGAGCCACTATCTCTCAGTTTGCCTTTGCAGCGCAAACGATTACCGATGCCGGCGATCCAAATAACTATGCTCAGTTACTGGTTGCCAGCCAGACACCAGTATACATTGCCGAAGTGATTGGCTCGGGTATTAACTCAGCTACCTCTGATCGGGTTATTCCAAACCAGACGGTAGGTATGCCGTTGGGTGGTACTGAGCCGCTAGCCAGACTGCTGGGCGCAACCGCTATTAACGCTGTTGCCGGGCCACAGCAACTGGCTGGCAATGTTATTGCCCGCTTTACCGCTGGCTCTCACAGCTCGTTACTTGACCCAACTGCCGGCAGTGCAGCCGCCACGGTTGAAATGCAAACTCACGTAGCATCCTTCCTGGCTACTCAGGGGGCTGCAGTGGTTGTGGCTAACCCTGCGGTATTAGCACCTGCTAACTAAGTTGTACTGTTCTATCATGTAAAGCCCGGTTCGCCGGGCTTTTTCTTTTTGCCAAAGCCGTTACAATGCAGCAAAACGTTATTAAGGAGCCTGTCTTGGAGTTTATATACGAATATGGGATGTTTTTGGCCAAAGCGGTAACACTGGTAGCGGCCATCGCAGTAGTTATTGGTTTAATTGCCGGTGCCGCTGCGGGTAAAGCCAGGCCGAAAAAAGGCCAGCTGCAATTTACCGATTTAACTGCGCAGTACAAGGCTGTAACTGAAGATATGCAGCAGCAGTTACTGGATAAAAAACAGTTTAAGCAATGGCAAAAAACACAACAGAGCAAAAAAACGGAAACAAAACCCAGGCTGTTTGTGGTTGATTTTCACGGCAGTATGGATGCACGGGAGGCAGAGTCGCTGCGTGAAGAAGTTACTGCCATACTGGCGGTTGCCGGCAAAGAAGATGAAGTACTACTGCGTCTGGAAAGCGGTGGCGGCGTAGTACATGGCTATGGTCTGGCCGCATCGCAGCTTGACCGTTTGCGTAAAGCTGAGGTAAGCCTGACTGTGGCTATTGATAAAGTGGCTGCCAGCGGCGGCTATATGATGGCTTGTATTGGCCATAAGATCCTGGCTGCTCCTTTTGCCATAGTCGGCTCTATTGGGGTGATTGCGCAATTACCTAACTTTCATAAGTTATTGAAAAAAGGCCATATTGATTTTGAGCAATTTACTGCCGGAGAGTACAAACGCACAGTAACCCTGTTTGGAGAAAACAATGACAAAGGGCGGCAGAAATTTCAGCAGGAGCTGGAGCAAACGCATCAGTTGTTTAAACAGTTTGTGCAGGATCACCGGCCACAGTTGGATATAGATCAGGTTGCCACAGGTGAGCACTGGTTTGGCTACCAGGCTTTGTCGCTTAAACTGGTGGATGAGATCCAGACAAGTGATGCTTATTTATTGTCGCAAATGCCACAGCGGGATCTGTTTCAGGTGCGGTATCAGCTGCGCAAAGGTATTGCCGAAAAAGTCGGTATGGGTTCGGCAAATATTTTATCGGTTTGGTGGCAAAAACTGATGCAGCAATCAAGGATAGGCAATCAAGGTTAGAGCAGGCAGAGTACACTGCCTGCTTAGCGACTAACGCAGATGAGTAGTTTAGCCGTTAGCGCAAATGATGAAAATCGACACTTTCTTCTTTGCATCCGGCGTTAATGTCGTTAAACACATTAACGTCGAACTCATTCTCACTTTTACCCACAATACAGGATACCATCGCATCGCCGGTAATATTCACTGCGGTGCGGGTCATATCCAATAAGCGGTCAACGCCAATAATCAGTGCAATACCTTCTACCGGTAAACCAACCTGCTGCAACACCATAGCCAGCATTATCAGACCTACGCCAGGTACACCTGCGGTGCCAATAGAGGCCAGCGTGGCGGTAACTATTACCATTAAATAGTCGGTTAATGTCAGATCAACTACAAATACCTGAGCGATAAATACCGTAGCCACCCCCTGCATTATTGCCGTGCCATCCATATTAATAGTGGCGCCAAGCGGCACGGTAAATGAGGCTATGCTGTTTTTAACCCCCAGCTTTTTGGTTACCGCTTCCATGGTAACCGGCATAGTGGCGTTGCTGCTGGAGGTGCTAAAACCAAACAGAGCTGCATCACGCATTTTACGAAAGAAAATAAACGGGTTCAGGCCGGTTAGAAGCTTTAATATCACGCCATAAGTGACCAGACCATGCAGTATCAGCACGGTCATTACCACGCCAAAGTACTTTATCAGGCTGGCGATAGTTTCAAAGCCCAGCGTGGTAAACAGTTTAGCCATCAGAAAGAACACACCATAAGGCGCCAGATTCATCAGCAGGGTTACCAGCTTCATAATGACTTCGCTAAGATCATTAAAAACAGCAGCCAAGCGTTCACCGGCTTTGCCACTTAATGCCATAGCCAGCCCAAACAATACAGCAAAAACAATAATTTGCAGCATATTGCCCGAAGCCATAGATTCAATAGGGTTACTGGGGAAAATATTAATAAACATCTGGGATAACGGCGGTGCTTCGCTTACATCAAAGCTGGCATCGGAGTGCATTTCGACACCTTTACCCGGGTTTATCAACAAGGCAGCAAAAATAGCCAGAGTAATGGCGATAGCTGTTGTCACCATGTAAAGGCCGATAGTTTTACCACCAAGCCTGCCCAGGCTTGACGTGTCAGACAGTGAGCAGGTGCCACACACCAAAGAGACAAATACCAGCGGCACAACCAGCATTTTTAAACTGGCAATAAAAATCTCGCCGCCAATATGAAAAATACCATCAATAAAGAATGTTTTAAGTGGCAGCTCCATACCCAGAATATACAGGATCCGCTCATCCTGGCCTGCAAGCAGCCATTTGAAGAAAAAGCCGACCAAAATACCTGCCGCCATACCAATTACAATACGGGCAGTTAACCCAAGTTTTTTATTTCCTGTCATAACATCAGACTAGTTTTAATTAAGCAGTGGCGCTAAGCCTAACAGGTTGGCTTCTGGAAAGGCAGATTGTGCTGGTTTTTTTTTAATAATTGCTATCACGCTTGTCTGATTATTGGTTTAAGATGCAGAATTAACAAAAACTATATAATAAAAAAACAGCTTGGGAGAGTTTTAATGCGAAACGTTCAGCAACTTATCGTTGCGCTGCTTTTAACTATGTTAGCAGCCTGCGGTGGCGGTGGTACTCTTGACTCTGACGGCGGCACAGGCGGTGGTGGTACTACACCGGTTTACCGTGTCGCTTTAACCATAACTAACTCTGCAGGCACTGCTGCAACAGCATTAGCCCAGGCAACTCCTTTAACAGTAACAGCAACGCTAACGGCGACAAATAGCGGCAATGTCGCGAACCAGGTTATCAACTTTGCCCTTAGTGATACCGAGCTGGCAGTGTTAGGCAATGCTGCTGGCACTGCACTGACTAATAGTAATGGTGTGGCAACTATCAGCCTGCTGGTTGGCAGTAAAAGCGGCGCTGGTACTGTATCCGCAATTTTTGGTGGAGCAACGGCTAATGCTGGCTTTACCTCTGCCGGTGATGGCGGGGGAACGGTAGATATCACTGTCGGTTCTGTTGCGCTCATTGCTGATACTTTACAGCTTGGTTCTGGTGCATCGGGAAAAGTGGAGTTGTCTGCGTTAGTCCGTGACACTAATAACGTTGTACTGGCGGGCGTTCCGGTGAGCTTTTCTTCAAATTCAGGCGAGCTGGTACAAACTGATAGCGTAACGGCTGGAAATGGCGTTGCAAGAGCGACGTTGACAACGCAAATTGATAAAAACAATCGTGATATTTTAGTTACGGCAAGAGTGCAACAGCAAAGCTCTCAGTTAACTGTTGCTGTAGTTGGCACCAGCATTGAAATTGCAGCACCAGATTCTGTGGTGTTGGCTGATACAGCCACGATTGACTTATTTCTGACTGATGCAAACGGTACTGGTATCCAGGGGGTTGATATTGAAGTTATTTCGGCACTGGGTAATACATTAAGTGATACTAGCCCGGCAACGTCAGGTAATGCGGGTAAGGCGAGCTTTACTTATACAGCTGTTAACAGTGGCGTTGATACCCTGACGGTAACGGCGTTAGGTGTAACAAACAGTGTGACTATTAATATTAGCGCAGATGCTTTTGCGTTTTTAACAATCGTTGGCGGTGACGGTGCTGCACTTCCCGGAAGTCCAGTTCAAGAAGTTAATTTGAATACAGCTCAAAAAATATCAGTGGAGTGGCTGATTAACGATACCCCTAACGGTAGTGAAGATGTTGCATTTAGCACAACCCGGGGCGTGATAGCTAATACAGAGGCGGAACTGTTAAATAATGCAGTTTCAGTAACTGGTACGACAGATAATGATGGCGTAGCTGTAGCTTATATTCAGTCTGAATATGCTGGTTTAGTTACACTTAGCGCAGTCGGGGGCTCCGCTGGAAATGCGGTAAGTGCAAAGAAACTAATTGAGTTTGTTGCTAATAATCCGTCAAAGGTTGAAACCCAAGCATTTCCTGCGCAAGTAGGGGTGGGCGAATCCAGCGCAATTCGGGCAATAGTGCGAGACGCGAATAATAATCCTGTAAAAAATGAAACAGTTGTATTTACACTAGATAATGCGGCTGGCGGTACTATCAGCACCGGCACAGCGAAGACTAACTCTCAAGGCGTTGCATCTACAGTGTTTACTGCTGATTCTTCTACTGGTAGTGGTGTGAATGGAGCAAACCTTATCGTAAAAGCTAGTTTAGCGCGTGACAATACTATCTTCGATGAAACTGACTTAGCCGTAGGAGCAAGGACATTATTTTTCCGCTTTGGTACGGGTAATGTTATTACTAAACCAAGCGTTAGCACCTACTCAAAAGAGTTTTCAATTATAGTTACTGATAGTTCGGGGAATGCAGTAGTTGGCCAGCAGTTAAATGTTGCAGTTGCTTCTATCAATTACCGAAAAGGCTCCTGGGTAGCGTTTCCCGAGGCTCCTGCAGCATTTAAGAATTGGAGAGCATCTGGCTCTGCACCTGCTATAAGTGATCCTATCAATTGCGTATCAGAAGATACTAACTTCAACGGAATGTTAGACTCTGGAGAAGATATTAATGCCGATGGTCAATTAACGCCCGGAAATTTTGCTGTGGTTTCGGGTATTAAGCCATCTGATAATAGTGGCGTTGTTACTTTCAATATTACTTATCCTCAAGATGTTGGTAGCTGGTTAGATGTGCGCCTTCAGGTGTCCGGTTTTGCCGCAGGCACTGAAAATATCAGCTACAGAGAATATAGCTTGCCGACGGCCGCTGACGATTTGACGACAGAAACATCGCGTCCAGCTGACAATCCGTTTGGTGTGGTTCAGGCTTGTACATCCAGCGATTGATGACCCAAAAAGGGAGCTAAATCAGCTCCCTTTTTTTACCTAAATCACATAGTTTATTCTTGCTGGAACTGGTACACCGAACCCAGAGCCAGAATTTGGGTTAAATCATCCAGTGCTGTGCGGGACTCCAACAGCAACTGTGGATCGGCTAGGTCGGCTTCGGAAATCTGATCACGATAATGTTTATCTACCCACTGGTTTAACCGGGTAAACAACGCATCGCTCATCAGCACATTCTGGTTTATTGCTTGTTTTTCCTGCTCGCTCATCGCTACGCGCAGACGCAAACAGGCCGGGCCACCGCCGTTACGCATGCTTTGTTTAACATCGTAGTAGTGGATCTGTTTTATCGGCGTATTTCGCTCAGTCAGCGCGGCCAGATAGGCCGATACGGCGGGGCTATCCTGGCATTCTGTTGGCGCAATAATGGCCATCTCTCCGCTGGGTAAGGTCACCACCTGAGTATTAAACAGATAGGTTTTAATCGCTTCTGCTACAGAAACCTCGCTGTCTTTGACTTCAATCAGGTGTAACTCTGTGTCATTACCAAACTTACGCTGCAATTCACTTAGCTTTTGCTGGCTGTTGATAAACGCTTGCTGGTGGTGAAACAGCACATTCTGGTTACCCACAGCGATAACATCATTGTGAAATACACCCTGATCAATCACATCGGGGTTTTGCTGCATATACACCACATGCTCTGCACTTAAACCATGTAACCGGGCTACGGCTTCGCAGGCTTCCAGCGTATGGCGCGCCGGAAAACGCTTTGGGGCCGGTTGGTTGTTATCGAATGCATAACGGCCAAATACAAAGAGTTCAACCCCTCGCTTGCCATAAGCGCTGCAAAGTCTGGTATGATTCGCGGCGCCTTCATCACCAAAGTGATCATTGTCCGGTAAATGTGTATGATGCGCAAAATGTTGAGCATCACGGAACATTGCCTGCAAAATCTTGCCTGTAGTAACAGGCTCAAGTGAGCGGTGAAATTTGTTGGTAAGATTGGCAGGGGTAAAATGCACTTTGCCATCAGCAGTATCAGCAGAGGGTGATATGGTTGCGGCATTGGCTGTCCACATGCTGGAAGCCGAACAAACGGCTTTAAACACAGCCGGGGCTTGTTTAGCGGCTTTTTCAATTACCTGTGCATCTGTGCCGGTAAAGCCAAGACGGCGCAGGGTATATATATCGGGCCGCTCTTGTGGTGCCAGCACACCTTGTACTAAACCCAGGTCTTGCAGGGCCTTCATTTTGCTTAAGCCCTGTTTGGCAGCCTGACGCGGGCTGGAACTGTTTTTAGCGTTAGATAGTGAGGCAACATTGCCGATAGATAAACCGGCATAGTTATGGGTTGGTCCTACCAGCCCATCAAAGTTTGCTTCGAAGTATTTCATTTTTGCTTTATATCCTTGTATGGAAAGGGCACTGTTTTTATTATTTTTGCGGCCGCTTGAGGATGCTTCATTTGGATTGGCGAAGGTTTCGCCAGGCAGCTCTGAAAATGAGCTGGTTTGCATAATAATGAGTTTATTCACTTGTCACAACTGCGGTTTACGGATATACGTTAAAAAAGCAGCATAGTTGGCATGCACAAAATGTTAGGGATCTCGGGATTAAGATGGCGAAATCACTGGTTATAGTCGAATCACCGGCAAAAGCGAAAACAATTAACAAATACCTCGGTAATGACTTCGTTGTAAAGTCCAGCGTAGGTCATATTCGTGATTTACCCACCAGCAGTAGTAAAGAAAAATCTGCTGCCAGTAAAACGCTGAGTAAAGAAGAAAAAGAATACCAGGCATTGGTCGACCGCATGGGTATAGACCCGGCGCATGGTTGGAAAGCGCGCTATGAAATTTTGCCCGGTAAAGAAAAAGTGGTGAAAGAGCTAAAAGCGCTGGCAGAAAAAGCTGACATCGTTTATCTGGCAACGGACTTAGACCGTGAAGGAGAAGCTATTGCCTGGCATTTGCAGCAAATTATCGGTGGCGATGAGCATAAGTTTAAGCGGGTAGTGTTTAACGAAATTACCAAAAATGCCATTCAGAATGCCTTTAAAGAACCCGGTGAAGTGAATGTCGACCGGGTAAATGCGCAGCAGGCCCGCCGCTTTTTAGACCGTGTTGTAGGCTTTATGGTGTCGCCTTTACTGTGGAAAAAAGTCGCCAGGGGCTTATCTGCAGGGCGGGTGCAGTCGGTTGCAGTGCGCCTGGTAGTAGAGCGTGAACGCGAAATTAAAGCCTTTGTGCCGGAAGAATACTGGACCATAGCTGCCGATACGCACACGGCAGCAAAGCAGGCATTGCAATTAGATGTCACTAAACAGCAAGGCAAAGCCTTTAAGCCGGGAAATAAAGCCCAGGCTGATGCAGCCCTGGCGCTGTTAAACAAAGCCAGTTATACCGTGCAGGAGCGTGAGGATAAACCCAGCAGCAGTAAGCCGCAGGCACCTTTTATTACCTCAACCCTGCAACAGGCTGCCAGCACACGGCTGGGCTATGGTGTAAAGAAAACCATGATGCTGGCGCAGCGCTTATACGAAGCTGGGCACATTACTTATATGCGTACTGACTCTACCAATTTAAGTGCCGATGCGGTTGCTGCCTGTCGCGATTATATAGCTGAACAGTTTGGCAAAAAATATCTGCCGGAGCAGCCGTTAAGCTATGGCAGTAAAGCCAATGCTCAGGAAGCGCACGAAGCTATCCGGCCATCTGATGTTAACGTACTGGCATCCAGCCTGGCTGATATGGAAGCTGACGCCCGCAAATTATACGAGTTGATTTGGCGTCAGTTTGTGGCCTGTCAGATGCCGCCAGCACTTTATGATGTAAGCAATATTATTGTTAAGGCCGGTGATTTTGAGCTTAAAGCCAAGGGCCGGGTGCTACGTTTTGATGGCTGGACCAAAGTACAACCGGCAGTGAAGCGTAAAGACGAAGAAGACAACGTTTTACCTGATGTTAAACCCGGCGAAATACTAAGCCTGGAACAGCTGATAAGCGCTCAGCACTTTACCAAGCCTGCCGCCCGCTTTAGCGAAGCAAGCTTAGTTAAAGAGCTTGAAAAACGCGGTATTGGCCGGCCTTCTACTTATGCCGCCATTATTTCAACTATTCAGGAACGCGGTTACGTCCGGGTAGAAAATAAGCGTTTTTACGCTGAAAAAATGGGTGAAATTGTTACCGACCGGCTGGTTGAGAACTTTAACGACCTGATGAATTACGATTTTACTGCCAATATGGAGCTAAAGCTGGATGATATCGCCAATGGCCAGGCGCAGTGGCGTAAAGAGCTGGATAGCTTCTACGGTGATTTTTATCAAAAACTGAAAACTGCCGAAAACGACCCTGAGCAGGGCGGTATGCGGGTTAATCAGTTTGTGCTAACCGATATTGTCTGCCCTACGTGCGGCCGGCCTATGGGTATTCGTACGGCTTCTACCGGGGTGTTCTTAGGCTGCTCCGGTTATAACTTGCCACCGAAAGAGCGCTGTACTACCACAATGAACCTGGTGTCCGGTGATGTGGCAGTGAATGTCAGCGACGAAGATGAAATGGAAACCGAAGCACTGCGGCAGAAAAAGCGCTGCACTAAGTGCGGTACGGCCATGGACAGCTATCTGATTGACGAACAGCGTAAACTACACGTTTGTGGTAATAACCCGGCCTGTGATGGTTATCAGGTAGAGCAGGGCAGTTTTAAAATTAAAGGCTACGATGGCCCGCTTATTGAGTGTGATAAGTGCGGCAGCGATATGCAGTTAAAATCAGGCCGTTTTGGCAAGTATTTTGGTTGCACTAACAGTGACTGTAAAAACACCCGTAAGCTGCTGCGAAATGGCGAAGCCGCGCCGCCAAAAGAAGATCCGGTACATTTGCCTGAGCTGAAATGCGAAAAGTCAGATGCCTACTTTGTACTACGTGATGGCGCTGCCGGCTTGTTTATGGCGGCATCTACCTTCCCGAAATCACGTGAAACCCGGGCGCCGTTAGTGGCAGAGTTGGCTAAATACCGCTCTCAGTTATCGCCGAAGTTCTATTATCTGGCCGATGCGCCGGTAAAAGATCCCGATGGCAACCCGGCTATAGTGCGCTGGAGCCGTAAAACCAAGCAGCAATATGTGATGTCGGAAAAAGACGGCAAAGCTACCGGTTGGGCTGCCTGGTATGAAAATGGCAAATGGGTGGTGGCTAAATAAGTGGCTAGCCGCTAAGAGTGGGATGTTTACAGAGGCATTTCCAGCAGTAAGAAAACAGGCCGCATTCGCGGCCTGTTTCGTATATCACATAAGGTTACCATTTGCGTTTAGGTGCAAACAGCTCGTCTAAATCTTTGTTTTCTTTTTCTTCTTTCTTTTCACGATCGCGCACATTGCCCTCTTTTAACTGAGTGGCAATGTCTTCCAGGGCTTGCAGCACTTCAGATTTACGGGTGCTGGTGTAGTCGTCCTGGTGAGGAGTATTGGTAAGCGCCGTTAAGGCTTTTTCAAAGTACTGCCGGGCAGAGCCAAGCATGTTATTGGTGCGGGCCTGATTACCGCGCTTAATCTGGCTTTCAACATTAATGCGAAGCTGCAGTACTTCCAGCCGGCGATCTTCCTGAATAACCATCTGGGTATCAACATTGCCCCTGGCGTGCTCACCGCGCAGCACAGTACGCAGGCGCTTTATGCCTTTAATCATACCGATAAGTTGCTGATCGTTGTCTGGCAGTGTAACGGATTCTGCTGGCGTGCCGCTGTCGGCGGAGCTGTTGGTTAACTGGCTTTCAGTTTCCTGCAGGCGTTGCTTAAGATCGCGGGCGCCGGGTTCAAGTTCTACCATGGCCCGCAGCGTAAAAGCGACACGTTTTAACAGCATCTGGTTGACACCTGGCGATAACGGCACATTGGCAGAATTTACTAATAATTCTTCACTGTCTTCCAGTACAGCACGTAATTTGCTGTATTCTGCCCGTTTTAGCGTTGCCAGCCGTTCCTTATGCTGTTGAATAGCACTGACAATAACGGCAATAATTACCAATGCAATTATCAGTGTAATGATCAAGGTTACCAGCATTCCAACCTCTTTATGGACAGGTTCTACAACTCATATTAATCACAAAACAACTGAAATAACAGCTATCTGTATTACTCAGGGTAAAGTAACCCGGAATACGCCACCGTGATAGATACCACCGTTGAACAATTCAACCGCACCATACTGGCCTTTATTGCCATGGGCTTTGGCAATAAGCTTAGCAAAAAATATTCCAAGTCCGGTGTGGTTATTGGTTAAATCTGGCGTATTCATATCAAGAGCGTCGGTATTTAGCATAAATTCCGGAAAACCGGGGCCGTCATCATGCACTTCTATCTGTAATTTGTCTGCCAGTTGGCCGAACCTGAGTAATATGTGCTTGTTGCCATAACGCATTGCATTGGCAACGGCATCGTTCAGCAGGTTTGACATCAGATCGTAGTCAAAAAACCAGTGCAGGTCAGCGGCTTGTTCTACCTGAATGGAAAAACCACGCTGTTCAGTATAAAACTGATTTTTTAGTAAAATCTCTTCAACAAGATCAGCAATGTAATGCTGATCAATTTGTACCGGCAGTTGATTGCGTTCCAGGCGGTACAGCGATAGCAACTGCAACAGATTGGAATTAAGCCGGTTTGCCTCATAATTGAGCCGGGCCAGTTCGTCTTTTGCCGGCTCAGACAATTGCTGACTTTCCTGCTGAATAAATTCAGTTGACTGTATCAGCATGCAAAGTGAATTTTTCATATCATGCACGGTAGAGGCCAATACAGAAGCAAAGTCTATGGCCTGAACATCTGATGTCATGTAACCTCCGATAAGGGTGCTGGCAATACAGCTGCACCGCCTGTTTTAGCTACCATTAGTTATAGTAAGTACATAAATAAAAATTAGTTGGAATATCCTGCCATATATGTATATTGAGCAATGATATGCCATTACCGGACCAGTGACACATGAAATTGCAGCAGCTGCGTTATATAGTTGAAGTGCTGAACCACAATCTTAACGTTTCCTCTACCGCTGAAAGCCTGTACACCTCACAGCCTGGGATCAGTAAACAGGTGCGTATGCTGGAAGATGAACTGGGTATTCAGGTTTTTGGCCGCAGTGGCAAGCACCTGACGCATGTTACCCCTGCCGGGCGTGATGTTATTGATATAGCCCAGCAAATTCTGGCAAAAGTTGAAAGTATCAAAGCGGTTGCCAAAGAGCACACGCTGCCGGATCAGGGCAAGCTGAATATTGCTACCACTCATACCCAGGCACGATATGCACTACCACCGGTGATCAGTGGCTTTATGCATAAATATCCCAAGGTGTCGTTGCATATGCATCAGGGCACGCCACAACAAATTTCTGAAGCTGCTTCACGCGGCGATGCCGATTTTGCTATTGCTACCGAGGCCTTGCATTTATACAGCGATCTGGTGATGTTGCCGTGTTATCACTGGAACCGTAGCGTTATCGTGCGCCAGGATCATCCGCTGCTGCAGCTTGGTGGAAAAATTACCGTAGAAGATGTCGCACAGCACCCGATAGTAACCTACGTATTTGGTTTTACCGGCCGCTCTGAGCTGGACAGAGCTTTTGCCGCTAAGGGGCTGGAGCCGAAAATTGTTTTTACCGCTACCGATGCCGACGTGATTAAAACTTATGTCAGGCTGGGCCTGGGCGTTGGGGTTATAGCGTCTATGGCGATGGATAAAACACTGGACAAAGATTTAGTGGCTATAGATGCCAGCCATTTGTTTGACGCTTCCACCACTAAAATCGGGTTTCGCAAAGGCGCATTTTTACGTACCTATATGTACGATTTTATCGAGCGTTTTGCTCCGCATCTGACAAAAGACGTGGTAGAAAAAGCCAATATGCTGCGCAATCAGGAAGAAATTGATCGTATGTTTGCCCGTTTTGAGTTGCCGGTGCGCTAATTTACTGTTATCGCCCGCGCCCTGGCATTAATCAGCATTGCTGAGTTTTGTCCAGCGCGGTCGCGTCCTGCCCGTATTAATATCAGTAATACGTTAAATCTCAGCAAGAACATCCTTTGATCAGGTGTGCATAAGTCTGGCTTATACACTACGCTTAGGGCGTCACATAACGCCTTGAGGTGTAATATGAAAACTTACATGCTGTTGGTCGTTGCCGTATTTTTACTGTTACCGGGCTGCAAACCTGTATCAGAGCAAAGCATGCCTGTTGCTGCCACTGAAGCGCCCGCCCAACTTACATCGTGCAGCTTTACTATGGGCATAGACGCCTGGGAGCCTTACCAATATATGACGGTAGGCAATACTGTTACCGGCCTTGATGTTGAGCTGGTGCAACAGGTGGTTGCAGATATGGGCTGCTCGCTGGATGTTGTGCAGGGCAGCTGGCTTGAACTTTTAACATTGCTAAAAAATGGTGATGTAGACTTTGTACTGGGGGCATCTAAAACAGCAGAGCGGGAAGAGTTTGCTTTTTTCTCAGATCCATACCGTCAGGAACGTTTTCAGTTGTATGTCCGCAAAGAGCAAGTCGGTTTACCTTACTCCGGGTTAAAAGAATTTGTTGCTGCCGGACATAAGGTTGGCGTAGTAAATGAATATTATTATGGCGACGAAGTGGCTGAACTATACGCTGATGATAAGTTACGGCCGTTGTTTGTTGGCGCCATTATTAGCGAGCTGAATATGGCGCGGTTACTGGATGAAGAAATAGATGGGCTGCTGGAAGACAGCTTCGTCGGCGCGGCAATTTTACGACGTAAGGGCCTGGATAAGTACATTCAGGCACATAATATCAGCCTTGGCAGTTCTGATGTCTATGTTATGTTCAGCCAGGTATCGGTATCTGCAGATCAGGTTACGCAGTTTAATACCGGCTTAGCCCAACTGCGTGAGAATGGCCGGTACAACCAGATTGTTGATAAATACCGTAACTAGCTAAGCGGCAGGGCAAACTGCTGTTGCAGCAAGCTGGCAGTGAAGCTGGCTTTAAGATAAAAGCCGCGAGGCAGGGTGCGGATTGGCTCACCATCTGCCCCTATGGCATCGGTCAATGCTTTGCTGTTGGCGGCTTTGGGGCGCAGTTGCAGTACTTTGCCGGTGGCGCCTTTGATGTTATGTATACCGCCAAGGCTAATAAGCTCCATCAGCTCTTCCCAGTCCTGCTGCAGGGCCTGTTGCTGGCGTGGGTCTGGCTGCCATAAAAACGCGCTGCCAGCCATTCTGTCTGGCAAGGGAATGTGCCGCTCTGCCAGCACCGGTAGCCACAATACTTTTTGCAGTTTCTGACAAACCCAGGATTCATGCCATTGCTGCCCGGCCACACCGGTTAACGGTGCTACGCAAACATAGGTACTTTCCAGCGGTTTGCCGTTGCGGTCTATCGGCAGGGTTTTTAATTCAACCCCTAATTGCGGGAAATCCGGCTCAGCTTTAGAACCTGCGCTGGCACCCAGCACATGTTCCAGCAACTGACCAACCCAGCCTTTATCTTTTTTCAGGTCAGCCGGAACCTGCAACTGTGCCTGTGCGGCAATTTGTCCCAGAGTCAGCCCTGCCAGTGCCTGGCAGCGTGCCAGTAATTCTTCTAATGAGGCCGGTCGTGTAAACATTATCATCGCCTTTAGCAAATACCGGATAACGCTAGCATTTTTTACAGTCTTTGGCTGCTTAAAAACACAGCAAACCAACTTACGCACAGCGACAGTATAAAATTATTAGCGCCGGGAAATGATTAACTAATTGAATTTATTAATTAATGCTCAGTTGTTCTGACTGGTATTTTTTTGCTATATCAAGTTATGCAACGGCTAACTAGCGGCTATGCACAGTTTTATCAACAGTACCTGTGAAAAAGTGCACATTCGTTGGTGCCATAATAACGTAACTGTGGATAACTCTGTAAAAGGTGTGGCAAAAATACCGTTTGCCGAAGTAGCGACTTTATGAAAGAATCTTTGGCATAGTGATTTGTGATCCGCCAGAGGTTTGTGTGATCGATGCCGAAGGTTTTCGGGCCAATGTCGGCATAGTGATTTGTAACCACCAGGGACAGGTGTTTTGGGCAAAACGGTATGGTCAGCATTCCTGGCAGTATCCACAGGGTGGTATTGATGACGGTGAAACACCGGAACAAGCCATGTTTCGCGAATTAAATGAAGAAGTAGGTCTTAGCGCTGATGATGTGGAAATTATTGCCACAACCAAGCACTGGTTAAGATACAAACTACCCAAACGCTTAATTCGCAAAGACAGTAATCCGGTGTGTATTGGCCAGAAGCAAAAATGGTTTTTGCTACGCCTGACCTGCGCTGACGAAGATGTAAACTTACTTAAAACCACTCATCCGGAGTTTGATAGCTGGCGCTGGGTCAGTTACTGGTACCCGGTGCGGCAGGTAGTGGCATTTAAGCGTGAAGTTTACCGAAAAGTCATGAAAGAGTTTGCTCCGGTCGCTTTGCCGTTTATACGCCGCGAAGGTAAGAAAAAAAGTTAATTCAACAGGATAGCACCTGTGACGACGAGGCTCTTATGTTAGGCCAGTTACGGCGAATTGTTCAGGATGTAGCACAGGAGCCAGTGCTTCAAAATGCATTAGCTGGCTTAGTGACGAGCGTAAAACAGGCACTGGCAACGGAATGTTGCTCAGTGTACCTTGCCGATTATGAACAACAACATTTTATGCTGATGGCAACCGACGGTTTAAACCCGGATGCTATCGGTAATATTGCTATCGGTTTCTCTGAAGGCTTAATTGGCTGGGTAGGCCAGCGCGAAGAGCCCATTAACCTGGCCAAAGCCCATTTGCATCCCCGTTTTAAAGTTACCCCTGAAGTAAGCGAAGACCGTTTTTCTGCCTTTCTTGGTTGCCCTATTATCCATCACCGTAAAGTGCTTGGCGTGCTGACTATTCAACAAGCGGCAGAACGGGTATTTAACGAGGATGAAGAGTCTTTTCTGGTTACACTGGGCGCGCAGTTAGCGTCAGTACTGGCCAATGCCGAGATGCGCCAGGCAGCCAGCGAAAGCAGCCCCAGCCAGACACAGACCGGCCAGTTAAAAGGTTTGCCCGGTGCGCCCGGCATTGCTATCGGCGAGGCTTTTGTACTGGAGCCAGCGAATGACTTTAACGCTATTTCATTAAAGCGCGCAGATGAACCGGAAAAAGAGCTGGCGCATTTTTATCGGGCGGTAAAAATTACCAAAGCAGAATTTAACCGTCTGGCGGAGCGAATGAGTGGCCATTTACCGGCTGATGCTCTGGCTATTTTTGATGTTTATCATCAGCTGCTGGATGCGGCCAGCTTGGGTAATGAAATAGAGCTGCAAATTGCAGAGGGCTGGTGTGCTAAAAGTGCACTTAAGCGGGTGGTAGAAAAGTTTGCCCGCCAGTTTGATGATATGGACGATGCTTATTTACGCGAACGCGGCACAGATATACGCGATCTGGGGCAGCGGGTACTGAACAATTTGCTGGATACTGAGCAGCGCAAGATTAAGCTGCCGGAAAAAGTTGTGTTGGTGGCCGATAATGTTACCGCCACTATGCTGGCAGAAGTGCCACGCGAGCAACTGGTTGCCATAGTCTCGCTAAAAGGCTCGGTAAACTCACATGCGGCTATCATGGCGCGGGCATTGGGCATACCTGCGGTAATGGGGGTAGATGAGTTACCATTGCTGCACTGGCAAGGGCAGCGGCTGATTGTAGATGGTTATCAGGGCCATATTTTATTGTCGCCGGTAGAAGCCATTTGTGCCGAGTATCAACGGTTAATCAGTGAAGATGTGGCATTAAACGCCCGTTATCTGGCTGAAATAGCCCAGCCGTCCCAATCATTATGCGGCAAGCAGTTTAACCTGATGGTGAACTCTGGGCTGGCGATTGAACTGGAAACCACTAACCCGGTGTATACCGACGGTGTCGGCCTGTACCGTACTGAATTTCCGTTTATTATGCGTAACCGTTTTCCAACTGAGCAGGAGCAGATAGAGCTGTACCGTAAGGTGCTGGAGAACTATCCAACCAAACCGGTTGTCATGCGCACGCTCGATGTGGGTGGCGACAAAGCTTTACCTTACTTTAGTATTGTTGAAGAAAACCCGTTTTTGGGTTGGCGCGGTATCCGCCTGACGCTGGATCACCCGGAGATTTTTCTGGTGCAAATCCGAGCCATGTTAAAAGCTAACCTGGCGCTGGATAATCTGCATATATTATTGCCGATGATTTCTGACTTGGCCGAGGTTGATGAATCTGTGCGGCTGATCAAGCAAGCCAGCTTTGAAGTAAGTGATGAGCTTGCTATTGAGCTGCCTAAACCTAAAATCGGCGTGATGATTGAAGTGCCGTCGATTATGTATCAGTTACCAGAGTTAGCCCGTAAAGTGGATTTCTGCTCTATTGGCACCAACGATTTAACCCAGTATCTGCTGGCGGTAGATCGCAACAATCCACGTGTTGCCAGCTTGTACGATGCCATGCACCCGGCGGTACTCAGGGCTTTGCATCAGTTTAGTTTACAGGCGCAGGGCCTGCAGTTTCCTACCGGTGTCTGTGGCGAGCTGGCGGGTGAACCGGCTGGTATACTGCTGCTGGCTGCGATGGGATACAATAGCTTTAGTATGAACAGCAGTAACCTGGCAAAAATTAAATGGCTGCTGCGCCGGGTAGAGTTATCTGAACTGGCATTGTTACTGCCACAGGTACTTGCCTGTCAGTCTGCCAAACAGGTGCGGCTGCAGGTACAGCGCTTTTTAGAGCAAAAACAATTACTAAGCCAGTTACGTGCCTGATATCCACCTTTTTATCCGGCCAGACTGTTATACTGCTGCGTTATTAAACATGAAGAGAAGCCTGTGCTGACTGTTGTTCTGATCTCCATTGTGCTGGGGGCTGTTGTTGGCTTTTTTGCCGGCTTACTGGGTATTGGCGGTGGCCTTATCGTGGTACCCGTGCTGGTTATGTTGCTACCTGCTTTTGATATCGTTACACCACAGCATGCCATGCTGGTCGCTGTTGCAACTTCGCTGGCCTCCATTATCGTTACCGCCAGTTCCTCTGTGTACGAGCACCATCGCTGGGGCAATGTGCCCTGGTCACTGGCTGGTACCATCATGCTGGGGGCAGCAATGGGGGCCTGGCTGGTTGGCTATATGGCGCATAATATCAGCGGTGATATATTGCAGCTTATTTTCGGTATAGCAGTGTTATTGCTGGGACTACGCATGCTGGGATCGCGTTCGGCTGTGGGTAAAAGAGCACTACCGCATAATGGCATCGTGGCGCTGATTTCATCAGCTCTGGGTGGCATTGCCAGCTTGCTGGGTATTGGCGGCGGCGCCTTGTTTGTACCGGTACTGAATTACTTTTCGGTCGATATGCGCCGTGCTATAGGTTGTGCTGCTGCCAGCGGTATTGCTATCGCGGTTTTTGGTACTCTGGGCTATGTTATCGCCGGCTGGCAGCATTATGAACTGTCGCAGGGCTTTATTGGTTATATTTACCTGCCGGTGCTATTTGGCATAGTACTGACATCGGTATTTACCGCGCCTGTTGGTGCACGTTTGACACAACGCTTGCCGGTACTGGCAATGAAGCGGGTATTTGGTGTGTTTTTGTTGTTGGTATCCGCAAAAATGATTCTGAGTTAAGGGTAGCTATGTCTGCAAGTTATATTACATTTCCACAAATCGATCCGGTGATATTTTCTGTTGGCCCGGTAAGCCTGCGCTGGTATGGCTTAATGTACCTTATTGCTTTTGCCATTGCCTGGTGGCTGGCTAACCGGGTCGCTAAAAAGCCGGCTTCAGGCTGGACGGAGCAACAGGTTAGCGATTTATTATTTATTGGCTTTTTAGGTGTGATCCTCGGTGGGCGCGTTGGCTATGTGCTGTTTTATCAGTTCGAGCTGTTTATGCAGGAGCCATTGTATTTATTTAAAATATGGACCGGCGGTATGTCATTTCACGGTGGCCTGCTGGGTGTGCTGGTAGCCATGGCCTGGTTTGCCCGCAAGAATAACAAGCCTTATCTGCAGTTGGGCGATTTTGTTGCCCCGCTTATTCCACTTGGCCTGGCCGCTGGCCGCTTAGGTAACTTTATTAATGCTGAGTTATGGGGCCGCACTACCGATGTGCCCTGGGGCGTATTGTTCCCGGGCGCCGGGCCTGCACCGCGCCATCCTTCACAGTTGTACGAGTTTGCGCTGGAGGGTGTGGTGCTGTTTGTACTGATTATACTGTACCGGCGCTTTTCCCCGCCGGTAGGGGCATTGGGTGGGTTATTTCTTGCCGGTTATGGCAGTGCGCGGTTTTACGTGGAGTTTTACCGTGAACCCGATGCACACCTGGGCGTGTTGTCAGCAGGTATGTCGATGGGACAATGGCTGTCGTTACCGATGATTATTGCCGGCATAGGGCTGATTATTTTTGCTTATGTACATAACAACAAAGCGGCTAAACGGGTAGTAAAAGTATGAAACAGTACCTTGATTTAATGCGCCATGTACTGGAGCAAGGCCATAAAAAAACTGATCGGACCGGTACCGGCACTATCAGCGTGTTTGGTTATCAGATGCGGTTTGACCTGCAGCAGGGGTTTCCGCTGGTTACTACTAAAAAATGCCATCTGCGCTCTATTATTCACGAATTGCTATGGTTTTTAAAAGGTGAAACTAATATCGAATACCTCAAAGCTAATGGTGTATCGATATGGGATGAATGGGCCACAGCAGAAGGTGAGCTGGGGCCGGTATATGGTGCGCAGTGGCGCAGCTGGCAAGCCGCCGATGGCCGGGTAATTGACCAGATCAGCCAGCTTATTGCTGATATTAAACGCACACCGGATTCGCGCCGCCTGATTGTCAGCGCCTGGAACCCGGCACTGCTGCCTGACACCTCGGTATCGCCAAAAGAAAATGCTGCCATGGGCAAACAGGCGTTACCGCCTTGCCATACGTTGTTTCAGTTTTACGTTAATGACGGCAAGCTGTCATGCCAGCTGTACCAGCGCAGTGCTGATATTTTCCTGGGGGTGCCGTTTAACATTGCCAGTTATGCGCTGTTAACGCTGATGGTGGCACAGGTGTGTGATTTGCAGCCGGGAGACTTTGTGCATACTTTCGGCGATGCGCATTTGTATTCAAACCACCTGCAACAAGTAGAAACCCAACTGGCCCGCCAGCCTTATCCGTTACCGCAAATGCAGCTTAACCCGGCGGTAAAAGATATTTTTGCTTTTACTATTGCTGATTTTACGCTGCTCAATTATCAGGCGCATCCGCATATTAAAGCGCCCGTTGCTATCTGAGTGCCAAAAGGTTGCCATTTTTTATGGCGCGTATTTTGCTTAACTTCTGCAGACATTCTGCCGAGGTTGCTTATGAAAGCGCTATTTTATCCTGTGCTGGCCTGCCTGCTGCTAAGTTGCAGCAGTGCTGTGCCGCTTGCTAAATCCAGAAATCAGCCTGCGCTGAGCGAATATCCGTTGCATTACTACACACAACAACTGGCCGATAACTTATTTGCCCAGTTGCCAAAGCAGCAGGGTATTTTCTACGTAGCCCCACAAATTGCCGTGGCGTCTTTTTTGCCGGTAAATACGCTGTCGCTGTCTGATGCGGATGCGGGTGAAAAACAGCTGGCAAATCAGCTTAGCGAGAGCATGCTGGCACATGCCCGTCAACGTGGCCTTAAAGTATATGACTACCATTTACGCGCGCAGTTATTGCTGGGCGGTGATCATGAGCAGGCATTGTCGCGCCAGCTTAGCGATATAGAAAGCGCCAGCGATGCCGATACCCTGTTAGTGGGTACTTACAGCGCCATGGAAGATGGTTATCTGGTTAATGCCAGATTGATCAGTATAGCGGATAAACAGGTACTGGCCGCAGCCAGCGGCTATGTGCCCCATAACGTATTGTGGAGCCAGCAGCGGGTAGGCAAACGCGGTGACAAACTCTACCGGCAGGACCTTACAGGAGGGCAGAAATGAAAGCCTTATTAATTATTGTTAGTCTGATACTGCTGGCGGGTTGTGCCAGACAACCAGAGCAAACACGTAGTGCGGTTGCAACCTCTGAGCGTGGTGCACGGTTAAATACAGCAGCAGATTACCAACTGGCTGCAGTGGTGGCTTCGCCTGCAGAAAACGAGCCAATGCTGACTGCAAACGAGTATTCCCGTGCGCTGGTGCACGAGCTAATGTCCAGCCAGCGTCAGATGGAGGAGGGCGGTATAGTAGGCGTTACTGACTTTGCCTTTGTAGATACCGGTCTGGATCAGGGCAGCGTACTGAGTAACCACATGAGCGAAGCCATGATTTATGATCTGCATAAATTTGGTGTAGTAGTACTGGATTACAAAACTACTGATTTTATCCGGGTAACACCCAGCGGCGATTTTGCCCTGAGCCGTGATTTTACTGAGCTAAGCGGCGAGCTGCCTATCCGTTATGTGATAACCGGTACTATGACGGCCCACAAGCAAGGCGTGCTGGTAAATGCCCGCTTAATCCACATTGGTACTAAGCAGGTTATTTCTGCCGCCCGTACTTTTATGCCGCAGCCGGTGGTGCAAGCCATTATTAAGCGCAGTGATAACGATAAGCTACAGCTAAAACAAGGTTAAGTTAGTTATTAAACAGAGCCGTTGCTAAACTGGCATTTGGCCCCCTGATACGGGTATTATCAGTGCCGGATCTTTAAGCTGCGGAGAACATGCATGGATACACTGAGCGCAGTGGCGCTGGTAAGAAGCCTGTCGGCGCAGCCGTGTCCTGTTACTTTACTCAGCACCTTGATCGACTGGCTCAGTTACAGTGAGTTTGGTACTGAGCCTGCGCAACGGGCCGCAAAATTACGTGAGGCGTTGCAAAATAACCCGCGCCACAGCGCAGAGATTGGCGACGTGCTGTTTAACTGGCTGGGTGAGGTAAATATTTACCCGGCACTCGTTAACTTAGGCTTATTTTCCCGCTCGGGCTTTTTGCGCGAAATGGGCTCGCGGCTATACGAGCGTTTTAATCCGGCCCCGCGTGATCAGAATGATTTTGCTGATGTACTGGTGCAAATGTGCGACGGTAAAACTGACGCCCGCTGGCTGCATAAACTCAATAAAGATGACGTGCTGGCCTGCTTTAGTTTAATTGCTCAGCATTGCAGCGCGGGTGCATTGCAGAAAATGACCGCGCATTTTCGTGAAGAAAGTTTATACGCACTGGAAATGCTGGCTATCTGGGTTGCGGCTGAAGAAATTGAACCTGATCTGATGCGGCTGGACCGGCGCCTTAGCAGTATTGACTCACCTTTTATAGCGCTAAGCCGCGAGATGAATCTGTTTGTGGAAAGTGGCCGGCGCCGGTTGAGTGAGCCGGATGAGGTATTACACGACACCGCACATTTACAAGTAATGATGCAGCAATCGCGTGAGCAGGTAGAGCGCTTACGGCGTCGTGGCGCCGGTGTGGGTAGTTCAGTGTCGGTAGCGCATTTGCTGGAGCGGCTGGAGCAAACGCTGGATCGCATCGACATGCTGCTGGATGTACTTACCAGCGATGCTGACACTCAGCCTGGTAAAGTGCAGGTGATGCTAATGGTGCTGGTCGAAGCCAGCGGCGAGCACAACAGTATTTCAGCATTGTGGCGCAGCAGTACCCAGATGCTGTCAAAAAGTATCACCATCAATAAAAGTGGCCATGGCGAGCATTACATTACCCGCACCAGGGCAGCGTTTTTTACGCTGATGCGCTCTGCCGCAGGTGCCGGCGTTATTATTGCGCTAATGGCGCTGATTAAAATTTATGTTGAAGGTCAAGGCTTTAGTCCGTTACATAAATCCTTACTGGTTAGCCTGAACTATGGCCTGGGTTTTGTGCTGGTGCATATGCTGCACTTTACCATTGCAACTAAACAGCCCGCGATGACAGCGGCCAGCTTTGCGCAGGAAGTCGAGCGCGGCGAAAACGGCAGGGCAGTAAACCGCAAATTGGCTGGCTTGTTGATCGACGTAAACCGCTCGCAGTGGGCTGCGGTATGGGGTAACGTCAGTAGTGCAGTATTACTGGCCAGCAGTATTGCTTTGCTTACAGCACTGATAACCGGCACACCACTATTGAATACTGAGATGGTGGCATACCAGCTTAGATCGTTGTCACCGGTTAGCGGGCTGGCATTGTTTTATGCCGCTATTGCCGGTGTCTGGCTGTTTTGCGCCGGTATTATTGCCGGTTTTTTTGATAACCGCGCCAACTGCCTTGAACTGAGGTTACGTTTATACCACCATCCGCTGTTAAAACGGCTGCTGTCCGACAATCGCCGGCAGCGTTTTGCCGATTACCTGCATGATAACTATGGCGCTCTGGCCGGAAATTTTTTCTTTGGTGTGCTACTGGGCATGACCGGCTATCTGGGGTATTTAACCGGTTTACCGCTGGATATCCGCCATGTGGCGTTTTCATCGGCCAATTTAGGTTACAGTGCGGTAAGTGGTGAAATCGGGATCCTAAACTTTTTGCTGCACCTGGTGTTTGTATTGCTGATTGGCTTTGTTAATTTATGGGTTAGCTTTACGCTGGCGCTGACTATCGCCCTGCGGGCGCGTGGTACTAAAATAAGCCGGTTTCGTTTACTGCTTAAAAGTATTTGGGAGCAAGCAAAACAGCAGCCTCTGCAGGTATTTTTCCCGGTCGATATGATACGCCAGACGCTGGCCGAAGCCGATAAAACCGACAGTAAAGCAGCAAATAAGCACTGAAATAAATACTTAATTAAATACCCCGCCAGACGCTGTGTATCTGGCGGTTACTCCGGTTTAAGCCAGGTATTATTCCGGTAACGGGATAAATTCTTCCTCATCACCCACTACTTTAGCAAAGCGGCCAGCGGCCCAGTCTTGTCTTGCTTGCTCTATACGTTCTTTACGGCTGGAAATAAAATTCCAGTTGATAAAACGCGGGCCAATATTTTCGCCGCCAATAATAGCAATTCGGCTATCCTGATTGGCGGTAATAGTCACCCCCTCAGCGGCAGAAAACACTACCATACTGAACTCTGGCACCAGCGTGTCTTTTACCTGCAGCTGGCCTTTGGCCACATATACCGCGCGCTCTTCGCAATCGGGCAGGGTAAGCGATTGGCCTGGTTGCAGGTGCGCCTCAATATACAAAGTGTGGGCATAGGTTTTTACCGGCGATTTAACCCCATAGGCTTCGCCCATCAGCACCCGCAGCGCTACCCCATCAACGGTTTTCGCCGGAATATCGCGCTTAGGGTAGTGATAAAACGCCGGCGCAATTTCTTCATCTTTTACCGGCAGTGCCAACCAAAGCTGAAAACCGTGCAGGCGATGTGCGCTGCTGCGCACCTCTGGCCGCTCGCGCTCTGAGTGCGCAATACCCCGGCCTGCCACCATTAAATTAATATCACCCGGCGTAATAGTCTGGTAACTGCCCAGCGAATCGCGGTGCAGTATTTCACCTTCAAGCAGATAGGTCACGGTTGCCAGGTTAATATGTGGATGCGGCCGTATATTAATACCGGAGTCTGGTGCAAAATCAGCGGGCCCGATATGGTCAAAGAATATCCAGGGCCCGACCATTTTACGCTGCCGGGTAGGTAAAGTGCGCTTAACCTTAAATTCACCTAAATCGGTTTCATGCGGTTGTATAATCAGCTCAATAGCGTCACAACCCTGATTAATATCGCATTCAAGTTCAGTATTTTCTGTTTCAACGCTCATCTGTAATGCCCTTTGGTTGCTAATCTTGTTAAAGATTACTTAGCCCCAGAATGGACATTAAAGGTTCTAAAATCAAGTTTGCCGGTAGGACGATTAAAGTTTGAAATGAAGTTTTATATGGCTGCCCCAGCAGGAATCGAACCTGCAACTGCCCCTTAGGAGGGGGCCGTTATATCCATTTAACTATGGGGCAACGGCGCGAAATTCTAACAGAGTGCGCCGGGGTTGGGAACCTGCATGCTTAGTAACCGCTGCTTTTACGTACACTTACTACATCGCCGGGCTGAATATGTTGCAGGAGTTCTTGTTTGTTGGTACTGGCCCAGGCATTTCGTTCTGTCAGTTCGATAATGGTAAGGTTTAGCTGGCTTTGCAGCAGCCGTTTCACACCCGGTGTAGTGGGGTGGCGTTGTAACTGGAATAGCTGCAGCTCGTCACCCAGCTGCAGGCCGTGCAGTTTACCAAGATCGAGCATTACTTCGTTTTTTCTTACTTGTTTTATTGCACTGAGCAACGGCTTACATTGCAGCTGTTGCTGCATGTCAGTGGCGATAATTTGCAGCAGCTTGTCAACTTTACTGCCATAAGGCATTTGCCAGAACGCCTGGCTGTGGCTGGCTGGCGTGTTATGGTTTTTATACGGCCAACTGGCACTGGTGCGGTATTCCTGCTGGTACACTATATTTTGCTCGAACAGATCAAACAGCGTGACATCAATAGCAAAGTAGCGCTGTTTTAGATCTTTTTCCCAGAAGTGGCTGGTTTTTTCACCAAGCGACATATCGTTAATACGGGCACTGATAACATACTGATATCCCTGGCTAAATAACTGCTCGGTTGCCGGGTAAACCAGATAATGCAATGGCATTTCCTGCGGCAGGCTGCTGACTGTGGCGGTAGGGCTGTAATCTCGTAAGTGGCGTTCCAGCTGCACTGTGCTATGTTCGCCTAGGGTAAATAAATCGCCGTAGATAGCATCTTTGCGGGCCTGTAACTGAATTCGGCTCAGTAGTACTGGTTTACGGTATGGGTTACCACTACAACTACTTAATTGTGGCGTGATATCGGCACGCAGGGTTACTGTCAGCATATTATTGTGCCGGCTTTCGGATAACAATTGCAGTTTGCCGATTTGCGCATTGCTAACGACACCGAGTTGCTCTTGCTGCAAAATACCATTAATTAGCTGTTGGGTGCTGCTAAGGCTGGCACCGGCAAACAATGCGGCTCTTTTTAGCGCATCTTCAATAGCAGCCTGGCGGGCTGAGTCTATATCGCCCTGTTCAATAACTGCCTGGCCGGTTGCTTCATACCAGTCTGCCATGCTGTTTACACTAAACAGGCTGGCAACAAGCACCCCGATACATGGATAAAGTTTCATATAAGCCCTGCAATAAATTGGCACTGCGGACACTTAAGCAAAATGTATGCCTTAAACTGGCTGCGCTGTTAAATTATGGCGTGAATATTGCTAATTCTACCTGACGGCTAACAATTGAATGCACAGTAAGTTTATTGTGCCGCAGGAGATTAAAATGACAGCTTGGCGCACTTTAGTAATGTTAACTGCGGTATTAGCAGCGGGGTGCTCTTCGTTGCTAAGTCGGCATGTAGAATATGCGCCGGTAAAGCCGGATGCTTTTCCGGTATTAACGGCGGTAGGTTATGCGCCAATCAGTGTGCAGCATGGTGACAGCAATGAACATAAAATGCTGCAGGCGATGAAAGCGTCGAAACTGGATGCTTACCGCGAACTGACTGAAGTAGTGTATGGACAAAAAATTGACGCTACTAATCAGCTGCGCGCTATGGTACTTGATAATGAAAACTTGTCATCGTCGGTTAAGGGGGTAATAAGTGGGGCCAGGGTAATAAAAACTTATGCCATTGATGATGTATATGTGACGGAGCTGGAACTGGATTTTGAGCAGGTATATCATTTGTATCAGAATACCCAGCCAAGACAAACGATTAAAAGTGTGCGGTACTATTAGTGTTAATAGCTAGCATTAATGGGTAGTTATTAACTGACAAATATTCATTTGTGTTAGTGAGGGGGTTACCAGCTCAGGCTTTAATGCCTTTACCTTTGCTTTCTACTGCTGGTTTGCCTTTACTGGTGTAAGTCAGGCCTGATTTACCGCGGCTGGCCAGTAATTCAGTTTTAAATCTGGCCAGAGTAAGCTGGCTTTGTTCCAGTGTTTGCTGGTTAATGTCATTTTGCCGTTTACACTCTTCCAACTGGGCATCAAGCTCGGCCACTTTTTGCTTAAACCAGGCTTGTTGTTTTTGCTCAGCAATATCAGCAGAGGCCGCCAGTAAGGCGTCGTTTTGTTGCAGCTGTTGCAGCTGGGTGGTTTTCAACGTAAGAATATTTTCCAGCGCAGCGATGTCGCGGCTGGCCAAGGCGGCAATTTCCTGCCGCAAAGACAAAAGCAGCTCATCCAGTAGCTGCTTTTGCTGATCTAATAAGGCGATGATGTCGTTGCTGGCAGTTGTCATTTTTTACCAAATAGCTCGCTTTCAAACTGCACTATGCGTCGTGCCAGTTGTTCAACATTCACTTTGTACTTACCATCAGTAATCGCCTGTCTGATTTTATCAACCTTTTCCTGATCGATGCCGCTGCTGTTACTGGCTTTTTCGGTCAGCTTGGAAAATTGTTGCGCCTGTGGCGTAATAGACACAGAATCTTGCTTTTGCGCCGCTGCCTGACTGGCATTTTGCTGCACAGCAGCTTGCTGACGTTGGGCATTTTGCTCAACTTTGTCAGTTTTTACTTGCGGACTATTCTGCAAGTTGTTGATATTAATAGCCATGCTCGTACCTCATCACCTTAATACAGTTCCTTATGCACAGGTTAACGGCGTTAAACTGCAAAACTTTAGTTAATATTTAAAATTTAATACTAACCTGGTTTACTGCTATTACCTCTGCGGTAATAGCCCGCTTTGACTGGCGGTTAAGCACGCTGATGACATCGCCTAAACTGCCATCACTTTGTGCTATTCCGGTTGCTGCTACATTTAAGCCGTTATTGCTAACTGATATTGTAACAACATCTCCTTTACAGACAAGGCAAAGATCCTGCAAGGTGATAATTTGTCCAATTGACATGGCCCGCCGGGTTTTTGCGCCGATAATTTGTCTGGGGTCACTCACCAGGCTGCCGCGTAAAAAACGGCGTTCACGGTTGGCGATGTCCAGCATATCGGCAGTGAGTAGGCTGCCGCTACTAATATTTTGTGTCAAAATAACCGTTTGCACGATTTCTTCAATACGAACAGGTAGATACAGCTGCCAGCTTTGTTCTGCACCGCAACGGATTTGTATTGTATTCTGGCGCTGTGTAAGTGGCTGAGACAGTGAAAACTGCAGCGGTTCGTTACAGTGTTTGTAGCCTATTCTGTCGTCGAGCGGGCTTGCCTGCACTTGTATACTGCCCCCCGGTGTTACTGCCAGTTCTTGTTCCAGCCATGCAGAGGCCTGTTCAGTTAACTGCGCGGGTGAATAGCTGCTAACGCTATCCTGCGCAGCCAAAGGGCCGGCACACAGCAGCGTAACGCAGGTAAGTATTTGTTTAAATAAATTTTCGTACTTTTTCATAAGGTTTCGGCTATGCTTTACACGCTAAGGGTTATAACATCAGGGCCAGACTTGGCGGTGTCAAATAACCGTCTGTGACAGGTACTAAAGCAAGAATCGATCCGGATAGTATTACAGAGGAGCGGCAGATGGCCGGTATTTTAGACTCGGTAAATCAGCGCACACAATTAGTTGGCCAGAACAGGCTGGAATTACTGCTGTTTAAGCTAAGAGGGCGCCAGCGTTACGGCATTAACGTATTTAAAGTGCGTGAAGTATTGCAATGCCCGCCACTTACGGCCATTCCCAAGCGCAATAAGTTTGTCCGGGGTATTGCTCATATTCGTGGTCAAACTATCTCGGTTATCGATCTTAGCCTGGCTACCGGTGGTAAACCGATTGAAGATACCAAAAACAGTTTTATTATTATTGCGGAGTATAATCGCTCAGTGCAGGGTTTTTTGGTAGATTCCGTAGAGCGCATTATTAATATCAACTGGGAAGCGATAATGCCACCGCCAAAAGGCACCAGTGGTAAACAAAGTTACCTGACCGCGGTAACGGAAATTGATAAAGAGCTGGTAGAGATTCTGGATGTAGAAAAAATACTGGAAGAAATTTCGCCGTCGCCAACGGCTATCAGCGCAGATATTAATACTCACAGTATCAGTGAAGATTTAGGCGAACGGCTTATTCTGATTGCCGATGATTCAGCCGTTGCGCGTAATCAGGTAAAGCGTGCGCTGGAAGGGCTGGGTGTTAAGATGCACCTGGTCATGAATGGGCGCGAGGCACTGCAATATTTGCAGGATGTAGCAAAAAGTTGCAATGAGTCAGTTACTGAGAAAATCGGTTTACTGATTTCTGATATTGAAATGCCTGAAATGGATGGCTACACCCTGACGGCAGAAATTAAACTTGATCCTAAACTGAAAAAGCTGCACGTAATACTGCATACTTCGCTTAGCGGTGTTTTTAACCAGCAGATGGTACAAAAAGTGGGTGCAGATGATTTTATTGCGAAATTTAATCCGGATGAGCTGGCAGAGTCTGTACAGAAGTGGCTGCATACCGACTAAGTTAAGGATTAATAGTGCCAAATAAAGACTTACACGATAAAGAGTACGTGCTGTTCAGGGATTTCCTTGAGCAGCAGTGTGGTATTGTGCTGGGCGACAATAAACAGTACCTGGTTAAAAGCCGCTTAGCTCCGTTAATGCAACGCTTTGGTTTGGCCACATTGTCCGAGCTGGTGAATAAAACCCTCAGCCCGTTTGAACGGCAGTTACGTTCTGCGGTAATAGACGCAATGACAACAAACGAAACCTTATGGTTTCGCGACACCTATCCTTATGAGCTGTTAAAAAAGCAGATATTTCCTGAGCTGGAAAAAACTTGCCGTACTGTCAAAATGTGGTCAGCTGCCAGTTCAAGCGGGCAGGAGCCTTACTCTATCGCCATGACCGCATTAGAATACCAGCAAAGCCGGCCTGGCGCCTTCAGTCTGGGGGTGCACATAATGGGCACTGATATCTCCAACACTATGCTCGAGCATTGTCAGCGCGCTGAGTATGACGGTTTAGCCTTGTCACGGGGTTTATCACCGGAGCGGCGCAGCAAGTTTTTTGAAGACAGTGGTAAAGGTATGATGCGCGTTAAAGACAATGTGCGTAAAAATGTTAGTTTCCGCCACCTTAACCTGCTGGACAGCTATACCTTGCTAGGTAAGTTCGACATTATTTTTTGTCGTAATGTGCTGATTTATTTTTCTGCCGATGTGAAGGCAAAAATTATCCGCCAATTTGCCCAATCTCTTAATCCACGCGGCTATTTATTTCTCGGCGCGTCTGAATCCTTGTCCAGCATTAATGCTGATTTTGAAATGATCCGCTGTAACCCCGGTATTATCTACCGCAAGAAAACTTAATCTACGCAAATTTAATATTTGGCCTAAGTTTTGCATTTCATTTGCTATCGCTTAATCAGAGGTGGCAAAAAAATGGCAATCAGTTTTGAAAAAGCATTTGGTATGCACCCTGAAGCCATGCTGGTCCGCGATCAGCGTGCTCAGGTGCTGGCCGAAAATATCGCTAATGCCGATACGCCTGGCTATAAAGCCCGCGACTTGGATTTCCAACAGGCACTGAATAACGCAAAGTCCCGTCAGTCTGGGGCTATGGCCCGCACCCATGAGCAGCACTTTACTATTTCTACCGCGGCCCGCCATGAAACTAAGTTTCGTAATCCGGATCAGCCCGACACCGGCGACGGTAACAGTGTAGATATTCACCGTGAACGTAATGCATTTATGCAAAATAGTCTGGAATATCAGGCCAGTATGACATTTTTGAACGCACGGATCAGTGGTTTGAAAAAAGCTATTACCGGCGGAGGGCAATAACCATGAGTTCATACAAAATTTTTGATATTACCGGCAGTGGTATGACAGCACAGGCAGTGCGAATGAACACCACCGCCAGCAATATTGCCAATGCTAACAGTGTCAGCAGCAGTGTAGAGCAAACTTACCGCGGCAGGCACGCCGTATTTGCTGCTGAGTTGTCAGAGGCAAAGCGCCAGCAAGGCGATGATAGTGTCGGGGTCAAAGTGCTTGGCATTGTTGAGTCTGATGCACCTTTGAACGTGGAGTATTCACCTAACCATCCTCTGGCAGACGAGAACGGTTATATCTACAAACCTAATGTCAATATTATGGAAGAGATGGCGAACATGATTTCGGCGTCGCGCTCTTATGAAACTAACGTGCAAACAGCTGAAGCGGCAAAACAAATGGTTATGCGCACGCTCAGACTGGGCCAGCAGCAATAAGGGCTTAGCAAATGACAACTAATGTAAATAACAACCCTGCCCTGGATGGCATGTATTGGGATAATACCGGTAAAACGCCAGAAAAAAATAATGGTGCTTTAACGCAATCTGATTTCTTTGCCTTGCTTACCCAGCAATTGGCATTTCAGGACCCAACCAAGCCGGTAGAAAACGATCAGATGATTGCCCAAATGACCAACTTTACTATGGCCGATGGTATCGGGCAGTTAAACGAAAGCTTTAAAGGCTTTGCACAGAGCATGTCATCAAACCAGGCATTGCAGGCTTCGTCGTTGGTTGGTCGCAGTGTGTTGACACCATCGGATAAAATTGTCTTTACCGGTGACACCTTGGCACGCGGCAATATTGAGCTGGATAAAGCAGCTACCAGAATGCAGGTGCGGATTGAAAATGACAAAGGCGAGCTGGTGCAGTCTTTTAGTGTAGATAACCCTAAAATTGGTAAAAACGAATTTATCTGGGATGGCACTTACCTTGAATCAGGTTCTGGCAGTGCTGCAATAGTTGACGGTGAGGTATCAGAACGGGTTAAAGCCGGTGTATATAAGGTGAAAGTGGATGTTAGCTACACCGATGGTAAAAATGCCAGCTTGCCGGTTAATGTTTATACCCCGGTTGCCAGCGTTAGTATGAACGGCAAAGGTGGCGGAATTATGTTAAACCTGATTGGCCTTGGCGCCGTGAAATTAGGTGATGTGTTAGAAGTTTCTTACGGTTAATAGTGAGCTGAGGTGAATTATGAGTTTTAATATCGCACTAAGCGGCCTGGCCGCTGCACAAAAAGATTTGGATGTAACCGCGAATAATATCGCTAACGTTAATACTACAGGTTTTAAAGAGTCACGGGCAGAATTTGCTGATGTATATGCCACATCAGTTTTCTCTTCGGGCCGTACTAAAGTGGGTGATGGTGTGACTACCTCGATGGTGGCACAGCAGTTTAGCCAGGGTTCATTGCAATTTACTAATAACTCGCTGGATATGGCGATTACCGGTGAGGGTTTTTTTGCTTTAACACCGGATATGCAGTCCAGAGATTTAACCTACACCCGAGGTGGGGCTTTTAAGCTTAATAAAGACAACTTTATTGTCGACAATAACGGCAATTTTTTGCAGGGCTTTGCGGTGAACCCGCAAACAGGAGATAATCAGTCTGTCAGTTTAGGTACCACCCAACCAATTACTATACCCACCACAGCCGGCGCGCCAAGGGCGACAACCAATGTCTTTATCAATATGAATCTGGACTCGCGAAAAGAGCCAACAGATGCATTGCCGTTTGATGCAACTAATAGAAACACATACAATCATTCTACCTCAATAATAGTGTATGACAGCTTAGGGGAGTCTCATGTCGCGACTATGTATTTTCGTCGCACAACTACCGTGCCACCGGCAAACTCCGAGTGGGAAACCTTTGTAGTATGGGATAATGTAACTGCCGCACCATTTCAAGGTGATAATTTAGAATTCGACTCCAATGGTCAGATGATAACAACGCCGGCGCCGACACTGAGGCTACCTTTTGCTGATTTAAACGACCCGGGCAATGGTTACTTAAACAATGGCGCACAGTATCAGACTGATATAGTGGTTAATTTCCGCGATCCCGCAGATACCAAAAAACCGACACAAGTTGCCGCAGATTTCGATCCTACCAGTTTGAGTCAGGACGGTACTACAGTTGGTAGCTTAACCGGCGTGGATATTGACGCCTTTGGCCGCGTGCTGGCCAGTTATAGTAATGGTGACTCAGCTTATCTGGCGCAGGTGGCATTAGTGCGTTTTGCCAATGTGCAGGGCTTAAAGCAGGTAGGTAATACTTCGTGGAAGCAAACCATTAATTCCGGTGAACCCATCGGCGGCCAGGCTAATACTAATACCTTTGGCGCTATCAACTCGTCGGCACTAGAGCAATCAAACGTTAACCTGACCACTGAGCTGGTTGATTTAATCAGTGCACAGCGTAACTTTCAGGCTAACTCACGGGCGCTGGAAGTTAACAGTACCTTGCAACAAACCGTGCTACAGATCAGATAATTAATTTTTAATATTTATTTAATTGTTATTTGTTTCTTTTTTGGTTAACCTCCTGTTTCTTTAAATAGGAGGTTTTATGCGTTTTATCAGCTACTTATTATTAGTTGTTTCTTTTTTATCTGCTTTAGCAGCAAAAGCGGAAGAAATTGTCGATATTGTTAATACACATAGTTATACCCTATATAACAAGGCTAGTTCGGTATCTAGAGAGTTTAATATTGCCCCGCAGCCGGGGTTTGCTAACCTCACTATTGTTAGCGCCACTCCTTGGTCAGATAGTAAGTTTATTATTTGTAAAATACGGGTTTTCCATCCTGATGGTAGGCGGATTGAGGATTTATTTTGTCAAGGTGAAGGGCATGATACCCGTGTTTTATCGCCTTCTATTGATGCCAGTTCTGGGCTGAGGGTAGAAGTTGCGCTGCAGTACTTTGATAGTGAATTGCCAGCTAACGTGACAAAAAATTACAGCTTCAGAAGCCGGTTTCGTTTTTCAGATACGGTAGATAGCGGAGAAGTTGTTGAGCCGGAGGAGCCTGAAGAACCAGTAGAGCCTGTTGTGCCTGCCTTTTTATCTGACTACCAATTAAAAAGTAGCTCCATGGGACCAAGTAGCTATGCGACTCAGACTTTTATGTTCCGGCGTGATGAGGCCTACCCCGCCTTGATCGGGTTTAAACTCTCAAGTAGTTACACTGCTACGGTGGTTGATTGCTCGTTTCAGGTCAATGGCTTAAGGACAGTTGATGGTGTCAGAGTTGCAGAACGGTTGTTGTCTGACAATTGCACGAACCGTAATCGTAAATTATTTTTGATGAAAACACCGGATAATCCAACAGATCTTGAGCAAATCAATGTAACGGTGAGATTCCATAACCGGCATGTAAGAAACTCGGCTTTTACACAAAGTACGTTCGAAGTCATAAAAGGCGCTATTGGTGATGGAGACGCTGATGGCTTGCCTGCATGGTATGAAGAGTATTTCAATTTGTCTGATAATGATTACGATGATGCCTTTATAGACAGTGATGGCGATGGGTTCAGTAATATTGATGAATATTTAGGCGGCACTGATCCTACAGATCCAACAAGCTTCCCGGGAAGCTAATTCTCTTTACTCTCTAAAAAGCCAGCTGACATAGCTGGCTTTTTTGTTTTAATTCCTCTTATGGCATCAATTTTGCTTAACTAATCGAGGATAAAGTAAGCGGAGCATGTTATGGATCACTTGTTATATATCGCCATGAGCGGTGCCAAAGAAAATATGAATGGCATTGCCGTGCGGGCAAACAATCTGGCTAATACCGGCACTGTTGGCTTTAAAGCAGATTTTGAACAGGCCCGCGCTATGCAGGCTTTTGGTGAAGGTTTACCTACCCGGGTATTTTCATTAACTGAACGGCCAGGTCAAAACTTTGACGCCGGCGCGATCATCATGACAGAGCGTGAGCTTGATGTTGCCATTCAAGGCGAGGGCTGGTTAGCGGTTCAGGCTCCGGATGGTAATGAAGCCTACACCAGAGCCGGTAATTTGCAGATTAATGCTTTTGGCATGCTGGAAACGGCAAACGGTTTAGCGGTAATGGGAGACGATGGTCCTATTCAACTGCCGATACCCCTGGCTAAAGTTGAGATTGCGCAGGATGGCACTGTCAGTGTGTTGCCGCAAGGTGCGCCTGCCAATGGCATGGTGGCCGCTGGCAGAATCAAGTTGGTACGGCCGCTGAACAGCGAAATGGAAAAAGGCAATGATGGTTTATTCCGCCGTAAGGATGGCCAACTGGCAGAGGCGGATATTAATGTCAGCCTGCTAAAAGGCGCAACAGAAACCAGCAACGTTAATGCCGTTGGCGAGATGACTTATATGATTAGTTTGCAGCGCCAGTTTGAGCTGCAGGTGAAAATGATGAAAAGTGCTGAAGAGATGGATCAGCAGCAAAATCAGTTACTGAGAATAACGGGCTAAGGGCCTGATTAAATAATGGGCTAAGGCCCGGGAGGCAAAAATGCATCCAGCTTTATGGATCAGTAAAACCGGTTTAGACGCTAAGCAGCGTGATATTTCGGTGATCTCAAACAACCTGGCCAATGCCAGTACTGTGGGCTTTAAAAAAAGCCGGGCTATTTTTGAAGATTTGCTATACCAGAATATTAATCAGCCTGGTGGTGCGTCGTCGCAAAACTCTGAATTGCCAAATGGCCTGATGATTGGTGCCGGTACTAAGGTGGTGGCAACGCAGAAAAACTTTACCCAGGGCAATATGATCACCACCGACAATAGCCTGGATATGATGATCCAGGGCCATGGTTTTTTTGAAATTCTGATGCCTGATGGCACGATTTCATATAGCCGCAATGGCCAGTTTACTGTTGATGATGAAGGCAACCTGGTGACGTCTGGTGCCGGTTATCAGGTACAACCCAATATCGTGATACCGCCGGATGCACAAAGTATTACTGTATCGCAGGACGGCCAGGTGTCGGTGCAGTTACCGGGGCAAGGAGAGCCAGCTGTGCTTGGGCAATTGACAGTAACCAACTTTATTAACCCGGCGGGCCTTGAACCTATTGGCCAGAATTTGTTCCGTGAAACCGGTGCCAGTGGCGATCCGGTACAGGGTATTCCCGGCCTGGAAGGCCTTGGCATTATAGTGCAGGGTGCGCTGGAAACATCCAACGTTAACGTTACTGAAGAGCTGGTGAGCCTGATTGAAAGTCAGCGGGTTTACGAGATGAATTCTAAAGTTATTTCATCGGTAGATCAGATGCTTGGCTTTGCCATTCAGCAGCTGTAACCGGAGGTATTTATGCAACGGCTTATTTCTGTTTCGGCTTGTGTGTTGTTGTTTGGCGGTTGTGCCTCACTTGAGGTACCTCAGGCGGACGATCCATACTTTGCACCGTTGGCGCCAGAGCCTGCTTCACGGCCGCTGGTGCAAAACGGCTCGCTGTTTGCACAGTATTACTCTAACTCATTGTACTCAGATAATAAGGCCCGCCATGAAGGCGACATTATTACTGTGGTACTAAAAGAGCGGACCCAGGCCAGTAAAAAAGCCAAAACCGAGATGCAAAAAGACAGTTCAACCTCATTTGAACCCATGATAGGGCTGGGCGGGCGCAATGTGTCGGTTGCCGGTAATGTGCTGCAATTTGGTGCTGACTCAACATCTGATTACAAGGGCGATTCTAAAGCAGACCAAAGCAACAGCCTGGCAGGCAATATCTCGGTTAACGTGTTGCAGGTACTGAATAACGGTAACCTGGTGATCCGCGGTGAAAAGTGGCTGACACTGAATACCGGTAAAGAATATATCCGTTTAACCGGCGTGATCCGCTCTCAGGATGTTGATGTGAATAACACCGTTGAGTCGACCAAAATTGCTAATGCCCGTATTGAGTACAGTGGTACAGGCGCGCATCACAATGGCCAGTCTCCGGGCTGGTTAAGCCGGTTCTTTAACGGCCCGTTATGGCCTTTCTAGGAGCACAGCTATGAGCCGTATTTTACACACCAGCCTGATATTAGCGCTGTTATTGCTAAGCATGACAGTCAGTGCTGCCCGTATTAAAGATGTTGCTGATGTGGAAGGCGTGCGCTCTAACCAACTGGTGGGTTATGGTTTGGTGGTAGGCCTGCCAGGCACCGGTGAGCAAAGCCCGTTTACTGAACAGAGTTTTCGTACCATGTTAAGTAATTTTGGCATTACGTTACCGGCCAATATGAAGGCACAAATTAAGAATGTTGCCGCGGTGGCAGTGCATGCTGAATTACCTGCTTTTGCCAAGCCGGGCCAGTCACTTAATATCACAGTATCTTCGGTTGGCAGTGCCAAAAGCTTACGCGGCGGTACTCTGATGCAGACGTTTCTGGTAGGGCTGGACGGCAACGTCTATGCCGTAGCCCAGGGCAGTTTAATTGTTAGTGGCCTTGGCGCTGAAGGCCTTGATGGCTCACGTATTTTAGTTAATACACCCACCGTGGGCAGTATTCCCAACGGGGCCGTTGTTGAGCGCGAAGTTATTACCCCGTTTGCTCAGGGCGATTTTATTACCTTTAATCTTAAACGGTCTGATTTTACGACATCAAAGCGCTTAGCAGAGGCTATCAATAATTTTATTGGCCAGGATACCGCACACTCGCTGGATGCAACTTCTGTACAGGTACGTGCGCCACGCGATATCAGCCAGCGCGTGTCTTATTTATCAACGCTGGAAAATCTCAGCTTTGAGCCTGGTGACTATGCAGCAAAAATTATTATTAACTCCCGTACCGGCACCATTGTTATCGGTAAAGACGTTCGTTTATTTCCGGCGGCCGTGACACATGGCGGTTTAACCGTAACCATTGCTGAGAACCCCCGGGTAGTGCAGCCCAATCCATTTGGCGAAGGCCAGACAGCGATTGAGGAAAATACCATTATTGACGTGCGCCCGGAGCAGTCCCGCATGTTTAAATTTGACCCCGGTGTAACACTGGATGACTTGGTGCGCACGGTCAATGCCGTGGGTGCCGCACCTGGTGATTTAATGGCGATTCTAGAAGCATTAAAAGAAGCCGGTGCCATTCACGGTGAACTGGTGGTGATCTGAAATGAGCCTGACGCCAAACAATGTTTCTTATCATGACCTTACCAGCCTGCAGCAAATACGCAGTAATTCCGGTAAGGATGAAAAGGCAGCGCTGCGTCAGGCGGCTGAACAGTTTGAGTCAATTTTCTTTAGTATGTTATTAAGCAGCATGCGCAAAGCCAATGAGGCTTTTGAAGTGGATGGCATGATGAATAGCCAGACCACCAAGTTTTACCGCGACATGCACGACAGCCAGATGGCAACTGATCTGGCGCAAAAAGGCGCGCTGGGGCTGGCTGATTTGCTGGTAGAGCAACTAAGCCCGGCGCTGAACAAAAAAGCAATACCAGATATTGCGCAGGTTAATGAAACAAAAACTTTGCAGATGCCGCGGCATATTCTGCCAACCGTTAAAGTAAACAAACAGGCAGCTATACCAACAGATACCAGCATCGCAACTGCGGCAACTGCTGGCTTAGCTGCTACCAGTAATATTGCAACCGCTCAGCCAGAGGTAGTAAAACCAGCCTGGCAGGTGGCAAGCCCGGAGCAGTTTGTCAGGGCTTTGTTACCGGCAGCACGCGAGACAGCTAAGGCGCTGGGGTTAGATCCACTGGCCCTGATAGCACAAGCAGCACTGGAAACCGGTTGGGGCCAGCGTGTGATAAAAACAGCGAAAGGTGAAAGCAGTTTTAATTTATTTGGTATTAAAGCCAACAATGGCTGGCAGGGTGAAACCGCAGTAGTAGACACACTGGAATACAGGGCCGGTATTGCCAAAAAAGAGCAGGCAAAATTCCGCTCTTACACTTCACCAGAACATAGCCTGCAGGATTATGCAGACTTTATTAAGAAAAACCCGCGTTATCAGGATGCTGTGCAGGCAACCGGTGACACTAAAGCCTATTTTGAACAATTGCAGGCGGCAGGCTATGCCACAGACCCAGCCTATGCACAAAAAATTATGGCAGTATATCAAAGCTCTGCCTTTGATAAGGTGCGCCAGGAGCAAGGCGCTACTCAAGATTTCGGCGATAGCGCCGATGAATAACAAACTAAGCGCTGCCAGTAGCGTTGGTGGAGAGAGCAATGTCAGATAACTTACTTAAGATTGGTACTTCGGCTGTGCTGGCCAGCAGTACTTTGCTCAGTACAACCAGTAATAACATTGCTAATATTAATACTGAAGGCTATGTGCGCCAGCGTACTGAATTTCAGTCGCAGATGCTTGGCCTCGGGGTAGGTAAAGGCACCACCGAGCGCTTAATCAGTGAGTTTACCCTCAAGCAACTGCGGCGTGATACTTCGAACTACAGCTTTGCCCAGCAATATGTTGCCGAAGCCAACCGGGTGGATGCGCTGTTCTCGAACCCGGCCAATAGTATCGCTACCGGTATTAATGACTTATTCAAACAGTTTCAGGTTGCAAACAACGAGCCTGCCACATTAGCGAACCGCCAACTGATCATCGGCAGTTCACAGGCTCTGCTGGATAAATTTAATACCTTATCCAGTCTGGTGCTGGATCAGGATAATTTTATTAATCAGCAACTGGATATCTATACCCGTGAAACTAATTCTTATATTAAGCAAATCGCCAGCCTGAATCAGGAAATAGCCTCCTACGGTACCGGCAACAGCCGGCCTATACCGCTGGATTTGCTGGATAAACGTGATCTTGCTATCCAGAAATTATCTGAAATGGTTGAGATCCGTACGCTGGATTCTGATCACGGTGAAAAGCTTGTGTTTCTGGCCACAGGCCAATCGTTAGTGGTTGAGCGCGGCGAGTTTAACCTGGTCGCACTGCGCGGTAGCTCGGATCCATCTGAGCGTGATTTAAAGCTACAGTTATCCGGCCGGACCACTGTGGAGCGCGATGTTGATATCGAAAAGCTTGGTGGAAAAATTGGCGGTTTGCTCTCCTTTCGTGAAGAAATTCTGATCCCGACCCAAAACCGGCTGGGGCAGTTAGCGTTATCAATGACAGATGCTATGAACACGCAAAACCGTTTGGGGATGAATTTAAACGGTGAAATTGGTGGTAATTTATTCAACCTTCCAACCAGTAGTGGTTTTGCATTTCCTAACAATGCCGGAGCCGGTGCAGTCAGTGTTATTATAGAGGCAGGGCAAGGCAAAAATTTGCCGCCGAACGACTTCTTGTTAACTGTTGAGGCTGGCGCTGTGCGGATCCAGGCTTTGGATGCAAAGGGCGAGGTTATTGTCGGTTCTGACAAAGTAGTACCAGTCGGCGGCTTTCCTGCTACGATCAGCTCTGCCGATGCCGGCGGTGATTTGTACGGTTTGGAAATTACCCTGACAGGTGCCCCGGCTATTGGTGACAGGTTTGAACTAAAGCCCCTTAGTACAGCATCAAGAACCCTGACACTGGCAACCACCAGGCCGGAAGATATTGCTCTGGCATCGCCAGTACGCACCGGTTTTACCGTAAATAACCTGGGTAATGCCCAGATTGAAGGGTTGAAGGTAAGCGATACTACGCCGGCCACTCTGCCGAACTATGGTTTTGACACACCAGCAGGTTTGATTAATGGCCCCTGGACTATGACCTACGTTGGTGGGGATACCTTTGAAATTGTAGATAACCTCGGTAACCCGGTGGCCACTGCGGCTTTTGGCTCAAACCAGTATCAGGATATTTTTGCTCAGGCAGGTGTTGATGTTGGGTTTGATTTCTCCGTTACAGGCATCCCCAGTGTGGGTGATACCTTTAGCATCAGCTTTAATAACGGTGGCTTTAACGACAACCGTAACGGCTTGGCGTTGTCAGCATTACAAACTGCACAAACGACCAGATTAAACCCGCTGTCTGCTCCGGATAGTGCGAATGCAGTAAATTTTAATCAGTCTTATGCCGATATGGTTAGTCTGATTGGTGAGCGCACCAGCCAGGGACGTAACAACGAAGCCGCAGGTAAGGCTTTGTTAGAACAAACAACAGCCTGGTATGAATCATTGTCCGGTGTAAGTCTGGATGAAGAAGCGTCTAACCTGATCCGGTTCCAGCAAACCTATGCGGCAGCGGCACAAATTATTTCCACATCGCAAACCGTGTTTGACACCTTGTTAGCGGCAGTGAGGTAGTGATGAGATTATCTTTTAATATGAAATTTAATGCTGGCTTAGACGGCATTCTAAACACTCAGCAAAAAATGAACCGGGCGCAGGATCAATTAACCAAGCAAACCCGTATCCTGACACCTGCTGATGACCCTGCTGCGTCAGCAAAAGTGTTGGGGCTGGACCAAAATCTGCAGCAGGTTGCCCAATTTCAGAATAATAGCGTGCTGTTAAAAAATAATCTGGCACTGGAAGAAACTGTACTTACCAATATGCGGCTATCTATAGATAAAGCTCGGGTATTAGCCGTTGCATCAGGTAATGGTACTTATACTGAAAATGACAAAAAAGCCGTGGCGCAGGAGCTTAGAAATATTCAGGTAGAGTTACTTGACCTGATGAACACCCGTAATGCTGAAGGCGGTTACATCTTTTCTGGCTATCAGGATAAAAAACAAAGTTATAGCCTGAATAACGCGACCGGTATTTATGAGTTTCAGGGCGATGATGGTAAGAAAGCACTGCAAATTTCCCCCACAATTGCATTAGCTGGCAATGATAGCGGTAAGTTTGTGTTTGAAAATGTTGATGCCCGTTTTAAAACTACACCTGCAGTGATCAATGCAGGGGGCGCTTCCAACGCTACTGTTTCTGTGACCGATCAGAGCCAGTTTGATGCTTATTACAAACAAAATTATGACAGTCTGACGCCGGCAAACAATGATTTCAGCGTAGTGCTGACAGCACCATCAACCTATGAGATCCTGCAAAACGGTGCGGCTTTAGTGCCCCCGGTAACAGGTGCTTTTACGCCTGATGCTCCCATTCAGTTTAATGGTTTAACCATTACGGTAAGCGGAGCTGCCGCAGTGCCTGGTCAGGTTGATTTTTCATTACTGGCACCAGAAAAGAAAAATATCCTGACAACGATAGGGGAGTTTATTACTGCATTGGAAGACCCAAACTTGTCAAGTTTTGAGTTCGGAGAAGCCATTAGCGATACGCTGACGCAGATTACTTCAGCAGCATCTAATGTTGACAGTTTTTTGTCTTCTATCGGTGGCAGGGTAAATGTGCTTGATAGTGTGTTTGGTACCAATGAAGATTTAACGATTAATAATAAAGCCTACCGTGCCGACTTGTCTGAGGTCGATTATGCTGCGGCGCTGACAGAAATCACCAAACAGGAAATTGCGCTTCAGGCTATTTCCAGCACTTTTGTTAAAGTGTCAGGCGTTAGTCTGTTTGACTATGTTCGTTAAGACCCTTGCCGGGCAGTATATGCCCGGCTAGTGCAATATTTTTATTATTAGCAAAAAAATCCTCAAGTTTTTACCAGTTGCTCCGATAAATAAGTATCAGATGAAAACACGGCTAATTAATAAGCCTTTGTTTCAGATACGATTAAATCAGCAGGAGCAATACCATGTCTTTATACGTCAATACCAATACTTCATCACTGAATGCACAGCGTCAGTTATTTAACTCTGGTAATGCTCTGGATACCGCATTTAAGCGTTTGTCTTCAGGCTTTCGTATTAACAGCGCTGCTGATGATGCCGCTGGCTTACAGATTTCTAACCGTTTAACCAGCCAGATTAATGGTCTGGATCAGGCTGCACGTAATGCTAACGACGGTATTTCACTGGCGCAGGTAGCAGAGGGCGCGATGGATGAAATTACCAATTCATTACAGCGTATCCGGACCCTGGCGATACAATCACAAAATGGTATTAACAGCTCGTCTGACCGCGCTGCGTTACAAAAGGAAGTGGCACAGCTTAAACTGGAAATTAGCCGCGTTGCCTCGACTACGCAGTTTGGAACTCAGAATTTGTTGGCCGGCGGTTTCTCTGCAACATTTCTGGTAGGTGCCAATGCGGGTCAAAACATTGATATCAGGTTATCCCGTGCGGCTGGTTATGGTGCATCGTCTTTAGGGCTGTCTACCTTATCTGTATCCAGTGTCGGTGGTGCATCAGCGGCTCTTGCCCTGATAGACAGCGCAATTGGTATTATTGATGGCACCCGGGCTGATCTGGGTGCGATACAAAACCGTTTTCAGGCCACTATCCGCAATTTGACCAACATCTCGGAAAACGTTGCAGGTGCGCGTAGCCGTATTCGTGATACTGACTTTGCTAAGGAAACTGCTGAATTAACCCGCACGCAAATTCTGCAGCAAACCAGCACCACGGTATTGGCGCAGGCGAATCAACGGCCACAGGCAGCGTTGAGTCTGTTACAAGGTTAATTTTCTCATCGTCAGAAAAGCCACCTAATGGTGGCTTTTTTGTTGTTTCAATTAAAATTTATAGTAAAACTGATATTTTTATAAATTATCTAAAGTTTTTCTATTTAATTCCGATATATAAATAACACTGAAATATAGCGAAATCGCCAATAAAGGCGGCGGCTGCTAGTGTTTAATTAAGTAGCAGGAGAGTTAATATGGCTTTATATGTCAACACCAATACTTCGTCCCTGAATGCACAGCGGCAGTTGTTCAACTCAGGTAATTCGCTGGACACCGCTTTTAAACGCCTGTCATCCGGTTTTCGTATTAACAGTGCCGCTGATGACGCTGCTGGTTTGCAGATCTCTAACCGTTTAACCAGTCAGGTTAACGGTTTAGATCAGGCTGCACGTAATGCGAATGATGGTATTTCTCTGGCGCAGGTTGCTGAAGGCGCGATGGACGAAATTACTAATTCACTGCAGCGTATTCGTACGCTGGCGATCCAATCACAAAACGGTATTAATAGCTCAGCAGATCGGGCTGCACTGCAAAAAGAAGTTACTGCATTAAAAGCAGAAATGAGTCGTGTTGCTTCAACAACGCAGTTTGGTGTCACGAATCTGTTGGCCGGTGGTTTCTCGGCATCCTTCCTGGTCGGTGCTAATGCCGGGCAGAATATCGCTATACGTTTATCGCGGGCCGGGGGGTATGGTACGTCGTCACTTGGTTTAAGCAATTTAAGCGTATCCAGTGTTGCTGGCGCATCTGCTGCTTTAGCCGCAATTGACAGTGCCATTGGTATTATCGATGGTACCAGGGCCGATCTGGGTGCTATCCAAAACCGGTTTCAGGCCACCATTCGCAACTTAACCAATATCTCTGAGAACGTATCGGGTGCGCGTAGTCGTATCCGCGATACCGACTTTGCCAAAGAAACGGCAGAGTTAACCCGCACGCAAATTTTGCAGCAAACCAGTACCACAGTGCTGGCACAGGCAAATCAGCGGCCGCAGGCTGCACTGAGTTTATTACAGTAAGTTCCGCGTTAAATAATAAGCCGCCTTTGGGCGGCTTATCTTTTTGAAATGGAAAGAAAATATTTAAGAATTTTTCTCAGATGCCGATATATAACTAACAATAAGTAAGCACCGTAATTACGGTGTTAAACGTGGAAGGAATTGCTGCATGCCTTTAGTTGTCAATACTAATCAGTCGTCGTTAACCTCGCAGCGGTTACTGGGGCAAGCGACAGTAGGTCTGAATACCAGCTTTGAGCGCCTGGCGTCAGGTTTTAGAATTAACCGGGCTGCAGATGATGCTGCAGGGCTGGTTATTTCTAACGTGTTGACCAGCCAGGTTAATGGTTTGGATCAAGCGGTACGTAATGCGAACGATGCTATTTCGCTGGTACAGGTAACTGAAGGTGCAATGGATGAAATTGGCATTAGTTTGCAGCGTATGCGCGTACTGACAATTCAATCTGAGAATGGTATCAATACAGCGGCTGATATTGCTGCTATCCAGCAAGAGTATGATGAGCTGGCAGCTTCAATTCAAAGTATCGCTGAAAATACTGAATTTGGTGGTATTAAGCTACTGGATGGCACAGCTGACAGAATTGCATTTCAGATAGGGGCGAATGCCGGTCAGAAGATTGAAATAGATTTATCATCTGGCTACAGTAGCGATGCTTCAGGTCTAAATGTAGCAGGGGTGCAATTAGGAGCTGATGATGCAGCTGATTCTCTTCGGGCATTGGATGATGCTATATTGACAATTGATTCTGCCCGCACGGATTTGGGAGCATGGCAAAATGCTTTGCAAAGTACCATGCGAAACCTGACAAATGTTAGTGAAAATGTATCAGCATCACGCAGCCGTATTCGGGATACAGACTATGCCAAAGAAACTACAGAACTGACCCGGACCCAAATTATTCAGCAAAGCAGCACCACAGTGCTGGCGCAAGCCAACCAGAGGCCCCAAGCGGCATTAAGTGTATTAAGCGCATAAGATAAAAACCACCATTGAGGTGGTTTTTATCTTTATGATATATATGATTTTTTTTGCTAGATATAAAAATATCTGAAAAAAGTGTTTTTTTTCCTAAAGTATATGAAGTCGCGGCCGAAATACTGGTTAAGCCAAGTTGCAGCTTGGCTCAGTTAACGGGATAACCGTATTTTAAACATCAGTTGAAAGTAGCAAAGCTACCGCCAACTAAGGAGTGACTCATGGCTTTATATGTAAACACCAATACATCGTCACTGAACGCACAGCGTCAGCTGTTTAATTCAGGCAATAACCTGGATAGCGCATTTAAGCGTTTATCCTCAGGTTTTCGTATTAACAGCGCAGCTGACGATGCTGCTGGTTTACAAATCTCTAACCGCTTAACCAGTCAGGTAAATGGCCTGGATCAAGCTGCACGTAATGCCAATGACGGTATTTCAGTAGCTCAGGTTGCTGAAGGTGCGATGGAGGAAATCACTAACTCATTACAACGTATCCGTACTTTGGCTATTCAGTCACAAAATGGTATCAACAGCTCAACTGATCGTGCAGCACTGCAAAAAGAAGTTACTGCATTAAAAGCCGAGATGAGCCGCGTTGCTTCAGTAACGCAGTTTGGTACCCAGAACTTACTGAATGGATCATACTCAGCATCTTTCCTGGTAGGTGCTAATGCTGGCCAGAATATCGCTATCCGCTTATCTCGTTCAGGTGGGTACGGTACTTCTGCACTGGGCTTAGGCACTCTGAGTGTTTCGAGCGTAGCAGGTGCGTCAGCCGCGTTAGCGTTAATCGACAGTGCTATCGGCATTATCGACGGCGCCCGCGCTGATCTGGGTGCGATCCAAAACCGCTTCCAGTCAACTATCCGTAACTTGACCAACATCTCTGAAAACGTATCAGGCGCCCGTAGCCGGATCCGTGACACTGACTTCGCCCGTGAAACTGCTGAGTTGACACGTCAACAAATCCTGCAGCAAACCAGTACTACTGTGTTAGCTCAGGCAAATCAGCGGCCACAGGCAGCTTTATCTTTATTGGGTTAAACTAATACGCGTAGTGGTGAGAATTTACGATAAAGTTCTCACCCTGCGCGCCGATAAGGAGGCTGAATATGAGCAGCATTAGTGTAAATAATGTGTCGGTGGCAGCAAGTTATACACCTGCTGCTGATAAAGCAGTAAAGCCGTTGCAGGCTGAACCAGAGCTGGTGAAACCGGCCGAGGCAGTTAAGCAAGTTACTGAAATCAGTAATACTGAATTGCAGCAAGCGGTTGATGTGGTAAACCAGGCTGTAGCACTGGAACAACGGTCGTTAAGTTTTTCAATAGATGATGTATCAGGTCGATCAGTTATTAAAGTGATAGACTATGAGACAGACGAACTGATAAAACAGATCCCCTCTGAGGAGCTGTTAAAGGTTGCACAGGATATCAAGCGGTTGCAGGAAGAGATGGGGCAGTCTATTGGCCTGTTAATTGACAATAAAGTATAGAGGTTATTATGTCTGGTATTAATTTTCTTGGTTCAGCTTCAGGTTTGCCGCTGGAAGAGCTGGTAACTACCTTGGTTAAGGTAGAGCGCGATAGCAAGCTTAGCCGGATTAATACCACTAAAAAGACGCTGGATACATCTTTATCGGGTGTTGGCCAATTAAAATCTGCTTTATCAGCGTTTCAGGATGCGATAAAAAAATTAACCGGTAATACGCTTAATGCCAGAACAGCGACAGTCACTCAGCCCACTGATAACAAAACTTATCTGGAAGCCAGCGCAACTAATACGGCGGCGGCGGCCAGTTTTGATATCAAAGTCACGCAGTTAGCCTCTGGCAGCCGGCTGGAAAGTGCTGACGCTGCTTTTGCCTCTGCTAATGATGTTATTTCCACTACAGAGGGTACTTTAACGTTTGCTGCTAACGGTAAGAGCTTTGACATAGAAGTTACCGCTGGCATGACGTTAAACGAACTACGGCAAAAAATTAATGCCAAGTCAGATAACTTTGGCGTTAACGCTAATATTATTAATGCTGGCGGTGCCACCGGCACTAAACTGGTATTGACCTCAAATGAGACCGGTGCAGGTAATGATTTAGTTATTACTAATAACAATGCTGAACTGGATGGTGTATCTACAGTACCTTCCGGTGCTATTGCCGGGCTTGATGTCAGTCAGGCGGCAAAAGATGCCATTATCGAAATTGATGGAATTACCGCTACCAGTGCCAGTAATACTTTTAGCAATGTTATTCAAGACGTTACACTGACAGCTAAAGCTGTAACTCCAGAGGGCAACAATGCCACTGTAGCTGTTGCCACTAATAAAACCAGTGCAGAAGAGAATATTCAGAATTTTATTAATAATTATAATGTGCTGGTGGACCAGGTCGCTGCACTGACCAAGAAACGTACTTTAGGCGCCGATGGTAAAACGGTAACTGCCGAAGGCGGTGCGCTGGCGACAGACCAAATGCCGAAAAATATTATGTCACAACTTCGTGGCTTACTGGGTAACGTAGTAGAAGGAGCCGACGAGTCACTTTCTACGCTGTATTCTTTAGGTATTACCTTCCAGGAGAATGGCAAACTACAAATATCCAGCACTTCACAGTTTGGTGCTGATTCAGGTCGTACCCGGTTTGATCGAGCACTCAGTGAGAATTATGATGGTGTGGCAGCATTTTTTGGCGGGGAGAAGGGCCTGAGTGCCACTTTAGATAGTTTTCTAAAAGAGTTTACTCAAACAGGTGGCATTATCGCCAGTAAACAGAACACGCTTAAAACACAAATTGATAAAAACGCTAAAGATTTAGAGGCCGCGAACCGATATATAGCTAGTTTCGAGCAAACTTTGCGTAGTCGCTATACTGCTTTGGATGGTTTATTAGGTTCAATGCAAAATATGGCATCTACGGTAACAGCCCAGCTGTCGAGCTTGCCCGGCTTTATTACCAGAAAATCGAATTAGTGGAGAGCATAATGAGTTACGGAATTAAAGCCTATAAAGCAGTTGGAGTTAAAGACGACCTGGCTGTTGCTGATCCTCATCGCGTGATACAACTGTTAATGCAAGGCGCGCTGGAAAATATGGCCAAAGCTAAAGGTAGCATTGAGCGTAAAGACTACGCCGGTAAATCAGGTGCTATCAGTAAAGCTATTTCTATCATCTCATCGTTGCAAGGTTCTTTAGATATGAGTGCCGGTGAGATTTCTGATAATCTGTTCTCACTCTACGACTTTATGTTAAACCACCTTATTCAGGCTAGTCGTGAAAAGAGTATTGCGAAACTGGATGATGTGATGGGGATTTTGCTTACTATCAAAGGTGCCTGGGACCAGATCCCCGTAAGTGAACGGGAAAAAGGCTATCAGTTGCAGGCACAAAAGAACCAACAGCAAGTTGTGGGTGCTTAATGCAGTTAAATGATAAAGCGCAGCAATGCCAGTTGCTGCGTGAGCAGATAGACAACCTTGTCAGCACACAATTATATCCTGTAGAAGATGTAACAATTTTAAGCCAACAACTTAATACCTTGCTTAATGAACCTATCCAGCAAGGGGATGATGTTGAGCAGTACGCAGCTTTTTTGCAGCTAAACCTTGACTGGATACAGGTATTAATGACAAAACTGTCTGCGGATAAAGATGCTATGGCGGCAAGTATGTTGCAAGTTCAGAAGGGGAAGCGTGCCCGCCAAAGTTACGGCCAACACAACTAACTTAATAATCAGGCCCCGTATGCTGAAATATATTAACTATCAGCTGGATCCAGATGATGCTGCACAGGCTCAGCTGGAACAGGCAATTTCTTCTCAGATTAATCAGCGGTACACTTCTAATACTAGAGCGTTTACACAATATATTCCCAGTGTTGTATCTATGATAGAGCAACACGCTATTCAGCAATTTTCGATATTTTGTACCTGTAAAGGCGAGCTGAATATTGTTGATTTTGCTACCGGCAGGGTCTGGTACAGCGACTCGCCTTTTGATGAAGTAGCTGACGAAGTTCAAAGCTTTTGCCAACAGGCACCTTTTATCGATCTTAACTCCACAGCCCCGGCAGAAAAAACAACCTGGCAAACTGAGCCATTGCCAGCCAGTGTTGATGCAGTGTTGATGTTTGGCCTGGGCTTGGGGTATCAGCTCAATGAGTTACTACAGAATGTCCGGGTTAAGTACCTGGTGGTGTATGAACCAAGCCTGGATGCTTTAGTGTGTACTATGCAGGCCAACGACTGGCAGCAGTTGTTTGAAACAGCAGCAGCATTGGGTACGCAGATTTTTTTGCAGTTGGGTAATGATGGTAGCTCTGTACCGGAGGATCTGGCCGAACTGCTGCAAGCCGAACAGATAAAGCGAGTATACTTGTATCGCCACCGGTTTCATCCAGTGATGGATAAAGTGCTTAATACCTTGCATGAACACAGTGGCAATCGGGGAGTGTTAACCAACAGTAGTCAGCACTTTAGCCCTTATACCTCATTCTATGATTACGTCCCAGAGCGGGCAGGTAATACCCTTGGTAATGCGCAATTTAAACCTGCCGTTTCAGGGATAGAGCTTTTTGAAGCCAACATGGCAGCCTTAAAGCGTTATTATCCAACCGTGCATAAAGTAGTACTTGAACACAAGTGCGCTTACTGGTCATTGGTTAATGATCAATGCGGGCAGCTTAATTTGTTACATAATGAGCGTCAGGGGTTATTTTATCAACATCTTGAATCTGATTCCGAGCAGCTGGTTGATTACTTTATCAATAACCCATTTAAAGACGATGTTATTCTAGGGCAAAAAACCGGTTCAAAACTAGCTGACTACCATCACTTTAGTTATGTGAAAAAACTACAAATTTATATAAGCCAGATAATAAAAGAAAAAGGGAAGCTGCCGGAACAAGTCGAATCGTTGATTATATTTGGCGTTGGTCTGGGGAAACATATAGAGCTGCTAACCGAACGACGGTATATTAAAAATCTGTACATCTGCGAGCCGAATCTTGATTTTTTTGTACATAGTTTGTATGTGACTGATTGGGCGTTGATTTTCGACAGAGCAAAGCAGCAGGATCTAAGAATTTACCTGAATTTAGGCGGAGATGGCTCCAGTTATTTCACAGATCTAATGCTGCAGTTTTATAAAGTTGGTGCATATTCAATAGCGAACACCTATATGTTGAGTTCGTATTTTAATGAAAATATGCAGAAGGCTATCTATGACCTACGGTCGCAATTAAGGGTGGTTTTAGCGCTGGGGGAGTATTTTGATCATGTTAGGTTTGGCATAGCGCATACACATTTTAGTGTAAAAAATCATTATTTTTTGCGCAGGCGTTGGCAAAGTAACAGTAACTCTGCAGTTACTCATTTGCCGATCTTTGTTGTTGGAAATGGCCCCAGTTTGGATCATTGCTTTGACTATTTACGCCAGTACCGCGAGCAAGTCATTATCATTAGTTGTGGTACAGCGCTGCGTTCACTGCATCGCAATGGTATACAGCCCGATTTTCACGCCGAGGTGGAGCAGAACCGTGCCACCTATGATTGGATAACGCAGGTGAATGATACTGAATACCTCAAAGGTATTTTTTTGTTGAGTGTCAACGGTATTCATCCTGACACGGCCGGTTTATTCAAACAAACCTTACTGGCTTTTAAGCAAGGGGAGTCTTCAACTTATCTGTACCAAGGCGGCTTGAAGCGACTAAATGCTCAGGCTGACATTGCTTCTTTAAAGTATGCTTACCCAACAGTGACGAATCTGGTCATGAACTACATGTTGACTGCAGGTTTCAAGCTGTTCTATTTATTCGGTGTGGATTTAGGCTATGTTGATATTCGTCAACATCACTCAAAGTACTCTGCGTATTATAAGCAGGACGGTAAAGAAGTTTACGATTATCAGAAAGCTCACGGTGGTGGTATACCATCGACAGGTAATTTCAGACCCGTTGTATTTACCAAAACTGAATTCGATGTGTCCAGAAAGCTGCTAGAACAAGCCCTTGTCCAAGCAGATAAAACTGTTGAAGTATATAACTGCAGCGATGGTGTGAAAATAGCGGGTACTATAACGCTTGCTCCGGACAATATTCTTTTGCCCCCAACCAACATTGATAAAACTGTGCAGATTAACCTTTTTGCCGAAAACGCCTACTATCCGGCTTTTGGCAGCAATGCCGACGAAATTTACAGTAAGTTAGATTTATCACGTCTGAAGCAAAGTGTTACTGAGTGGCTGGCGATGATAGCTGATGATGTTACAGATAAAGATACTGCTAAAGCGATTATCGAAAAACAGTGGCAATACCTGCGACAACGTGGTCTGGACAGTTCTGATTTGTGTTTTTATTTGTTTTATGGCAGCTCTAATTATGTACTGGGGATTTTGACGAAATTAATGGCCGGTATTGGTGATGAGGCCTCAGAATTTCTGGCAGCGTTTAATGCGGTGTTGGCACTGTGGCGCAGTTATTTGTCAGAAGGGTTAGATTTATATCTCGCTGAACCATTACGCTTAGACGGAGTGTCCGTCAGCAACATGTTTCAAGTAAAATCTTAGTAGAAATAAGCTTGTGAAATGATTGGGCTGGCCGATACATTGGTAACAGGTAAATTTAAACGGATATGATGATGCGAAAAGGTATTATTCTGGCTGGGGGCACCGGTAGCCGGCTATTCCCTGTTACTGAAGTTATTTCTAAGCAACTGTTACCGGTCTATGATAAGCCCATGATTTATTATCCGCTGTCAACGTTAATGTTGGCCAATATTCGCGATATCCTGGTTATCACCACCCCTTTACAACTGCCTTTATTTGAAGCTTTGCTGGGCGACGGTTCGCAATGGGGTTTGCAATTAAGTTATCAGACTCAGCCCAAACCCGAAGGGTTGGCGCAAGCTTTTGTTCTGGCTGAAGAGTTTTTGCAAGGTGCCCCGGTATGTCTGATACTTGGCGACAACATTTTCTACGGTAGTGGTTTTTCCCCAAAACTCCTTAATGCAACTGCCAGCCAACATGCAACCATATTTGGTTATCAGGTCAAAGATCCAGAACGGTTTGGAGTCATTGAATTTGATAAGAATTTCAGAGTTAAAGCTTTGGCTGAAAAGCCAATAAATCCGAAATCAAATTTTATAGCGACAGGGCTGTATTTTTTTGAAAATGACGTCGTCGCAATGGCAAAACAAATTCGCCCTTCAGCTCGGGGAGAGTTGGAAATTACTGACCTGATTAATTTATATTTGAGTAAACGACCTTTAACAGTTGAAAGGCTTGGCCGCGGTATTGCATGGCTTGACAGTGGTACCCATACTAGTTTGCTGGAGGCTGCGCAGTTTGTTGAAACAGTTGAAAGAAGACAGGGTTTTAAAATTGCCTGCCTCGAAGAGATTGCCTTTAACAAAGAATGGATTAGTGCTGCTCAGCTAATAGCGCAGGCTGAACGTTATGCCAAAAATGACTATGGCGAATATTTATTTTCTCTTTTAAAAGAGCATGTATAAGTTTGATTAGGGAATGCTGACGCCTGCCCGTCAGGCATGGAATAATAGTGTTATCATTATAAAAAATAATGTAATGCTATATTTATTCTACGATTTTTAATTTTTGAGATTTTATAGTGGGTGGTCTGAATGAACAATGATAAGTTTTATATCCATAAAGAATATCCTAAAACTTGTGCCCCTACTGATTTCTGGAGTCAGGTGAAAAGAACTGTCAATGGCGTGCCAGTTTCCGAAGAACAAATTCAGATGATTGTTGATGCTGTTCTAAAGGGTTTGTTAGTGAAGAAGGACGATAATCTTCTGGATCTTTGCTGTGGCAATGGTGCGCTGACAGATAGATTACTGCAGCATTGCTCTGCTGGACTAGGTGTCGATTTTTCCGAGTATTTAATTGAAGTTGCAAAAACACACTTTGAACGCAAACCTCAGCAGGAGTATGTGTTGCAGGATGTTGTGAGCTTCTGTCTGGAGCATACCGCAACAGAACGCTTTACTAAGGCGTTGTGCTACGGTGCTTTTTCTTATCTCGAAGATGAAGCTGCAAGCAATTTGCTATCGGCATTACGTGACAATTTCAACAACATCACCAGAGTCTTTATCGGCAATTATCCTGATCGTAGTAAGATTTTTGATTTCTACTCGCCAGAGTATTATTACCCGGGTATTGAAACTAAAGCTGATTCTTCGATAGGGGTTTGGAGAAGCCAGAATGAGTTCCGTGAGTTGGCGCAGCGTTGTGGCTGGCACGCTGAATTCAGCCAAATGCCACCGCAGTACTATGCAGCACATTATCGTTATGATGTTGTGCTGACCCGGTTGATACAGCAGGTATAGAACAGCTGTTAGCTATCTAGAGTGAGGCGTTATGCTTGAAAAAAACTCAGTAAGTGAATTGGCGATTTTTTCCGGGCCGCCGTTATTTCATGATTTCAAATCAACTTCCAGCTTATATCAACCGTCCTTGTCGCGATTTTTAGACTACTCAAAAGCATTTTTTGACAGTAAGCATTATACCAACAACGGGCCCAACATCAGGTTGTTAGAGCAGCGTTTGGCTCAGTTTCATCAGGTAAAACATTGCATCGCATTCTCCAGTGGGTTTTGGGCTATAGCATTGACCATGAAAGAGCTGGCGTTACCAGATAAAACAGAAGTGTTAATGCCATCGTTTACCTACCGCAGGATGGCAGATATTACTGCCTGGGTAGGATTAAAACCAAGATTCTGTGAGGTGGCAGCTGATTCATTGGCGGTGACTTATGAAACAGTGAAACCCCATATTAATCAGCAAACAGCGTTGATTTTAGGTATGCATCCGATAGTGAATTGCTGCGATGTCGTCGGATTAGAGCGGTTAGGTAAGGAATATAACATTCCTGTTTTGTTTGATGCTGTAGAGTCGATGTATGAAACTATTGCTGGCGGAAAAATAGGTAGTTTTGGCAATGCAGAGTGCTTTTCTTTGCATGCCAGTAAGCTCTTGAACGGCAGCGAAGGTGGGTATGTCACCACCAATGATGACGCTTTAGCAACGACACTCAGACTGAAGCGAAGCTATGGTTTTTCTGGCCAGGACAACTGCGTTGTCGAAGGCGGGCTAAACGCCAAGTTGAATGAGCTGCATGCCACAATGGCATTGGCGAATCTCGATGAGTTGCCGTTGTTAGTGGCGGCGAACAAAAGTAAGTATGAGCGGTATCGTCATTTGTTGTCGGGTGTAAACGGTATTCGTTTATTGCAATTTGATGAGCGTTATCAGACTAGTTACAAAACTATTGTCGTCGAGTTTACTGATGACTGGCCATTTTCCCGTGATGAAACGGTAAAATTTCTCAATGCTGAACGCATTCTTGCCCGCAGTTACTACTCGCCTGCATTGCATCAAAAGAAGATGTTATACCCGGTTTGCGCTGCTGAATTGCCGCTGACAGATCATTTATCCAAGCGATTTGCATTATTGCCATGCGGCGATTTTGTTAGTGAAGATGATGTCACTATGGTAGTGACGTTTTTACGCTTCCTAAGCGATAACGCAAGGCAAATTCAAGCACAGCAATTGTCAGGGGGCAAACCATGACTGCACCTAATTTTGCGGTTGCCGGAGGGCAGCCGGCGTTTGCCACTGATATTCCGGTAGGGCAGCTTTATTTTCCCAATTGGCAGCGGTATGAAGCGGCGGTGAAGGGGATATTTGAGCGACGCTATTACACTAACCAAGGCCCGTTAGTGCAGGAACTTGAAGTTAAATTGCAGCAGATGCTGGGTGTAAAGCATGTTATCTGTATCGTAAATGCCACTGTCGGTTTGATGATGGCGGCCGAAGCCCTTGAACTTCAGAGAAAAGTAATACTACCATCATTTACTTTTCTCGCTTCAGCCCAGTCGTTAAGCTGGGCCGGGCTTGAGCCGGTTTTTTGTGATGTAGACCCTGTCACACATCAGATTGATGTCGAAAAAATTAAACCATTGATAACAGAAAGTGTGTCGGCAATTATGGCGGTAAATTTGTGGGGTGGCGCGTCTGATGTAGATGCTTTAAGTCAGTTAGCAAATGAGACAGGAAAAAAGCTGTATTTTGATTCAGCTCATGCATTTGGCTGCGAAATTAATGGCAGAAAAATAGGTGGTTTTGGAGCGCTGGAGGTGATGTCTTTTCATGCCACGAAAATGCTTAGTGCGACTGAAGGCGGCTGTATCTGCACCAATGATGATGCTATTGCCGCGAAGCTACGAAATATCAGAAGTAGTTACGGTGCCGGCGCCCCGGTAACAGTAGTCAAGACCTCAAATGGGCGTATGTCAGAGTTTCAGGCGGCAATTGCACTGCTTAACCTGGAAGATTTTGAAAAAAACCGGGGAAATAACGAAAACACCTTTTTAAAGTATCAACAATATCTTGCTGACGTTCCGGGGATAAGTCTAGTTCGGCCAAGCGCAGTGAGTCGCTCAAATTATCAGTACATAGTATGCGAAATAAATGCCGATCAATTTGGATTAAGCCGGCAACACTTGCTTGATGTGCTTAAAGCCGAAAATATTCATGCAAGACGATATTTTTTCCCTGGGGTGCATAAGAGTATTGAATTTAGCCGTCTGTATGATCAGCAGGAAAATCTGTTGCCGCATACCGAGACGCTTTGTGAGACATGCTTGCAACTGCCGGTTGGGGCACTGCTCGATGTGAATGACGTTGAAGTGATATGCGATGTGATCCGCAGTGCGCAGCGCCATAGTGCGGATTTACGCAAATATCTTGGCAGTGCATCCAAATGATTTTAGGCATTATGCAGCCATATTTTTTTCCTTATCTTGGCCATTTTGCGCTGATTGCCGCCTGTGAGCGGTGGCTTGTGTTTGATATCAGCCAGTACACGCGAAAAAGTTGGATGAACAGGAACCGCATTCTGCATCCGAAACAGGGCTGGCAATATATTTCCGCGCCCGTTTCAAATGCCGGTCTCGGGATAGCAACTGAACAAGTATTGTTGCAGGATTTGGCGCGCAGCCGATCAGCGTTGCTAGGAAAGTTGAGTCAGTACCGAAGAGTTGCACCTTACTACCAAGACGTTATCAGGTTAGTGCAAGAGAGCTTTGCTAACGTGACTGACAATCGTTTAGTCACACTGAACACAGAGGCCCTCAAAGCTGTTACGGCGTATCTGGGTATTCCGTTTAATTATCAACTGTGTTCTGAGCTTGAACTGAATTTTCCGCCTGAGATGGGGCCGGGTGACTGGGCGTTAGAGATTAGTAAACAATGCGGTGCCACTACTTATATTAACCCTGCAAGTGGCAAAGACTTGTTTAATGTCGCTGCATTTGAACAAGCCTCCATTAGCTTAGGCTTTTCAGAATTCCAACCATATGGCTACTCTACTTCAGGCTTAGAATTTGAGCCTGGCATGTCAATTCTGGACGTGTTGATGTGGTGTTCACCGGCTGATGTTAAAGCCGCGCTGACAAATAACCACACAATCTCGATTGCTACGGCATAGCGTGCTTAGTACGTGTGGTAGCTTGATACGTTTAAAATGAAACGTTGTCGTTATGGTTCATTATAAATTCTTAAAGCCATTTTTTTGGGTTCGCTCTAAAAAATCGTATGACTAACAGTTTCAGAATATCTTTAACGCGTAGTTGGCGAAATGCCTTTTCCAGATAGCGACGTTTGAAAAACTCTGCCGTTTCTGCATCATTAGTTCTTTTATAATAGGATGAAATCCAGAAGAAGCTTAATGTTTGAACATCAAGCTTGTCTGAATTTTTTAATGGCGAAAAAGTGCCGCCGCTATGCAGTCGATAAGCCGACGGGCCTATATCATCAAGGTAGGCTGCTTTACCTTTCTCACCGAGTAAACTGGCCCTAAATACGTCCCGTACGTACGATTTGTAGAACTCTGGCGGGTGCTGAATGACATTTCTGAAAACCAGTGCCTGGGTCAAAACCTCCGCCCAGCAGTGTTTTAGCTCACGCTGAGAGAAGTTCTTTTTGTAATGCGGGGGCAGATGGTTACGGTTTACTACCGTGTCGGATTCGTCTATGGAAACCACGTCATGTGTGCAGCAGGAATAATCTAAGTTCGCACTTAGAAAGGAGATTTGTTTCTGTAATTTACTGCTATCAGTCCAGAAATCATCACCTTCGCAGACGCAGATATATTCGGTGTTTATTTCTGGCTCAATCAGCGTTGAATAAATGTTCACGCCTTGGGAGTATTGGTTTTCTAATGGAAATATTGTTCTGAATAAGCGCGGATATTCACTAGCGTAATGTTCAATTATTTTTCTGGTTTCATCTTCAGATGCGTCGTCATAACACAGTATTTCAAAAGGGTACTCTGTAATTTGCCCCAATATGCCATGCAGGGTACTTTTTATAAAAGCCGCTTGGTTATAAGTTGTACACACTATGGTGAGTAAAGTTTTCTCATGTTTCCAGTTGCGAATTATCGCTTCCTGGCTAAGCGGGGCTGGGGGTTTTATCTTATCTATATTCATTACAGTTTTGCCAGCGTTAATTCATTTAATGTTGTTACGTAGCTGATTTTTTTTAATGAGATCAAGCCGAACTCCCCGCATCAACAGTAATCACCGTGCCTGTTATCGCTGCGGCTTGCTCACTAAGCAAATAAAGCACGGCAGCAGCTGCATCTTCCGGTGTGGCCAGCCGGCCTAGTGAGCTGCGTCGTTTTATACTTTCTAATTTGTCGCCCTGTAAGCTTTGCGTCATCTCGGTTTGCATATAGCCTGGTGCCACACAATTTACCGTGATACCGGCTTTGCCAACTTCACGCGCTAAAGATTTACTAAAACCTTCCAGTGCGGCTTTACTGGCAGCATATACGCTTAAGCCGTTAAAACCAGTGCGGGCGATGATCGACGAAATATTGACGATACGGCCGCTTTGGTTTAATAGCATAGGCCTTAGCAAGTACTTGCTAAGCAAGATAGGTGCCTGAATGTTCAGGTTCAGTAAGCTATTTATCTCAGTGTTGTGCATCGTTGCCAGTATACCGTCATAACCCACAGCTGCATTGTTAATCAGCGCATAAGGCCGGCCGTATTGCTTAGTCAGTTCGCTGCAAAGGGCTGGAATGTTATCCAGTTCAGATAAATCCGTAGCGCAAAAGTGCAAGCCTTGTTGTTGTAGCTGTGATAACTCATCGCTTTGGGTTCTGGCCAGAGCCAGCACGCTATAACCTGTATGCAGCAATTGGCGGCATATCGCTAAACCTAAACCACGGCTGGCGCCGGTAACAATCACTAATTTACTCATGAGGCTCCTTTACGTTAGTCTTACGGCTTAACTTTCCGGTCGCATTGGTTGCTAAGCTGCTGACTATATTAAACCGGGCTGGCAGCTGATAGCGCTCCAGTTGTTGCTGGCAGTGCCGCACCAACTGAGCTTGCAGTGCGTTACTGTCAGTTCCAGTGTCGACAACAATATCTGCGATAACTAACTGGCCTAAGACGCTACTGGCTTTGGCATACACTTTAGCCTGATGTACAGCGGGGTGTTGCAACAGTACTTGCTCTACCTGCTCAGGGTGTACTTTATTACCCCCAACATTAATAACACCGCTGGCACGGCCCAAAAAAATAACTCTATCGTGTTGAATACTGACTAAATCTCCGCTGTCCAGATAGCCGTCGCTATCAACAGCAGATGCCAGACGGGTATCATGCAGCTGTGGCGGCTTTAACCATAAATGTTGATTGGTATCTATTTTAAGCAACAGGTTGCTGTGACGTTGACTTAACCAACTGGCCGGAAAGCCAGCACGTTTATCGGCAACGGCAAAACCCACACCTGCCTCGGTAGAGGCGTAAATATGCAGCAGACGGGCAGTTGGGAATAACGCTGTCAGTGTATCCAGCAGTGGCTGGTCGGAAATTTCACCGCCCAGCGTTATTTGTTGCAAGGGCAGTGTGCTGAGTTGGGTTGTCATCAGTAACTGCCGCCATAAAGAGGGGGTAGCAGATATCGCTGTAATGGTGTGTTGTTGCATCAGGCCAATACGCTGTTGTGCATCGCCGCTGCTGCAATCAGTTATTACTGCACCGGATAGCAGGCTTTGTAACAGCACCTGTAGGCCGGCAAAGCGGGTTGGCTGGTAACATAGTGCCCAGTGTAAAGCTGCACTTTGTTTTGAAGACTTAGCCGCCCGGCTTAAGCTGGTAAATGAATGGGCTATCCACTTGGGCGTGCCGGTAGTGCCAGATGTTGCCAGATACCAGCGTGTTGTTTCTGCAGCTGGCGATATAGCCTCGGCAACGCTGCTTTCCGGCCAGCGGATAACTGGCTCTGGCAGTTGAAGAGTGTTATCTGGCAGCAGATAAAGTGCCCGGCACCAGCCGTCAAACGCCAGCAGGGCACAGGTAAAAGCTTTCAGGTTGCTATAGCTTAAGGCAACCGCCTGGTGTTGCAGGGCAGGATATTGAAGCCTTAATTGCAGCGCCTGCTCTATGAGTAGAGTATAGGCTATATCAGTATCACCACTGATGGCATAGTCTTTATAGTTTGCCAGTTGCAACCGTTGTAGCAGGTTCATTGTGACTTAGTTTCCGTTCGCCAGTGCCTGGCGGTAAATATTGACAAACTCGGCAAAAGTACGCGGGTATACCGCAATTTGCATCTGGCTGAACGGATCTATGCCCAAGTCTTCTTCCAGTTGTGCCACCAGCATCGCAAAACCCAACGAGTCGAGTCCACTTTGCAACAGCTCGGTGTCGTTGTTGATGTCATCTGTCAGCGTGCAGTCTGCCATAAGGGCAACCTGAGTAAGTGTATCTCTGATGGTCTGTTCCAGTTTCATAATACAACCTGTCATAAGTCAAATGTTATCAGCTCTGCGGCTGCCGCAATTTGTTTCGGTAGTCTGGCCAGTATAATAGGGCGGTATTGACGCCAATCTGTCAGCGCATACTCAAATACAAGCACATCATAAGGTTCATTATTACGGACTCCGGCACGCTTTATAACTTCTTTTTCCCGGTATCCAAATAAGTGATGCATTTTTAATACGCTGTTATTCGTTGATAGTACTTCTGCTCTCAATGTCACCACCGGAGTATATTGTGCTGCATAATCCAGCGCCGCTACTTCCAGTAATAACCCCGAACCTGGCCACAGTTGCTGTTCGCCAAGGTAACAGCCCCATTCCAGCATCCCTTCAGATACAGCGGTAAAGTAAAGTGTGCCCACAGGTCTGTTATTTTGCCATAGCACCAGGTAAGTTCTATCGGAGTCTTGCTGTAATTTCCGGAACCATTGCTTATGTTCTTGCCAGCTTATCAAACAATCATTATGCATATTCGCTCTGATATGCGGCAGGTTACGCCAGTGCCATACTTGCTCCAGAGTTTCTAAAGACAGCGGCTTGAATTGATTTTGTAATACGTCCTTTAATTGCATTCTTCTAAGCTTCTTATCTCTCGCTCAATCATAAAAGCTTCCGCTGCGGCAACGCCGACGGTACTACCGCGGTAATGTTGGCGTGCTGCAATCGCTTGTAGTGAGCGACTATGGGGCCAAGGACGTAATTCTGTTGCATAGCATGCAAGGGCTGCGTTCACTTGAGGCAGCACATTGCTGATGTTTACAAATAATTGAGGACGAAATGCTGGCTCTGTTACTGCTCCCCACTCCGTGCTGCTTGGAACCTCAAAGCAGTATATAGCCTTTACTGATTGCCCGGGCTGTGGCCGACAAGCTGTGAGTACGGCCTGATAGGTGCGACGATGATCGATATTCAGATCGTGGCCAAAATGAGTATAAATCATGTCAGGCTGCAACAAAGCGAGTTTTGACTCCAGTGCCTGTGTTATTCTCAACAAAGGGATAGAGTCCATTGCATTATCTGCAAAGTTAAGAAATTGTACCGATTCTACACCTAAAACGGCTAACGCCGCATGAGCTGCAGATTGTCGTGCAGCATGCTGTGATATTTGGCTGGTTCTGGCATTTTCACCATCAGCCATAAAAATTACATGTACTTTGTCACCACGTTTTCGATGCAATGCTATGCTCCCTGCACAGCCTAATACTTCATCGTCAGGATGAGCTGCTACAACGACGATAATCTTCAAGAGGACGCTCCTTTGACAACTGTGAACCGTACTTTTGCTACTATTTCGCCTTTAGATACCGTCTCGGCACCAGTGAATTCAAGCCGCCAGTTACCATATTCAAGATAGGCGTGAGGGTAAGTGTCTGCGTCCAACATTCGGATAAAGTCATAGAGTTCTTCCGGGGAAAGTTCTTGTGGCAACTTGCTTTGCTGTGGTGATCTTCGCTGAAAAAACACTGGCTGTCCCAGTTGGGGGGAAGGATGAAGGTTCTCTGTAATAATGCGCTGGATCAGGTGATATATAAGATGCGCAGCCCGTTCAAAGATTTGTTGGGCAGTGCCGAATAACTCTAAAGGATATTTAGCATATATAGGTCCGGAATCCAGCTCTGCATTCATTTGCAGTGCAGTCAGCTGTGTTTGGGTAAAGCCCTGGCTAATTAGGTTTTGCAGCGGACTGCCGCCTCGTCCGTATGGCAAGTCAGTCATATGAAAACAGACACATGGATAGTGTGCTGTAATGTGCTCAGGAACTTTCCAGCTCCAGTGGGGAAAAAATATGTAGGCTGGTTTTAACTCGTCCAATAGCGCTGGGGTAAGTTGTTCTGGCGTGGAAATCAGATGCCAAGTTCCAGGAAAATCTGGAGTGAAAGTGCTGAACGCTTCAATATTCCAGCTTTTAGTTGTTGCCACCAGATAATTCACCGGCCTAATTCCCCTATATTAAAAAAATCAGTTACTTAAATGATGCCAATTTAATGGCGTGCCTTTACTCGCCGCATTTTTAATACTTTTGCCAATGAACATTGGTAAGTATTTAGGCTCCAGGCCAAAGCCGGGGCGCACTGAGCGCAGGTTAGTTGGGGTGAAAATATCACCCGGTTGCATATCTTCGGCAATATATAACGAACGGCGGTATTTGCGCGAGGCCTGTTCTTTCTCGGTGCCACCGTAGGTTACTTTGCCCAGAGCCACTGCAGCGCGTTTGCATTCTTGCACCAGTGCGGAAAATTCATTTGGTTCAAGCGAAAACTCGGCATCAACGCCGCCTTCGCTTCTGTCGAGTACAAAGTGTTTTTCAATCACAGTTGCCCCTAGCACCACACTGGCAACGGCAACACCGATGCCGGCAGTATGGTCAGATAAGCCAACCTGACAGTTAAACAGTTGGGCTAAATGCGGGATTGTCGCAAGGTTGGCATCTATCGGATCTGCAGGATAGTGGCTGGTGCATTTGAGCAAGATCAGATCATTGCAGCCATTACTTTTTAACACTGCTACCGATTCGGCAAGTTCAGTCTGAGTAGCCATACCGGTAGACATAATCACCGGTTTACCGGTACGAGCTACCGCAGCAAGCAGCGCATGGTCGCTGTTTTCGAACGAGGCAATTTTGTAACAAGGTACTTTAAGCTGTTCAAGAAAATCTACTGCAGTTTGATCAAAAGGGGTGCTAAATGCCAGCATACCGTGTTGAGTTGCCCGATCAAAAACAGCCTGATGCCACTCCCATGGTGTCATTGCCTGCTGGTATAACTCGTACAGCGATTGACCTTGCCACAGGTTTCCTGCATCCTGAATAACAAACTCGCCATGCTGAATATCCAGCGTCATACTGTCAGCCGTATAGGTTTGTATTTTAATAGCATCTGCACCGCATTTTGCTGCAGCGTCAACCATTGCTAATGCCTTATCCAGAGACTGATCATGGTTACCTGATAATTCAGCAATGATAAATGGTATTTCTCCAGGCCCTACGGCCCGCTGACCCAGTTTAATTATTGCCATTAAATCCTCGTATCATCGTATAAATTTGCTCAACTACCAGCGGTGTGCCTGCGGCAGCCGGTATCAGACCGGCTGCCGTTTGGCCCATACTATCAAGCAGTGCCGGTTGCGACAGGTAATAGCACAGTTGCTCTGCAAAGAACTCTGCTGACATATCTGCAGCCTGTCCCAACCACACACAGGCGCCAAGCTGGTCAAGATAAGCCGTTGTCGCCTGCTGATTTTCGGCAACGGTAACAACCAAACCCGGCAGAGCACTAATACACCTTTCCCAATGACTGGCACCACCACCACCAAGCATGAGTCGCGCCTGATGCATTAACTTCGCCATATAGTTACATTGCACATGTAACGTCATATTGGGCAGGCTTGCAGTAAGCTGTTTAATATCTGCATGCCACGGATTATTCGCTCCGATTACTATATCGGCAGAAATACCGCGAAGCTTTAGTTTATCTACTGCCGTAATCGCCAGAGCAGTTAAATTTTGCTCGTCACTGCCGCCAAAGCCAATCAGGATATGGTTACTGTTAACGTTGCGGTCGCGTGGCGCTGTACTTTGGTAAAACTCTTCACGCAGCAATGCATAACGCGGCCCCAGCAGCGCCTTGCAATGCGTTGGCAGCCATGTGCTGTAACGCTGCTCTGCGTTGGCTACCAGGTTTTGATCCAGCAGCAGGTCACAGTCATAGCTGCGGTTGGCCAGGTCATCTATTTGCAAAATATACCGGCATCTGGTCCGCAGCATCCGGCAGTAGTCAGCTGCCAGCGCGTAGTGATCCAGCACCAATAAAGCATAATCCCGTGTTAGCTGCGCCAGAGTGGCTGTTGCATCTGCAATTTGACTGGTCAGAACATCCGGTAATGGCAGCACGCTAAAGCCCTGGCTACGGATCACCTCAGCCAAATGGCCGGATGTGAGCCGGCAGGCAAAATCACATTGGGCTCCCTGCTTACGTAAAGCATGCGCCAGTGTCAGGCAGCGCATAACATGGCCTGAACCCAGCGTTACAGAGGCATCCGTGCGGAACAACACTTTCACTGTGCAGGCGCCTGTAGCAATTGGTACAACAGCTCGGCCCGTTGCCAGTCCTCAACAGTATCAATATCCTGCACTAAATGCGCCGGTAACAGCAGCATTCTGGAACCGGTGCCGAATACGGCTTTGCCGTTATCCAGCCAGGTATCAGCTGTTGCCCAATACAGTTGACCGGCATCATGGAAAGTTTCAGCCAGATCTTGTGAGCGGCGCATAATGCTGGCCGGGTCAAATGGCACTACGCCGCCTTGCGGCGTTTGTAGCAGGGCGCGCTGAATAGGGAAAGAGAAACGGGCGGCAGTAAAGACATAATCTGCCTGGTTGCTAAGCAGCAACTGATATGCCGCTGCAATACGTTCACTATCTAACAGCGGGGTAGTGGCATAAATGCATGCACAGCTGCTTAGCGGCCAACCCAGTTGTTGCAACTCCGTAATGGCGTTACGGATGACGTCTGTGGTACCGGTAAAATCATCCGCCAGCTCTGGCTTACGCATAAAAGGAGTTTCTGCGCCATAGTGCCGTGCTATGGTGGCTATTTCGGCATCGTCGGTGGAAACCACTACTTTATCCACTACGCCGCTGTTTAGTGCTGCCTGAATAGGATACGCCAGCATAGGCTGGCCGCAGAAGGTTTTAATATTTTTGCGTGGTATACGCTTACTGCCGCCACGGGCAGGAATAATGGCCACCCTCACGGCAGCAACTCCGCCAATTTGTCAGCGATATATTGTTGCTGCTCGCCGGTTAATTCCGGAAACATCGGCAGGCTGATAATGCGCTCATAAAAATCTTCTGCTACAGGAAAATCGCCCCAATCAAAGCCCAGTTGCTGGTAATACGGCTGGGTATGGATGGGGATATAATGCACATTTACGCCAATGCCGGCATCGCGCAGGCCGTCAAATACCGCTTTGCGTTTGGTTTTGTCATCCAGCCGGATAATATATAAATGCCAGGCACTGATATTAATATCATCCAATGCCGGTAAAGCAACGGGCAGCTCTGACAGCAAGCGGTTATAGTTGGCTGCCAGTAACTGACGCTTTTGAATAATGGGCAATAAACGCAGGCTTTGGCTTAAACCCAGCGCGGCCTGTATGTCGGTCATGCGGTAATTAAAACCCAGCAGCAATTGCTGATAATACCAGGCGCCATGTGCGGGCTCGGTCATCATGCTTTCATCGCGGCTAATACCGTGGCTGCGCAGCAGGCGCATTTTATCGGCCAGTTCAGTGTTATTGGTCATGGCCATACCACCTTCGGCGGTAGTGATGATTTTTACCGGATGAAAGCTAAACACGGTGATATCGCTATAGCGGCAATTGCCGACCGGCTCGTCCTGGTAACTGGCGCCCACCGCATGTGAAGCATCTTCAATTACGCTAAAGCCAAATTCATTGGCCAGATAATGTATTTGCTGCATATCGCAGCTGGCACCGGCTAAATGTACCGGTATTACCACTTGTGGCAGGGTATCGTTGCTACGTGCCTGCTCCAGCTTTTGTCGCAGTTTATCTACCGCCATATTGCCGCTGTCGGGTTCTACATCAACAAAATCGATATCGGCGCCGCAGTAACGTGCGCCATTGGCTGAAGCGACAAAACTGATAGGAGAAGTCCAGACCCGGCTGCCGGGCCCAACGCCAAGCGCTAAACAGGCAATATGTAAGGCCGAGGTGGCGCTATTTACCGCAACAGCATACTGCGCTGTTGTCAGTTCACAAAAACGCTGCTCAAAAGCGGGCACGGCCGGCCCCTGGGTCAAAAAGTCGCTTTGCAGTACCTGAGTTACTGCATCAATATCCGCCTGAGTAATGTGCTGACGGCCATAGGGGATCACAACATCGCTTCCTGATTAAACTGACGCATTTGTTCCACACTGAGGAAATCCGGATTGGTATCAGACACATATTCAAAACCTGGCTGAACCAGCTTACCGTTTTCGTTTAACGCATTGCTGGAAAAATCATTGCTACGGTTAAAAAACTTAATTGCCGGGGCAATAACAAAGTGATCAGCAAACTCGTAAGTGTGATAAGACATATCACCCGGGCACATCATCTCATGCAGTTTTTCGCCTGGACGAATGCCCACTTCTTTAATGGCTAAGTGCGGCGCCATCGCTTTGGCTAAATCGACAATGCGTATAGACGGAATTTTAGGCACAAAAATTTCACCACCGAGCATGCGTTCAAAGTTCTTTAACACAAAATCGACGCCTTGCTGCAGGCTGATCCAAAACCGGGTCATCTCCGGGTGGGTAATGGGAATATGATCGCTACCTTTATCCATTAACTGCTGAAAAAACGGCACCACAGAGCCGCGCGAGCCGACAACATTACCGTACCGAACCACCGAGAAACGTGGCCGGCTGCCACCAACCATATTGTTCGCGGCGATAAATAATTTATCTGATGCCAGTTTGGTGGCACCGTAAAGATTAACGGGGTTGGCGGCTTTGTCAGTAGACAGCGCAATGACTTTTTCCACATTGGTTTCAATAGCCGCAGTAATGACATTCTCTGCACCATTGATATTGGTTCTGATGCATTCGGTTGGGTTGTATTCAGCAGCGGGCACCTGCTTTAACGCTGCAGCATGGATGACATAGTCGACGCCATGCATGGCGCGGATAAGACGATGCTCATCGCGCACATCGCCAATAAAATAGCGCATGCAACTTTGGTTAAACTTTTGCTGCATCTCGTACTGCTTTAGTTCATCACGGGAGTAAATAATGATTTTTTTCGGCTTATAGCGTGCAAGCAGAGTTTCCGTGTACTTATGGCCAAATGAGCCGGTACCACCGGTGATTAAAATTGTTTTGCCGTTAAACATAAGCTGCCCTCGGGAACCACTTGTGTGCGAAATGCTGTTTAAAATGACATTAGCATAAACTGTGCCGCCAGAGCTAACATATTCAGTTCAAACACTTTAATACTAATATATCGGTTTAGTTTTTGCGCTGATTTAATTAATAGCGGTTTACCGTCGCTTTGACTAAACTATAACCAGTTTTAAAGACAAAGTGGTGCCAAGATGAAACTTAATACCCCCGGCAGTTTAAATACATTAAACCAGACCCAGTTACAGCAGGACAGCCTGTTAAAAAAGCTGGCTACTGCAAAGCGGATCAACAGCGCTGCCGATGATGCAGTCGGTTTGCAGATAGCTAATCAGCTAAGCAGCAGTATTAACGGCAAAGGCCAGGGCGAGCGTAACCTGTATGATGGTGTGTCATTAGCGCGGGTATATGAGCAGGGCTTGCAAGGCATCAACGACAACCTTGGCGAGCTAAGCCGTTTGGCTGTTGCCGCCGGGAATGGTATTTACGGCGCGCAAGAGCGCTCAGCACTGCAGGCAGAGGCAGATCAATACACCGCTAATATTCAGCAGGTTATTGATAATACGGAGTTTGCTGGTAAAAAGTTATTTGATCAGGATGGTGCCTTAAGTTTTGGTACTGGTTCTGGCAGCCTCAGTTTTGGCACAGTAGATGTTGGCTCCGGTTTAACCGCACAGAATATTTTTAGTATAGATTTAAGCTCTGCGGACGCAGCGGCAGCATCGCTTGGCAATATTCAGCAATCACTGGACTATATTGGTGGTTTACAAGCTGACGCAGGTGCATCCATTAACAGCTTTAGCTCTGCGGCCAGTAATTTAAACGGCCAGCAAATTGCCGAGTCAGCGGCGCGTAGCCGGATTGAAGATCTGGATTTTGCCCGCGCCAGCAGTGACAAGGTTGCGGCAGATATTTTGGCTAATACTTCTGTCAGTGTTTCACTGCAGGCCAGAATACAGCAACAACAGGCTTTAAACCTGCTTAGTTAACACCGTAAAGCCACGCTATTTTTTTGACACAGTGTCAAAAAAATAGCGTATTACCTTGCAAGCTCATCTTTGCGAAGTACAATGCAATTAAAAGCATAATAAAAGCAGTGGCATGGTAAATAATCCTTTTCTGTATATCGTTGATGAACAAAGCAGCCGCAGCAGCCGGCTCAGTACAGTATTAAGTTTTATTAATGAGCCGCACCAGATACTGGATATAGCTGCGCTACAGGCGAGGTTGAATAATCAGGAACCGGTCGTGGTGCTGCTGGGGGCTCTTGAAAGCCAGCACCATGCTGATCTGCTGTTACGCTACCCGGCTACGGCATTCTTACTGCTGGGAGAGCCACTGCAACCCCTGTTGCAGTATGCTAATGCGGTAGGCCTGCTAAGCGAACCTTTCTCTTATGCCTCTTTAACTCAGCTACTGCGCGACAGCCAGCAGTATCACCGCCTGTTACCGCTGCAGCATAAGCCGCATAACATGGCAAAATTTGACGGTATGGTAGGTAATTCTGCCTCCATGCAGCAAGTACGGTTTCTTATTCAGCAAGTGGCAAAAACAGAAGCTAATGTGCTGGTGCTTGGCCCTTCTGGTACCGGCAAAGAAGTCGTGGCGCGTAATATCCATTTATTGTCTAACCGGGCGCGTGGGCCTTTTGTACCAATAAACTGTGGTGCTATACCGGCGGAACTACTGGAAAGTGAATTGTTTGGCCATGAAAAGGGAGCTTTTACCGGTGCCATCTCTACCCGCAAAGGCCGTTTTGAGCTGGCGCAGGGTGGTACACTGTTTTTAGATGAAATAGGCGATATGCCGCTGAACATGCAGGTAAAGCTGCTAAGAGTATTACAGGAACGTACTTATGAACGGGTAGGCGGCACCCAGCCCATTAAGGCTGATGTGCGCATTGTTGCCGCTACGCACCGCGATTTAGAGCAAATGATTGCTGAGGGCAGTTTCCGTGAAGACTTATACTACCGCCTGAATGTATTTCCTATTGAAACCCCCGCGCTTAGCCAGCGCTGCGACGATATACCGCTGCTGATCAGCGAACTGTTACAACGCCAGGAGAAGTACAGCCAGGCTAAAGTTAAATTTACCGAATATGCTATGCAAAGCCTGCAACTGCACAGTTGGCCGGGTAATGTGCGCGAGCTGGCAAACTTGCTGGAGCGGATGGTTATTATGTACCCGGACCAGGTAGTTGATGTGGCCGAGTTGCCACCGAAGTACCGCCATCTGGATATTGAAAGCTATGTACCGCAATACCCTGAAAGTCTGCAGGAGCGAGATTTACTGAACGAAATGTTTCAGTCTGCAGATGCTGATGACGAAGACGACACAGATAACGGGGGCTTTTTTGCAGTTGCAGATGGCTTGCAGGAGCTACCTGATCAGGGGCTGGACTTAAAAGAATATCTGGCCGAGCTGGAAATCCGCTTTATATCTCAGGCTTTGGAGCGGCACGAATTTGTCGTGGCCCGGGCTGCAGAAGTGCTGGGCCTGCGCCGTACTACGCTGGTAGAGAAAATGCGTAAATATAATCTTGGTAAAGACGAGTAATAATAGCTAATAACTTACAGTGTCAGGCTTTTGACACTGTAAGTTATTAAAAATATTTAAGTTTATCTGGCATAATGCCTGCATTACCCCTAAGCGATAACGCAACGTTTAAGGGTAATTATGACAACTGCCAACGCATACGATTTTTCTTTGCGCACTCTGCCGGATGCTGCAGCGGTGGCAGCAGCCAACGGGCGCAATGTACTGCAGTTATTGCCGCCAGCTCACTATGATGCAGTGTTGCAGGCTTTACCTGCTGCAGTGATCCTGCTGGATCAACGTGGTGTGGTGTATCAGGCCAATCCGGCTGCGATGAGTTTGTTGGGGGAGCCTCTTACCGGGGAGCGCTGGCTTGATGTTATCGGCCGTTGCTTTCGCCCGCGCAGTGATGATGGCCTGGAAGTGTCATTGCAAGATGGCCGACGGGTTAAGCTGCAAATAAGCACCCTGGCGCAAACTGGCGCATCTTCGCAGGCAGGACAGCTTATTATGCTGACCGATCTGACCGAAACCCGGCAATTACAAAGCCGCCTTAGCCACATGCAGCGTTTATCCACTTTGGGTAAAATGATGGCAACATTAGCCCATCAAATCCGCACACCGTTGTCTGCAGCCTTACTGTATGCGCAGAACCTGGCTAATCCAAGAGCCACTTTGCAGGTGCAGCAGCAGTTTCAGCAAAAGTTGTTATCGCGATTACAGGATTTAGAGCAGCAGGTCAGCGATATGCTGCTATTTGCCCGCTCTGGCAGTGCCCGGCAAGTTGCCGCGTTTTCACTCAACGCTTTAATTGAGCAGCTAAACACCAGTATTGAAGCCCTGCTGCATCAGCATAATACCCGCTTATCACTGCACTGCAGTGATCCAGCACTTTGCCTGCTGGGCAATCAGAATGCGCTATGCGGGGCCTTACAAAACCTTATTCAAAACAGTATTCAGGCGGCTGGCCCTGATACACAAATACGGCTTGATATAATGCCCAGTGCACATCACCACGATATGTTGTTGCTGCGCCTGACGGATAATGGTCCTGGGGTAGCACCGGCACTGCGCGACTCCCTGTTTGAACCCTTTGTTACGGGCCGTGCGCAGGGCACAGGCCTGGGCTTGGCGGTGGTGCAGGCGGTAGCGCACTCGCATCAGGGCTCGGTGCAGTATATTCCGACAGAGCAGGGCGCCTGCTTTGAAATGCTGTTGCCGATACAGCAATCAGTTAGCCGGGAGTAACAACATATGAGCCAACATATACTATTAGTGGAAGATGACGCCGGCTTGCGTGAGGCCCTGCACGATACTTTATTACTGGCACAGTATCAGGTATGTGCAGTTGACAGCGCCGAACAGGCCTTGCTGACACTGAAGCGCCAGACAGTGCAACTGGTTATCAGTGATGTGCAAATGCAGGGCGCTTCAGGCCTTACGCTGTTAAAAACCTTACGCGAACAGTATCCGAATATTCCTGTATTAATGATGACAGCCTATGCCACCGTGCAAGCTGCGGTTGAGGCTATTCGGCTGGGGGCAATTGATTATCTGGCTAAACCGTTTTCACCGGAAGTATTGCTCAATACTGTCAGCCGTTATGTCAGCGCAGAACCGGTAGCCAGTTTTGAACCCATAGTGGCCGCAGCATCCAGTAAGCAGTTGCTGACACTGTGCGGCAAAGTCGCCCGTACCGAGGCCAGTGTAATGATCACCGGCCCCAGCGGCTCGGGCAAAGAGGTGTTGGCCCGTTATATTCATCAGCTGTCTGAACGCAGCGGCGGGCCCTTTGTGGCGATCAATTGTGCTGCTATTCCGGAAAATATGCTGGAATCTACCTTATTTGGTTACGAGAAAGGCGCCTTTACCGGTGCCATAACGGGTTGCCCCGGTAAGTTTGAACAAGCCCAGCATGGCACTATTTTGCTGGATGAAATAACCGAAATGGATTTAAACCTGCAGGCCAAATTATTGCGCGTACTGCAAGAGCGTGAAGTAGAGCGCCTGGGTGGCCGCAAAACCCTTAAACTGGATGTCAGAGTATTGGCCACCAGTAACCGCAATCTGAAACAAGCCGTAGAGCAGGGCCGGTTTCGCGAAGATTTATACTACCGGCTGAATGTATTCCCGCTCAGCTGGCCCGCCCTGTGCGAAAGGCCGGCCGACATAGTACCGCTGGCGCTGCACTTGTTGCAGCGTCATTGCCGGGCCACCGGGCGGGCTGTGGTGCGCTTAACTGAGGCGGCTGCTTTACAATTAACCCGCTACAGCTGGCCGGGCAATGTGCGCGAGCTGGATAACGTAATACAGCGCGCTTTAATTATTTGCCAGAATGACAGTATTGAAACTGATGACATTTTGCTGGAGCAGGCCGATATACAGCTTCCGGCCATTGCTGACAGTGCAATACCTTTGCCGGTCACACAGATGACAGAGGATGATGACGCCAATGCTGGTTTTAAAGCCAGCGTACATGAGCAGGAGCACCGTATTATTCTGGCAACGATGAAAGCCTGCGCCAACCGGCGCAAGGACGTCGCCGAGCGGTTGGGGATCAGTGATCGCACCTTGCGCTATAAGCTGGCACGTATGAAAGAGCATGGCATTGAGCTTCCCGCCTGATGTAAAACCCTCAAACTGAGGGTTTTTTCTATTAAATTCAATACAATAAAACTTGGCATAACTCCTGCTTTGCATTAGCTAATCGTACTAGCAGCAAATTTTTGACAGGTGACGCTATGAATATCAAAGGGCAGGCCCTTTACGCCGAAATGCAGTCGCTGGCCAGCCAGGCGCGCGGCGTTGGCAGCGAGCTGAAGCTGAAAAATACTGCTGAAGTTAATCCCAGTCAGAGTGACTTTGGCAATATGCTGAAAAATGCCATTAGCAATGTAAACGCCTTACAACAAGAAACTAGCCAGATGCGTACTGCAGTAGAAATGGGCGATCCTAACGTATCGCTGGCGCAGGTAATGATTGCCAGCCAGAAATCCTCTCTGGCATTTGAAGCCACGGTGCAAGTGCGCAATAAGTTGGTAGAAGCCTACAAAGACATTATGTCGATGCCGGTATAACGGAGGAATAAGCTGTGGCTGAAAATCAATCCACCGAGCTGGCACTAACCAATACCGAGTACGGTGCCGGTGAGCAGCAGGAACAAAAACCGGGTTTTGTCGGCAGTTTGGGCGGCATGGATCTGGTACGCCAGATCACCCTGATTGTCGCGCTAACCATCTGTCTGGCCATTGCTATCCTGATTATCATGTGGGCACGCGAACCAGAAATGCGGCCGCTGGGCAATTTTGAAACGCAGGAGCTGATCCAGACACTGGATCACCTGGATGCGCAAAAAATCAGTTATAAACTGGAAGGCAATACTATTTTGGTACCTGAGGATAAATTTCAGAGTATTAAACTGTCATTGTCCCGCGCGGGCCTGACCAGAGAACCCTCCAGCGGCACCGAGTTTTTACTGCAGGACAGCGGTTTTGGTGTTAGCCAGCGCCTGGAAATGGAGCGGCTAAAACACAGCCGTGAGCAACAACTGGCCCGCACCATTGAAGAGCTGCAAAGTGTCTCCCGCGCCAGAGTACTACTGGCTATTCCAAAAGAAAACGTGTTTGCCAGAGTAGAGCGGTTGCCATCAGCCACGGTGCTGGTAACGGCCCGTGGTGGTACATCAATTCGTGACAGCGAAGTGGCGGCCATTGTCGATATCGTCGCCTCTGCCGTGCAGGGGCTGGCGCCCTCGCGTGTAACGGTAACTGACCAAAACGGCCGCCTGCTCAACAGCGGCTCGCAAGACGCAGCCGCCGGGCGCTCGCGCAAAGAATATGAATTACAACGCACCCGCGAAGATGAATACCGCCAAAAAGTCGACTCTATCTTAATGCCGGTGCTGGGTTATGGTAATTACACCGCTCAGGTCGATTTACTGATGGACTTTACTGCCACAGAGCAGACCCAAAAGCGCTTTAACCCGGATTTACCCGCTGTGCGCAGTGAAATGACCATTGAAGAAAACAGCGTGGGCGGGTTAAGTGCCGGTATACCCGGTGCCTTATCTAACCAACCGCCAATGAATTCTGCTATTCCTGAGCAAGCAACGGGCGGTGGTGCGCAACCGGTCGTGCCGGGCCGGAATCATAAAGAAGCCACACGTAACTATGAACTGGATACCACCATCAGCCATATTTCTCAGCAAAGTGGAGTGATCCGCCGCTTAAGCGTATCAGTGGCTATCGATTACAAACCTGCAACGGCAGTGGATGGCGGACCTGAGCCTCGCACGCAGGCAGAGCTGGCCAATATCCGCCGTTTACTGCAAGGCGGTATCGGCTTTGACGCCCAGCGCGGCGATATGATTGAAGTGATCTCAGTACCCTTTATGAAAGAAGCCATTATTGAGGCAGAAACACCTAATTTTTATGAGGAAGAATGGTTTCTGCGTGTAATGCGGCTGGTTATTGGCGGCCTGATTATAGTAGTCCTTATTCTTGCAATAGTGCGGCCGATGCTGAAGAAACTGATTTATCCGGAAGATACCAAAGATAGTTATGATGATAATGCATTGTCCAGCGGGCTGGATTTGGGCGACGACACTATCGACATGCTAAGCTCAACATTTGACGAAAATGCCGTAGGTTTTGCTCCGGATGGCACGCTGATGTTGCCGGATTTACATGGTGATGACGATTTATTACGCGCAGTTCGGGCTTTAGTGGCAAATGAGCCGGAATTATCCTCTCTGGTAGTGAAAAACTGGTTGGCTGAAGATGAGTAGCATAGAAGCAATAAAGCCGTCATTTGACGTAGGTAAACTGGACGGTGTTGAAAAAGCCGCCATCTTACTGCTGAGTTTGTCAGAAGAAGATGCTGCGCAAATTTTAAAACACTTAGAGCCCAAACAAGTGCAAAAAGTGGGTTTAGCTATGGCGCAGATGACTGATCTGAACCAGGCAAAAATCTCGGCTGTGCATCGCTTGTTTATCGAGCAAATTCAGAATTTCAGTACCATTGGCTTCCAGAGCGAAGAATTTATCAAGCGCGCTTTAACTGCTGCGTTAGGTGAAGAAAAAGCCGCTAACCTGATAGATCAGATAGTACTGGGTGGCGGCGCCAAAGGCCTGGATTCGCTAAAATGGATGGACTCTAAGCAGGTAGCCAATATTATCCGCAACGAGCACCCGCAAATTCAGACTATCGTCTTGTCTTACCTGGAGCCGGAGCAATCGGCGGAGATTTTGTCTCAATTTCCGGAAAAGGTGCGGCTGGATTTAACCATGCGGATTGCCAACCTGGAAGAAGTACAACCGGCGGCACTGCAAGAGTTAAACGAAATTATGGAGAAACAGTTTGCCGGCCAGGCGGGGGCGCAAACTGCGAAAATGGGCGGCTTAAAAGCCGCTGCTGATATCCTTAACTATATGGATACCAATATTGAAGGCCAGCTGATGGATTCTATCCGTGAGCACGACGAAGAAATGGCACAGCAAATACAGGATCTGATGTTTGTATTTGAGAACCTGATCGACGTTGATGACCGTGGTATTCAAACCCTGCTGCGCGAAATTCAGCAAGATGTGCTGATGAAAGCGTTAAAAGGTACCGATGAAAACTTAAAAGAGAAAATCTTCAAAAATATGTCAAAACGTGCCGCTGAACTGTTGCAAGACGATTTAGAAGCCATGGGGCCGGTGCGGGTAAGTGATGTTGAAGCGGCCCAAAAAGAAATTCTGTCCGCCGCGCGCCGTTTATCTGACGCCGGTGAAATTATGCTGGGCAGTGGCGGTGGCGATGACTTCGTCTAAACAGAGCGGGTAGTACTATGAGCACTGATGCATTTAAGCACAAAAGGCCGTTCTCACCCGACGAAGAAACCGATGAACTGATCAGGCACTGGCAAACACCTGATATGACGCCAGTGCATGATGGCATTCGCACTAATGCGCTGAACAAAACTCAGCCTCAGGCCAAAGCCAGCACAGCAGACGAAGATGAAGAACTGACAATCAAGCCCCTGACAGCAGATGAGATAGAGCAGATCCGTCAGGCGGCTTACGAAGAAGGTTTCGGCCAGGGTAAAGACGAAGGTTTTAGTAAAGGGTATGCCGAAGGCCGTGAACAAGGCCTGCAGGATGGCCTGACTCAGGGCCAGGCTGAAGGTAAAAAACAAGGCCTGGCAGAGGGCCAAACAGAGCTGAATGACAAGCTGGTGCAGCTAACGACCTTACTGGATCAGTTACAGCAGCCGCTGGCCAGCATTGATAAACAGGTAAAACAGCAATTATTGCAGCTAAGCCTGGCTATGGCACAAGCGGTTATTAATGTTGAGGTTAAAACCAATCATCAGGTTATTTTGCAGGCGATCTCAGAGGCCACCTCAGCACTGCCGCTGCAAGCCGGACAGCTGGTGATAAAACTGAACCCGGCTGATTTAGCCATAGTTGAGCAAAATTACACTAAAGATGAGCTGACACAACGCAACTGGCAACTCAGAGCCGAGCCTTTGCTGGAGCAGGGTGGTTGTGTGGTAGAAAGCAGCCAATCCAGCGTGGATCGCAGTTTACAACAACGTATTCAAGGCAGCCTTGAGCATTTTATCCAGATCCAACAGCACGATAGCAAACCCGATGCACAGGCTGAGGAGTAAACTATGGCAAGCAGCGAAAGTCTGAGCCAGTTTCTGCAGCAGCAACAGCGTTATGTGCATAGTTCCCGGCCTGCTGTCGCCGGCCATCTGGTTCGGGTGGTGGGTTTAACGCTGGAAGCAACCGGTTGCAGTGCAGCTATTGGCCAGCCTTGCTCGGTAGAAACCGCCCGCGGCGAAATTATGGCGGAGGTGGTCGGTTTTGCCAATGATCGCATCTATCTGATGCCAAAAGATGATGTATCTGGCGTAGTACCGGGGGCCCGTGTTACACCCATGCTTAATTTTAAAGGCGTACCGCTTAGCCTTAATCTGCTTGGCCGGGTAATAGATGGCGTAGGCGCACCGCTGGACGGTAAAGGCCCTATAGCCGCCGAACAATTCGGTGGCGCTAAAGCCAAGCCCATTAACCCTTTGCACCGCAGGCCAATTAAACAGCCGCTGGATGTGGGCGTGCGTTCTATCAACAGCATTCTTACTGTGGGTAAAGGCCAGCGGATGGGGTTATTTGCGGGCTCTGGTGTGGGTAAAAGCGTATTGCTGGGCATGATGACCCGCGGTACCTCGGCTGATGTGATCGTGGTAGGTCTGGTAGGTGAACGTGGCCGCGAGGTAAAAGAATTTATTGATGAAATCTTGGGTGAGGAAGGTAAAAAGCGTTCGGTTGTAGTAGCCGCGCCAGCAGATGTGTCGCCACTGATGCGGTTAAAAGGCTGTGAAACTGCAGTGCAGGTAGCAGAATATTTTCGTGATCAGGGCATGGATGTGTTACTGCTGATTGACTCTATTACCCGCTATGCTCAGGCACAACGTGAAATTGCACTGGCGGTGGGCGAGCCGCCGGCTACTAAAGGTTATCCGCCATCGGTATTCGCCAAATTACCGGCACTGGTTGAGCGGGCCGGTAACGGTAGTGGCAGCCAGGGCTCTATTACGGCATTTTATACCGTGCTGTCTGAAGGCGATGACTTGCAAGACCCTATTGCCGATGCGTCGCGCGCTATTCTTGACGGCCATATAGTGTTGTCACGGGCGTTGGCTGATGCCGGGCATTTTCCTGCGGTAGATGTAGAAAAGTCCATTAGCCGTGTTATGCCCGCAGTTACCAGTGCCGAGCATCAGCAAATGGCGCGCACGGTAAAGCAGCTGTATGCCAGTTATCAACAAAGTAAAGATTTAATTGCCATCGGTGCCTATGTGCGGGGTAGCGATCCGCAGTTGGATGTCGCTATTGGCATGATGCCAAGGATCAATCGTTTTTTGCAGCAGGGAATGCATGAAGTTGTGACATACGACGATAGCCTGCAAGGGCTTAATCAGCTGGTTCCGGCTGCCGCAAGGAGTAACACCTGATGATTAACCAGCGCTTTGCCATGCTGATCAAAATACAAAAAGAGCGTGAAGAAAAACTGCAGGCACACTTTGTTAAAGCCCAGCAGTTTTATCAGCAGGCTGAACAGAAATATCAGGGCCTGGCAGACTACCGTACCGACTATATTCAGCAGAGCCAGCAGCAAGGCGCCGCCGGTTTACAAAGCCGGCAGTACACTCAGTTTATTAGCTTTATTGGTAAGCTTGATCAGGCAATACAGCAGCAGGGCCGGGCATTACACCAGGCTAAAGCCGCGGCAGAACAACGCAAACAAAGCTGGCTGGCGATGCAAAAAAAGCGTAAAGCCATGGAGTTACTGGTGCAGCGCGGCGAACAGGCCGAGTTATTAAAGCAGCTGAAACAAGAGCAGAAAAATGCCGATGAGTACGCCAGCCAGCAATTTATGCGCAACCGTAATGAGCCACAGATGTACTAATTTTCTCAGGTTGGCCTGAAATTTGAATGCGTAAATGGTAATACAACAGCCTTTAGCCGCTAAAGGCGCAATCAGTGTCAGACTGTAGTTGGTCAGTCAGGGGAATAAAAATGGTGCAGGCTATACAATTATCAATGCTGACAACCAACGCAGACAGCGCGCTGCGGCTGGATGGCGCACTATCAGATTCTGCAGCAGAGGCTGGTGCAGAACCCTCTGGCCTGGGGTTTGGTGAGGTGTTAAACGGCATAACCCAACCGGCAACAAATAGCCAGTCTGCTGCAAAATTGCGGCATGTCCCTGCCGGAATAAGTGTGTTAAGCGGTGTTAGCCAGGCATTATTAGCTGCTGCCAATGTTAAGGGCAATGCTGCCAGCACAGAAAACGCAGACACTACAGATAGCGCAGCAGACTCAGATAAAGACTCCTTGCTAACATCCAGTTTGCTGGGGCAGATAGCGCTAAAAGATAAACTGCCTGAAACCGGCAGTGACACTGATGCTGCTATTGGCACTGATACCGATGCTGTTGAGGAAGGCCCGGCTACCGTTTTGCCAGGTAATAACCAGCCTGAAGCAGATGCAACAAAAGCGGTTAAAACAACAGAGCAACTGGGCCAGTCAGCAAACGAAACAACGGATATTGCCGCTGATCTGCTGGTTAAAGCAAACAGCCAGACAGCAGGTGAAGCTACACCGCTTAAGGTGACAGATAAAACAGCAGCCTCTGCTGGCGAGAAAGGCGAAGCTCAGCCTGTTGCAGAGCTGTCTGGTACAGCTAAAACCAATGCTTCGCTGGACGATATCGGCTTAACTGCTGAAACCGGTTCAGATAGCTATATTCGCGGCAATAATAACCATGACGGCGCAAAAGCTGTAATAGAAACCGCTGTTAAAGCTGACGATAGCAATATGAAGGCGGATGATAACAGCACAAAATCGGCTTCTGTGACTCAGGCCGATACTAAAACGGCAGGTGCTGACAACCCCTCACAAATAGCCGCGAATACTGCGACCGCCACAGGGGCCGCAGATAGCAGCAAAACTGATGCCGATACCGCTGCGCCGACAAATAAGCCGCCTCTGACGGCAACGGCTGATAAAACAGATAATCAGGCGGGGGGCAAGGCGGGTTCTGAGCAAAATGCTCCTAAACATGATACTCAAAACGCTTCACAGCAAAGTTCGTGGCAACAGAGCTCATCACAACAGGGCTCGCGGCAAAATAATAATAGTCAGCAGCCTGCAGATGGTTCAGTGGCAGTGCCAGACAGCAGCCTTGCTACAACTAAAGTGGCGGTAGATACCAGTGCTACTGTGCGCAGTGATACGGCATTTGGCACCGCGCTGCAGCTAGCCGAGCAGCGCCAGCAAGCCAGCCCGGCTCAGGCGCTAGCGCGGCCACTGGCCGAGCAGTTAAAGCAAAGCCTGAATTTATTGCAACAGGATGCAGCAGGGCAATTGCGTGAAAGAGTCACGCTGATGGTACGGCAAAATATTCAAATAGCTGAAATCCGGCTTGATCCTGCCGGGCTTGGCCAGATGCAAATTAAAATAGATATGCAGCAGGATCAGGCCTCAGTGCAATTTATTGTGCAACAATCACAGGCAAAAGAATTATTAGAACAGCAATTACCCCGCCTCAGAGAAATGCTGCAGCAACAGGGTATACAGTTAACAGAAGGTCAGGTACAGCAGCAATCACAGCAAGAACGCCAGTTAGCGCAGCGTGACAGCAATAATTCTGGCCGAAACGGTAAACATACTGCTGACGACAGCCAGGATGGCTTGGCGGAAACTGTGCAGCTTAAGGTAAAAACATCTGACCGGCTGGTGGATTATTATGCATAACAACCGGTAGCAGCGGTTAATTCAGTAACGATGATTTACATTGGCTGCCACAGATGAGCATAATAATGGAACTTTAACGAACAGGTAGCACAGGCATGGCAGCAGAAAAAGATCTGGTTATTGCAGAAGGTTCAGCTAAGAAAAAATGGCTGCTGTTGGGTGGCGGGGCTGCTCTGGTGGTGGTACTGATTGTTGTGGGCCTGATGCTGTTTACCGGGTCAGACAGTAATAATGCCGCATCATCGTCAGATGCGGCATCAGGTGTAGTAAGTACGCCTGGCGGTAAAGATGCAAAAGGCTCGGCGCTGTATGTACCACTGCCGCGGCCTTTTGTGTTTAATGTACCCGGTGCCTCGCGTGATCGCATGGTGCAAATTAAAGTGCAGTTGCTGGTACGCGGCACTAATAACGAAACCATAGCTATGCGGCATATTCCGCTGGTTGAAGGCAGTTTGCTGGAAACCTTCAGTGCGGCTAATGCTGATGAGCTGGTTACTGTTGCCGGGCGAGATGCATTAAAAAACAAAGCATTAAGCGATTTACAGCAGGCGATGATCGAAGTCGTGGGTTCGGTGGTGGTAGAGGAAGTTCTCTTCACCGGTTTTGTGATGCAATAAGAGTGAGCAGCCGTGACCGATTTACTGTCACAAGATGAAATTGATGCGCTGTTACATGGTGTTGATGACGTCGAAGAAGAGGAAGTAGACGATTCCGGTGAAGGCCGGGGCCGCTCTGCCATGGAATACGATTTCTCGTCGCAGGATCGTATTGTACGTGGCCGCATGCCAACGCTGGAGATGGTAAACGAGCGCTTTGCCCGCCATATGCGGATCAGCCTGTTTAATATGATGCGCCGTACTGCCGAAGTGTCCATTAACGGCGTGCAGATGATAAAATTCGGCGAGTATGTGCATACCTTGTTTGTACCCACCAGTTTAAATATGGTGCGGTTCAGGCCGCTCAAAGGCACCGGCCTTATTACCATGGAAGCCCGGCTGGTATTTATTCTGGTAGATAACTTCTTTGGCGGTGATGGCCGTTACCATGCCAAAATTGAAGGCCGCGAGTTTACCCCGACCGAGCGGCGTATTATTCAGATGCTGCTAAAGCTGATTTTTGAAGATTACAAAGAAGCCTGGGCACCGGTAATGGACGTGTCTTTTGAATACCTGGACTCTGAAGTTAACCCGGCAATGGCCAATATTGTCAGCCCCACTGAGGTGGTGGTGATCAGCTCTTTTCATATTGAACTGGACGGCGGTGGTGGTGATTTCCATGTTGCTTTACCGTACTCGATGCTGGAGCCGATCCGTGAGCTGCTGGATGCCGGTGTACAAAGCGACAAAGAAGACACCGATTTACGCTGGAGTAAGGCGCTACGCGACGAAATTATGGATGTAAAGGTAGATTTGACTACCAAAATGATGGATGTCGATTTAACGTTGCGGCAAATTATGGAATTGCAGGCCGGGGATATTATTCCGATAGAGATGCCGGATCATATCACGGTGCTAATTGAAGATTTACCGACATACAGAGCTAAATTGGGCCGTTCGCGCGAACATGCTGCGCTGAAAATTATTGAAAAAATTAAACGGCCGGAATCAGCGAAATCTGAGATGCACGTATTTACTAAAGGTGGGCGGCGCCTTGACAGCGATGCCGATATTTCCGAGTTAGAAGCCGATCTGAACCTGTCAGATCGCGACAGAAGGTAACAAAAAATGGCTGATGATAAAGACACCATGGACGAATGGGCCGCTGCCATGGCCGAAGCTGAAGGCACCGATGGTGCAGAGGCTGTTGAGCTGGAAGAGCTGCGTGACGAAAAAGCCGATATCACGGTAGACGAAAAACGTAAGCTGGACACTATCTTAGATATTCCGGTTACCATTTCTATGGAAGTGGGGCGGGCTAAAATAAGTATCCGTAATTTACTACAGCTTAATCAGGGCTCGGTGGTTGAGCTGGAGCGGGTAGCCGGTGAGCCGCTGGATGTGTTGGTTAACGGCACTCTGATAGCACACGGTGAGGTGGTGGTGGTAAACGACAAGTTTGGTATTCGCCTGACTGATGTTATCAGCCAGATTGAACGGATTAAGAAGTTACGTTGATGCGATTATTGCTAGTTACTTTGCTATGTTGCAGCTTAATGCCGCTAACGGTGCTGGCCCAAAGCACTACCGATGAAACAGGACAAACCCGGGATGCAACCAAAACTGAGGTTGTAGCACAAAGCGAGCCAGAGCTTCCGCCAGTGCAGCCTCTGCCTGTACCCGCTGTGCCGTTAAAAACAGAAGCGCCAGCCGAGCGCCCATCAGCAGGCCTTGGCCTGGGGAAAATGGCGCTGTCGTTGGCGATTGTGGTAGCTATCGTGCTTACGCTGGGCTGGGCATTCAAAAAATTGACGCTGCGCTTGCCTGGTAGCCGGCATATAAAAATTATTTCTACTATGCCGCTTGGTCCGAAAGAGCGCTTGTTAGTTGTTGAAATGCAAGGAAAACAACGCGTTTTAGGTGTCACCGCGCACAGCATAAATTTACTGTTTGAACTGGAAAATCCCCTACCTGAAGAAAAGTTGGCATCAGACTTTCATACACAGTTGCAATCGTTCCTGAAAAAATAGTGTGAGCTATGTTGCGACTGTTGTTCGTGGTGCTGGTAATACTGCTAAGCCCCGATGTTCTGGCTGATAATGGTGCCTTGTCGGCTGTTACGGTAACTACCGGAGCCGATGGCTCCCAACAATACAGTGTAACGCTGCAGGTACTGGCGCTGATGACAGCGCTCAGTTTTATTCCTGCTATCGTTATCATGATGACCTGCTTTACCCGCATTATTGTGGTGCTGGCCATATTGCGCCAGGCCATTGGTTTGCAGCAAACGCCATCTAACCAGGTATTAATTGGCATTACGCTGTTTCTGACCTTTTTTATTATGGCGCCGGTGTTTAAAAACATTAACGACACGGCCATTCAGCCCTACCTGAGCGAAGAGATTACGCCGGTACAGGCACTGGACGCAGCGCTGATACCGATAAAAGGCTTTATGCTGCACCAGACCCGCACCAAAGATTTGGATACCTTTGCCCAGATTGCCGGGCTTGAAGTGGCCGCATCTCCGCAGGATTACCCGATTACAGTAGTGATCCCGGCCTTTATCACCAGCGAACTTAAAACCGCCTTTCAAATTGGTTTTATGCTGTTTATCCCGTTTCTGATTATCGACCTGGTTGTTGCCAGCGTATTAATGGCAATGGGGATGATGATGTTATCGCCGATGATTATCTCATTACCTTTTAAGCTGATGATGTTTGTACTGGTTGATGGCTGGATTTTAGTTATGGGCACCCTGGCCACCAGTTATGGGGTGGGCACATGAGCCCGGAGGTGTTTGTCGATGTGCTGCGTGATGCGCTGTTTCTGGTAATTTTGCTGGTAAGCGCCATTATTCTGCCATCGTTGTTTGTTGGTTTGCTGGTAGCCATTTTTCAGGCGGCCACCTCAATTAACGAACAAACATTAAGCTTTTTACCACGGCTGATTGTTACGTTGCTGGCGCTGATTTTTGGCGGTCACTGGTTTACCCGCGTTATTATGGAATACACCAACGAGCTGATCTTAAGTATTCCAACGGTAGTAGGCTAAAGCACGATGGAATTTCCACTGAACGTACTGATGCAGACTCTGGCAGATTACCTGCTGCCAATGTGTCGTGTTACCGGTATGTTCCTGATTATGGCCGGTATTGGGGTACGTAACGTCCCGATGCGGATAAAAACCGGCCTGGTGCTGATGATCACGTTGATCATTATGCCCACTCTGCCGCCGGTAGCTAACCCGGATTTAATGTCCGGCCAGATGATACTGGAAGTCATGCTGCAACTGCTGATTGGCTTTGCACTGGGTTTTATTTCATTAATGTTTATTACGACCTTTGTTATTGCCGGGCAATTGCTGGCAATGCAAACCGGCCTGGGCTTTGCGTCTATGGTCGATCCGGCCAGTGGCGTTAACGTGGCGGCTATCGGCCAGTTTTATCTGATCCTGGCAACTTTGCTGTTTTGGATCTTTGATGGTCATTTAATCATGATCCAAATGCTGGTATTTAGCTTTGACACCCTGCCCATTAACGGTCAGTGGTGGGAGGTCACCAGCTACTGGACAGTGATCGAATTCGCCGGCTGGATGTTTGCCACTGCATTGGCAATAGCGCTGGCGCCAATTGTCTCTATGCTGGTGGTTAACCTGTCGTTTGGCATTATGACGCGGGCAGCACCGCAGCTGAATATTTTTTCTATTGGTTTTCCTATAACCATGCTTTCCGGTTTAATCATCTTATGGTTAACGCTGGACACTTTCTTATTTCACTACGACAAACAGTGGCAGCACGCGATAGATTACAGCTGCCGGCTGATTGGCTGTTAGGCGGAGGGCACTGCAATGGCAGATGATAGCGCCGAAAAGACCGAACAGCCCACCTCCAAGAAGCTGGAAGACGCAGCGAAAAAGGGCCAGATTGCCCGTTCCAAGGATTTAGGTACCGCTTTTGTATTAATTGGCAGCGCAGCCTCTTTGTTGGTATTTGGCAAAATGCTGGCCATTGCCGTGCTGGACATTGGCCAGCGTATGTTACAACTGGACACAAAAGATATTTTTGAAACCAACTCCATGTTTACCGCCTGGGGTGCCGTGGGCGAAAAGCTGATACCCCCTATGGCCGGTATTTTTATTATTATTCTGATTGCGGCCTTTATTGGTAACACCTTACTGGGTGGTTTTAACTTCAGTTGGGAAGCTGCTGGCCCCAAAGCCAGTAAAATGAGCCCATTAAAAGGCTTTAAGCGCATGTTTGGCCTGCAGGCGCTGGTTGAGCTACTTAAAAGCATCCTCAAAGTGATAGTGGTAATCGGTATTGCCTATCTGCTACTTAAGGTGTTCTTTTTCGACATTATGGCGCTGTCTTTAATGAGTGAGCCAAATAATATCGAATCGGCGTTACACTTTTTAGCCTGGTTGTTTTTGGGCTTATGTGCCAGCGTATCGATAATTGCCGTAGTCGATGCGCCATACCAGAAATGGAATCATATCAAGCAACTGAAAATGTCACTGCAGGAAATTAAAGACGAGCATAAAAACAGCGAAGGCGATCCGCAAATTAAAGCCCGTATTCGCCGCACCCAAATGCAAATGTCGATGAAACGCATGATGCAGGAAGTGCCCAAAGCTGATGTTATTGTTACCAACCCAACACACTATGCGGTGGCATTAAAATATGAACAGGGCAAATTCCGCGCCCCGGTTGTGGTGGCCAAAGGCGTGGATGAAGTCGCCATGCATATCCGTAAAATAGGTAATGAACATAAGGTGCCGGTTATTGAATCCCCGTCGCTGGCACGTTCTATTTACTACACCACCAAGCTTGACCATCCGATCCCCGAGCAACTTTTCGCAGCCGTGGCTCAGGTTCTGGCCTATGTACATCAGCTGAAAATGTATAAAAAAGGCAAAGGCAGCCGGCCAAGAACGCTGGCAAAAGAGCTGCCAATACCGGAAGACTACCGCCATTAAACTAAACTAAGACCGCTCTGGCTAGTATTGGAACGCTTCTTGCTGAACAGCTGCATAGCGCCAATTTACTGTCAGGGTTGTCATGCAGTTAGCCAGTGTTTTTAATAAATTCGACCGCACCCATTTAGCCTATGCCAAAGGTATAGCTACACCGCTGCTTATTCTTGCCGCTCTGGCGATGATCGTGCTGCCGCTGCCGCCCTGGCTATTGGATATGCTGTTTATCTTTAATATCGCGCTGGCATTAGTGGTGCTACTGGTTACCATTTACAGCCTGCGTCCGCTCGATTTTGCCGTTTTCCCCAGTGTGCTGCTTATTGCCACTATTTTGCGCCTGGCGCTTAACGTGGCCAGTACCCGGGTGATCCTGATGGAAGGCCACCAGGGCGAAGCTGCTGCCGGTAAAGTTATTGAAGCTTTTGGCTCGGTAGTTATCGGCGGTAACTTTGCAGTAGGTTTGGTGGTATTTATTATCCTGGTAATTATTAACTTTATTGTAATTACCAAAGGTGCCGGGCGTATTGCCGAGGTGTCTGCCCGTTTTACCCTGGATGCGATGCCGGGTAAGCAAATGGCCATAGATGCCGATTTAAACTCAGGCCTTATTACGCAGGAAGAAGCCCGGGCACGGCGTGATGATGTTACCAGTGAAGCCAACTTTTACGGCTCAATGGACGGTGCCAGTAAGTTTGTTAAAGGCGATGCCATTGCCGGTATTGTGATTATGGTAGTCAGTATTGTTGGTGGTTTGTTTATCGGCATGGTGCAGCACAGTTTAACCTTTGGCAATGCACTGGAAATTTATACCCTGCTAACCATCGGCGATGGCCTGGTAGCACAAATCCCGGCACTGTTATTGTCTATCGGTACAGCAATAGTGGTAACCCGGCAGAATAAATCTGAGCAAATGGGCACACAAATGGTGGCGCAACTGGGTACTACCCAGGTGCTGACGGTGGCTACCTCAGTGCTGGCAATTATCGGTATTGTGCCGGGTATGCCACACTTTGCGTTTTTGTCGATGGCGGCTGTGCTGGGCGGCATTACCTACCTTATGCATAAACGCCAGCAAAAACAAAGCTCTGAACTGGTTAGCCGCAATACGCAAGAGCTTACGCCGGTTGAGTCTAATGTGGTTAAAGAAATTGGCTGGGATGATGTACAGGGCGTTGACACCATTGGTCTGGAAGTGGGTTACCGCTTGATTCCGCTGGTGGATAAAGCCCAGGGCGGCGAATTGTTAAGCCGCATTAAAGGGGTGCGCAAGAAATTATCACAGGAGCTGGGGTTTCTTATTCCGGCCGTGCATATTCGTGACAATCTGGATTTAGAACCCAACAGCTACCGCATGACCTTAATGGGCGTCACCAGTGGTGAAGGCGAGCTGCGCCATGATAACGAGCTGGCGATTAACCCCGGCCAGGTATTTGGCACTGTTAAAGGTATCGCCACTAAAGATCCGGCTTTTGGCTTAGATGCCGTGTGGATAACCAAAGATCAGCGCGAGCATGCGCAAACCCTGGGTTATACCGTAGTAGATGCCGCAACGGTAGTGGCTACCCACTTAAGCCAGATTTTAACCAACCATGCTGCCAGTTTACTGGGCCATGAAGAAGTGCAAAACCTGCTGGACATGCTGGCCAAGCACTCGCCTAAACTGGTAGAAGGGCTGGTACCGGATACACTGGCGCTGACCACAGTGGTGAAAGTGCTGCAAAACCTGCTGCAGGAGGGGGTACCCATCCGCGATATGCGCACCATAGTACAAACTCTGGTGGAATATGGCGCTAAAAGCCAGGATGTCGATGTGCTTACTGCTGCCTGTCGTATTGCGCTACGCCGCCTTATCGTGCAGGAAGTGGGTGGCAGCCGCAAAGAAATCCCGGTTATTACCTTTGCGCCGGAACTGGAGCAGATGCTGCATCAGTCGATGCAGGCCGCCGGTAATGATGGTGCCGGTATTGAACCTGGCCTGGCGGACCGTATTCAGCAGTCGCTGCAGGATGCGCATCAGAACCAGGAGCTTAGCGGCGACAGTGCAGTATTACTAACGTCAGGAATTTTACGCTCAGTAATGGCACGATTCGTGAAGTACACCATTCCAGGGCTGCGGGTATTGTCTTATCAGGAAATACCCGACGATAAACAAATTCGTATTGTCAGCGTTATAGGCCAGGCAAACTAGGAGTTAACTCATGAAAATCAAACGCTTTGTAGCAAAAGACATGCGCACAGCATTACAGGAAGTAAAAGAATTCCTTGGGAGCGACGCCATTATTTTGTCAAACAAAAAAGTCGCCGAAGGCGTGGAAATCGTTGCTGCTATTGATCATGAACCAGCCCCTGTTGCCAAAGCGACTAATGCTGCACCTAAACGCACAGAGCCACGCCTGCAGGTTACTGTAGCAGATGACGACGAAGCAGAAGCTCCGGCAGATTCCTTAAAAGCCCTGCTGGCGCGGCAAATGATTAAACAGCAAAAAAGTGCTCAGCCAACTGCTGTCGTAGCACAGAAAAAAGATGTACAGCTTGCCGCGCAGTTTGAGCGTCAAAGTTCCGGCGTTGCTGCCAATGTCAGCAACGGTGTCAGTACTGTACAGTTTACTGAGCTGACCAAACAGCAGGATCAACAAGCTAAACTGCTGCAGCAACAAATGGATGCCATGCGCAATGAAATGTTGTCTATGCGCCAGTTATTGCAGCATCAGGTGTCTGGTTTAATGTGGCAGGAGCTGGCACGGCGTGAGCCTGTGCGGGCATTAGTGATTGAGAATTTGCAGCAATTAGGTTTATCTGAACAGGTAGCCGATCAATTAGCCTGCTTTATGCCGGAAGATCTTAACACCACAGATGCCTGGGATGCCGCGCTGGAGCTACTGGCCGGCCAGCTAAGTACAACCAATGATGATATTTTACGCCGTGGCGGTGTAGTGGCGCTGGTAGGCCCAACCGGCGTGGGTAAAACCACTACAGTGGCAAAGCTGGCAGCCGAATTTGCCAAACGCCATGGTGCTGATCAGGTGGCGCTGATCACCACCGACAGCTATCGTATTGGTGCTTTTGAGCAACTGGCCACTTTTGGCCGTATTATTGGTTGCCCGGTAAAGCAGGCTAAAGATAGTGACGAGCTGGCGCTGTTAATTAATCAGTTACAACAACGCAAACTTATTCTGATAGATACTGCCGGAATGAGCCAGCGTGATGTGCGCCTGGCAGAAAAACTTGCATCTTTGGTACACAATAGTCGTGTCAAAATAAAAAGTTATCTGGTATTGTCTGCGACATCGCAGGCAAGGGTTATGCAAGAAAGTGTAATGCATTTCAAACGCATCCCCTTGTCTGGTTGTATTTTCACCAAACTTGACGAATGCTTAAGCTTGGGGGAAGTTATAAATGTTGCCATTCAGAATGCGTTACCGGTTAGCTACCTGACCAACGGTCAGCGGGTACCCGAAGATATAGCTGTGGCCCAGGCGCAAACGCTGGTGCAACAGGCAGAAACGTTACGTATCGCGCAAAGTAGTACGGTTCATCAGTGGTATAACGACGGCATGAATCGCGCGGAAGGAACCTATGCATAGTCATGAAAATATTGATGATCAAGCCAGTGGCCTGAGAAAAATGAATAAGCAGATGGTAAAAGTAATATCAATTACAGGTGGCAAAGGCGGCGTAGGTAAAACTAACGTTTCGCTAAACCTCGCCATGGCATTGTCCCAACTGGGAAAAAAGGTGCTGGTGCTGGATGCTGACCTGGGTTTAGCCAACTGTGATGTCATGCTTGGGCTGCGGGTAGAAAAAAACCTGTCGCATGTGTTGTCAGGTGAAGTTGAGCTGGATGATGTCATTATCGACGGCCCCTTCGGCATTAAAATTATCCCGGCCACCTCAGGCTCGCAAAATATGACGGAACTGGCACCGGCAGAGCATGCTGGCCTTATCCGGGCGTTCAGTGAGTTAAAAACACCGGTAGATGTACTGCTGGTTGACACCGCTGCCGGTATTTCTGATATGGTATTAAGCTTCTCCCGTGCCTCGCAGGATGTGCTGGTAGTAGTGTGTGATGAGCCATCATCTATTACCGATGCCTATGCGCTGATGAAGATCCTCAGCCGTGACCACGGCGTAGAAAAATTTAAAATTGTGGCCAATATGGTACGCAGTTTAAAAGAAGGCCAGGAGCTTTTCGCCAAACTGACACGGGTAACAGATCGCTTTTTAGATGTTAATCTGGAATTGGTTGCTATCATTCCCTACGATGAAAACGTACGCAAAGCGGCCCGTAAGCAAAAAGCCTTTATTGATATTTTTCCAAAAACGCCAGCGAGTATGGCGATAAAAAGCCTGGCCCTCAAAGCGGGCAAATGGCCTTTGCCTGCTGTAGCGTCAGGGCATCTGGAGTTTTTCCTGGAGCAGTTGGTTCAACCACATACTGATCGGGGGCTGGTGTGAACAGTAAACTTGCTGCCTATGGTGGTGTTGACCACATGCAACAATTGGTCGAGCGCCATGCGCCGCTGGTAAAACGTATTGCCTACCATTTGCTGGCCCGTTTGCCAGCCAGTGTGTTGGTAGACGACCTTATTCAGTCAGGCATGATTGGCCTGATCGAGGCGGCAAAAAACTTTGACGGCAGCAAAGGCGCCAGTTTTGAAACCTTTGCCGGTATTCGTATCCGTGGTGCTATGCTGGATGAAATGCGTCGTGGCGACTGGACACCGCGCTCGGTGCATCGCAATGCCCGGCTGATAGCAGAAACCATAGCTGAACTTGAATCGCAACATGGCCGTGATATAAAAGATATTGAAGTTGCTGAAAAACTTGATATATCTTTGGATGAATACCATCATATGCTCAGCGATATCAGCAGTGGCCGTATTATTGGTATAGAAGACTTAGGTATTTCCGAGGATGTGTTAGTGACCTCGGGCGATACAGAGGGAGATCATTTGTATGAATCTCAGGCCAATGAAAGCTTCCACCAAGATTTAGTTAAAACAATCAGTAATTTGCCAGAGCGGGAAGCTTTAGTGCTTTCGCTGTATTATAATGACGAGCTAAACTTAAAAGAGATTGGGGCAGTGCTTAATGTCAGCGAGTCCCGGGTGAGTCAAATTCATAGTCAGGCATTGGTCAGATTGAAAGCCAGAATGCAGGATTGGTTGTAAGCTATTCTGAGATAAAAAGTAATATCTCGTCGGAGGGGATTTTGGATAAAAACATGAAAATTCTTGTGGTAGATGATTTTTCAACCATGAGACGCATAATAAAAAATCTGTTGCGTGACCTTGGCTTTACCAATGTGTCAGAGGCTGACGATGGCAGCACCGCTTTGCCTATGCTGCAAAACGGCGATTTTGATTTTGTCGTGACTGACTGGAACATGCCGGGTATGCAGGGTATCGATTTATTGCGTGCTATTCGCGCCGATGCCAAGCTAAAGCACATACCGGTATTAATGGTTACTGCTGAAGCGAAAAAGGAGCAGATCATTGCGGCGGCGCAAGCCGGGGTAAATGGTTATATCGTTAAGCCGTTTACGGCTGCAACCTTGCAAGAGAAGTTAGCTAAAGTATTCGAACGGATCGGCTAACCGTAGCTGACAAAGGAGTGATGCCATGTCTGCGATTACGGCGCCTGTAATTTCTCTGGACCAAGCGCGGGAGCTGGTGCAGCTCCTTGAGATGGGCGAAAACGAAACAGCTAATCAAATGGTGCAGCAACTGGCTGTACCAGGTTCGTCAGAGTTATTTGCCGAGGTGGGTAAACTTACCCGGCAACTGCACGACTCGCTGAAAAATTTCCAGATAGATCCCTCACTGAATAACCTGTTAGAAGAAGATATTCCAGATGCGAAAAAGCGGCTGAATCATGTTATTGATATGACAGAGCAGGCTGCTAACCGCACTATGGACGCAGTAGAATCCTGCCTGCCAATTGCAGATCAACTGAGCCAGCAACTGGGTAAAATTCAGCCACAGTGGCAAAAGTTAATGCAGCGACAACTACAGTTGGGTGAGTTCAAGCAACTGTGTCATACACTGGATAATTTTTTACTGCAGGCAAATACTGATTCAGGCACCTTAAACGCTTTGCTGACAGATGTGTTAATGGCACAGGATTATCAGGATCTTACCGGGCAGATTTTACGTCGGGTAATCGAGCTGGTACGGGAAGTAGAAGAAAGCCTGATTGGCCTGCTAACGGCTTTTGGTCAATCCAGTATGATGGTATCTGCTGAAGCTAAACCTGCAAAAAGTAAGCCCAAAGCACATGAAGCAGAAGGGCCTATTATTGATGCAGCAGAGCGTGACGACGTGGTAAGCGGTCAGGATGATGTCGATGATTTGTTATCCAGTTTGGGTTTTTAACAGAGGTGTCTTTGCATGAGCTTTGATATGGATGAGGATATACTGCAGGACTTCCTGGTTGAAGCCGGTGAAATCCTCGAACTATTGCAGGAACAGCTGGTAGAACTGGAGAATAATCCTGACGATGCTAATTTGCTCAATGCAATTTTCCGCGGCTTTCATACGGTAAAAGGCGGCGCCGGTTTTCTGTCACTAACCGAGCTGGTTGATGCCTGCCACGGTGCGGAAAACGTGTTTGATATACTGCGTACCGGCAAGCGCCGCGTTACTCCTGAGTTGATGGACGTTATCCTGCAATCGCTAGACAGCATCAATGCGATGTTTGTTGAAGTACAAAACCGCCAACCATTAACGCCAGCCTCTGCTGCTGTACTTGAGGCTTTGCATCATTACAGCGAGCCAGAATCCGCTTCTAATCCTGCGCCGGTGGTAAAAGCTGCACCGGTGGCAAAGGCTGAACCTGTGGTTGCTGCCGATGCGGCACAGAGTAGCGGTACAGTGGATGAAATCACTGAAGAAGAATTTGAACGGATGATGGATGAGCTGCATGGCAAAAAAGGCTCAGCCAAAGCAGCTCCCGCACCTGAACCTGTGTCTGCACCCGCAGCCGGTGCCAATGCCGGTGATGACATCACAGACGATGAATTTGAAGCTATTCTTGATCAGCTGCATGGTAAGGGCTCATTTATTCCTGATACTGCGGCTGTCGAGCCTGAAAAAGTGCCCGCAGCCCCGGCAAACAATACAAAAGCGGGCGACGAAATAGACGACGCTGAGTTTGAAGCCCTGCTTGATCAACTGCACGGTAAGGGTAAAGCTCCGGTTGCTGTGGAAGCAAAAACTGCCGCAGTAAGCCAGGCTTCGCCACCAGCTAAGCCTGAGGAAACAAAAGCTGCTGCAACGCCAGCACCTGATAAAGCGGCGGCACAGCAACAGGCAGCGCAAGCGGAAACCACAGTACGGGTAGATACCAAACGGCTCGACCAGATTATGAATATGGTCGGTGAGCTGGTATTGGTACGTAACCGCCTGGTGAGCTTGTCCGGAACGGTGCAAAACGAGGAGATGAGCAAAGCCATTTCCAATCTGGACGTTGTTACTGCCGATATCCAAGGCGCGGTAATGAAAACCCGGATGCAGCCCATTAAGAAAGTATTTGGCCGTTTTCCGCGCGTGGTACGTGATTTGGCCCGCTCACTGCAAAAAGACATTGAACTGGTACTGGAAGGTGAAGACACCGATCTGGATAAAAACCTGGTTGAAGCACTGGCAGACCCATTGGTGCACTTGGTGCGTAACTCGGTTGACCACGGTATAGAGTTGCCGGATGTGCGGCAGAAAGCCGGTAAAAAACGTACTGGTATTGTAAAACTGGCAGCGGCACAGGCTGGCGACCATATTTTATTGACCATTCATGATGATGGCGCCGGTATGGACCCGGAGAAACTAAAAGGTATCGCAATAAAGCGCGGTATTCTCGATGTGGATGCCGCAGCACGGATGTCAGACACCGAAGCCTTTAACCTGATTTTTGCACCGGGATTCTCGACCAAAGAACAAATTTCAGATATCTCCGGCCGCGGTGTCGGCATGGATGTCGTAAAAACAAAAATCACTCAGCTCAACGGTACTGTGCATATCCATTCCAAAATGGGTGAAGGTACCTTACTTGAGATTAAAGTACCGCTGACACTGGCTATTTTACCGACCCTGATGGTAATTGTTGGTAAGCAGACTTTTGCTCTGCCATTGGCCGGGGTAAGTGAAATTTTCCATCTGGATCTGAATAAAACCAATGTGGTAGATGGTCAGTTGACAGTAGTGGTACGTAACAAAGCCATTCCGCTGTTTTTCCTTGAGCACTGGCTGGTTAAAGGTTCTGATAAAAAACGCCGCCGTGAACAGGGCCATGTGGTAATAGTGCAAATTGGTACCCAACAGGTTGGTTTTGTAGTGGATTCTCTGATAGGTCAGGAGGAAGTCGTTATAAAACCTCTGGATGCGCTACTGCAGGGCACACCGGGTATGGCAGGCGCTACTATTACTTCTGATGGTGGTATAGCGCTGATTCTGGATGTACCAAACTTGCTGAAGCACTATGCGAAGAAATCAAAAATTAAGTTTGATCGCTTCAATAAAATAACCGCCTAAAGAGAGAAACCTATGGCAATTAGGGTGTTAGTAGTTGATGATTCGAGCTTTTTCCGCCGCCGGTTAACAGAAATTCTGGCGAAGGATGGCGACATCGACGTTATTGACACCGCCAACAATGGCAGGGAGGCCGTTGATAAAGCCTTAGCGCTAAAGCCTGATGTGATTACGATGGACGTAGAAATGCCGGTGTTAGACGGCATTTCTGCAGTGCGCGAAATTATGCAGCAACAGCGAATTCCCATTCTGATGTTTTCCTCGCTGACCCATGAAGGCGCCAAGGCAACCTTTGATGCGCTTGAAGCTGGTGCTGTTGATTTTCTGCCGAAAAAATTTGAAGACATCGCCCGTGACAAAGACGAAGCCGGCCAACTACTGCGTGACAGAGTAAAAGCCGTAGCCCGTAAACGTACACTGGGGCGCCAGACGTTTAGCAGCACGCCGCTGGCTTCACGCCCGGCACCCGCTGCCAGCGACAGCAGCAGGTTGTCAGACCGCCCGGCATTAACCCGCAGCAGCTTTGAACGGCCTAAGTTAAATGAAAGAGTAAGCTCGCGCGGAGCTTTTCAAGCCAGCGGTAAAAGCTATAAGCTGGTTGCCATTGGTACCTCTACCGGTGGGCCGGTTGCCTTGCAACGTATTATCACTGCGTTACCGGCTGATTTTCCATTACCGATAGTGCTGATCCAACATATGCCTGCAGCCTTTACCGGTGCTTTTGCCCAGCGGTTAAATTCGCTGTCAAAAATCGAAGTGCGCGAAGCACAAGACAACGATGTACTGCGCCCTGGCGTGGCTTATCTGGCCCCAGGTGGCAAACAAATGCTGCTTGAAGGCAATGACAGTTCCTGCAGGTTGCGGATTAAAGAAGACGACTCGCCACGCATAACATTTAAACCCAGTGTTGATATTACCTTTGCGACCGCCGCTAAAGTATTCAGTGATAAAGTGCTGGCCATTGTGCTTACCGGTATGGGGGCTGATGGCCGTGAGGGCGCAAGGCTGCTTAAACAGCAAGGTGCCCGTATTTGGGCGCAGGATGAAGCCAGCTGTGTGGTGTATGGTATGCCACAGGCTATCGCCGCCGCAGGTCTGATGGATGAGGAAGTCAGCCTGAATGAAGTTGCCGCACGGCTGATCACGGAACTAAAACATGGATAAGCTGGCCATCAGCGGTTTTTTTCTGGCAGTTATCGCCGTAGCCGGTGGTTTTGTCATCGAGGGTGGCAGCCTGGCTACGTTATTGCATTTCCCGGCCTTTCTTATCGTGTTTGGCGGTACTGTGGGGGCGGTAATGCTGCAAACCCCTATGCCGCAATTCAAACTGGGTTTAAAAATATTGCCCTGGGTGATCCGCCCGGCGCAAATACCGCTGGAACAGACAGCACAACGCATAGTGCAGTGGGGCAGTGCGGCCCGGGGTAGTGGTTTTCTGGCGCTGGAGCAGGATGCTCTGGCAGAGCACGATGCCTTTTTACACCGCGGCCTGAATTTACTGGTAGATGGCGTTGACCCTAAAGCTTTGCAGGATACACTGGATGCAGAACTGACACTTGAGCGTGAAAGGTTGCTGCGTGGTGCCCGTATATTTGATGCTATGGGCGGCTACAGCCCGACCATTGGTATCGTCGGTGCTGTGCTGGGCCTTATTCAGGCTATGTCAAATATCTCAGAACCGCAATTATTAGGCCAGGGTATTGCCACAGCATTTGTTGCCACCATTTATGGTGTTGGTTTTGCGAATCTGGTGTTTATTCCGGTGGGTAACAAGCTGAAAAGCCTGGTACAGCAGCGTACTTTGTACCACGAACTGATTATTGAAGGTCTGGTGTCTATCGCTCATGGCGAAAATCCGCGCAATATTGAGCGTAAGCTGGCCGCTTACCATCAGGGTTAGCACCGATGTACCGGCATAAACAGAAACACACCCAAATAGAGCCAGAGCAGTTAGATCGCTGGCTGGTGTCATACGCTGATTATATGACGCTGATGTTTGCGCTTTTTGTTGTGCTATATGCCATGTCGATAGTGAAAGAAGAGCAATACAGTGTATTGGCTGATAGCCTTACCCGGATGTTTGAAAAACCAGAGCAGCAAAATACCGGCGTGCAGGGGCAGTCAGTGTTAACCCATGCTGTGCCGCAAAGTGAGTTGGATTTGTATGGCACCTCGCTGGAGGAGGCAAAAGGCCCCAGCTTAGTGGCCGATGCCAAAAGATTATCAGAAATCAGTGAAACCCGGCTGGGCAGCCCGTTACAGGCGGTCGAACAACAACTGACAAAAGCGTTGGCTAATTTGCTGGAACAAGGTCTGGCAAAAATAGAACAGGATGAAGACTGGCTGACCATTGAGCTGAACAGCGGCCTGTTATTTGCCAGTGGCAGCGCTACAGCAACCAGTTCGGCACAAACGCTGCTCACTGAAATTACCCGGATTATTAATCCCATCAGCAATTTTATCCGGGTGCGGGGTTATACTGACAACTTGCCCATTAACAATGAACTGTTTTCGTCTAATTGGGAGTTATCGGTTAGCCGCGCTACGTCGGTGTTACGAATTTTAGAACGCGCCGGAACAGCACCACAGCGGCTTGCCATAGAAGGTTTTGGCCAGTATTACCCTTTTGGCCCGAATGACACGGAACAGGGGCGGGCGGCTAACCGTAAAGTGGTGATTGCAATTTCCCGCTATGGTTACCAGCCTGAAGAAACTGCCCCAGCCCAGCCAGAGCCTGCTGATAAAGCCGGTGCAGAGGGCGTGCAGCAGCAACTTGAGCAGATAACTCAGGACGATGGCAGCATTCGTGTTATTGCCCTGCCAGGTGGCGGTATTCGTATTACCACGCGCCAGGATAACCCGGATGCAAAACCTCCAGAACAACAGGAACCCTGAAGTGGTAATTTGGACAGTAGCGAATCAGAAAGGCGGGGTGGGCAAAACCACCACTACAGTAACGCTGGGCGGTTTACTGGCAGAGCGTGGCTATAAAGTTTTGCTGGTAGACACTGATCCGCATGCGTCCCTGACCTATTATTTTGGTATTGACGCTGAAGAACTGGAGGTCAGCGTATACGACATGTTTATCCGTGGTAAAGACATCACCAGCGAAGAAATTCTGCAGTCATTATGCCCAAGTGGTGTGGCTAATCTGGATATTTTGCCTTCATCTATGGCGCTGGCCACACTGGACCGCTCGTTAGGCAATAAAGGTGGCATGGGTCTGATGCTGAAAAAGGCACTGCATAAAATCAACACAGAATATGATTATGTTCTGATTGACTGCCCACCGGTAATGGGCGTGCTGATGGTGAATGCGATTGCTGCCAGTGATCGTATTCTGATCCCGGTGCAAACAGAGTTTCTGGCATTAAAAGGTCTGGAGCGGATGATCGCTACCATGGCGCTAATGCGTACATCACAGAAAAAAGATTACGCCTTTACCATCATTGCTACTATGTATGACAAGCGTACCAAGGCGTCGTTGGAAGCCTATAAAGAACTGAAAAACAAATATCAGGAAAAGGTCTGGTCTGCGGTGATACCGGTAGACACCAAGTTTCGTGACGCCAGCCTGGCATTAACACCGCCGAATGTGCATGCGCCGGGTAGCCGGGGCGTTTTTGCCTACAACACCCTGCTGACGTATTTACTGCAACTGGCAGCGGAGTAAGGCATGAGTAATTTAATCGCCAGTCAGAAGGTTATGCAGCACTACTTGTCAGCGCTGTTAACCGAAGAAGAGCCTGCCGCACCCACAGCAGAAGTGGCGATAGCTGAGCAAAAAAAACAACAGCTAAATGAATTACTGGCACAAGCTGTAGTGACTGAAGTGGTTGCTGAAACAGTAACTGAAACGAAAGTAGTTACCCCAGCTGCAGTAGAAACCAACGCCATGGCGGCACTAAAAGCAAAATTCGCCGAGGCAGAAGCGTCACAGGCACTACAACAGCGGGCAGTACCGGTCTCAGAACGTATTACGGTTGCGCAATCAATGCCGCCGGCGCCACCTGCAGTAACAGCGGCACCGGCAAAAGAATACCGTCAGGGCCGGTTTCAGGCATTGTTTTTTGATGTGGCGGGTTTAAAAGTTGCAGTGCCGCTTAAAGAGTTGGGTGGTATTCATCAGATTGGCAACATAAACAGCCTGATCGGCAAACCACAGTGGTTCAAAGGTGTGATGTTGTATCGCGAACAGAAAATTAGTATTGTCGATACCGCGCGCTGGGTTATGCCAGAAAAATATGATCAGAGTTTGCAGCAAAAGCTAAACTATCAATATGTTATTATGCTTGGCAACAGTAACTGGGGCCTGTGTTGCGAAACATTGGTAAATACCTATGTACTGGAGCAGGATGACGTAAAATGGCGTGAAGCCGAAGGTAAGCGGCCCTGGATGGCAGGCCTTATCAAAAAGCATATGTGTGTACTGCTGGATGTGGACGCTATGATTGATTTATTGAACCGTGGTCTGGATATCAGTGCATAATCAGACAAAGGATTTATACAGGAGCTGTGCATGAGCAATTTAACCAAGCAGTCGGTAAAGAAAACCGATTCAGCTGATATCGTGTTGCAATGGGTAACGTTTAAACTGCAGGAAGAAACCTACGGTATCAATGTGATGCAGGTGCAGGAAGTGCTGCGTTATACCGAAATTGCTCCGGTACCGGGCTCGCCGGATTACGTGTTAGGTATTATTAACCTGCGCGGTAATGTGGTAACGGTTATTGATACCCGCACCCGTTTTGGTCTGGAGCCAGCAGACATAACAGACAATAGCCGTATTGTTATTATTGAGGCAGAAAAGCAGGTTATTGGTATTCTGGTCGATAGCGTGGCAGAGGTGGTTTATCTGAAGCAGTCTGAAGTGGATACCGCACCAAATGTAGGTACAGAAGAAAGTGCCCGCTTTATTCAGGGCGTATCTAACCGTGAAGGTGAACTACTGATCCTGGTCGATTTAAATAAGCTGCTCAGTGACGAAGAGTGGGAAGAGATCGGCGCTATCTGATATGACGTTACCGGTGTTTGCTATTGCTGTCATAGTGCTGCTGGCAGCGCTTGTGCTTATCGCTGTCTGGTGGCTGGGGCGCATGCAACGCAACTGGCAGCAGCAATTACAGCAACTGGAGCAACAGCTTGACTTTAAAGCACAGCAGCTGTTGCAAACCCGGCACGAATTGGAAGAACTAAGAGCCGGTGTTATCGGGGTTGGCCAACGGGTACTGCAGTTAGACGCTAATATCGGCGGTGTTAATCAGCAGCTACAGGCGCTGGCTGATAAACAGCAGGCACTGGAGCTGACCGATCCCGAGTCAAAGATATACAGCCGTGCGATGAAAATGGTGCAGCTGGGGGCCGATTTAGACGAAATTATCCGCGAATGTGAACTGCCCCGGGCCGAAGCTGAACTGTTGTACAACCTGCATCAGGCTAAAAAATAGCGTTAATTTAAGCTCAGCTTTTAATATCTATACGCTGGTGAATATTATGCCAGTTTTCCGGAAACTTGCCCTGCAACACATATGAAAATGCAATCAGCTCCGCAATAACGATATAAAGTTGCTGCGGAATTTGCTCGCCCAGCTCTAACTTAGTCAACAGTTTACTTAATTCTTCATCCTGATGAATTAACACGCCGTGTTCACGTGCCAGTGCAACAATTTCATCTGCCAGCTCTGCATGCCCCTGGGCTGTTACCGTAGGCGCCTTTTTGCCTTCATATTGCAGGGCGGTAGCGCTGCGCCGGGGTTTACTGTCATCGTTTGCCACTAAGGCTCCTTATACTTTAATTGCCAGCAGGCTGTTGGCGCGGGGTAAAATGGTGTCGGGTATTTTACCCAGGGTACACTCTGCCTGTGTTACTTCTAAACCCTGTGCTTTACAGCGGTCACTGAGCAAAGGTAAAAAGCGGTCAGCCTGCTGCTTAGCCTGCACTTGGTCAGTATAAAACTGTAGCTGTAATTGCTGCTGCTGTAACTTTGCTACCACCATCAGCTGGCCCAGCTGCTTTAAATCAAACTTCATTGTCAGCTGCCACAGGGTTTGTTTTTCGCCATTGTGTTTGCCGTCTGCCTCGCGTTGTTCCAGTAACAACTGGCTAAACACACTCTGGCCGCCTTGCTGCATCGGTAATTGCAGTAATAGCTGTTGTGTTTGTGCATTATTGTTGTCCAGTGTGGCCAGTTGGCTTTGTTGCAGCGTGCTGCTATGGCCGGCCAGTTGGCGCAGCAAACTGCTGGCCTGGCCTGGCTCCAACTGGCTGATCAGTTGCGCCAGGGGTTTATTCGCCGGTTGCGTTGCTGCTGCCAGAGGTTTTTGCAATAAATGACCCAACAGCAACTGTATCGCTGCAGCCAGTGCACCGCCGCTGGTTTGGGGGCTGACTGCAGGCTGCAGCGGCTGAAACTGCAGCAGGCTGGTTAACTGATTGATCAGTTGCTGTGGCGACGGCACTTTATCAGCTCCCGGCTGGCTGTGTCGCACCAACTGCAGAATCTGTTGTACCGCTTGTGGCAGCTCAGGCAGGCTGGCCAGAGTGTCAGCCTGCACCGGCATAAGCGGTAACAAGTGTCGCCATGCCTGCTGTACCAGTTGTTGTGTATTGGGTGTCAGCGGCGTCTGTACTGTGCTTGCTGGCGTTTTTGCGGGCGCGGCGTTGCTGTCAGTATTAAACTGTAATGTCCTGCTAAGTGCCTCCGGCGGTATTGTTACACTGGCAGAGGTTTTAACCGGTTGTAGTAATAATTGCCAGTGGCTGGCCTGTTGTTGTAATTGCAGTTGGTATGGTTGAGTGCCGGTATTTACGCCGCCAGACAGCTGGCTGATTAACTGCTGTGCAGCTGCGGGTATGGTAACGGTGTTTCTGGCCGGTTGATTAAACAGTTGCAGCAGTTGTTGCAGCACAGCGCTTTGCTCGGCTTTACTCAGGGTTACCGGTATTGCGGCCAGGTTGGTATTAACCACAGTGCCAGCCGCTTTAATATTGGCTGGCAGTATGTGTAGCTGCAGTATCAGTTGCTGGCGCTCTGCTTTGATATCCAGCAGTACCTGTGATGGCGCTGTTTTAGGATCGGATGGCGCTGTTTTAGCATCGGCAGATAATGAGCCGGTGGCGCCACTGCCGGACAATTGTTGTATAAGTGCCGCCTGAGCATTGGCCGGTAGCCGCACCACAGCGCCAGTGCCAAGTTGCAACGCTAGGCCTTGTGGTTGTTGTAGCACATTAACCGGCAGTTGCGTTGCAGTTGCAGGCTGGGGCGTTAGCCCGGGCAAACTGGCAGCTAACACAGACGATAACAATTGTTGTGCCTGTACTGCGCTCAGTGTCAGCGTAATAGGCGCAGAGGCTGATTGTAGCACCAGTTGTAACTGGCCATTACTTTGCGGTAAAAACTGCAGCTGCACATTCGCCAGCGGAGGCGTAGCTTGCGAAAGCGGGTTTGGCGTTGCCACGCCAGGCATGGTGGCTAAGGCTGTTTGCACACTGCTTTGCAGCATTGCCTGCACATTGGCCGGCAGGTTAGCCGGCAAGGTAATTTGCAGTGGGGCACGGGGTGCTGGCAACTGCAGGCCGAACTGACCGTTAGTCAGTTGTTGCACCTGAGCCTGATATACCTGTGCTACCACCAGCTTTAATACTGCCGGGTCGGCTTTGTGGCCCGGACTAAGCTGAAACAGCTTATCCAGATTGATCTGGTTCATATTTTGCCTGTTTTGTTCTGCTGTGTACTATCGCTGCATTCGTATTATGACGCCAATATGGTAATATGCGCGCAATTTTTCCTATCGTCGATAGCCAGAGGCCAGTGATTAAACATCAGCCCTTTTCTGTACCAGTTGGCCAGTTGCTACTGCAAGCTCAGTCACTTAGCTGTATCCGGCAAGACAGAGTGCTGTTTGAGCAGTTGTCGTTGCAGGTGCATGCCGGTGAGCTGTTGCAGGTAGCCGGTAAAAATGGCGCCGGTAAAAGCTCGTTGCTGCGGCTGCTCGCTGGCCTGGCTACGCCTGACGAAGGGCAATTGCTTTATTGCCGGCAACCCGTAGCTGATGTTGCCACAGATTACGCCGCTAACCTGTGTTATATCGGCCACCACAGTGGTATTCATGAGCAATTAACAGCATTGGAAAATCTGGCATTCTGGCGCGCAGCGGCAGAGCTGCCGCAGGCCGATGATTTGGCCCTGCTGGCAAGAGTCGGGCTGGCCGGGCTGGAAGATATCCCCTGTCGTATGTTATCAGCCGGGCAACAACGACGGGTATCGCTGGCGCGGTTGTGGTTCAGCCGCAGCCAGCTGTGGATTTTAGATGAACCCTTTACTGCACTGGATCAATCGGCTATTGCGATGTTGCAGCAGTTTTTTCTGCAACATTTAACCTGTGGCGGCGCCATTATTCTGACCACTCATCAGCCGCTTAGTATGGTGTATGACGGCCTTAACACGCTGGAGCTGGCGTACCGATGGTAACTCTGGGACCTTTTTTAAAGCGTGAATTGCGCCTGCTGGCACGGCAAAAAGCTGACTGGCTAAATCCGGTACTTTTTTTCCTTATTGTGCTGAGTTTATTTCCGCTGGGCGTTGGGCCAGAGCCCAATTTGCTGCGTATTATCGCACCCGGAGTGATCTGGATAGCTGCATTGCTTAGCGTGTTGCTTGCCGCCGAACGGCTGTTTAAAGACGATTACCGTAACGGAGTGGTAGAGCAATTGGTGGCGTCACGCCAGCCGTTGTTAGCTTTTGTGCTGGCCAAATTACTGGCCAACTGGCTAAGTACCGGCTTGCCTCTGGTATTGTTATCACCTTTGGTTGCGCTGTTGCTTAACGTTGATATGGCCAGCTTTATTGCTATGGTACTAACCTTGCTATTGGGTACGCCGCTGCTGAGTTTACTCAGTGTGCTTGGCGCAGCACTTACGGTGTCGGCCGATAAAGGTGGCATTTTACTGGCACTGCTGATTCTGCCCCTGTATATTCCGCTGCTAATATTCGCCAGTGCGGCGATGGAAGCGGCCAGTATGGCGCTGCCGTATCACGGACAACTGGCCGTGATGCTGGCGATGTTGTTATTTGCTTTGGCATTGGTACCGGTTGCGGTGACCAGTGCGCTGAAAATAAATGTGAGCTGATATGTTTAAATGGTTGCATCCTTACGCTAAGCCTGAAACCGTTTACCACCTGTGTGGCCGCTTAATGCCATGGCTAATGGGCGCGGCCCTGCTATTGCTGTTGCTGGGCAATATCTGGGGCCTGGCATTTACACCGCCCGACTATCAACAGGGCGATAGTTACCGCATTATTCATTTGCATGTACCTGCCGCCATTATGTCGATGGGCACTTATTCGGCCATGGCTATCGCCGCCTTTATTGCGCTGGTATGGCAGGTAAAAGTGGCGCAGTGGTCAGTGCTGGCCATTGCACCTATCGGTGCGGTGTATACGGCTATAGCCCTTATTACCGGTATGGCCTGGGGTAAACCAATGTGGGGTACCTGGTGGGTGTGGGATGCCCGTTTAACGTCAGAGCTTATATTGTTGTTTCTTTATCTTGGCGTTATAGCGTTAAGCGGAGCTTTTTCTGACCGGCAAACCGGTGCCAAGGTTGCCTCTTTGCTGGCCGTAGTGGGTGTAATTAATCTGCCGATTATCCATTTTTCGGTAGAATGGTGGAACACTTTGCATCAGGGCGCGTCTATAACCAAGTTTGCCAAACCGTCGATTGATCCAAGCATGCTATGGCCACTGCTAATCAGCATACTGGCATTTAAAATATTGATGCTGGCATTGCTGTGTGTACGGCTACGCACGGCAATACTGGTAAACGAGCAGCACCGGCCCTGGGTTAAAGCAATGGCAGGAGACTAAATATGTATTTTCAGTCATGGGCAGAATTTTGGGCAATGGGCGGTTATGGCCTGTTTGTCTGGTTATCTTTTGGCAGCAGTTATGTCATGCTGGCCGCTTTAGCCTGGTACAGCCAGTACCAGCATAAACAATTCAAGCGTCAGCTTAGTGCAAAGCTGGCCCGCGAAAAACGCCTTCAGCAGTATCAGGAGCAAGCACACTAATGCAGCCAAGACGTCAGAAACGCCTGTTCGCCATTTTGTTGGTTATTGGTTTACTCACCGGCGCCGTAGCAGCCATGCTTTATGCCTTGCAGCAGAATATTGACTTATTTTATACACCATCACAGTTAGTGGATGGCCTTGGCAAGGACAAAATAAAACCACAGGTTGGCCAGCGCCTGCGTATTGGCGGTATGGTGGTTGTAGGATCAGTAAAACGGGACCCTGAATCACTGAAAGTCAGTTTTGATCTGGTCGATACCGGCCCGCTGGTTACCGTAATATACGAAGGCATCCTGCCGGATTTGTTTCGTGAGGGGCAGGGTATAGTGGCTCAAGGCGTATTACAGGATGCCACTACCATTAAAGCGTCAGAAGTGCTGGCCAAGCACGATGAAGAATATATGCCGCCCGAAGTTGCCGAAGCATTAAAAGGTATTAAGCATGTACCGCCGTCACAGCAGCCTGTCAGCGGGAGCTATTAATGATCGTTGAAGCCGGTCAGCTGGCGCTGACATTTGCCTTTGCGTTATCGCTGTTACTGGCAATTATCCCCTTATATGGCAGTTTTATCGCTAACCAGCGTATGTTGTTGCTGGCCAAACCGCTGGCTTTAGGCCAGTTTTTGTTTTGTTTGCTGGCAATGCTGGCGCTGATTTACGCCTTTCGCACTAACGATTTCACCGTGGTTAACGTGGCGCAAAACTCCAGCAGCACCTTGCCCTGGTATTATCAGATCACCGCCAGCTTTGGCTCGCACGAAGGTTCTATGCTGTTGTGGGTGCTTATGCTGGCAGGCTGGACAGCTTTAGTTGCACAGTTTTCCCAAGCCTTACCTTTACTGCTGCTGGGCCGTATTCTGGGTATTCTGGGGGTTATTTGTGTCGGCTTTATTGCCTTCTCGTTGTTTATGTCTAACCCGTTTGAGCGCAGCCTGCCGTTTTTTCCGGTAGAGGGGCGCGATCTTAACCCGCTGTTGCAGGATTTTGGCATGATCATGCACCCGCCTACATTGTATATGGGCTATGTCGGTTTTGCTGTGGCCTTTGCCTTTGCCATAGCTGCACTGATGGGCGGCCGTTTTGACAGTGTCTGGGCACGTTGGGTGCGGCCCTGGGCGCTGGCTGCCTGGTTATTTCTTACGCTGGGTATTATGCTCGGTAGCTGGTGGGCCTATAACGAACTGGGCTGGGGCGGCTGGTGGTTCTGGGATCCGGTAGAAAACGCCTCTTTTATGCCCTGGCTGGCGGGTACCGCTTTAATTCACAGTTTGGCGGTAACTGAAAAACGCGGCACCTTTAAAAGCTGGACAGTGCTGCTGGCACTGGCTGCCTTTGCGCTTAGCCTGGTAGGAGCCTTTTTAGTTCGCTCCGGTGTGTTGGTGTCGGTACATTCGTTTGCTACGGATCCGGGCCGCGGTATGTACCTGCTGGTGTTTTTGCTACTGGTGGTGGGCGGCTCGCTGCTGTTATATGGTATGCGGATGAATTCTGTGCGCTCGCAGGCACGCTATCAGCTGTTTTCACGCGAGATGATGCTGTGGGGCAATAATATTTTTCTGCTGACAGCCTGTTTAATTGTGTTTCTGGGTACTTTATTTCCGTTGTTTCACAAAGAGCTGGGGTTAGGCTCTATCTCTATCGGCGAGCCGTTTTTTAATCAGATGTTCTACTATTTAACTATCCCGTTTGCGCTGATGCTGGGTTTAGGCCCCTGGGTGCGCTGGAAGCAGCAACAATTTACGCCGTTGGTTAAACCGCTTGGTCTGGTATTAGTAGCAGCGTTGATCCTGGCACTAGGTGTATTAGCCAGTATGCAAAGTGTGCAGGCTAACCTGGCATTACTTGGCATGTTATTGGGTGCCTGGGTGGGCGTATCGGCACTGGCAGAGGTCATGTTGCGCATGCGGCAGTTTGGTTCAGTAACGCAGGGCCTGACCAAACTTAATGCCAGCCATTATGGTATGACACTGGCGCATATTGGTTTTGCTGTGCTGGTGATAGGTGTAGCGATGACCAAAACCTACACCGAAGAGCGTGATGTGCGGATGCAGGAAGGCGATACTGCTACACTGGCCGGTTATCAGTTTACTTTGGTGGATGTGTATGATCTGGACGGACCGAACTATGGCGGCCAGGCCGCAGAGCTGGATGTACGTAAAGATGGCCGTTACGTTACGCACTTACACGCAGAAAAACGTTTTTACCGCATTCAGCGCACTATTATGACGGAAGCGGCAGTGCATGCCCGTTTAAGCCGTGATCTGTATGTGTCTCTGGGGGAAGAATTACCCGGCAACGCCTGGGCACTGCGTATTCAGGTTAAGCCTTTTGTGCGCTGGATTTGGCTTGGTGGTTTGCTGATGTCATTAGGCGCGTTACTGGCATTGGCGGATAAACGTTACCGGCGTAAAATGCCACCGGCAATTAAGCAAGAGGTAGCCAATGCGTAAGCTGTTTTTTTATGTGCCGCTGGCGCTGTTTTTGCTGCTGACCGCATTTTTGCTCAGTGGCTTGTTTTCTGATCCGCGCGAGCGTGAGTCAGCCAGTCTGAACAAAGCGTTGCCTGAATTTGCCCTGGCAGATCTGATGCAGCCACAACAGATCTGGACGCCAGAGCAGCTGCATGGCGAAACTTTTTTGCTTAATGTCTGGGGTACCTGGTGCCCAACCTGTAATGCTGAACTGGGTTATCTTACCGAGCTACGTAAGCAGGGCGTTAAAATTGTTGGCTTGTATTATGAGCTGCCGCGCGATCCTACCTTTGATGCACCTTTTAATCTTAAAGTATTGCAGCAGGATGTAGCACAGAAACTGCAGCAAAACGGCGATCCTTATCAGTTTAATATTCTCGATCTGGAGCGGCGCTTATCGCTGGATTTAGGTGTTAGCGGTGCACCGGAAACCTTTCTGGTAGACGCTAACGGCATAGTGCGGGCGCATCATATTGGTGATATTAACCCTCAGATATGGCGCGCCAAACTGGCACCGCTGTACCAGCAGTGGAGCCAGCCATGAAATACCTCATTGCGACAGTATTAGTGCTGTTAAGCGGCCTACTCAATGCACAGGAGTTGCTGCAATTTGACAACGACAGCCAGCGCGATTTATACCGCAGCTTAACGGCAGAGCTGCGCTGCCCGCAGTGTCAGAACCAGAATATTGCTGATTCTAACGCCATAGTGGCAGTAGATATGCGGCAAAAAACTTACGAGCTGGTGCGTCAGGGCCAGCAGCGGCAGCAGGTACTGGACTACATGATTAACCGCTACGGCGACTTTGTGCATTATCAGCCACCGCTGAACCGTTACACGCTGTGGTTATGGTTAGCCCCGGTGCTGATGCTGACAGTATTGCTCGGTACCGCTATTTACCGCCGTAGCCGGCAACCACAACAAAATGCTGATACTAAAAGCGAGTTAAATACTGAGCTGGACCAGCTGATTAAACGTTACCGGAGTAAAAATCCATGATGTGGCCGTTGTTATCTGCTGCTGTATTAATGTTATTGTTAAGTGCCACTGTGTTGTTCTGGCCCAGGCGCAGTAAAGAGTTACCCCTGCAAACTCCGGCCCAGTTATTTGAAGAGCGCTTGCAGTTGCTGGCACTGGCACGCGATGCCGGTGAGCTGGCCGAACAGGATTTTGACAGCGCAGCACAGGAGCTGAAAAGCCAGTTTTTGCTGCAACAACAGCAGTTACAGCAAACAGACAACAGCAGCGCGAACTGGCGTTTGCCGTTAGTGCTGTTAATGCTTACTTTGCTGATAGTGGCCGGTGTATATGCCAGTACCGGGCATTATCGCCAGTTGCTGCAGTGGCAGCAGGCACAACAAAATTTATCCCAATATGGTGAGCGGGCATTGCTGAACCAGGGCGAACCGTTATCAGATCAGGAAGTCGAGCTGTTTGCCCTGGCACTGCGTACCCGCTTAGCTAACGAAGGTGATGATGCCGTGGCCTGGATGCTGCTGGGTCGTATCCGGATGTCACAGGGCGTGCTGGAACAGGCGGTTGCTGCTTTTGAAAAAGCGCTTAAGCTAACGCCTGAGCGCTCACCGCTGTTACTTAGTTATGCGCAGGCCCTGATTTTACTCGGCGATGACGACAGCCTGGCCAGAGCCGGGCGTGCAGTAGCCCGGGTGTTAAGCCGCGATGCTGAAAATACCGATGCGTTATCGCTGATGGCGCTGATTGCCTATGAAAAAGGCGATTTCACCGAAGCCGCCAGTGCCTGGCAGATTTTATTAAGACAACTGCCAGCAGATGACCCACGTTATGCCGCAGTGCAGCAACGCTTAGAACAGCTAAATATTGATAAAATGCCGGAAGGGCGCCAAATTAGCGTTACCTTGTATGTTGATCCGGCGCTGGCGCAGGCCAATCCAAATGCCAGCCTGTTCTTGTTTGCCAAAGCGGTAGAGGGGGCAGCGCTACCGCTGGCCGTGCAGCGCATTCCGTTGCCTTCCGGCGAGCAGCAACTGGTGCTGACAGAACAAATGGCCATGCAGCCGGGCTGGAGTCTGGCTAATGCTGATAAAGTGCAGGTTGTGGCCCGTATGTCGTTGTCAGGTACTGTGGAGCAGCGCCCTGGTGATATTCAAACGGCGTCAGAAGTTTTATCGTTTTCTACTGATCCCTTGCTTTCTGTTTCGTTAAAACTGGAACCTTAATATGCGTACATCGTCGTGTTTTGCCGTGTTGTTGCCGTTAATGCTGCTGGTTACTGGCTGTGCCAGTAAGCCCGATAATAAGCAAACCCAGCAGCAAACTGATTACCGGGATAGCCGGGACCCACTGGAAACTATTAACCGACCACTGTGGGATTTTAACTACGATATTCTGGACAAGTATGTACTGCGCCCGGCCACTGTGGGCTATATGACCGTAGTACCCAAACCAGCACGTAAAGGTTTGGTGAATGTAGCCAATAACCTCAGTGAACCCGCCAGCTTTTTAAACGGTACCCTGCAGGCAAAACCAGACCGTGCTGCTATCAGCGCGGGGCGTTTTCTGGTAAACAGCACACTTGGCCTGTTTGGTTTATTTGATGTGGCCACCAGAATAGGCCTGGTAGAGCAGGGTGAAGATTTTAGCCAGACACTGGCGGTGTGGGGTGTGGGTGATGGCCCTTACCTGATGTTACCGGCGCTTGGCCCTACCACGGTGCGGGGCACGGCAGGTGGTTTAGTAGATAACCTGTATTTTCCGCTGGGGCTGTTAAATACGCCACTTACCCTTACCAGGGCAGCTATCAATGCCTTAGACGGGCGTGAACAGCTGATGTCGATGGAGAATATGCTGGAAGAGTCACTTGACCTTTATGCCTTTATCAAAGAGTCTTATTACCAGCGCCAGCTGTTTAAAATATATGACGGTAATCCACCAAAACAAGAAGAACCTGAAGTGGATGAAAGCGTATTTGATGACTTACTCGACGATCTGGAGTAGTTAACAACAAACAGCATCAGCTAAACCGGGCCATAGCCCGGTTTAGCGTTTAAAGCCAATACGAAACCCGCCCCAATGCCTGCCGTTTACCATGATCGGCACTGATAAATCATGCAGAATTTCGCCGGTGTCACGTTTGTAGGTTTGCAGTAGCATGGTTTCGGTATGGCTGCCACAACGGCTGCCGGTGCGGTCGCTAAAAATGCGCTTGGTGCGGTTTTGCAGTAAATCTTTGTCGTAATTGCCGGTTAATGGTTGGCTGAACTTCTTATTATGGGTAGGAAAGTATCCCTTGCGATCCACAGCACCGGCATACAGCACATTGCTGTGCCGGCTTAATACCGGCTCCTGAATCGCCGGTAAAAACTGATCAGTAAAGCTGTCATAGCCGGTATGAAATTTGGCCGGGTTGCTACCTGTTATCGGTTGGTATTTTTCGGCAAACAGTGCTTCCATGCTCAGGCGGCCATCGGCAACCGCCTGGCTGAACAGCTGGCCAATCGCATCAGCGGCTTGTCTGGCCTCGGCCAAAATAGGGCTGAAAAAACTGTGTTCACTTAAGGTGCTTAGTTCGCGGTAAACACTTTCAGTTTCTACCGACAGTTCTATCGCCTGTTGTGCTACCGAGTTACCTTTCTGGCCGATCGTTTTCAGTGCCTGGCTGATATTGCCGATGGAATGAGCCAGTTGTTCACTGGTGTGTTCCAGATCGGTACTTACCTGCTCAATTTGGCCTAATGTTTGCGAAGAGGTGCTTATTTGCTGGTTTATATCATTAAAACCTGCAGCAACCTGCAGCAGTTCTTGCTGCACCTGCTCACCGGCCTGTTGTAGCTGGCTCATCTGGCTGGCGGTATGCTGGCTTTGCTCGCGGATATCACTCAGCATGCTGGCAATGTCTTTAGTGGCGGTAGCGGTTTTGCCGGCCAGAGTTCTTACTTCATCGGCTACCACAGCAAAGCCGCGGCCCTGTTCACCGGCGCGGGCGGCTTCAATGGCTGCGTTTAACGCCAGTAAGTTGGTTTGTTCGGCTACGGTGTTAATTACTTCAGTAATACGCTGAATATTGTCACTGCTGCTGCGCAGCCTGGCCAATTGTACTGCCGCGTCGCTGACAGCGCTAACCAGTGCTTTAATATTGTTGACGCCGGATCCAAGCAGGTTATCGGCCTGCTGTGATGCGGCTGCCGTTTGTTGCAGCGCACTGCCAATACTTTGTAGCGAACGGGTTAATTCGTTGCCGGTGCTGGCCAGGCGGTTGCTAACGTCAGCAATTTTGCTGCTGTCATCACCGCTGTGCTGAATATCTTTAATCAGGCTGTCGATATAAAACGACACTTCAGCTGCGCCAATGGCCATCTTTGACGTAGCTTCGGTAATATTATCTGCGGTTTTTGCCAATACCTCATTGTTGCCATCACTAGCAGGCTGTGCAGCGGTTGCTGGCCAGTAGAAAAACAGCAACAGTATTATAGCTGCCAGCGTTAACGCCAGTATGGCAGAAGAGGTAGCGGCAAAACTTATTGCCTGCACCAACAGAACAGCAAACACCAGCAAAGCAGGTTTGGTACTTTTAAGTTGCATAAGCATCCCGTGGCACAACAAAAAATAAAACTATAGGTTATTTTCTGAGTGTTCGGAAATTCTGCTGTACTGTCAATCACCTGTTGTAGCGCTAAGACTAAAGTCTATACCCGTCATCCTTGAAGCTGCAGCGGTGTTAGCTGCGCTCGCTCCCCCCCAATCACATAGTATCCCTATGCTCATGGGGATTCGCTTACTTGCCGCCTACCTGCATCTTCAATGATTTGGGTATATTCTGCGTCATTCAAAGCGCAGCGCTTCAATCGGCTGCATACGTGCCGCTTTGGTGGCCGGATAGTAGCCAAAAAACACTCCGATAAGACAGGAAAAGCCCAGGCTCATCACTACAACCTGCGGCTGAATTATGGCGGTAAAACCGGCAAAATACTCTAACCCCAAACTGACAGCTACCGCCAGAGTCAGGCCAATCAGCCCGCCCATTGCACAAAGCAACACGGCTTCTACCAGAAATTGCTTTAAAATAATTCGCGGTTCGGCACCCACTGCCATACGCAGGCCAATTTCACGGGTACGCTCTGTTACCGATACCAGCATAATATTCATAATGCCAATACCGCCTACCAGCAGCGATACTGACGCTACAGCAGCCAGCAGGCCATTAAATATTTGCATCGTTTGCGAGCGGGTTTCTACCATTTCGGCCAGGTTACGAATGCTAAAACCGCTCTGGTTGTCGCTAATGCGCAAACGCTGGCGCAGCAGGCTATCGAGTTGCTGCTCAACTATGGCCATATCGCGCTCATCTGTTACCTGCACAATAATAGACCGTACCGCTTTGGGGCTGGATAATGTCATACCGGCAATACGTTTGCGCACCGTATCCAGGGGCATAAAAATCAGGTCGTCCTGATCATTACCCTGAGTATTTTGCCCTTTGCCTTTTAGCACGCCAATAATGGTAACCGGCATTTTATTTACCCGCACGGTTTGGCCAAGTGCATCAGCGGCACCAAAGAGTTCGCGTTTTACGGTTTGGCCTATTACCGCCACACGCCCGGCACTGGCCAGTTCGGTATCGCTAAAGCTGCGCCCTTCGGCCAGCTCCCAGCTTTGGGCGGTATAAATTTTATTATCAACACCGTGAATTTCCGGTGCCCAGTTCAGGTTGCCATAAATCAGCTGGCCACTGGCGCGCAGCGTAGGGGCAGCGACATTTACTTCCGGAATTTGCTGTTCTATGGCCTGCGCATCCATTTCTGTCAGGCCCTGGCTACTGCCACTGGCTTCACGGGCACCGCCCATAAAACGGCCGCGGGCAAATACCACAAATACATTGCCGCCCAGGCTTTTTATTTGCTGGTCAACGTCATAGCGTGCGCCAGCCCCTAACGCCAGCATAATAATAACTGCGGCTACGCCAATAATAATACCCAGCATAGTAAGAATGCTGCGCAGCAGGTTTACCCGCAGCGCCACCCAGGCTACTTGCAATAAGGTCAGGCTATTCATACCGCTACCTCCTTCATACGTTGCTGGCGTAGCAATGCCAATTCAGCGCTGGCGCTGTGCGGTATTGAGCTGCGATCTGATACCAGATTGCCATCTTTAAATAACAGCTGGCGGCTGGCAAAGGCGGCGATATCACTTTCGTGGGTTACCAGCACTATGGTTTTTCCCTGCTGGTGTAATTGCTGCAATAATTGCATTACTTCTAACCCGGTTTCTGTATCCAGTGCGCCGGTGGGTTCGTCGGCCAAAATCAGCGCCGGATCATTTACCAGTGCCCGGGCTAAAGCAACCCGTTGCTGTTGGCCGCCAGATAATTGCGATGGCTGATGATCCAGCCTGTCGCCCAACCCAACCAGTTGCAGGCAAGCTTGTGCCCTTGCCCTTGCTTCATCGCGCGGTGTGTTGTTGTACAGCAATGGCAGCAGCACATTATCCAGGGCACTGGTACGTGGCAGCAGATTAAACTGCTGAAATACAAAACCAATATACTTATTACGTACTTTTGCCAGCGCCGCGGCTGATAACTGGGTTAAGGCTTCGCCCTGCAGCAGGATCTGGCCCCGGCTGGGAGCATCAAGGCAACCAATCATATTCATAAAAGTTGATTTGCCCGAACCGGAAGGGCCCATTACGGCGACAAAGTCACCCTGGGCAATACGGATGCTGATATCTTTCAGCGCCCGTAAATGCTGGCCACCCATCTGGTAATGTTTTTCCAGCGCTTTGGTTTCAACGACGGTATGGCTCATATCAGTCGGCCCTTACTGCACGCACAATGATCTTGTCGCTTTCGCTAATGTCGCCGCCCAGCAGTTCTGAGTATTCATCATTAGCTAAGCCAATGCGTATATTCACCGCCTCTGGCTGGCCGGCTGCGTTTAAGCGCCATACCTGAGCACGGGTGCCGGCTTCTGCCTCTGGCGCTCTGTTGCGGCGTTGCTCATTTAACTGTAAATATTGCTGGTACTGTTGCTCTGTCAGCACCAGTTGCAAAGCATTTTGCAGTTTTTGCCGCTGTTGCGTCATTAACTGGCGCGTATCAACCATCGGGTTACCGGCATTCTGGCTGCGGCTTTGCTGCATGGCTTTGCCAAATTCAGCATACAGCTGCTTTACCTTATTGGCAGTGTCGGCATTAAGGTTTAACTGCTTAATCAAAGTAGCGGCCATATCGGGCTGGGTTTGCGTTTCAGCTGTTACACCAACCGGTTTAAAGCGCAGGGCAGCGTTGGGCACGCGCAGTACATCTTGCTTTGAGCCACGCACAATATTCATATTGGCCGTCATACCCGGTAGTAATAACTGCTGTTGGTTGGGCGCATTAATAATAACTTTGTATGTTACGACGTTATTGGTGTTGGTGGCTGCTTTACGTACCTGGGCAACTTCACCGGAAAAACGCCGGTCCGGATAGGCATCAACCTGAAAGCGCACCAACTGGCCATGTTGCACTTTGCCAATATCGGCTTCGTCTACGTCGGCTTCAATCTGCATACGGGATAAATCCTGCGCTATGGTAAACAGCGTAGGGGCCGACAAACTGGCAGCCACTGTCTGGCCGGTATCAACCTGGCGATCTATTACCGTGCCGTTAACCGGCGAGCGGATAGTAGTGCGGTCTAAATCCAGCTGGGCCTGTTCTAGTTGGGCATTGCGCTGCAACAACTGCGCCTCGGCGCTTTGAATTTGCGCCTGCGCCAGTATTATTTGTGCTTGTGCTGTTTCAAACGCCGCCCGGGCATCATCCAGCTCGCTTTGGTTGGTTAGCTTTTGCTGCATCAGCTGTTGCTGGCGGGTATAGGCACGTTCGGTGCGGGCCAGCTCGGTATTAGATTTGGTTAGCGTAGCTTTTTGTTGCGCCAGGCTGGCCTGCGCCATAACCACATCCGCTTCGGCCTGACGTAATTTGGCGACATAAGTTCTGTCATCCAGCTTGGCGATGGCCTGGCCCTGGGTGACATTGTCGTTAAAGTCGACATATAACTCGGTAATAAGCCCTGACACTTCGGTACCCACTTCCACCGTAACAACCGCTTTGGTGGTACCTGCTGTATTTACCACACTTTCAACATCCCCCCGGGCAGGGCTTTGGGTTTGATATTGTATCAGTTGCTGCTCGGTGCCTGTGCTAAGCCAAAAACCGACGGCAACGAATGCCACAACGAAAGCTGAAATCCAATAACGCACTGCTTTTACTCCATAAAACTATATGCGTTTACTATATCAGTCTCTACTGCTAAGCAAAGTCAGGGCAGGGTAAAGGTTGTGTAAAGGCAAAAAGTTTAACCCCGTTTTATTGGCCCAAGCGTCTAATTACTAACAAGGTTAATAAGGAGCTTATATGCAAACTTTGCCCTCTCAACAAACTGTAAAAATGACTTCTGCTGCTGTGTCGGCACTAACGATCACTTTTTTGCTATTTGCTGCTATGCAGCAACTGATCAAAACGGAGGGCGTAAAGCCTCAGGCATCACCTGTATACCTGCCGGTTGAGCTTTTTAACCCGCCGCCAGAGTCTGACGTAATAAAAAATAAAGTATTGCCGCCGATGCCAGAGCTGAAACCCCGTGATCTACCTAAAGTAGAGCCGACAGTGGAAACCTTAACAAACCTTAACCCAGGCTTTGATGCCATAGGCAAAGTAAATATACCGCGCAATACTGGCCCCGGTAACATGATGCAAGGTGGCGAGCGTTCTGCAACACCGCTGGTCAGGGTTGAGCCACGTTACCCGATAGAAGCAGCGCGCGACGGTATCTCAGGCTGGGTACGACTGAGTTTTACCATAGATGAAACCGGTGCAGTTACTGACGTAGCGGTGCTTGCAGCTGAGCCGGCAACCTTGTTTAACCGTGAAGCCGTAAGGGCGCTGCGGCGCTGGAAGTATCAGCCGCAACTGATCGATGGTAAAGCGGTAAAGCAACAGAATATGCAGGTTCAGCTCGATTTCAGTTTACAGAGCGACTAGGCTGAAATTACAGGGTAAGCACAAGGAGCAGTTCAATGGCATTATCCTTCTTTATTAGTGGTTGGTTCGGCGGTGACAGCAGTGCTGAGCAGCTGTTTGCACTGTACCGTGACACGGGCAGCACGGCGCATCTGGAAAAACTGATTGCGCTGCATGGCAATGAGTTATACCACTTTTTGGCACAGCAATCAGACAAAGCACTGGCAGAAGATATCAGCCAGCAATGCTGGCTTAAACTTATTGAGCAACCTTACAGCTTTGCTGGCAAAAGCAGCTTTAAAACCTGGTTGTTTAGTGTGGGGCGTAACTGCCTGATTGATGAATTACGCCGTCGTCAGCGCTGGCAGGCAGATATGCTTGGAACCGAGCTTGCCGCCAGTACCTGCCTGGCACAGCAGTTGGATGCCAACAGGCGGCAATTATTGTTTAGTGAGCAATTACAATTACTGTCGTTTTTACAGCGTGAAGCGTTAATGCTACAGCTGGAAGGTTTTTCATTACAGCAGATCAGCGATATTACTCAACAGCCGGCTGAAACCATCAAAAGCCGTTTACGTTATGCCAGACAGTTTTTACAGCAGCTTGCCGGAGACTCAGATGACAACGCCTGAACAATTTGAACAAAAGCTGCAACAGCAATACCAGCACGATAAAGCCTGTCATGTGCTGCCGCAGCGGGTTAGCCGCGAAATAGTTCGCCGCGCCAGTCCAGTAAAACGGCGCAGCGGTATGGGGTTGTGGCGTAATACTCAACTGGCGATGAGCTGTGCCTTACTGCTGTTGATGGGATATTTATTACAACCGGCAGATAAAACGACCCCGCAGTATTACCAGATAGTGGTAACACAGCACGAGCATTATAAAGAGGTGCAGCAACACCGGTTATCACCGCAAACTGAACATACAGCACTTTCGCAGCAGGCTGATCCATCAGCTGTTTATCAGCAATACACAGCAGCCCAACAACGTAGCACGGCTTTTCATTACCATACTGGCTTATTACGTCAGCAGGCAGAGCAGTGGCAGATCACAGTATGCGATGATCTGTTGCTGACCATAGATCGGCAGTTACTAAGCCAGATAAACCTGCAACAACATAAACTTAGCGACTTTGGCAAACAGCAGTGGGTTGAGTTTGTCAGCAATAGTGCCGGTCAGTTGGTTGCCATTAAACCGGTTAGCAGTGGCTTGTATTGTTCTGACAGCTAACAAAGCGATTATCAATACAAAAAGAATTACACTTTTTATACAAAGATCCCGTAGTATTAGCTGACGAAAGTTCTGTAACAGCATGGGGTGGAATATGTTCAGAAATAGTTTGTTGGCTATAGCCGGTTGCGGCTTGTTGTTTGCCTGGGCCGAAGCTGCACCGCAGCCGGTAAGAATTATTCTGACATTAGAGCCAGAGGTTAGCGCCAGCAGCTTTGAACCGCAATTACTGTCAGTACAGGGTGTAACAAAAAGCAAATCGCAGCCATTGCGCCGCTATCAGCATTTGCCCCAGCTGGCGGTTGCCACCTTAGCCAGTGGTGCTGATGTCGATAAAGCCATAGCTGAATACCAGAATATGCCCGGTGTTAAGGCGGCAGAGCTGGATCATAAGGTCAGTAAAACCGCTATTCCTAACGATCCCCGGTTTGCCCAGCAGTGGCATCTTGGCACGGGTAAAGGTATTAATGCTGTAGCAGCCTGGGATCAGACCACCGGTGACGACGAACTGGTGGTAGCCGTTATTGATACCGGTGTTGATTATTTGCACCCTGATTTAGCCGCTAATATCTGGCAAAACCCCGGCGAAACCGCTGGCGATGGTATAGATAACGACAATAACGGCTACATCGACGATATTCGCGGCATAAACCCTGCAGATGATGACAACAAAGTTGATCCCATGGATACAGACGGCCATGGCACTGTTATTGCCGGTATTATCGCTGCAAGTACTAATAACAATGTCGGTGTGGCCGGTATTAACTGGAATGTAAAAATTCTACCGTGCCGTTTTATGGATGAAAACGGTGATGGTTTTATAAGTGATGCAGTAGAGTGTCTGAATTATGTGTTGGATTTAAAGCTGAATCATAACGTTAATATTGTTGCCAGCAATAACTCCTGGGGTGCGGCCATAAACTCGCAAGCACTATATAATGCTATTAAAGCACACAATGATGCTGGTATTTTATTTGTTGCCAGTGCCGGTAATGCAGACAGCCAGGCGAAGTTTTACCCGGCAGCCTTTGACTTACCCAATGTTATCAGCGTTACCGCCCATGACGAACAAGGCAATAAAGCCGACTTTGCTAATTACGGCCGTGACTGGGTAAGTTTATCTGCCCCAGGTGTCGGTATTGTTTCTACCAATCGGAATGGCGGTTACGCTATTTCAAATGGCACTTCTATGGCTGCACCTATGGTGGCTGGCGTAGCGGCGTTGGCTAAAGCCGCCGAGCCAGCATTAACAATGCAGCAATTGCGTGGCCGCTTGCTGGTGTCGGGCCAGGCAGCAACCGATCCGCTGCTGGCAGAGCAAACCATGAATGGTAGTTTATTGCTGGCCAGCGGCAGCGGCCAGAGTGGCGTACTTAGCTGTGTTAACGCCCAGCGCCAGCGGCGTATGTTGCCGGTGACAGACGTGGTGTACCTTGCTGCAAATACTGCCATTGATTTAAAAGTGCTTAGCATTAATTGCGATGGCAATGGTGTGCCGGTGAGTATCACGCAAGGCGGTAATACCATTAACCTGGCAGACAATGGCGTAGCACCTGATATCAGCAGCGGTGATGGGGTGTACAGCACACGCTGGACGTTTGACGGTAATAACACCAACCTGGTATTTCCTGACGGCACCGTTGAGGTGCGGCTGCGTAATAATAACTACTGCAGCGTAAATAATGTCAGCGAAATTCCGTTAGCCGAGTGCGCAGCGCTGACGGATTTATACTACGATACAGCAGGGCAAAGCTGGGTAAACCGGACAAACTGGTTACAAAACAACACACCATGTAACTGGCATGGTGTGAGTTGCAGTGCCGGCCATGTTGTAGAGATAAAGCTTATTAATAATCGTCTGACAGGGCCTATACCTGCCAGTATTGCCAGCTTAACTGAGCTGCAAACACTCGACCTGACATCAAACAGTCTGCAAGGCAACCTGCCATCGTCCCTGACGCAGCTGACTAAGCTGCAACGTCTGGTGTTATGGCGCAACGCAATTGGCGGCACTATTCCCACCCAGTTGACCACATTAGCTGCACTGCAGGTACTGGATTTATCTGAAAACCGTTTTAGTGGTAACGTCCCTGCTGCATTGGGTAATCTGGGCACGTTAAAGGCACTGTATTTGGATGATAATCTGTTAAGCGGAGTAGTACCTTCCGCCATCGGGCAGCTTACCCAGTTGGAAGCTCTGTGGTTAAACAACAATACTCTTAGCGGTACTCTGCCGCAAAGCTTGACAGCATTAACTCTGTTAAAGGATTTCAGATTTAACGATACGGAACTATGCCCGCCAGCTAACCAGCAATTTACTAACTGGTTGCAGCAGATAGCCACATTGGAGGTCAATACTGACTGTAGCAATACCGTGCTTTTGGTTTCCGCTGGTCAGGCACAACAGGTCAGTAGCGGTGCTACTGTGCAATTGCGTGCCACAGCCACTTACAGTAGTACTGGCAACCTGACTTACCAATGGCTGCAAATTGGCGGAACACCGGTAAGCCTGAGTAACACTACCGCATTAAACACCAGCTTTACTGCGCCAGCGGTAAGTACACAAACGCATTTACTGTTTCGCTTTACCGCCAATGACGGCACTGTTAGCAGCAACGCCGAAGTGCTTGTAACCGTTAACCCTGCAAGTTCTGGTGGTGGAGGCAATGATAATGGCGGCGGTTCAGGCGGTGGTAGTTTAGGAATGGTTTGGCTACTACTGCTGGCAATGATCTACCGTGGCAGGCTTGGCAAGGTAGAATAAAGCTCCTACAATGCCTGCCGGAAATTAACAGGCGGGCATAATGGTAAGCAGAAAAGGGGTTACAGTGCGGCAGTATTTTCTGGCAATAGCCTGTTTGGTTAGCAGCTCTGTTATGGCAGAGATTGAACTTGGGCCTCTGGTAGCAGACTTTGACGAGTATTTTGCCGCTAACCTTACCGAACAAAAAATTCCCGGTGGCGCTTATGCTATAGTGCGGGGCAATAAAATTATTGCCACGGCTGGTTTTGGTGTACGCCAGCTTGGTAGTAAAGAACCGGTAGATCCATACACTGTGTTTCGTATTGCTTCAGTGTCAAAAACCTTTGCTGCCGGCCTGGCCAGCATAGTGGCATCACAAGGCCATTTTAACTGGGACGACAACGTTACCCGTTATTTGCCGGAGTTTAGTTTTAAAAGCGCCCGTTACAATAAACAGTTGAAGGTTGAACATTTATTGTCACAAAGCACCGGTGTTATGGCCAATGCCTACGACAACCTGATAGAAGCAGATTTACTGCCTGAGCGCATCATGCCGCAGTTCAGTAAAATTGACCCTCTTTGTCCTCCCGGCCAGTGTTATGGTTACCAGAATGTGCTGTTTAGCTTAATTGAACCTATCATGCAGCAAACCACCGGTAAAACCTATACCGAGCTAATGCAGGAACATATTTTTACCCCGCTGCAACTGCCAACAGCCTCTGTAGGGCTGGATGGTTTTTTCAGTACAGAAAACCGTGCTATGCCGCATGTACGTGCCCGTGGTAGCTGGCACAGCACCAAAGTAGCTGAAAGCTATTACCGTTTTGGCCCTGCCGCCGGCGTTAATGCCAGTGCGGTAGATTTAGGTTACTGGTTAATCGCCCAGCTGGGGCATAATCCGGCGGTATTATCAGACAGCCTGCTGGAAAAAATTACCGCTAAAAGGGTTAAAACACGGCGTGATTTACGGCGTAAACAATGGAACCGCTATCTGACCGATGCTCATTATGCCCTGGGCTGGCGGGTGTATCAGTTTGGTGTGGATGAGCTGATTTATCACGGCGGCTGGGTAAAGGGCTATCGCGCTGAAATTGCTTATTCGCGAGAGCATCAGCTGGGGTTGGTAATGCTGATCAATGCTGAATCTAATGTAATGAATGAGATGGGTACATATTTCTGGTCAGGTATGCTGACAGCTATCCACCAGCAAGAACGTGAAGCGCAGCAAGCAGCCGGGAAAACTGAACTATAATAAACTGTGGCAGCGCCAGATCACCTGTGGTGATCTGGCTACAAGCTGTTAAGGCCGTACTGCAATCACTTCAATTTCGACCAGCATACCGTCAGCGACTAAACCGGCAATTTGCAGCGCAGAGCGCGCCGGTAAATTCGGTTGTTGTTCGGTGCCAAAAAACTGTCTGTAGCCTTGCATAAAGCCGCTAAAATCCATTTTGCCACCAAGTGCCGGATCGCCCACCAGAAACACTGTCATTTTTACTACATCGCCCATACCAAGGCCTTTGTCTTTCAGGCTAGCCTCAATTTGGCTTAATACGCTGACGGTTTGCTGTTCGGTATTACCCCAGTAAGCAGCACTGTTTGGCTCTGCTGTTGTATCCGCTGGGGCAGGCACCTTACCACTTTCATATACCACGGCTTTACCCGCAGGTACCTCAACAGCTGCAGCAATAGGAAAGGTGTTGTTGTTCGGCAGAGGGTAGCGTTTGATGTCGGCTGTCATGCCATTGTGGCTAAAGGTTAATAATGCAGCAGCAAAACAAAAACTCAGTTTCATGGCGTTGTCCTTAATGACGATTGGGTAGAAGGTAAGCTGTCAATATAGGCCACAACATCGGCTATGGCCTGTTCATTTGGTAAACTTTGAGCAAACTGGCGCATTATCTGGCCGTAGCTATCGTCGCTTTGGTTACCGCGCCAGCCATTTTTAAAGGCGCTTAGTTGCTGCACCAGATACCAGTTATGCTGGCCGGCCAGCGGCGGTGCATGTAGCTGTGCATTGCCTTCACCCTGGGCGCCGTGGCAGGCCTGACATTGCTGATATAACTGCTGGCCGTGTTGTACATTTGCCGTGGTATTAACACTGATTGGTAATTTCACCGGCGCCTGGCGGCGGATAAAAGCAATAGCTTGTTCAATTTCAGCATCGTTCATCGTGTTGGCAACGGCTTGCATCTCTTTGCCGTGGGCGTCATTTGCTACGCTACCGCGCCAATTGTTACGAAAGGCAGTAAACTGCTGGCGCAGATACCAATCGGGTAAAATCGTCAGGTTAGGGGCTTTAATAGCAATATTACCCTGAGCAGCAGAGCCATGGCACACCAGGCAATAACGGGCATCAGGTTGTTTAGAATCTGCCAGAACAGCGCTGCTGAGCAACATAAACACTAGCCAGATTTTATTCATGCCTGGGCTCCTGTACTGCGTAGTGCTTCACGCCGTTCAATATCGGCCAGGGCATGCCAGGCTGAGCGCACAGCGCCTTCCTGCCAGCCCGGGTGCATACTGAGTTGATCACCCATCAGATAGTGGTTCCCTGCTGGTGCCTGCAGCAGCTTAAAGCCGGTTTTTTGTAACTCTTCTGTCCATACCGCACCGCAACCGAGCATATGGTTCATGCGTTGCCAGCAAACACTAACTCCGTTTTCAATATGCTGGGCATAGTTTGCGTGCACTTTTGTACCCTGGGCAATAGCGGTGGCCAGCCGTTGCTGATGTGTCATAGCAGCAAAGCGATCAGAAATCTGCGGCTCCCAGCTATAAGCGCCCAGCAAAATACCCTTGGCTTTAAAAGTATCATGGTGCGGATACCATATCTGGGTAATATCTTGTTTGGTCCAGCTGATACCACTGTAAATATCTTCCTGCTCCCAAAAACGTTGTTTGGCTTGCAGGCCGATTTTGGTCAGTTTGCCGCGGCCCAGCTGGCTCATTATGGCAACATAATCAGCCGGTAAGTTATTCTCTATGCCGCTTACCAGTTGGGCCGGTATGCAGTTGAGGCAATAATCGGCCTGTTCGGTATAGCTTTCACCCTGTTTCAGGTAGGTTACGGCAACACCCTGAGGTTGCAGCTGAATATTACTGACCTGACAATGCAGTTGAATCGGCGTAGTTAGCTGGCGCAAAAAGGCTTTTATAATGCTATCCATACCACCGCTTGGTGTCATCAGGGCGGGGGCCTGATCGGCAATTTCAGCAAAATGCATAGCACCGGTGCAAAAGTCACTACGCAACAGTTCGGGCAATGGCCTTGGTTGCTTCAGAATGCCCGCTGTGGTAACACCACCGGAAGCATAGCCAGCGCGGTCAGTACCGCGATAAGTTAAACTTGAGTCCAGATCACCATAAGCCTGGGCAAACTGAATAAATTTATCTAAATCCTGTTCATCAAATGGTTGGTCCAGCATGGCGCCGGCAGTGGCTGACTTTGCCAGTAGTTCGCCAATAAAACCACGCATATCAGCTTCATATTCGCGTATTCGTACCGGTTGGCCGTTAAAAGCTGCATCATCCTGGGTGTAGCAGTTTTTATTGTGGTTACTAAACAATTGCAGCTCTACGCCCAGCGTACGGCAGTAGTGCAAAATTCCGGTATGGTGTGCCGGAATACGCGCGGCACCGGCGTTAAAATACAGGTTTGGTGCATCGTCAAACGGGCAAATTTGTGGGCTGCCTAACTCGTCTATAAAATCACCATGGCGAAGTGTCAGCACTCTGCCGCCAACGCGGTGTGATGCCTCTAAAATTGTACAGCGGTAGCCGGCCCGTTCCAGCTCGTAGGCGGCAGTAAGGCCGCTGATCCCGGCACCGAGGATCAGCACTTTACGGTTTTTACCCTGCAGCGGTTTTAACGCTACCGGGTTTGCATTTACCGGTATGTTAGTCAGGCCAAAAATACCGGCAGCACCCAGTACAGCCGAGCTGCTGCCCGCCTTGGCCAGCAAGCTCAGGCACTGGCGTCTGGTTAGTGGGGTATTAAAATAGTTACTCATCGCTGGTTTATCCTGCAGACAAGCTGCACTAAGTGAGTAAAGCATTGGCCAATATCAGCTTAGTGCAGTAATAATACTTTGCTGCAGTGGCTGCTAAAAATCAGCCACTGCATTGGCTACGACATCAAAACGTATACACAGCACGCACGTAGTACATACCGCCGTTAAAACCGTAAGGTGTGGTAGTTGGGTATTTAGCACCTGCTATACCGCCGTATGGGTTTTCATCCGGGTATTTGTTAAAGGCGTTTTGCGCGCCCAGTACCAGTTCCAGCGAGGGCAATATCTTGTAACCTAACTCCAGATCAACAGTAACGGCCGAACCTTCATCGATACCCAGTTCACCATCATCCAGATGCGCTTCCCAGAATGAACCGTAGTAGTTCAGCCGTGCCAGCGCACGCCAGCTGTTTTCCTCATGAGTAAATGACACGCTGCCCCGGGTGTTTGGCAGGTTATCTTCCAGTTGCCGCACCTTAGTGTCATTGACGTTGGTGGTTAACGGGTCAAGGGTGACTTTGGTGTCATTCCAGTTAAATACCAGGTTGAGTTTGCTGCGGCCACGGCCTAAATCCAGATCCTGGCTTACCACTAAATCAACCCCCTGCGTGCGGGTGTCAAAGTCGTTGGTAAAGAATAAAATACTGGAATAACTGGTAGCGTCAGCTACGCCCATTGCCAGCAGGGCGGCTATATCGTCTGCGTCTAAGGTTAGCGGCGAGGTCTGGCTTAAGCGGTCAGTCACTTTAATATTGTAGTAATCCAGTGATACGTGGGTGGTGCCGAAATTCATTACTGTACCAACCGAGAAGTTTTCAGATTCTTCCGGTTTTAACGGTTTACCGCCTTTTTGAATCGATATCGGGTTATCCGGCGGTAAAGTGGCCTGATCTTCCAGGCCATTCGGGCCAAAGGCGGTGGTTACGTTAATAACTTTACTCTGGCCAATGGTAGGGGCGCGAAAGCCAGTGCCAGCAGCTGCACGCAACGAAATGCTGTCGGTCAGGTTATACAGCGCAGACACTTTCCAGTTAGTGGTATCGCCAAAGTCAGTAAAGTCTTCATAACGCAGCGCGCCATTTAGCATTAAATCATCGGTTACCCAGGCCGAGGCATCGGTATAAAACGACAGGTTACGGCGGGTAAATACACCGGCAGCTTCCGGTTTAAAACCCGGGAAGCCGTTAGAGCCTATCCCGAAGCCCTGGCTGGCCAGCGGGCCTACGGTAAAAGAGGGCACATCACCGGCTTTTACTTCAAAGATATCTTCACGCCACTCCACACCACCGGCCAGTACTAACGGCTCAGCCAGTCCGGCGTCAAACTCGCGGAACATATCCAGGTTCAGACCAATTTCGGTTTGCACATAAGTGCCAGGGTCAAATTCTGTCGGGGTGTCCGGCCCCATTGACGGGTTAATGGTGTTCTTGATACTGAAATCTGCCTGGCTGCGGCCATAAGTTGCGCTCATATCAAACATAATATCGTTGAACCACTCGCCCTTTACACCACCGGCAATAGAGGCGTCGTACACCGTGCCACCAAAGCGTGGGGTAAAGCCCCCCGGTAGCATTTCGGTAAAGGCCCAGCAGTTTGGATCTGCGGTTATAGCCGCCAGATCAGACGCAATCGGAATACCATTAGCGTCCAGGCGCAGCGCCGGGCAACTTGCGCCATCATCCGGGGTTAAGTCACCAACCAGCACCGTATCATAATTTACGCCATCTACTGTTACCGGAGAGCCAGCATAAACACCGCTGCGGTTAGTCGGGTTACGATAGTAAAAACCGCCTTCCACCTCGCGCTTGGCATAGTTACCAAAAGCATAAGCTGATTTGTCTTTACTTAACTCCAGCTCAATATTGGCGAACAGCTTTAAGTCGTCTTTAATTTGTGGCGAGCCCCAAATTTGCGCCGGATCGGCCACTGCCGTATTATCTGCCGCAATTAACCCGGCAGCGTCATCCCGCTGCACACTGCGGCTGGTGGCATCAGCGGTACGGTATTCAAAGCTGAAGTTGGCAGAGCCTTTATCAGTAAAGGGCAGGCCAATATTACCGGCAAACTGATCACTGGCGCCTCCATCATAATATTCGCCCCATTTGGCTTCCAGCATGCCGCCTTCACTGGCGTTTTTAAGCTGAAAGTTTAGTACGCCGGCAATGGCGTCAGAGCCATATTGTGCTGCGGCGCCATCACGCAGTACTTCTACCTGGCGAATAGCAATAGCCGGGATCACCGAAATATCTGGCCCCTGGGCACCATCAGAAATACCTCCGCCTAAAAAGGCAATAACGGCAGCCCGGTGCCGGCGTTTACCGTTTACCAATACCAGCGTTTGATCCGGCCCTAAACCACGCAGGTTAGCCGGGCGGATCAGTGTTGCTGCGTCACTTATTGGCTGGGCATTAATATTAAAACTGGGCACCATAGTGCTCAGTAAGTTAAGCATGTCGGAGTTGCCCTGGTTGGTAAACTCTTCACCGCCGATAATGTCGATAGGTACCGGTGATTCTCCCACAGAGCGTGGCGCTGATCTTGAGCCTACTACAGCGATTTTCTCTACTGCTTCAGCACCTTGTTCAGCCGCGTCTTGTGCCCACGCTTGCGGCTGAACCAGCATTGCCATTGCTACTGAACCAAAAAGCGCAACTTTAATGCCTAGTGCTACAGAGTTTTTCTTATAGTTCATCTTTGTTCCCACCTTAGTTATTTTTTATTTAAAAGTGATTGTTATCAAAGTGTTAAAAGGCAAAGCGTTACATTGTTCGGCGCTTTGGTAGCAATAATGCAAAGATTGTGCGCAAAATTAGCGCGTATCTGTTTTGGGAATGGTTAAAGCAACTATGACAGGCAGATTTAAACTGATTTATGTTAACAAAGTTAACTTGGGCGCAGATGCCAAAAGGCATCCAGGTAAGCTAGCTGTTAACAAGTGAATTAGCGGTCAGCAGTGAAAAAATTTACAGTTGCGTATTACAACAATGATTTAGCGTTAAAAAGCAGCACAATATCACCCCATAACGGGGCAATACGCGCTCAGATGGTGCGGTTGTCGTTTTGCATCAAATTGGTGCTTTTTGATACATATCGAGCAGAAAATCGATACTTATTACCGGAAGGCTCTGAGCAAACTGCTGCTTTTGCTCAGCGCTGAATTTCCACGCCAGCGGTACCATTTGTACCAGGGCCAGCACATCGGCAGGGTGTGCAAATGTCAGGTTATATTGCAAACGCTGGCGCTTAATATGCGTAAAGCCAGCAATGCTGTCGATGCTGTCGCTATGCAGCCGCACTTGCTCATACACCGCTTGTTTTATCTGCAGCAAATGCTCAGGCCCCGGAGTTACGGTAATTAAATAGCCGCCGCTTATTATAAGCCGCTTTAACTCTTCAGCTTTAGACGGCGCGTAAATACGTACCACCGCATCAAAAAAATCTGCTGCAAACGGCAGCTGGTAAGCACTGGCCACACTAAAACTGATATTGCTACCTGCAGCTTTGGCGGCAAATTTAATCGCGCTTTTTGAGATATCAACCCCATATACTGCGGCATCGGGTACTGCCTGTTTTAACTGCGTTGTGTAGTAACCTTCGCCGCAGCCTAAATCCAGCACACATTTAGGAGTTACTGCTGCCAGAGTCTGGCTTACCGCCTGTGCCAGTGGTGCATACCAGCCAGCTTGTAAAAAAGCGCGCCGTGCCAGCATCATATCTTTGTTGTCGCCTGGATCTTTAGAGTTTTTTTGCTGCACCGGTAACAGGTTAACATAGCCCTCGCGGGCAAGATCAAAGCTATGGCGGTTAGCACACTGGTATTGTTTATTGCTTAGCAATAATGGTTGTTGGCAAAGCGGGCACAGGTACATAGTAAAATCTGGCTGGAAAAAAGGCCGCTAGTTTAGCAGCACAGCAGTGTTTTCGCCAAAGCCTTGCTATAATGGCGGCCATAATACCATCACGCAGCTAATATCGTTTTGTGTTAAGCAGGCCTTGCGTTACAACACTGCTGTGCTCGCCGAAGCAACTCGCTCACGCAAGCGCTCGCTCAGACACTCTTCGGCTGTGCGCAGCAGGTTCTAACCGGCCAGCTAAGCCGGCATTGTATCAGCTGACAAAAGACACTGAAGTTTATACCGGAGCACCAATGCAAGATTTGGAATTATGGACGCTGGACGAACTATGTGACCATGCGTTTGATATCTTTGAAGAACTGGCATCAGAAAACCTGTCAGCAGAAGATTATGCACTTTATCAGCAGCACTACGAAAGCCGCGGCTACGCTGATTTGGCTATTCCCGGTGAAGACTGGGTAGAAATGATGATGCAGGATTTGGAACCCGAGCTGCACTACGAAGCACAAATTGGCTTAACCGGCGAAAACGGCGCCCCCGATATGGTACTGGCGCGCATACTGCTTAGCCGCGAAAAATATGATTCTTTATGTCATGCCCAGTGGCGGAGCCACTGAGTTTTTACATAACCCCAAATTAAAAGGGTCGGCATTGCCGACCCTTTTAACGTTAATGCACGCCGTGCATGCGTTTTTTCAGCCAGGGGCTGATACACAGCATAAAGACACCAATACCAATACCAACATACAGCAAAAAGCTGAACAGCTCGGTGTAACCTGCCAGGGCTGCACTTACTTCAACAGTTTCACCGGCCGGTACTTCAATCGCCGCCAGTTTCGCCAGCTGGGTTGCTAATAACTCTGAGTAAGCGGTAGCCAGAAACCAGGCGCCCATCATTACACCAACCACTTTATGCACTGCCAACTTGGTTACTGCCGATAAACCCACCGGCGATAAACACAGCTCGCCCATAGTGTGTAGCATATAGGCCAATACCATCCAGCCTGCACCAACCAGACCCGCTTCGTTAGGGAACTGCGCACCCAATACCAGAGCACCAAAACCTAAACCAGCCTGAATAATACCCAGCGCAAATTTAACCGGGGTGCTTGGCTCCATATTGCGTTTAGCCAGGAAAATCCACAACCAGGCAAAAAACGGTGCAAGCGTAATAATAAACATTGGGTTTAACGCGCCGTACTGTCCTGCGGTGGTTTCAAAACCAAACACATTGCGATCCATTACCCGGTCGGCATACAACGTCATCGAAGACGCCGATTGCTCAAACAACGCCCAGAACACCACGGTTGAAATGGTCAGTACTATTAATACCATCATCCGGTCACGCTCTTCTTTAGTACATTGCGTCACCATAAACCAGATAATGCCCACCAGCACTACAAAGGATAACCCCAGCAAAGTGTTGTGTACCACAGGGTTATATTGCACCAGTTGCCACATTACAAACAGCGCCGGTATAGTTGCCAGATAAATCAGCCATTCGCGGTCGATACCAGCAAAAACTTTTTCTTTTAGCAGGGTAGGGTTAGACGGTTCAGCATAACCATACAGGTATTTCTGGCCGGCTAAAAACACAATTAATCCCAGCACCATACCAATACCGGCCAGGCCAAAACCGTAACCCCAGCCATAGCTTTCACCTACATAGGTAACCAGTAAGGTGGCAATAAAAGAGCCGGTATTAATACCCATATAAAAGATAGTAAAGCCAGAGTCGCGCCGGGCATCTTCCTTACCGTATAACTGGCCCACTATGGTAGAAATGTTTGGCTTTAAAAAGCCTACGCCCATAATGATCAGCGCCAGCGAGAAGTAAAACACCTGGATTGCACCGGTATCCTGCACTACCACGCTGTTTTCTACATAAGCCTGAAAGCCTTCATAGGCCAGGCCTAAATGGCCCAGACACAGCAAAATAGCGCCAAAAGTAACCGCTTTACGCATGCCCAGGTAACGGTCCGCCAGCATACCGCCGATAACCGGCATCGCATAAACCAGGCCGGCATAGCTGCCTAACACATCCAGGCCACCGGCATCACTGAATAAGTGGTACTTTGTTAAATACAATAACAGCAGGTATTTCATACCGTAGAAAGAGAAGCGTTCCCACATTTCAGTGAGAAAGCACACATAAAGCCCGACCGGATGGCCGAGAAATTGCGGCTGGGTGGCATTTGCCGCCGCAACAGTGCTTGATTCAGTCATGGAGTCCCCAGAGTTTTATTAGAATTATGTGCTTTGCCCGCCTTGATGGCGCAAAGCTCTGCGGATTATGCAGATGTGCGGCAATCTTGTCATCATCCGCCATGGTGTTAACAGATAAAAACCGTGAAATTGCCGGTGTATGCAGGTTGCAGCCTGTTACTGACCAAACAACTGCTGGCGAATTCTGGCAAAATCTTTACGGCATACGGCAAAGGTTAACGGCCGTGTAATGGCAGGGTAGGCAACCAACAGCAATATAATGTAGCCGACAATTTGCCAGCCGCTGGCTCTGGCAATAAGTAAAAATAACGGTATCAGTATCAAAAGCTTAATAATATTCAGGGTAATTTTAGTGGGCACCGGCAGGCCATCAGCGGCTTTGCGGATCACCTCCATACGCTGGGCAAAAGTTAAACCGGCTAATTCAGGTATTTTCTGGCTGTTAAGATATAACATCGGTTGGTCCTTTTTATTGCAGGCGTTAGTGCTCTTTCCAGTTAATTATCAACGATTCAGTTGAAATTAACCCAGGGCGCGCTAGTTTAGCGGTCTGACTATCGCTTTAAAAGCGCTTTTGGTAAGCTTTACGCCATCACAGTGATAAGGATCTTCAATGATTAAAGTTCTCAGCGTCTTTGGTACCCGCCCCGAGGCCATAAAAATGGCGCCACTGGTTAATTTACTAAAGCAGCAAACGGATATCGACAGCCGCGTTTGTGTTACCGGCCAACACCGCGAAATGCTGGATCAGGTGCTGCAGCTATTTGATATTAAACCCGAATATGACTTGGCCATCATGAAAGCCGGGCAAGATTTATATGACGTTACCACCAGCATACTGTTAAACATTAAGCCGGTACTGCGTGATTTTAAGCCAGACGTAGTATTGGTACATGGCGATACCAGCACCACTTTCGCTGCAGCGTTGGCCTGTTATTATGAAAAAACCGCCGTGGGCCATGTTGAAGCTGGTCTGCGCACCGGCAATATTTACAGCCCCTGGCCGGAAGAGGCCAACCGCAAGTTAACCGGTGCTATTACCCGTTTTCACTTTGCACCTACCGCTACCTCACAACAAAACCTGCTGAACGAGCAGGTTAATCCGGCACATATAGTCGTTACCGGCAATACCGTTATTGATGCCCTGCTGCAGGTAGTAGCTAAAATAGAAGACGACGCCGTACTAAGCCTGCGTTTTGCTGATCAGTTCCCTTATGGCCAGGATGGCAGGCGGTTAATTCTGGTTACCGGCCACCGGCGTGAAAGTTTTGGTGCCGGTTTCGAGCATATCTGTGCGGCATTAAAACAAATTGCCCGGCAGTTCCCTGATTGCGATATCGTGTACCCGGTGCATTTAAACCCCAATGTGCGTGAACCGGTATTCCGTTTATTGTCCGACGCACCCAACGTGCATTTAATCGAGCCGCAAGACTACCTGCCATTTGTCTATCTGATGAGCCGCAGCACGCTGGTATTAACCGACTCGGGCGGTATTCAGGAAGAAGCACCATCATTGGGCAAACCTGTACTGGTTATGCGCGATACCACCGAGCGGCCAGAAGCAGTAGAAGCCGGCACCGTAAAGCTGGTAGGTACAGATCAGGCAAAAATTGTTACCGAAGTAAGCAAATTACTTACTGATAAGGCATACTATGACAGCATGAGTTTTGCCCATAACCCCTATGGTGATGGCAAAGCCTGTCAGCGTATTATTGATGCAATCAGAAAAGACGTCAGCGAGCACTAAGTTGATAAACGAAATGCCTACAAATACAAAGCTGACAAACGGAGAATTTTAATATGGACATTCTGCAACAACTGCAGCAAGCCCCTAAACACTGGCTGGTTACCGGTTGTGCCGGTTTTATCGGTTCTAATCTGGTAGAGGCGCTGTTAAAAGCCAACCAGCAGGTAGTAGGGCTGGACAACTTCGCTACCGGCCATCAGCGCAACCTTGATGAAGTGCAAACCCTGGTTAGCCCGGCGCAATGGGCTAATTTTAGTTTTATTAACGGTGATATCCGCCAACTGGAACACTGCCAGCAAGCCTGCAGTGGCGTTGACTATGTGTTGCACCAGGCTGCGCTGGGTTCGGTACCGCGCTCTATTAACGACCCCATTACCACCAACGACACCAATATCAGCGGTTTTTTAAATATGCTGGTGGCTGCGCGTGACACAGGGGTAAAACGCTTTGTTTATGCCGCTTCCAGTTCTACCTATGGTGATCATCCGGCTTTGCCCAAGGTAGAAGATGTTATTGGCAAGCCGTTATCACCTTATGCTATTACCAAATATGTTAACGAGTTATACGCCGATGTATTTTCCCGCACTTATGGCTTTCATAGCATTGGCCTGCGTTATTTTAATGTGTTTGGCCCAAGGCAAGACCCTAACGGCGCTTACGCTGCAGTGATCCCAAAATGGACTGCTGCCATGATTGCTAACGACGATGTAGTGATCAACGGTGATGGTGAAACCAGCCGAGATTTCTGTTTTGTCGCCAATGCGGTGCAGGCCAATATCCGTGCAGCGCTGGCCGATATCAGCCAAAGCGAAGTATTTAACGTGGCGCTGGGCGATCGCACCACGTTAAACGAGTTATTTAATGGCTTGGCCCAAAGCCTGGCCGACAACGGTATTCACTATACCAAGGCGGCGCAATATGGCGAGTTTCGCTCTGGCGATGTGCGCCACTCGCAAGCTGATATCAGCAAAGCCAAAACCATGCTGGGTTATGCGCCCGAGTATCGCATCCGTGATGGCTTAAAACTGGCCATGCCATGGTATATTCAGCAGCAATAGTCTTTGGTTTTTAATAATATTAAGTAAATGGATTTACGAAGGATTTTTAGTATGAAAAATATTGCAGACAGTCAGTTAGCTATTATCGGCCTGGGTTATGTTGGCCTGCCACTGGCCGTTGAATTTGGTAAACACTACAGCACTTTGGGTTTTGATATTAATACAACCCGTATCAGTGAGCTGAATAAAGGCGAAGATCACAC
>Ga0209070_100061_pt1 | contig 170045 bp, 151 predicted proteins | sample SynthPrep_5_END__FD_187205 | JGI IMG/M metagenome (GOLD analysis project Ga0209070, IMG submission 187205) | Synthetic microbial communities from Ohio, USA - SynthPrep_5_END_DS10_MetaG (SPAdes) (version 2) | ecosystem: Engineered > Bioreactor > Aerobic > Activated sludge | place: USA: Ohio... | reverse complement strand
TGCGTCCCTTCGGGCCGATCGCAGCCTGCGGCAGCGGCTACATGAAACCTGGCAGCGGCCCTGTAGCCGCTGCCGAGCCTGCGAGGCTGCGATAAGGCCCGCAGGGCCTTCATGGGTCTTGAGATCGTTGCGTCCCTTCGGGCCGATCGCAGCCTGCGGCAGCGGCTACATGAAACCTGGCAGCGGCCCTGTAGCCGCTGCCGAGCCTGCGAGGCTGCGATAAGGCCCGCAGGGCCTTCATGGGTCTTGAGATCGCCGTGTCCCTTTGGGCCGATCGCAGCCTGCGGCAGCGGCGACAGGGTTTTGTGTGGGGGCTAAAAGCAAAAAAGGCGCCCGAGGAGGGCGCCAGGGAGTCACCTGAACCGAGGGAGCCAGGCGAGCCCGTTCGCAGGGGTGTCGCGGTGGTAAGGCGCGACTGAACGGAAGAGGGCAGCGGCGCCCGCCGCGATGGCGGGCGCGGAGGGTGTCATTTGCCGAGCTTGATCCGCGTCCAGCCGCGGTTCATCACGCGCTGGATGGCGATCGGCTGATCGGGCACCGCGTACAGGGTGGCGAGCACGGCCTGCGGCGGGTACGAGGCCGGGTCGTTGCGGATGGCTTCGTCCACCAGCGGCGTGGCGGCGGCGTTGGCGTTGCTGTAGCCGAGGCTGTTGGTGACCTCGGCGATGATGTCCGGGCGCATCAGGAAGTTCATGAACAGGTAGGCGTTGTCGACGTTGGCCGCGTCCTTGGGCATGGCCATCATGTCGTAGAAGCTGCCGGCGCCTTCCTTGGGAATGCTGAAGGCGACCTTTTCCTTGTTGCCGGCCTCTTCGGCGCGCGAGCGGGCCTGCAGCACGTCGCCGGAGTAACCCACGGCCACGCAGATATTGCCGTTGGCCAGGTCGGAGATGTACTTGGAGGAATGGAAGTAGGTCACCGAAGGACGGATCTTCATGAACAGCGCCTCGGCCTCGAGGATCTGCGCCTTGTCCTTGCTGGTCACCGGGTAGCCCAGGTAGTGCAGGGCGGCGGGGAGCATTTCCGTCGGCGAGTCGAGGAAGCTGATGCCGCAAGCCTTGAGCTTCTCGGCGTTCTCCGGCTTGAACAGCAGGTCCCAGGAGTTGGTCGGCGCGTCGCTACCGAGCACCGCCTTGACCTTGTCCGGGTTGTAGCCAATGCCAATCGAGCCCCACATGTACGGGAAGGCGTGGGCGTTGTCCGGGTCGCTGGCGGCGGCGTTCTGCAGCAGTACCGGGTTGAGGTTCTTCCAGTTCGGCAGCCGCGACTTGTCCAGTGCCTGGTAGACCCCGGCCTTGATCTGCTTGGCCAAAAAGCTGTTGGACGGGACCACGATGTCATAGCCGGACTTGCCGGTGAGCAGGCGCGCTTCCAGGGTTTCGTTGCTGTCGAAGACATCGTAGATGACGTGGATGCCGGTCTCGGCCTCGAACTTCTTCAGGGTGTCCGGGGCGATATAGTCCGACCAGTTGTAGACACGCAGCTCCTTGTCGCTGGCTTGAGCGCCGGTCACCATCGTGCCCATCAAGGACAGGGTCAGCATGGTTTTGGCGAACAGTGTCCTGCCAAGCATTTTCATCACTACAACTCCATTTCTTATTGTGCAGAATTGCTGCATTCGCAATGCGGTGTGTCAGGGTGGGCGCCATCGCCAGCGAGCTGGCTCCTACAGGGACGGTGCATGTCTGTAGGAGCGAGCGTGCTCGCGATCCAGGCGCTGCCGTGTGTCGTGAACGCGATGGCCTAGGCCGTCGTCGGCGCTGGTGCAGCAGGTTTGCTGGCGGCCGCTGGCTGCCAGGATTCGTTGGCGGTGTAGTCCATGGCTTCCTGGATCGCCCGCTTGCGGGCCGCTTCGGCGCGCCGGCCGAAGTACCAGACCAGGAAGGTCACCAGCGACACCGCCAGCAGGATCAGGCTGGCCACGGCGTTGATTTCCGGTTTCACCCCGAGGCGCACCGCCGAGAACACTTCCATCGGCAAGGTGGTGGAACCCGGGCCGGAGACGAAGCTCGCCAGCACCAGGTCGTCCAGGGACAAGGCAAAGGACATCATGCCGCCGGCCGCCAGCGACGGGGCGATCATCGGGATGGTGATCAGGAAAAACACCTTCCACGGCCGCGCACCCAGGTCCATGGCCGCCTCTTCGATGGACAGGTCCAGCTCACGCAAGCGCGCGGAGACTACCACGGCCACATAGGCGGCGCAGAATGTGGTGTGGGCGATCCAGATGGTGACGATGCCACGCTCCTGCGGCCAGCCGATCATCTGCGCCATGGCCACGAACAGCAGCAACAGCGACAGGCCGGTGATCACCTCTGGCATCACCAGCGGCGCGGTGACCAGGCCGCCGAACAGGGTGCGGCCCTTGAAGCGGGTGACCCGGGTCAGCACGAAGGCCGCCAGGGTGCCCAGGGCCACCGCGGCGATCGCGGTGTAGCAGGCGATCTCCAGGGAGCGCACCACCGAGCCCATCAACTGCTGGTTATCCAGCAGGCCGACGTACCACTTCACCGACCAGCCGCCCCAGACCGTCACCAGCTTGGAGGCGTTGAACGAGTAGATCACCAGGATCAGCATCGGCAGGTAAATGAACACCAGGCCGAGCACCAGCATCAGGCTGGAAAATCCGAAACGTTTCATGCCCGTCCCTCCATCTCTTTGGCCTGGCTGCGGTTGAACAGCAGGATCGGAATAATCAGGATCGCCAGCATCACCACCGCCAGGGCGGAGGCCACCGGCCAGTCGCGGTTATTGAAGAACTCCTGCCACAGCACGCGGCCGATCATCAGGGTTTCCGGGCCGCCCAGCAGCTCGGGAATCACGAACTCGCCGACCACCGGGATGAACACCAGCATTGCGCCTGCAATGATGCCGTTCTTGGCCAGGGGCACGGTGATTTTCCAGAAGTTGTTGAAGTTGCTCGAACCCAGGTCCGACGCCGCTTCCAGCAGGCTCTGGTCGTGCTTGACCAGGTTGGCGTACAGCGGCAGCACCATGAACGGCAAATACGCGTACACCACCCCGATATAGACCGCGGTGTTGGTGTTGAGGATCTCGATCGGCTCCGAGGTCAGGCCGCTCCACATCAGGAAACCGTTGAGCAGGCCGTTGTTGCTGAGGATGCCCATCCAGGCGTAGACGCGGATCAGGATCGCGGTCCAGGTCGGCATCATGATCAGCAGCAGCAAGACGTTCTGGGTTTCCTTGCTGGCCTTGGTGATCGCGTAGGCCATGGGGAAGCCGATCACCAGACACATCAGGGTGCTGAGCAGGGCGACTTTCAGCGAGCCGAGGTAGGCCGAGATGTACAGCTCGTCACCCACCAGCAACGCGTAGTTGCCGACATTGAGCAGCAGCTGGAATTTCTGTTCGGCGAAGCTGTAGATCTCCGAGTAGGGCGGAATGGCCAGGGCCGCTTCCGAGAAGCTGATCTTCATCACCAGGAAAAACGGCAGCATGAAGAACAGGAACAGCCAGAGGAAGGGAATGCCGATCACCAGCTTGCGACCGCTGGGCAGCACACGGGACAAACGCTGATTGAGAGTCATGCTGGAGGTATTCATGCGCGCAGTACCACGCCGCTGTCGTCTTCCCACCAGACGTACACCTGGTCGTCCCAGGTCGGCCGCGCGCCGCGGCGTTCGGCGTTGGCCATGAACGACTGGACGATCTTGCCGCCGGGCAGTTCGACGTAGAACACCGAATGCCCGCCGAGGTAGGCGATGTCATGCACCTTGCCCCGGGACCAGTTGTAGCGGTGCTCGGGTTGGTTGGTGCTGACCAGCATCTTTTCCGGGCGGATGGCGTAGGTCACCGACTTGTCCTGCACCGAGGTGCTGACGCCGTGGCCGACGTAGATCTGCTGTTCCAGCTCCGGGCAGTGGATCACCGCGTGACCTTCCAGGTCTTCGATGACGGTGCCGTCGAAGGCGTTCACGTTGCCGATGAACTCGCAGACCATGCGGCTGACCGGGGCTTCGTAGATGTCGATCGGGCTGCCGATCTGGGCGATCCAGCCCAGGTGCATGATGGCGATGCGCTGGGCCATGGTCATGGCTTCTTCCTGGTCGTGGGTCACCATCACGCAGGTCACGCCGACGCGCTCGATGATCTCCACCAGTTCCAGCTGCATCTGCGAGCGCAGCTTTTTATCCAGGGCGCCCATGGGTTCGTCGAGCAGCAGCAGCTTCGGCCGCTTGGCCAGGGAGCGGGCCAGGGCCACGCGCTGGCGCTGGCCGCCGGACAGCTGGTGCGGCTTGCGCCTGGCGTACTGGGTCATGTGCACCAGGCGCAGCATCTCTTCCACCCGTGCGTCGATCTCGCTGGCCGGCAGGCGGTCCTGCTTGAGGCCGAAGGCGATGTTCTGGGCCACGGTCATGTGCGGGAACAGCGCGTAGGACTGGAACATCATGTTGATCGGCCGCTCGTAGGGCGGCATGTCGGTGATGTCCACGCCGTCCAGGTAGATACGCCCCTCCGTCGGCCGCTCGAAGCCTGCCAGCATGCGCAGCAGGGTGGACTTGCCGGAACCCGAGCCACCGAGCAGGGCGAAGATCTCGCCCTGGTGAATGTCCAGGGACACATCGTCCACGGCCACGGTTTCATCGAACTTCTTGGTCACGCGGTCGACTCTCACCAGCACCTTCTGCGGTTGCGGGTGACCTTCCAGAGCTTTTCTGTACGTGCTGGAGGCGTTTGCCATGTGGGACTCCCAACAGATGTCAGTCGTCGAGCCAAAGCGGCCCGGCTTAATAGATGGATGACAAACCCGCGGGGGCGGGTTTATTCGGCGCTGCCGTCCTGGCGGCCTGACGCTGGTTCTTGTTGTTAAAAGCAGGTTCTCGTAGTGCTGGGTGTGGCTTGAACCGCCCCCCGGCCCGGGGCGGGCGCACAAAGGCGCACCGCCGCCGGCCGGGGGCGTGGCAGTCAATTTCGTGGGTGAAGCTTTTGATCAGTGGCCGTTGCGCTGCGCCGCCCGTTGCCGGCAGGCATCGCCGAAGGCCTGGAAGATCCGCAGGTAGACCGGGTTCGACAGCACCTGCCATTCCGGATGCCACTGCACGCCCAGGGCAAAGGCCGTGCTGTGTTCAACCGACACGGCTTCGATCAGCCCGTCCGGTGCCAGCGCCTCGGCGCGCAGGCCGGGGGCCAGGCGGTCGATGCCCTGGCTGTGGATCGAGTTGACCTGGAATTCCTGGGGCAGGTCCAGGGCCTGGAACACGCCGCCCGCTTGCACCCTGACGGCATGGGCGGGGGCATATTGCACGGCCAGGTCCGGGTGGTCGGCTTCGCGGTGATCGAGGTAGCCCGGCAACTCATGCACCTTCTGGTGCAGGCTGCCGCCGAAGGCCACGTTCATTTCCTGGAAGCCGCGGCAGATGCCCAGCACCGGCACGCCGGCGGCAATCGCCGCGCGCAGCAGGGGCATGGTGGTGGCATCGCGCTGGGGATCGTGGGCGGTGCCCGGTTCGCTGTCCGGGCCCTGATAGTGGAAGGGCTCCACATTCGACGGCGAGCCGGTGAACAGCAGGCCGTCCAGGTTCTGCAGCAGAGCCTCGGTATCGATGAGGTCCGCCAGGGAAGGAATGATCAGGGGCAGGCCCTCGGCCGCGCTGCTGACAGCACGCAAGTACTTGTCGCCGCTGACGTGGTAGGGGTGCAGCCCGATCTCTTTGACGCACGCAGTAACGCCGATCAATGGCTTGAATGCCATTTTTATCACCTCGAAATTCACGCTGGAACGAGTTTTTCCAGAGCTTATCCTCGTTGATTTTAATTAACAACTTCCGTGTAAAAAATTCTAAACGTATCTCGTCGGATATTCGGCATCTGCGTGCCAATTTCCTGCTTGTGCGGCCATATAGGGCAAAATATTTAACGCTGTGGGCCCTTTGTTCGCTATTGACTTCACTTTTCCTTTCGGATTGACTGCTGCCACGAAACCGCTTTGAACATAATAATTAACACATAGGTGCATCATGTCGGTCCCACTGCGTGCCGTTCAGCTCAACGAAGCCAACGCCTTCCTGAAGAACCATCCCGAGATCCTCTACGTCGACCTGCTGATTGCAGACATGAACGGCGTGGTGCGCGGCAAGCGCATCGAACGTACCGCCCTGCACAAGGTGTACGAGAAGGGCATCAACCTGCCGGCCTCGCTGTTCGCCCTGGACATCAACGGCTCCACCGTGGAAAGCACCGGCCTGGGCCTGGACATCGGCGACGCCGACCGCATCTGCTACCCGATCCCTGGCACCCTCAGCGTCGAGCCTTGGCAGAAGCGCCCGACCGCGCAACTGCTGATGACCATGCACGAGATCGAAGGCCAGCCGTTCTTCGCCGACCCGCGCGAAGTGCTGCGCCAAGTCGTTGCCAAGTTCGACGAGCTGGGCCTGACCATCTGCGCGGCCTTCGAGCTGGAGTTCTACCTGATCGACCAGGACAACGTGAACGGTCGCCCGCAGTCGCCACGTTCGCCGATTTCCGGCAAGCGTCCGCAGTCGACCCAGGTCTACCTGATCGACGACCTCGACGAATACGTCGACTGCCTGCAAGACATCCTCGAAGGCGCGAAAGAGCAGGGCATTCCCGCCGACGCCATCGTCAAGGAAAGCGCCCCGGCGCAGTTCGAGGTCAACCTGCACCACGTCTCCGATCCGATCAAAGCCTGCGACTACGCGGTGCTGCTCAAGCGCCTGGTGAAGAACATCGCCTACGACCATGAGATGGACACCACCTTCATGGCCAAGCCGTACCCGGGCCAGGCCGGCAACGGGCTGCACGTGCACATCTCGATTCTCGACAAGCAAGGCAACAACATCTTCGCCAGCGACGACCCGGAAACCAACGACGCCCTGCGTCACGCCATCGGCGGCGTGCTGGAAACCCTGCCGGCGCAGATGGCGTTCCTCTGCCCGAATGTCAACTCCTACCGCCGTTTCGGCGCGCAGTTCTACGTGCCGAACTCGCCGAGCTGGGGCATCGACAACCGTACCGTGGCTGTGCGCGTGCCGACCGGTTCTTCCGACGCCGTACGCATCGAACACCGGGTGGCCGGCGCCGACGCCAACCCCTATCTGCTGATGGCTTCGGTACTGGCCGGTATTCACCACGGCCTGACCAACCAGATCGAGCCCGGCGCGCCGGTGGAAGGCAACTCCTACGAGCAGAACGAGCAGAGCCTGCCGAGCAACCTGCGCGACGCCCTGCGCGTGCTCGACGACAGCGAGGTGATGGCCAAGTACATCGACCCGATGTACATCGACGTGTTCGTCGCCTGTAAGGAGAGCGAGCTGGCCGAGTTCGAAAACTCGATCTCCGACCTCGAATACAACTGGTACCTGCACACGGTCTGATGGCCGTTCCTTTTCCTGCGTTGAGTATTTGCCATGACTAAATCCCGCAGCGACTGGGAGCAGCGCTTCCAGTCCTTGACCCTCGAAGGGCGCGCCTTTATCGACGGCCAGTATTGCCACGCCGCCAGCGCGGCCACCTTCGAGTGCATCAGCCCGGTGGACGGGCGCTTTTTGGCCAACGTTGCCAGCACCGACGAGGCCGACGCCAACCGGGCGGTGCAGGTGGCACGCCAGGCGTTCGAGTCCGGCGTCTGGTCGCGCAAGGCCCCGGCCGAGCGCAAGCGCGTGCTGATCCGCTTCGCCGATTTGATCCTCGAGCACCAGGAAGAACTGGCGCTCCTGGAAACCCTGGACATGGGCAAGCCCATCGGCGATGCCCTGAGCATCGACGTGCCGGCCACCGCCAACGCGATCCGCTGGAACGCCGAGGCCATCGACAAGATCTACGACGAAGTCGCGGCCACGCCCCACGATCAACTGGGCCTGGTGACTCACGAAGCCTCGGGCGTGGTGGCGGCCATCGTGCCGTGGAACTTCCCGCTGATCATGGCCAGCTGGAAGTTCGCCCCGGCCCTGGCGGCGGGCAACTCGTTCATCCTCAAACCTTCGGAAAAGTCGCCGCTGACCGCGATCCGCATCGCCCAGCTGGCGCTGGATGCCGGCATTCCCAAGGGCGTGTTCAACGTGCTGCCGGGCTACGGCCACACTGTGGGCAAGGCCCTGGCCCTGCATATGGACGTGGACGTGCTGGCCTTCACCGGCTCCACCGCGGTGGGCAAGCAACTGCTGGTGTATTCCGGCCAGAGCAACATGAAGCGCGTATGGCTGGAGGCGGGCGGCAAGAGCCCCAACGTGGTGTTCGCCGACGCGCCAGACCTGCGCGCCGCGGCAGAAGCGGCGGCCAGCGCCATCGCCTTCAACCAGGGCGAAGTCTGCACCGCCGGTTCGCGCCTGTTGGTGGAGCGCTCGATCCGCGAGCAATTCATTCCGCTGCTGGTGGAGGCCCTCAAGGCCTGGAAACCCGGGCATGCCCTGGACCCTGCGACCCGCGTCGGCGCGCTGGTGGATCAGCGTCAACTGGAGAACGTGCTGCGCTATATCGGCATCGGCAAGGAGCAGGGCGGTCAATTGCTGGCCGGCGGCGCGCGGACCCTGGAAAGCACCGGCGGCCTGTATGTCGAGCCGACCATCTTCGACGGCGTGACCAACGCCATGACCATCGCCCGCGAAGAGATCTTCGGCCCGGTGCTGTCGGTGATCAGCTTCGACACCGAGGAAGAGGCGCTGTCGATCGCCAACGACAGCATCTTCGGCCTCGCCGCCGGGGTCTGGACCAGCAACCTCAGCCGCGCCCACCGCTTCGCCCGTGGCCTGCGCGCCGGCAGCGTGTGGGTCAACCAGTACGACGGCGGCGACATGACCGCGCCGTTCGGCGGCTTCAAACAGTCGGGCAATGGTCGCGACAAATCGCTGCATGCCTTCGACAAGTACACCGAGCTGAAAGCGACCTGGATCAAGCTCTAGGCGCTTTACGAAAACTCGTCGAGCGGCGATCAGGCAAGGCAAAAACAGGCGAGGAACGGCCGGGGTCGCGTTCGACTGTAGGGGCCTACATGAGCATTCCGAGCCTGTTTTTAACGCAGCCTGATCGACGCGCAGACAGTTGTCGTTAAGACGACTACCTATAACAACGGCGGGGCGGGCTACGACCCGCACCTGCTGGGGAACTTCATGATGCAAACCTACGTAAACAGCTACTACGCCGCGACCCGCAACCAGACCGCCGACTTTCCTGTATTGGAAGAAATGGTCGACTGCGACGTCTGCGTGATCGGCGCCGGCTACACCGGCCTGTCCTCGGCGCTGTTCCTCGCCGAGGCGGGCTACAGCGTCACCGTGCTCGAAGCGGCCAAGGTCGGCTTCGGCGCCAGCGGGCGCAACGGCGGGCAACTGGTCAACTCCTACAGCCGCGACGTCGACGTGATCGAGTCGCGCTACGGCGAGAAAAGCGCCGAAGTGCTGGGCAGCATGATCTTCGAAGGCGCCGACATCATTCGCCAGCGCATCCAGCACTACGACATCCAGTGCGACTACCGCCCGGGTGGCATCTTCGCCGCCATGAACAAGAAGCAGCTCAAGGGCCTGGCCGAACAGAAGGCCAGCTGGGAGCGCTACGGCAACAACAACCTGAAGCTGCTGGACCAGGCGCAGATCGCCCGGGAAGTCGGTTCCGACGCCTACGTCGGCGGCCTGCTGGACATGCAGGGCGGGCACATTCACCCGCTGAACCTGGCCCTGGGCGAAGCCAGCGCCATCATCGGCCTGGGCGGCAAGATCTTCGAGCAGTCGGCGGCGCTGGAAATCACCTACGGCGAACCGAATATCGTGCGCACCGCCAAGGGCGTGGTGCGCGCCAAGTACCTGTTGATCGCCGGCAACGCCTACCTGCAGCAGGACCTCGACCCACGGGTGACCCGCAAGAGCATGCCGTGCGGCTCGCAGATCGTGGTCACCGAACCGCTGTCGGAAAAAGTCGCCCGCAGCCTGATCCGCAACAACTACTGCGTCGAAGACTGCAACTACCTGCTGGACTACTACCGCCTCACCGCCGACAACCGCCTGCTGTACGGTGGTGGCGTGGTCTACGGCGCCCGCGAGCCGAACGACATCGAGCAACTGATCCGGCCGAAGATCCTCAAGACCTTCCCCCAGCTCAAGGACGTGAAGATCGATTACCGCTGGACCGGCAACTTCCTGCTGACCATGTCGCGCATGCCGCAATTCGGCCGCATCGAAAAGAACGCCTACTACATGCAGGGCTACAGCGGCCACGGCGTCACCTGCTCGCACCTGGCCGGCAAACTGATCGCCGAAATGATCCGCGGCGACGCCGAACGCTTCGACGCCTTCGCCTCGCTGCCGCACATGCCGATGATCGGCGGCCGCACCTTCCAGGCCCCGCTGACCGCCATGGGTGCGGCGTACTACGCGCTGCGCGACCGCTTCGGCATCTAAGCGACAGGGCACATGGGCATGGCACCCCGCGTTCCTGCGCTTGTAGGAGCGCAGCTTGCTCGCGATGAACGATAACGCGGAGCGCCAGACACTCCGCGTCTCCAGGTTTGGCGCCCGCTGCGTCGGAATGCCGCCCAGGTCGTACGCGGCCTCGCTAACGCTCGACAGCGGCTACAGACCCCAGACGGCCCCAGCACCGGGCCAACCCCGGCTCAACGCCGAGCTGTAGCCGCTGCCGAGCCCCAGCGAGGCTGCGCCGAGGTTCGCAGGACCTCCCAAGGCCCGCAAACCCACCGTAAAATCCCCGTAAACCCCTCATTGCCAGCCCTTACAGCAGCGCCGTCAAACATGTTTAAATAGCCGCCTTTCAGGCTCCAGAGGCACCCAAATCGCGACAATCGCGACCCAAGCGCCGAATACCCTTAAGTTCCTCTCGCATAAGGCTGTTATGGACACGGGCACCCGACTCAAACTCGTTCGCGAAAGCTACAAACTGTCCCAGCGCGAGCTGGCCCGACGCAGCGGCGTGACCAACGCCACCATCTCCCTGATCGAACAGAACCGCGTCAGCCCCTCCGTCAGCTCCCTGAAAAAGCTGCTCGAAGGCATCCCCATGTCCCTGGCCGACTTCTTCACCTTCGACCAGCCCCCGCGCGAACACCAATACGTCTTCCGCGCCAACGAACAACCCGACCTCGGCCGCGACGGCGCTCGCCTGCTGCTGATCGGCGCCGCCCTGCCAACCCGCCAGATGCGCTTCCTGCGCGAACAATACGCACCGGGCGCCAGCTCCGGCGACGAGCCGATCGTGCATGCGGAAGGGGAGGAGTGCGGGCTGGTGACCCGTGGCACCGTGGAGTTGACGGTGGATGGGCAGGTGAGCGTGTTGAACCCGGGGGATGGGTATTATTTTCCGACTACCTTGCCGCATAAGTTTCGCAATATTGGGCAGGATGAGGCGGAGATTATTAGTGCGAATACGCCGGCGAATTTCTGAGCTTGAGGGCGAGTTTTTTAATCTGAATAAGTTAGGCCCCATTTCAGAGTGGAAAAAAAAGGCTCTTAGAGTGAAAATTTCTTAAATTGGGTTTTTTATTTGGCATTGGGCTGCTTTTAGAAACTGGTGGATTTATTTCACAAGAAGCGATTTACAATGAAAGGCAAAAATATCTCGTCTTGGTTTTCTTGTAGTTCTGTCCCTACGCGACAATCTACATTGACTAAGAAGTTACCATCCGTAAATTGAAGGTTTTTTCTTGTCTTTGCTTCTCGATGAAGAAGTAGTTCAATTGCTTTGTCCGGTATTTTCCCCTTCAATTGATTGAGGGTCTCAATGCCAAAATCTAAAGAGACGGCATAAGTGTCACCGTCTTCAGTTGTTGTACTCGAGCCTGTAGTGAATTGATTGTTATCAAGTTGAGCAATAAAGCTAATAGGAACAGCAGGAAATATTAAGTGCTCGAACTTGTGAAAACCTAGTCTCTTCAGGTGAAGGCCGAAATCTTTTGCTAGAGTAAAGTCAGCGGTTAAGACATTTTTCGGAGAAACTAACCTTTCCAAGCTGCTGAGGTACTGAGGGAGTAGCCTCATATTGAAATGTAGGAGTGGCTTTTCTCTGCTTATATGGAAAAGAACTAGTTCCTTTCCGTTGCATAGAGAAAATAAAGGGACGCGAATTTCGCTGTGGATTGCATAAGAGTATGCTTGTTCGACGTGCTTTCCTGACAGTATATTTTCGTTTGGTCCCTTCGCCTCAAGTACCCAGGCATACTTTTCATTTACTTCGAATAAATAGTCAGGGATGCAGGTGATTTTCTTTCTCGCGCTTCCAACTGAAACAAATGGGTGATTAAGTGCTTTGCTGCGTATGATTTTATATGGTTTTTTTGTACTGTATCCTATGGATTTAATAATCGGCAGTATCAACTCCTCTCTAACAGAATCTTCTTTGAAGTCAGGGTCGTTCAGTAGTTCGAAATCGAACCCTTCTATAGGGTTGAATGATTTTTCAAGTTTCAATTCATGTCTCTCCTTGCACTATTAGTTCTTGTGGCGCAGCTAAATAATATAGTCGTATTTGTTGGGCTTAGATACTGAAGAAGTCACTGCAAGATGCCTTGCCAACGATTTTACCCAGAAAATGCTCTGTCATAGTATCTGAGAAGATTTTGGTTACAATGCTAGGGTCGAAGTTATTGCTGTGTTGAAATAATACAGCATCGTGCATTGGGATTTTTATCTCAATGTCAGGGACTGCTTTTAGTTTTAGAAGAGTTTTCTTAAAAATCAATGATGCAGTACCTTGCACCAACTGGCTTACAGCAGATCTTTTTTCTTGCTCAGTGAGTGGGCCAGTTTTTTCGCGTTTCATATGATTCCCAAGGCAAGTTTTTATATAGCCGCACTTCTCAAACTCGACCTGGACTGAAATCTTCCATTGCTCAAACGCTGTAAAACTATTAAAGAATTTTTTAGCGGCTTGCCTTTCTGCGCCGTAGCCGGAAGCAGCATCGTACAGGCTTTGTTTTTTCATGCCATAAGCATATGAGAGGAATAGTCTTTTAGCTTCTTTACGTTTTGCTTTGTTATTGAATATTTCTTCGGATGCTATCTCATAAAGGTCTCCATGAGAATATAGCTTCAGAAGCTCCGGGTCATCAGAAAGTGCTGCCATTATCCCAGCTTCATATTGCTCGAAATCTACATATGAAAATATTTTTTCTGGGGATGGAGATATAATAGTCCTGTGTTGTTTTGCTAAGTTTTGCAGTGAGGGGTCTTTGAAATATATTCTTGAAGTTATCGATCCAAAGACATCTATTATTGGATATAAGTTTTTTTGGCTTAGTGGTATTAGGTTTAGGACTTTTCGGGATTTGGCGATTTTCAATAACTTGAGAAGGTCTGTTGCAAAGTTGTCAGGCATTGGCACGAATTTGAGTACATAGTCAACATTAACTCCAGAAAAGTCATAGCCTCTGGGCTCGAGATAATTGATTATGTCATCTTCTGTTGGGACTTCTAGCGGCATGTTGTATCTTGCGGAGAAGTCTTTTAGTGCCATGTAGTATTCAAAGTCTATATTTTTTTTGTGCGTGCGAAGCTGTTCTGTATTTATAGATATGCCTTTTAGTATTTCACTATTTAGCTGCTCTGTAACTGGGCGTTCAATCAGGATAAAACGCTCCCACTCATCCGTCTCCTTGGCAGCGACTTCTAGCTGGTCTGCAAGTTTAATAAGAGCATCGCCGATAGTTGCTAGCACGTCTTTATCGACTGCGGCTGTTCGATTGAATATTGATAGATATTTATTGGTTGTCTCACTATCTATAATGGTGTTGAGCGTGTTGGCTATATCCACCTTTTCTTTTGATTCTCGATCTATTCGGTTGCCAGATATTGAAATTCTTAACTCTTCAATATCAGTGACTAACTTTGGTAGTTTTCCTGTTGCTTTGAAAATTGCAGGTGCTATAAGCCAGTAATCATGGCAAATTATTTCGAGGCCTTCTTTTGTCAGTTCTGCAGCAGGAACTTCTGAGAGTTCATTGTTGGCCCATAAGTAAAGCTTGTCGTCACCCTGCGCTGTATAGTCCCGGATAAAAAGTAGTGATTTTCTCTGATTAGTCATACGGGGTTATCTCCTCGTAAATACTTAATACGCTTGCAGGCTCTCTTTCTATCAAAGGGATACCGTTTTCAAAGTATGGCTTGGCGCGGGACGCTGTTCGTTTGAGTTTTGTGCTCAGTTGAGGAAATAGCGGCGCCATTTCCTCTTTGGTGAACTCACTGGTAGCTAAAAGAAAGTTTCTCTGATGATAGTAGGGCCAGTCGGACCTGAATTCATTAATTAGGAACTTTAGCTGTTCAGTTTCATCTATGCAGCGCAAGTAAATGAATATTGCCGAGCACTCCGGTTGGAGGACGTCTGCGCGTATTTTCTCTATGGAAAAACTTAAGATTTTCTCATTCCTGTATTTTGCTTTCGCAAGCAAGAGCCAAAGATGAAAGTTTTGCCATGAGTATATGGATCGGTTGTGGTCTTGTAGGTAGTCAGATATTATTTCTAATTCTTCTGGTGTCGGGCCGAGCTTCCATAGAATGCGGCAGTATTGGTCTGTAGATGCTGCATGGTCTTCTAGTGTTTCAATTAGTAGTTTTTTTAATTCTGTGGCTAGACTAGTGTGTATGTCGAATAAGTTTGCTTCAGTTAATTGTATAAGCCTGTTGATGGCAAAGCGAAACTGCCTTGACTGAGTTAGCTTTTGCTCAATGCATTCGTGCAGAAGCTGATGGATATACTTTGCAGATCTGGCTATTACTCTTCTGCTTCGAGAGCGCCACATACTGTCAATGGTTAAGCTACGATCGTCGGAGGTTGGGAAATTCTCATCGATTTCTTCTGTCGAACTTTCACTGGTCAGGATTTTTGTTTTTCCCGAGTTTATATTCATTCCAACTGTTCTCAATTGATTAATGAGTTCAGTTAGGGCTTGCTTTGCTGTTCGCGGGGTTTCGCATATTATTCTGATGTCATCTACATATCTATAGTAGTCATAACCTAGCCCTGCCATTTTGTGGTCGACAGAATTTAGGACAACGTTTGCTATGAATGATGAGGCATCTCGGTTTTGAGGAAGTCCATGTTTGTCGTTGTACCCCCATCGAGCTAACAGTTCACATAGTGTATGTATTGCGTTCAGGATAAGGAGTTTTTGGGGGCCGCTAGCATTTATTTTTTCTATGTTGCTTTCGAATGCTGACTTTATTGCGTCTATTGATATATTTTCAAAGTAATTTATAAGGTCTGTGACTAGTAATGCCTGATTGTTTATTAATGCAGTCCTAGTTACGCCTTCGAAGGTGCTCCAAAGGTCAATTCTACTTTTGAAAATATATCGTTCGGATGTTCTTTTTTTGTTGTATCTATGGCCTAAAACTCTATGTGATAGTAGTGGGTCGTAAAAAGGAATTAGGAAGGAGCAAATGGCTTGGTAGATAAACCTATCATAAAAGTCAGTCTCTAAAGAGTATCTTAAACCTATTCCTTTTTTGGGTATGTTAAAGATTGTTCTTTTTGATCCTGAGTATTTTCCATTTTCTTCTAGTATTAGCTGTTTGATGTTTTCATGTAGGTTGTTCTTGTTTTCGAATAGGTCTCGATGTTGAATTACATCAACAAACCAATCGTCGCGCATGTCTTGACTTAGGTGCTGCAGTACGGCGTCTGTTTCTATGTCGAATGCGAAAATTCTTACTGGATCTTTTTTATCTTCTTTGAATATTTTTTGATCTATGCAACTTTTTATAAGAAGTCGCATTCTGTTTCGAAATTTCTTTTCGCGCGTTATAGGAGCGTCGCTCTTGACTAAAGCAATAAGAGAGTCTATGTGGTCTATGGGGTTACTGCCTGTCGGGTGGGTATCGCTTTCTGCTATAGCTCGTATCTGTTGTTCTATTCCTTCTTCGTGCAACATATTTACTCCTGGCTATGGTTGCTCATCCTTGTCCAGTAGAGTATTTCGATAAAAGTTTTTTTTTCAAGTGATTGTTGCTTTCTGTGAAGGGGGCGTAAGGGGGCTCTTTTTTTTTGTAATCCCATTTCCTCGTTCGCGTTTTTCGGATTGCTTCGACTTTGACTTAAAGTCAATGAAGCAGCTTGATGCCTTCGGACACTTTGGGCGGCAGTAAGTACTTCTTTTGAAATGATAAATCTGAACGTAATCTGCTCAATTGCTTGCACCATCGAAAGCGTTGCCTCTATAGTTTGCCCCGTCACCGCCCATCGGTGACCGGACGTCGCGGTCCGAGTTTATGGCGCATAGCGCCCCCATCATGATGCCGGCGTTTTTTTTCGTCTGGCGATTGTGCAATGGCGGCTGTGCGTGGGACACCTTCGGGTGTGCCGGGTGCCATAAACCGGTCCGCGAACCCGCGTGCAGCTGCCACCCTAAATCGTTTCGCGGCGATGGGTGATAGCTCAACTTTATGGAGCTGTAGCTATGACTAGTTCACACGTCTGCAATCCCGTTCCACTCACCCGTAACGACACTGACCACCCCGTCCTCTACTTGGACGCCAACGCCTCGCTCTCCGATCTCTACGCCTGCGCCCAACAACGCATTGGCGCTGCTCGCAATCTGCTGGAAATCCTCGACTGCGCTTCCAGTGCTCAAGATGTCGCTCAGATCCGCTTTGCCATCGGCCTGCTGCTCAGCGATGGCTGTGATCTGTTGCGTACCCTGGGCGATAAGTCTCAGGCGCTGAACGCTTAATCTCGACAACCAACGACCGGGTAGCGCAGGCCCGGTCGCCAACCAGCACTCCAACGGAGGGATAACAGCGAAGATGGTCATGGACGAAGTACTAGCAGTACCGCCAGAAAACTGGGGAGAAGGGATTGACGACCACAAGTGTGAGTAAGGGGCGATCTGGATGTGCTTGGCTGCTATTCATTCCGTTACTACCGGTATTGTTTTTTGTAGGGCAGACCATTCTTGAGCCGACAGTAACTGTTCACTACGCCGAAAACGGCAAGGAAGAGCTGAAGTACATCTGGAACGTGCAGCACCGGATATATAAAGGACGGATGCAACCCGGAGGCGGAACATCAGATAACGGCTTTATATTTCCAGACGAAGACTTTCTCATGCAGTTGGATTGGTGGAGCGACAAGGGTCGCCACCATTGCGTCAGCATCACCCCAAAATGGCCAAACACCCATATCTATCTCGACCTGAATGGGAACATCGACACAGAGAAAGGAGTTGGGACTGACGAGGACCGATTGGATCAGTGCAAAGGAGACTGGGCAAAGCCATAAGACGAGACTCCCAACCTTGCAGCGCAAGCCCGGTCGTTTATCCTGGCGGCGAAAACCAGCAGAGCCCAGCCGGCGCGCGGGGCTCTTTCTCGGCTTATCGGCAGGCGATGCGCACTGTCCGGTTCAGGCAATCAACTCGACTTTACCGGTGGCAAGGCGGTAGATGCCGCCTACGATTTTCAACCTGCCTTTGTCGAGCGCATCGGTGAGCAGTGGCGTGGCCTGTTTAAGGCTGTCGACCGAGTCCTTGATGTTTTGCACCGTGGCATTTTCCATAAGAGCCCCGGGTTGCTTGAGCACTTTCTCGATAGAAGGCTTGAGTGCATCGGTCAGTTTCTGGATATGCCCAGGAAAAACGGTGTGATCTTTTACGGCTTTTATGCCGGCCTCGATGGCGCCGCAACTCTCATGCCCCAGTACGAGAATAAGCGGGGCGCCGAGTACCGCGACGGCATATTCGAGGCTGGCCAGGCCTTCCCCGGTTACGAAGTTGCCCGCAACGCGTATGGCGAAAAGATCGCCTCGGGCTGTGTCGAAAGCGTATTCGGGAGCGATCCGCGAGTCGGAGCAACTGAGCACCGCCACGAACGGGTTCTGCCCGGAAACCAGGGCTTCGCGCTCGTCCTTGAAATCGTGGGTCTTTGAGTTTCCGCTGACATAACGCTCATTACCTTCGATCAGCCTTTGCAGTGCCTGGTCGGGGCTGATGGCGTTTTGTGGTTTGGGCGGCGCGGCGGTTTTTTCGGCGGCATGGACCAGCCTGTCTGGCAGTACGCCGGCTATCAGCAGGGCGCCTGCCCCCAGTCCGGCGAAGCGAAGAAAACGACGACGATCGTGGGTGTTTGCGGCGGAGTTTGAATCACATGATTCACACATGATTTTGTGTTCTCGGGTCGACTCGGTGGGAATGACTGCCATTGGGGGCCAGGAACCTTCGGCCCTGGAATACTGGAGTCTAGACGGTCTGTAACACGATGTTTTCCGCGGCCTCGAAGGGTTGCAAAGAGTGACCTTCGGACGCTGCGTGACTCACTGAACGCTTTTGCAAGCACCCATGAGGCGGAGGAGAGAAGAGCGGAATTGTTTTGAGGGCAACGGGTTCAGTCATCAGCCCCCGGCACCGCCGGGGCATCTTGAAGCTGGGCCCGATAGGTTTTGTAGAGCTGCTGGACTTCCGGGTTATCCAGGCTCTCGTAGGTAATGTCTTCTTTGTCGAGTCCACCCAGGCCGCGAATGCCACCGATCATCTGTGGCCACTCGTCACGGCTTGTTATGGCAGTTACGAAAGGTTTCAGGTAGTTGTCGAGGTGCCCTTGGAAAGGCGCTCGAATTTCGTCGCTCAGTGCTCGCAGGTAGTCATCTTTGTTCGTTCTGGACCAATTGATCGCGAATCTGGCCCGGTAGCAGAGTTCCATGAAAACCAGTAGGAGGGTGCGTCCGTTGCCATCCAGGAAGGGGTAGGCGAATGCCAACTGGCCCATGACTTCTCCTGGCTTTTCCTGGAACTTTTTCTTGTCTGCCGCCAGCTTGAGCGCATAGTCGACGGACCTCTTGATGAAGTCAGGGCGCTCGAAAATGGTGCTGTGCGGGTCGTTGTATGCGCCTTTGAATATGGCGAGATGCGGGACTAGCTCATTTCGATCTTTGCCAGCCCAAGGATAAAACCCGCCAAACAGGATCTTGTGAACCTTAAGGATGGCTTTGTAGTCAGGTCGCCTCTTTCGAGCCAAGTGTGAAAGCGCTTCTTCGATACTCAGTTCGAAGACAAAGTGCTCAGACTCTTTGACTTCGACAGGGTCTTTGAGGCGTTGATGATTTCGAAGATAGCCGGCCGTTTCGAAATCACCGAAAGGATCGAAACTCATGCGCTAAGTTTCTTTTTGGCCTGCCTTTTTTCCTGGAGATAGCGCTCCTGAAATGCAAGGGTTTGGCTCTTGCTCAGCACGCCTTTCTTTTTGAGATTGACCAGTAATCGCTCAATGCTATCCAGCTCGACCGAGTCACCGGCAAGGCGGGTGATGGTGGCAGCCATGCGACTCATGCTGTCAGGCTCAGTGGTGACCTTGTGAGCCTTGGCAAGCTTGCGAACTTCACTGGCAACGCCAGAAACGGCGGTTTTGCTCATCGAATAACCCTCCATTAGCCGTCAAATCATAGCATCAACGCCTGCTTGTTTATGTCGGTGCCAAGCTTCTGATCGCCTCGATTTGTTACGCACTTAAGAGACGCTATAGAGGGGGAGCCGAGCGGGCTTATATGGAGGCCCTGGCGGCGCGGCTGGCGGGGTTGTCGCCGCGCAATTGGTTCCGAGATCAGGCTACGTGAAACCCTGGCAATCTACTGCTCGCTCAAAACAAAAAGGCCCCGACAAGTCGGGGCCTTTTGCTTCAAGCCGCTGCAACCCGCTCAGTTAGTACAAGTAAGCCGCGAATACTTCGGTGGATCGAGCAGGATCCCCGGGGTCATGAAGGTCGAGCAGTTGAAGACGCGGCCCTTGGCGGTGGTGGCTTTGAAGGTCAGTTCCGAGCCGCCGAGGAAGTCTTCCTTGCCTTTGGTGACGGGGCCCATGGTGAGTTCGTCGGTGGAGGCCAGGCCGATGGTTTCCGCGGTGACTTTGTGTATTTGCAAGACATTGGGATTGGTCGAGCAACCGGCCAAGGTACCCGCCAGAAGCAGTAACGCGGGGGCAAAGAGGTAGTTTTTGTTCATGGCATATCTTCCTTAATAGTGTTTCGCCCTGGTTATCAGCGATCCTCAACGGGGCACGTCAGAAAACGTGGAGTCAGGGAATCTGGCACGGCCGGCCCCTGTTAAATCTGACTCAATAGGGGGATTTATTTCAGCATGGCGTTGGAGGGGGGCATATAGGGCAAATGTGCTATGCCGAGGGCATTTCTGGGCCCTGCTAAAAACCGAGCCATTTCCTCGGTGCTGTACAACGCCTGTCGCCAAACTCTAAAATGAGAAGCATTATCATTAATGCGGATCTGACATGCACGACGACAGCTTTGCCTCGCCCGTCGCCCGGTTGTATGCGAACCATCACGGCTGGCTTCGCGGCTGGTTGCATCGGCGGCTGGGGCACAGTGCCGATGCCGAGGACCTGGCCCACGACACCTTTGTCCGCGTGATGCGCTCGCAGGAGGATGTACGTGAGCTGCGCCAGCCCATGGCGTTTCTCGCGACCATTGCCAATGGCTTGCTGATCAATCGTTGGCGGCGCCAGGCGATCGAGCGGGCTTACCTGGAAGCGCTGGCGGCGCGGCCAGTGGCCGAGGAGCCTTCGCCGGAAGAGCGGCATTTGATGATCGAAACCCTGTTGCAGCTGGATTCGCTGCTGGTGGGGTTGTCGTCGGGGGTGCGGCAGATTTTCTTTTTGTCCCAGCTCGACGGCTTGACCTACCCGCAGATCGCCGCGCGGTTGAACCTGAGCGTGGCCCAGGTGCAGCGGGCCATGGGCAAGGCATTCAGTGTCTGTTACGCGAGCCGTTTTGAATGAGTGGCGCCGTGGTTGATCCGCGGGTGCGCGACAGCGCCATCGACTGGATGGTCCGCGCGCAGTCCGGGCTGATGAGCGATGTCGAGCATCAGGCCTTGCAGCAGTGGCGGCAGGCGAGTGCCGAGCATGAATACGCCTGGCAGCGGGTCAGCAGCTTGCCGCTGATGCTGCAGCCCGGGGCCAATCTGTTGGCCGATGCCACGGCGCGGCGGGCACTGGAGTCGGCCGGGGCCGATCCGCAGCGGCGTCGGCAGGTGCTCAAGTGTCTGCTCGCCCTGGGACTGTTCGGCGGGGTTGCCTGGCAAGGCGCGGATTCCACCCTGGTGCGTTCGGCCCTGGCGACTTACCGCACCAGTATCGGCGAGCGTCGGCGCTGGGCCCTGGCGGACGGTGGCTCGCTGTGGCTGAACACCGCCAGCGCCGTGAACCTGGAGCTGACCGCGCAGCGGCGCAGTGTGCAGTTGGTCGAGGGCGAGCTGGCGCTGGATACGCTGGCGGAATCGGCGTCGCTGCAACTGCTGACCCCGGACGCGGTGCTGTACGGCCGCGGCGCCAATCTGCTGGTGCGCCACGACCGCCAGGGCACCCAGGTGACGGTGCTGCGCGGCCTGGCGCAGGTCAGTGCGCGGCGTCATTGGCTACCGGTGCCGCTGCAGGCTGGTTGGCAAACCCGGATCGACAGCCAGGGCGTCGCGGCACCGAGCCGCGTTGATCCGTTTATGGCCCAGGCCTGGCTGCGCGGCATCTTGCCGGCCGAACGCATGCGCTTGGATACCTTGCTGGCTGAACTTTCGCGTTACCGCCCGGGTTTTTTGCGTTGCAGCGCAGAGGTCGCGGCCTTGCGCGTGACCGGCAGCTTCCAGCTGGACGACACCGATGCCGCGCTGGCGCTGGTGGCCAATACGCTGCCGGTGCGCATCGAGCGACGAACCCGCTACTGGGTGACTGTGGTGCCGGCCTGAAAATATTTTTCCCCCGGGGCGCAGTTTTTTCGATCTGGCTTGGCCTTCAGGTATGACCCACCGGGACAGGTGGGTGCCAACCCCTAGGAGCCTTGCATGATTTTCCCCGCCCGAGCCTTGTGTGCCCGCACCTTTGGCCTGCTTTTCCTCAGCCTGCAACCGCTGTGCGGCGCGGCCGTTTTCGCGGCTGGCGAGCGCCAGCACTACAGCATCGACGCCGGCCCGCTGGACCAGGCGCTGTCGCGTTTCGGCGTGCAGGCGGGGATCAATATGGCGGGCAGCGCCACGCTGACAGAAGGCAAGCGCAGCCAGGGCCTGCAAGGCGATTTCAGCACCGAGGCGGGCCTGGCGCGGTTGCTGGCGGGAACCGGCCTGGGCTATCAGCGCCAGGTTGACGGCAGCTTCGAGTTGTATCGGGCGGGCGGGGATATGGTGCTGCCGTCGCAGAAGGTCGTCGGCGAAGACCTCGAGCAGAAGGAGGTGTACTCGGCGCCGCGCTCCTCGGTGTATATCTCCGGCGAGGACATGCAGCGCTTTGGCGTGATCTCGGTCGGCGACGTGCTCAAGGGCCAGCCTGGGGTGCAGGTCGGCGACAGCCGCAACGGCGGCGGCCTGGATGTGAACATCCGCGGCATCCAGGGCCAGAGCCGGGTGGCGGTGACGGTGGATGGCTCGCAACAGGCGCTGGATGTCTATCGCGGGTACGCCGGCACCCAGCAACGTAGCTACATCGACCCGGACCTGATCAGTGACATCGCCATCGACAAGGGCCCGAGCCTGACCTCCAGCGCCATCGGCGGCACGGTGAAGATGCGCACCCTCGGCGTCGACGACATCCTGCAGGACGGCAAGAACTTCGGCCTGCGCTTGAAGGGCGACCTGTGGAACAACGGCGTCGCTCCCGCCTCCCGCGACGGCCACTCCTCGACCGAGGATCTGTACTCGGAACCGCACCGCAGCCGTGGCGGACTGTTCGGTTCGAAGGCCGAGTCTGGCAGTGCCGCGTTCGCCTATAGCCATGAGTTTTTCGACGTGGTGGCGGCCTACGCCCACCGCAACCAGGGCAACTATTTCGCCGGCAAGAAGGGCCAGGACCGCTATCGCACCTATGACCGTTACGGCGACGAAGAGACGAGTGTGGCCACCACCTATAACGCCGGCGAGGAGGTGCTGAACTCCTCTTCGGAGACTGAGTCCTTCTTACTCAAGACCACCCTGCGCCCGGCGGACGGTCACACTTTCGACCTCGGTTACCGCCGCTACGACGGGCGTATCGGCGAAATCATGCCGTCGGACATTTTCCGTTTCGGCACCGGCGGCATCTACCAGTACCCCCTGGGCCATACCAAGATCGACACCTACACCGCGCGCTACCACTACCTGCCGGACGGCAATCCGCTGGTGGACCTGACGGCCAGCCTATGGATGACCGACGCGCAAACCAGCCAGCTGACCTCGGTGGCGGCCCCGGCTTCGCAAGCCTATCGTTCGGACCGCAGATGGAGCCGGCAGGCCGACCGCCGCATCGGCGGCGACCTGGCCAACACCTCGCATTTGCAGAGCGACTATGGCGATTTCAAGCTGGACCTGGGCGGCTCGTTCCAGGTCGAGGACCTGCGCCCGCAAAAGGGCGTGGTCACCACCCAGGACGACATCAACGCCAACCGCATGCTGCGCGAAGGAGAGCGGCAGGAGTTCAGCCTGAACGGCAAGCTGGAATACCAGCCGGTCGACAGCCTGACCCTGTGGGGCGGCGGTCGTTATACCTATTACCGCAGCAAGGACCATGTCGCCCAAGCGACGGCGCGCTGGGAGGAGCGTGACTTGAGGTACCTGCGGGTTTCGAACGCGGACACCTCCGGCAACATGCTGTGGTTCCCGGACTCGAACGGGCAGTACACCGACGCCACCGACCCGCGCCGGAACAATGGCATTGTCTTCAACAACACCAACTATCCGTTCGAGGGCATTCGCTACAACGACTTCGGCGCGACCGACTCGACGGTCTATCCGTCGCAGGTGGGCGAGGTGGTCAGCGGTTATGACTATTCCGGCAAGCAGAGCAACAGCGGCGGCGCCTTTGCACCGGCCTTCGGCATCAATGTCGAAGTGCTGCCAGACACCTTCGTCTATGCGTCCTACACCCAGGGCCTGCGCATGCCCTCGCTGTTCGAAACCAGCCAGGGCGTGTTGCAGACCACACCGGGCAAAGGCCTGAAACCCGAACGTTCCAGCAGCTGGGAAATCGGCGCCAGCACGCTGCACAAGGGCCTGCTGCTGGACAACGACTCGGCGGCGCTCAAGATTGCCTACTTCAACAACAGCATCAAGCACTACATCACCCGCTACTACGACCCGAGCCCGGGCCTGATGGGGCAGATGCGCTTCAGCAACACCGACAGCTTCAAGACCAGCGGCCTGGAGCTGCAGTCGCACTACGACGCGGGCCGGGTGTTCGCGGACTTTTCGTCCACCTACTACCTGAAGACCGAAACCTGCGACTCGGCCTTCGCCGCGCGGCTGCGGGCCAGCAGCAATCGCTATCGGGACTTGAGCAACACGCCGGACTGTACGCCGGGCAGCTTCATGGGCTCGTACTCCAACACCCAGAACCCGCCACGGTTCTCGGCGAACCTGACCTCGGGCCTGCGCTTTTTTGACCAGTCCCTGACCGTTGGCGGGCGCGCCACCTACAGCTCCGGGCCGACGGTCAAGGCCGACGAGAATTGGCAGACCGGTGCGACCACGCCGCAGCTGGTCTACCGCGAGGTGGCGCTGTTCGATCTGTTCCTCAACTACAAGTTGAAGGAGCACACCCACCTCAACGTTTCGCTGCAGAACCTGACCGATCGCTACTACCTGGACCCGCTGGCGCAGAGCTTCATGCCGGCGCCGGGGCGGACGCTGCGGGTGGGGGTGCTGACGAAGTTCTGAGGGCAGGGCGGGGCCATCGGCCGGCGGCAGGTACTGGCCGATCCTTGTCTGTCAGCGGGCAGGGCTGGCGGTCAGGTCGCCGTTGTCTATCGGCGTCAGCCCTGTGACCAGGGCCTCCAGCAGGACCCTGACCTTGGGCAGCGTTTCACGACTTTTGACCCAGGCCAGGTTGATCGGCATCCCCTCGCTTGCCCGATGGGCAAGCACCTCCACCAAAGTCCCTTCGTCCAGCTGCCGCTGGACGAGCCAGGACGGCAACTGCGCGATACCGCAACCGGCCATGGCCGCCATCACGATGCCTTCGCCATTGCCCACCACAAGCTGGGCGGCGACCTGTCGGCGCGTCGTTACGCCCTGGTCGTCGGCGAAATTCCAGGGGTTGATTCTTCCATCCACCCAGCCATAGGCGATGCACTGATGCTGTTGCAGATCGTGCTCGGTCAGCGGGACGCCCTGCCTGGCCAGGTAGGCGGGGGAGGCACAGAAGAGGTGTCGCTCGCGGGCCAGGCAACGCTGCCCCAGCGTATCGGGCCCGGCATCCGCGCCGCCAATACGCACAACGATGTCCACGCCTTCCTTGAACGGGTCGACGAAACCGTCGGAGAAGGAAATATGCGGCGTCAGCGCCGGATGATCCTGGGCAAGGCGCAGCAGGATCGGCAGCACCTGGGCGCGGCCAAAAGCCCCTGGCAGGTCGATGCGAACACTGCCGCGGACCTCGCGGGCTTCGGCCTTCAGTGCAAACTCGGCGTCTTCCAGGTCGGCCAGCACGCCGGTGCAGGTGCGATAGAAGGTCATCCCCGCGTCGGTCAGCGTCACGCGTCGCGTGGTCCGATGCAGCAGGCGAGTGCCCAGCCGGCCCTCCAGGCGCGCGATGCTTTTACTGACGGCGGAGCCTGTCAGGTGCATTTTCTCGGCGGCGGCCGTGAAGCTGCCAGACTCGGCCACGCAGACAAATACATCGATGCCCTTCAAGCGTTCGGAGGAAAACATAGACATTCCTTATTCGTGAATCTGGCTCCACGCACCCGGTAAAAACCATCAGCAATGAGAACTGGGTTCAGCAGTATGCTTGATCCGCGCCGGCTTTCCTGCGATTGCCACAGCGCGAACCCGACAAAAATAATGGCGATAACGATGAGGCAAGGATGCTGGCCACGCTAAGAAACTATCCGACCACGGTAAACCTGCTGCTTTCAGCGTCCCTGATCCTGACCCTCGCTCGCGCGATCACCCTGCCTTATCTGGTCATTTACTTATCGGGCCACTTCCACTTGAGCATCGCCGATGTCGGCCTGGTCATCGGCAGCACGCTGATCATTGGCTCGCTGTTGAGCCTGTATGGCGGGTTCCTGGTGGACCGGATGTCCAGCTACAGGCTGATCCTGGTCTGCAGTGGCGTGTTCACCGCGGGTTTCCTCGGCACCTTTGTCGCGCGCGATCTCTGGCTGTTCTACCTGTGCCTGGTGTCGATCAACCTGGCTTACGCGGTCATCGATATTGCCGTGAAATCGGGTTTTGGCAGCCTGCTCCCCGTCGCTGGCCGGGGCGAGGTGTTTTCGATCAAATACACGCTGACCAATATCGGTTATGCCGTCGGCCCCTTTCTCGGCGCGGGGCTGGCCGGGCTGGATATCAGCCTGCCTTTTCTGTTGTCCGCGGGGCTGGGCGCAGGGTTCTTTTTTGTCTACTTCGTGTGGGGCGACAGGGGCTTGGCGGGCGTTGAACCAAGCCAGCCCCGCGCGCCATTCCTGGCCGTGGGCAAGCTGTTGCTGCGCGATCGCCGGCTGGTGTGCTTTACCCTGGGCGGGTTGCTCAGCGCCGTGGTCTTCGGCCAGTTCAGTGCCTACCTCTCGCAGTACCTGGTGGTGACCACCACAGCCGAAACTGCCTACCGGATTATCAGCAGCATCGTGGCGACCAATGCCCTGACGGTGATCAGCCTGCAATACCTCATCGGCAGGAAAATCTCCCAGCAACACTTGAGCCTGTGGCTCGCCGGCGGGCTGGTTATGTTTGTCCTGGGGCTGGCGGGCTTCGCCCTGTCGACCACCCTGGTGTTCTGGGTCGGCGCCATGGTCATTTTCACGCTCGGCGAGATTATCGTGTTTCCCGCCGAATACATGTTCATCGACAACATCGCCCCCAGCCATTTGCGGGGCATGTATTACGGGGCGCAGAACCTGAACAACCTGGGCGCGGCATTGGGGCCTGTGCTGTGCGGGGCGGTCTTGGCGGTGCAGCCGCCCCAATACATCTTCTACATGCTGATGCTGTTCATCATCGCGGGCGGGATGCTGTATTTCCTGGGGGCTGCCATTGCCGGCAATACGGCGCCGGGGGAGGAAGGTGTCGCCGGGGGCTAGCAGGGAAGGGGTTGGAAGGTCGCTGAGAAGTAGCTGGTTCGAGCCGGCAGCGGGGTGGGTCCGGCGGGTTGGCCCGCTGATCGCCCGGGCCATTTCCTATGCCTGTGGGGCCAGCGCCTGTCGATTCAACGGCAGGCGCTGTTCCCCGGCCTGGCCATCAGCTGGACAGCGCCGTCACCCTGGCCCGCGCCGCGTGCAGCTTCTTGTAGCTGTCGATCAGGCGCAGGTGGCGGTCGATCCCTTCCAGCTTCATGCTGGTCGGCGTCAGGCCATAGAAGCGCACATCGCCATTCACCGAGCCAATCACCGCATCCATCCGCTCGTTGCCGAACATGCGACGGAAATTGGCTTCGTAATCCGCCAGGTCCAGATCTTCGTCGAGCTCCATCTCCAGCACCGCATTCATCGCCTGGTAAAACAGGCCACGCTCGGCGGTGTTGTCGTTGTACTGCAGGAACATCTCCACGCACTCCTTGGCTTCTTCATATTGCTGCAAGGCCAGGAAGATCAGCAGCTTCAACTCCAGGATGGTCAGTTGACCCCAGGCGGTGTTGTCGTCGAACTCGATGCCGATCAGGGTGGTGATATCGGTGTAGTCGTCCAGTTCGCTTTCTATCAGGCGCTCGAGCAACGCCTGCAACTCTTCCTCGTCGAGGCTGTGCAGGTTGAGGATGTCGGAGCGGAAGAACAGTGCCTTGTTGGTGTTGTCCCAGATCAGGTCTTCCACCGGGTAGATTTCCGAGTAGTCCGGCACCAGGATGCGGCAGGCGGTGGCGCCCAGGTGCTCGTACACGGCCATGTAGGACTCCTTGCCCATGCCTTCGAGAATGCCGAACAAGGTCGCGGCTTCCTGGGTATTAGAGTCTTCACCCTGGCCGGAGAAGTCCCACTCGACGAACTCGTAATCCGACTGGGCGCTGAAGAAGCGCCACGACACCACGCCGCTGGAGTCGATGAAGTGCTCGACGAAGTTGTTCGGCTCGGTGACTGCCTGACCTTCGAACGTCGGCGGCGGCAGATCGTTCAAGCCCTCGAAACTGCGGCCTTGCAGCAGCTCGGTGAGGCTGCGCTCCAGCGCCACTTCCAGGCTTGGGTGCGCGCCGAACGAGGCAAATACGCCACCGGTACGCGGGTTCATCAGGGTCACGCACATCACCGGGAACTCACCGCCCAGGGACGCATCCTTGACCAGTACCGGAAAGCCCTGGGCTTCCAGGCCCTGGATGCCGGCGAGAATCCCCGGGTATTTGGCCAAGACTTCTGCCGGTACATCCGGCAGGGCGAATTCGCCTTCGATGATTTCGCGTTTGACGGCGCGCTCGAAGATCTCCGACAGGCACTGCACCTGGGCTTCAGCCAGGGTGTTGCCGGCGCTCATGCCGTTGCTCAGGTAGAGGTTTTCGATCAGGTTCGACGGGAAATACACCACTTCGCCGTCCGACTGGCGCACGAACGGCAGCGAAACAATGCCGCGCTCTTCATTGCCGGAGTTGGTGTCGAACAGGTGCGAACCGCGCAGCTCGCCTTCGCGGTTGTAGATTTTCAGGCAGTACGCATCGAGGATTTCGCTCGGCAGCTCGTCGTTGGGGCCTGGCTTGAACCAGCGCTCGTCCGGGTAATGCACGAATGGCGCGTTGGCGATCTCCTCGCCCCAGAACTGATCGTTGTAGAAGAAGTTGCAGTTCAGGCGCTCGATGAACTCGCCCAGGGCCGAGGCCAGGGCGCCTTCCTTGGTCGCGCCCTTGCCGTTGGTGAAGCACATCGGCGACTGCGCGTCGCGGATATGCAGCGACCAGACGTTGGGCACGATATTGCGCCACGAAGCGATCTCGATCTTCATGCCCAGGCCCGCCAGGATGCCGGACATGTTGGCGATGGTCTGTTCCAGCGGCAGGTCCTTGCCGGCGATGTAGGTGGTGTGCGCCTCGGCGCTCGGCATCAACAGGGCCTGGGCATCGGCGTCGAGGTTTTCCACCTCCTCGATCACAAACTCAGGCCCGGCCTGTACCACTTTCTTGACGGTGCAACGGTCGATGGAGCGCAGGATGCCCTGGCGGTCCTTGTCGGAGATATCCGCCGGCAACTCGACCTGGATCTTGAAGATCTGGTTGTAGCGGTTTTCCGGATCGACAATGTTGTTCTGCGACAGGCGAATGTTATCGGTGGGGATATTGCGGGTGTCGCAGTACAACTTCACGAAGTACGCCGCGCACAACGCCGATGACGCCAGGAAATAGTCGAACGGACCCGGTGCCGAGCCATCGCCCTTGTAGCGGATGGGTTGATCGGCCACCACCGTGAAGTCATCGAACTTGGCTTCAAGTCGGAGGTTGTCGAGAAAGTTGACCTTGATTTCCATGGGGCACACCGAATAACGAGCAAAACGAAATGGCGGCCATTATCCGGTTTTTCAGCGCGAAGTCTTGCGCTTTTCGGCAAGCGGGCCAGGTGGTTGGGGGGAGGAGGTCGCGGCCTGCGGCATCAGCTGCTCTCACTCATCACCGATTGACATCAGGCTGGCAGCCCACGCTTGGCTGGCAGCGTAGCGGGCGTAATAAGCCAGCTTCTCTGCCTTACTCAAGCCGGTAAAAAACGGCAGGAAGTACTGGTCGTTGTAGTAACCCTGGGCACCTTGCAACTGCGTTCCCCACCAGGCAGGGTCGTAACCCTCGAAGGCTACCCAGGGCGGCGGAACGGCGAAACGCTGGCGCTGAATGGCTTCGAGAAAGTCAGTGCTGTTGGTTACCAGGCGCACCGTGACGGCGTTGAATTCCCGGGTGGATGTAAAACAGATCAGGTGCTGGTGGTGTTGGAGGTTTTCATACTGCCTGACGGGAAGGTCGTTGAAGCTGCGCTCGTGGCTCAAGGTGAAACTGGATTCGATAAGTGCCTGGAAAGAATCCCTGTCGCTCCCGTCGATCAGCAAGGTCCAGTAATAAGCCGGCACGCCTGTGTCTTCCAAAGAAACCGCGCGTAGTGGAAGGGGCAGGGCGGGAGTGGTGTGTTTAAGGGGGTCGTCGAAAACCGCTCGGAGTTCTGACAGGGAATAGCCCGCAATTTGCTCCTTGGGGGTTCGGTCAAAAAGACCTGCGATGCGGCTGAAAAAATTCATATCGTCCTTGATTCAGCTTTGATGTGTCCATTGAAAGGGCTCCTCGAGGCCATTGATTTAGGGTTCCTTGAAACCCGGCAAGCCATTGGCCTTACGCCAGTCTTGGACTGTTTTCAAAATTCCCTTTGGCGAATCGTCTTCACCATCCTCGGGATAGTAAATCCAGTCAGATGCGGCGGGATTGCCAGTTATTTTAATAAAGTGCTCTAACAGCTCATCCTGATATTTCTCTGTACCCACCGCATTGCATATTTCGTCGAGCAGTTTAAGAAAATCGCTTTCGGTGTACTCAGGTAGGGTTTTTCCTTCATGGGGGGCGTGCCAGGCCGACCATATAGAGTCGGTCAGCAATGGCAGCTGATGTACAGCTCCAGATCTTTGGGGAGTGGGATGGCTGTAAGGCGTTCTATGGCGCTGGCTTGCTCTCGGGTGAGGAGGTAGCTATGTACGGCGTCTGCTTCGCTCTGCCAACCCATAATCGGCATCAGCATTTCTGTAGTGAGAGTCGGTAGTTTTGTCTCGAATACAGCGTCGTCACTATTTGTAGGTGCGCCGTGTATCTCGAATTTCAGGTTGTACTTCATGGCTCAATCACTCTGGTTTTATCCGCTGGTTTGGTTTGCTGGCCGGTTATTGGGTCGAACTCGCCTAAGTGTTTGCCGCGTTTGTTGTACTTCTCCAGCCTGCCGTGTTGGGAGTCCCATTCGTAGATCGTACCGTCTTTGTCTTTCCATCGATCACGCAAGCCGCCACCTTTTTTGGGGGTTTTAGGCTTTGACCATTTGAGGCCAGGGAAAGCGGGGAGATTTTGGGGTTTGGGATGATAGTTCTGGCCTCTGGGCAGATTTAACACGATATAGAGCGGCCGAACCCCGGACCCCGGCGGGAACACCAGGATGAAGTCCTTGTACTCCGGCGGGTAGATCGGGTTGACGATGAGGGTGTCCGCCTGTTCGGTGGGCGGAAAGATCCAGATGTGCGGCGCTTGGGGCGCGGCCTCCAGCGGGGGGATGCCGGAGGTGCTGGACGGGTCCACCGCGGGTGTCCAGATCAGGGTGACGCCGTCGCCGAAGTCGGCCACCTGTTGCTGGCCTTTGGCAACGAAGCGCACCACCGGGACCATTTCCCAGCCACGCTGCTTTTGCGTGTTGTAGCCATAGCCCTTGAGCGTGCCGTCGGACCGTTGTTCGATATGCAAGCGCACGCGGGTGCGGCCTTCTTTCAGCGCGTCGAGTTGCTCGGGCGTGTACAAGGCGCTGTCGCCCAGGCTCGACGGCCAGAGCATGGCCACCAGGCCTGCCAAGGCACCGGTGACGACCCCGCCAGTGGCCACGCCGGCTCCGGCGGACGCCACGGCCTCGCCGCCCAGCGCCAGGTTGCCCAGGGCGGCGGGAAGGGCGCCGCTGATTTTCTTGAGCGGGATATTCCCCGTCGCGTCGGTTCCACGACCACCCAGCAAGACAAGCTCGCCATAGTCCTTGATGGCGTCGGTGGGAATCGCCCCGGATGGGCTGAGGTAGTCCATGACCCCGTCGGGCAGATTGCAGGATTTGGTGAATGTGCAGCCGGCCATCGCCTGTTGCTTGCGGGGTGGGCTGGCGAGGCTGTCTGCGTAGGCTTGTTGGCGAACCAGCATCCGTTCATAGGCGTTTTGCCTGGCCTCTTGTTCCGCCCGTTCGCTGGGGGTCATGTCTCGGTAGCTGACATGGTGCCCGTCGCCGGAAGGGGGATTCTTGATCGGGGGGAGTCTGTTGCGCGCCATCGAGCGTTCTGCCTGTCCATCCGTTGCGGTTTTCCAGCCGGAGGCGGGATGGCATCAACCCTATTGGCTATAGCGAGGCATTACTGCGGGAGGAATCTGAAAGGTTTGAAGGGCGAGTCTTTATTTTTACGGGCTGACAAGCAGGACGATTCTGGCTAATGCCGATCAGTTAAGGACGAGAGTGGGGGCTGGTGTAGGAGCGAGCTTGCTCGCGATGGACTTGAGAGCGCCGCGTTCATCCACTCGACACGCGTTATCGTTAACCGCCGTCGCGAGCAAGAACTAGGCGTCCCCCTTGTAAGCTGGTTTTACCTGCTTCGGATCGTGGTTCCCAAAGGTTTCAAGATCGTGAGCGAGCCTGATCCGGCTCAGGCTTCCCGGCCGTGGGCCGCCGCGGCCAGTTGTTCGGTATCGACCCGCACGAAAATCGAGTTGCCAATCGCCGTCAGCACATCGCCGGCGTAGACCTCGCAGATCACCCGGCTCTTGCGCCCGACTTCGCCTTCGACCCTGGCGCGCAAGGTCAGGGGCACGCCCATCGGTGTGGGCTTGATGAATTTGATGCCGAGGTTGCCGGTCACGCAGTTGATCCGCGGCTGGCTGTCCAGGGCGCGTTTTTCGGCGCGGTAGTGGTAGGCCATGGCGGTCCAGTTCGAGTGGCAGTCCACCAGCATGGCGATCAGGCCGCCGTACACCAGCTCGGGCCAGCCGCAGTATTGGCTGTCCGGCAGGTGCTCGGCCATCACATGCACCCCATCCTCATGCCAGTGGCTCTTGATGTGCAGGCCATGGGGGTTGCGGCTGCCGCAGCCAAAACAAACGCCGTCCGGCGCGGTGCTGTCTTGCAGGGAGAGTGGGTGCATGTGTCTTACCTTTCTTATTGTTGGAGAAGGAAAACCTCAGGCCGCCTGTGCCTGTATCTGCAGGTCGCCGTCGATGTCCTTGACCAGCCCGCTGGCCAGCAGCAGGGGCAGCAGGCGCTGGTGCAGTTGCGGCTCGACGAATTCCTTGACGGTGTCCAGCGCCAGGTTGCCGCTGGTTTCCAGCTCGGCCTTGGTGTAGGACAGCCAGGCCTTCTTCAGCACCAGCAGTACGTCGCTGCCGGCGGTGGTGGCGAAGCGGCGGTGGGTGACTTTACCGCCGAAGTCGAAGCTGTGCTGGTAGGCATAACCGCTCTCGACGCCCGCGCTGGCGACACAACGACCGCAGGTGCATTTGCCGTCGCCGAAGGCCGTGCGCAGATAGGTGTTGAAGTCCACCACGGGCTTGAGCCCCAGGCGCTTGTCGACTTCGAACAGATCCCCGGTCAGTTTTTCTTCAGTGCTCAACGTCCATTTCCTCAAGTCATGCGGCGTGTTTTCACAGGGCCGCACGATACCAGCCAGACGCTTGCAGGGGTAATTTTCTGCCCGGAGGGGGCGAGAAACCCTGCGCCAGGAACCTGGACCGGCGGTTGTTGCCGAGCCTGGCGCCCGTAGTGAACAAGTGGCCAGTAAAAGAGAGGCATATTGCCTTCTCCGATAAGGCCCGATGCTGGCCCCGAGGTCGCTCAATCACCGCCAAAATCACTTTAATTTCAGGTGGTTAGGTAGATCGAAAAATGCGCAATGTGTGGATGACGCTGACCTCGTTCGCCTTGGTCAGCGTGGCTGTCGCGGCCGAGGGCAAGGAGTTGCCGGCCAATGACCGGTATGTGTGCAGTTGGGGCGCGGGGACGGCGGCGCGGGCGCAGGAGCTGAAACTGTCGGGCGTTTCGCTGTATGCCGCGCGGCAGAAGCTGCAGACCTACAAGTTCAGCAAGGGTTGGATGCGCATGCTGGCCCTGGGCATTACCGAACAGACCTACGACAGCCCCTCGCGGGCCAAGCCGGCGACGGTGCGGCAGAGTTTTTACGACGATTGCGTGCGCTACAAGCTGGCGCGCAAATAACCGGGGAAGGCACGCGCAATTGCCGGTTGCCCGGGCTGCCATGCTGGCGTGGGCGCCGGCGATCCTGGGTCGAGGCATGTCGGCTTTGCCTCATGTACCCGGACCTTTGGTCCATGGGCCGATAGAATCCGCCGCCATCTGATCCGTATTTTTCTTCGTCACCTGCGTCTGTATCGGGATCAGATCTGGCCTGACAATAACGCACCCCTCAGGCGCACCGGCCCGCCGGCTGGAGCCTGAGGCTGCGTTCTGCTTTTCGCGCTGGCGAAAACCTATTGTTCAGGAGGCCTTTATGGCGAAGATGGCGATTTTCTTGTTTGGATTCTTGGCACTGACCATCGCGATCGGTCTGCTAGCGACCATCTCCCCGGTCTGAGGGGAAACCTCAGCCCAGTCTCGCCGAGGCGGGCCGAACCGCTATTTGGAAAACTTCCTCGCCCCGGCCACGCACAAAATCACCGCCACGGTCACTCCCAGCATGCCCAGGCTGACCTGTTCATGCAGCAGGCTGGCCGCCAGGGCCAGGCCAAAGAACGGTTGCAGCAACTGCAGCTGGCCGACGGCGGCGATCCCTCCCTGGGCCAGCCCGCGATACCAGAAGACAAAGCCGATCAGCATGCTGAACAACGCGACGTACCCCAGGCTCAGCCAGGCGGGCAGGGTGATGCCGCTAAACGAAGGTGGGGCACGCAACAGGCTCAGCAGCGCCATGACCGGCAGCGCCAGCACCAAAGCCCAGGAAATCACCTGCCAGCCGCCCAGGGTGCGGGAGAGCTTGGCGCCTTCCGCGTAACCCAGGCCGCAGACCAGGATCGCCAGCAGCATCAGGATGTCTCCGGCCGGCGCGGCGCTCAGCCCCTGGGACAGGGCAAACCCCACCACCAGCAGGCTGCCCAGCACCGAGAACAGCCAGAACACCGGCCGCGGCCGCTCGCCGCCGCGCAGCACGCCGAACACCGCGGTGGCCAGTGGCAGCAAGCCCAGGAAGACGATGGAGTGAGCCGAGGTCACGTACTGCAGGGCCAGCGCGGTCAGCAGCGGAAAGCCCACCACCACGCCCAGGGCGACTATCGCCAAGGGCCACAGCTGGTTTCTGTTCGGGCGTTTTTCCTTGAACAGCAGCAACAGGCACAAGGCCAGGACCCCGGCGATGCTGGCGCGGGCCACGGTCAGGAACAGCGGGTCGAATTCCAGCACGGCGACCCGGGTGGCCGGCAGCGAGCCGCTGAAAATCAGCACGCCGATAAAACCGTTGAGCCAGCCGCTCGCGGCCTTTTGCGTGGTGGGGTGTGGCAGGGGGGATGTCCGTTCCATTCAGGGGCTCAGCTCTGTTCAAGGGTAAGCGCCGCGCTGCAGGGCGAGATTGCGCCTGGGCTGCTCAGGCCCCATCCTAGGAGCGCTAAGCAATACAATCAAAATATTGTCATGGATACATTCCGCTATGGCCCGTGCCCGCTACAAACAACTGGTCGATGCTTTTGCCGCCGATATCCGTGGCGGCGCCCTGCCGCCCGGCGCCCGCCTGCCGACTCACCGCGAGCTGGCCGCCAGGGAAGGGCTGGCCCTGGTGACCGCTTCGCGGGTGTATGCCGAGCTGGAGGCCATGGGCCTGATCAGTGGCGAAACCGGGCGCGGCACCTTTGTCCGCGAGACCGCATTGCCGCCGGGCCAGGGCGTCGACCAGCAGGCCACTGCGGCGGGTACTCTGGACCTGAATTTCAACTATCCGGCGTTGCCCGGGCAGGCCGAAGTGTTGCGCGGCGGCCTGCGCCAACTGGCGGCTGCCGGTGACCTGGAGGCGCTGCTGCGCTACCAGCCCCACAGTGGCCGCAACCACGAGCGGGCCGCGGTGGCGCGGTATCTGGTCTCTTGCGGGTTGCGGGTAGAGGCCGAGCAGGTGTCGATCGTCAGCGGCGCCCAGCATGGCCTGGCGACCACGGTGATGGCGCTGCTCAAGCCCGGCGATGTGGTCGCCACCGATGCCTTGACCTACCCGGGGTTCAAGGTGGTGGCCGACGCCCACGGCGTGGAGCTGGTGTCGATTGCCCTGACCGAGCACGGCCCCGACCTGGCGGCCTTCGAGCAGCTGTGTCGCAGCCGACGGGTGCGGGCGGTGTACGCCATGCCGACCCTGCACAACCCCATGGGTTGGGTGCTGGATCTGGCGTGGCGCGAGCGTCTGGTGCGCATAGCCCGCCAGCATCGCCTGCTGATTATCGAGGACGCCGCCTATGCCTTTCTCGCCGAGGATCCGCCCGCGCCGCTGGCGGCCCTGGCGCCGGAACTGACGGTGTATGTGTCGAGCTTTTCCAAGAATGTCGCCACCGGGCTGCGGGTCGGTTTTGTCGTCGCGCCGTCGGCCTGGGTGCCGCTGATCGAACGGGTGATCCGCGCGACCACCTGGAACACCCCCGGGGTGATGACGGCGTTGGTCTGCAACTGGATCGACGACGGCACCGTGGCGCGCCTGGAAACCGAAAAGCGCCAGGACGCGCAAGCCCGGCAGGCGCTGGCCAGGGAGGTGCTGGACGGCCTGGCGTACACCGGGCATCCGGCGTCCTATTTCCTCTGGCTGCCGCTGCCCGAGGAGGTGCGTGCCGATCAGGTGGCGATGGCCTTGCTGCGGGAGAATGTCTCGGTGTCCACCGCCGAGCCCTTTGTCAGCGCCGCGCCGGTGCCCCACGCGATTCGCCTGGCCCTGGGCTCGGTCGATATGGATCAGCTGCGGGTGGCGCTGGAAAGGGTGCGCAAGGTGATTGCTCAATACGCCTACTGAAGGTCCCGCGCGGCAAGGCGCGGGAGCCCGTTGGCCGTCAGACCTTGAACTGGGTTACCAGGCCGTTGAGTTCCACCGCCAGGCGCGACAGGTCCTGGCTGGCGGCGTTGCTCTGGTTGGCTCCGGCCGAGGTCTGGGTCGCCAGGTCGCGGATGTTCACCAGGTTGCGGTCCACCTCGCGGGCGACCTGGGCCTGCTCTTCGCTGGCGCTGGCGATCACCATGTTGCGTTCGTTGATCGAGGTGATGGCCTGGGTGATCTGGTCCAGGGCCAGGCCCGAAGCGCGGGCGGCTTCCAGGGTCAGGTGGGCGCGTTCGTTGCTGTGGCGCATGGCGCTGACCGCGCCTTCGGTGCCTTCTTCGATGGTGTTGATCATGCTTTCGATTTCCTGGGTCGACTGCTGGGTGCGATGGGCGAGGGCCCGCACCTCATCGGCGACCACGGCGAAACCGCGTCCGGCGTCGCCGGCCCGGGCGGCCTCGATGGCCGCGTTGAGGGCCAGCAAGTTGGTCTGCTCGGCGATCGAGCGGATCACCTCCAGGACCTGGCCGATATTGCGCACATCCACCGCCAGGTGCTCGACCTGCTCGCAGGTGCGGGTCACTTCGTCGGCCAGGTCGCCGATGGAGTCGACGGTGTGCTGCACCTGCTGCCGGCCGTGGTGGGCGGTGGCGTCGGTTTCCCGGGATGCTTCGGAGGTGCTGACGGCGTTGCGCGCCACTTCTTCCACCGCAGCGGTCATTTCGTTGACCGCGGTGGCGGCCTGTTCCAGCTCGTTGCTCTGCTGGTGCAGGGTCTTGCTGGAATCCTCGGTCACCGCATGCAGTTCCTCGGCGGCCGACGCCAGCTGGCTGGAGGAATCGGCGATCTTCTGCAGGGTGCTGCGCAGGCTGTTCTGCATGCGTTGCAGGGCGTGCAGCAGGCGTGCCGGTTCGTCGTTGCCGGTCACGCTGATGGCATGGCACAGGTCGCCGCTGGCGATGGTTTCGGCGACTGCCACGGCCTGGCTCAGCGGCCGCACGATGCTGCGGGTGAGCACGATGGCCAGGCCGACGGTCAGCACCAGCACGATGGCCAGGATCGCCAACACCAGCCCGACCGCGCTCTGGAACACTTCGTTGCTGCGTGTGGCGGCCACTTCGCCGCCGTGGGTATTCACCTCGACCACGCTCAGCAGTTCCTTGAGCATGGCGTCGGCATTGGTCAGGAACGGCCCGCCGTCGACGATGGCGATCGCCTCGTCCTTGCGCCCCTGGCGCGCCAGGTCGAGGACGCGCTGCTGGTCCTTGAGGTACAGCGCCCTGACCCCCAGGTAGCGCGCGTACGCAGCCTTTTCCTCGGGGGCGATACTGAGTTTTTCGTAGGCCAGTTGCTGGGCCGACAGTTGCTCGTCGAGTTGCTTGACCCGGTCCAGCAGGGCCTCGACTTCGGTTCTGTCGCGTACGACCAGCAGGCGCAGGGTCAGGGTACGGATCTGGGTACTGGTCAGGGCCACGGCGTTGGCCGCGACGATCGAGGGCAGCCAGTTCCTGTCGACCTCGAGCGACTGCTCGTTCATGCGCCGCATTTCCAGCAGGGAGAACGCCCCGAGCGCAACCGCGAGCAACGCGATCAGGGCAAAACTGAGGCCTGCACGGCGGGAAATGTTCATCGATCGTAAAAGCATGACTGTGTTCCTTGTGGCGGCAAAAGGCACAACCTGCGCGGCATCCGGCAGGTTCGCAGCAAAGCGGCGCGCGCTCGGAAAGGCTCCGGGGCGTCGTCGGTTCTTGCAGGCAAGACAGGCGGGAGGCGCATCGTGGCGCCTTCTTTTATGGGGTCTTCCGGGGTGGATGGGATCGCGCGGACCCTGGCCGGAGAGGGGGCAATGATATCACAGTGATGTCGCTTTTTTTGGCCGGAGCAACCTGTGTTTGGCTGATGAAAAAGGCGAGCTGCGGCTCGCCTTTTGTTTTTCACAGTGCTTGCGGGGACTGTCGGAGCTCGTCAGTCACTCTCGGCTTCATCCAGGAGCGAGACGTAGCTCTTGATGTCGAACCGGCTGTCTCTATTGAAGGAAAGCCAATTGGAGAGGCTGCAAAGAAAGGCGAAAACCGCGCTGTCCCCGGATGCTTCGAAGTTTCCAGAGGGTTCGAAGCTGAAAAAGTAAGCGGGATCGAGGCAGAGGATTCCGGTGGGGTAATGCTGGCCTTTCTCTCTGCATTCTTCGAACAGCCATTTGGCAATGGTGTCTTCGTTCGGTCCTTTGAAAGCAATGATGTAGGAAGGAACAAGGTATTCATTTCTGAAAATGAATTTTTCTTGCGACTTTTTCCGTTGCAGCCGCTGGACGGCGTGGCTCTGTTCGAACGCCTGGACCTTCTGGGTCCTCAGATCGGACTTCACCTCAATGGCGGCTGCCACGGTATCGGCAAAGTACAGCCGTTGCTTGCCGGAGGTAATCGGCAGGCTGAAGCTTTGCTCGCACTCAAGGACGATATCCACCTGGCCGGTGGTTTGGCCGTAGCAGTCCATGATGACGCCAGAGCCATAGCGAATGTTCTGCGGCAGGACCCGCGCCAGCAGGCTTTCGATAATGAGCTCCCGTTCATTTCCAATAACCGTCGAAGGGTACTTCTGCGATTGCTTGTGCCCCAGCATCAAGCTTTCTTTCAGCGTCTCGATGCTGTTAAGCAACAGGTCTTTCCCTGGCATGACTCACTCCGTGTATGACATTTATGGATCAAGCAGCCCCGTTTGAATCCGGGGCTGCTCGACAGTAAGAAAGCCGGGAAGGGGTGTAAAGGCATTTGTCGAGAACAGAAGTGCCGCTGAAGGCGGCCGTTCCGTGAGCCTGGGTTCAACCGTGCTGGATGCCCGCGCGTTTCAGCAACTGCTTGCAGCGCTCGGACAGGTGGGTCACCCGCAGGTGCTTGCCGGCCTTGCCGTAGCGTTCGCGCAGGGTTTTCAGGGCGGCGATGGCCGAGTAGTCGACGAAGCTCAGGTGGCGGCAGTCGAGGGTCACCTGGGCCGGGTCGCCCGCCGGGTCGAAGTGGTTGAGGAAGGAGGTGGTCGAGGCGAAGAACAGGGTGCCGTGGACCCGGTACAGCTTGCTGCCGTCGGCTTCCTCGTGGCTGTCGGCGTACAGCTCGCGCGAATGCTGCCAGGCGAAGTTGAGGGCGGCGATGACGATGCCGCACAGCACCGCGATGGCGAGGTCGGTGAACACGGTGATGATGGTCACCGCGACGATCACCAGCATGTCGTTCAGCGGCACTTTGTGCAGCACCCGCAGCGAGCCCCAGGCGAAGGTCTGCTGGGCCACCACGAACATCACCCCCACCAGCGCCGCCAGCGGAATGCGCTCGATCAGGGGCGAGAGAAACAGCACGAACAGCAGGATCATCGTCCCGGCGACCACCCCGGACAGCCGGCCACGGCCGCCGGAACTGAGGTTGATCACGGTCTGGCCGATCATCGCGCAACCGCCCATGCCGCCGAACAGGCCGGAGGCGATATTGGCCGCGCCCAGGGCCACGCATTCGCGGTCGGGGAAGCTGCGGCTCTCGGTGATTTCGTCGGTGAGGTTGAGGGTCAGCAGGGTTTCCAGCAGGCCGACCATGGCCATCAGGAACGCGTAGGGGGCAATGATGCCCAGGGTCTCCAGGTTCCACTGGATATCCGGCAACACCAGGCGCGGCAGGCCGCCGGCGATATGGGCCATGTCGCCCAGGGTGCGGGTCGGCAGGCCCAGCAGGTAGACCAGCAGGCCGACCCCGAGGATCGCCACCAGCGCCGGCGGCACCGCGCGGCTCAAGCGTGGCAGCAGATGGACGATGGCCATGGTCAGCGCCACCAGCCCGAGCATCAGCCACAGGGGCGTGCCGCCGAGCCAGCGTTCATCGGCCTTGAAGTGTTCCAGCTGGGCCAGGGCAATGATGATCGCCAGGCCGTTGACGAAGCCGAGCATCACCGGATACGGCACGATCCGCACCAGCTTGCCCAGGCGCAGCAGGCCGAAGGCGATCATGACCAGGCCACCGAGCAGCACCGTGGCCAGCAGGTACTGCACGCCGTGCTGCACCACCAGCGCGACGATCACCACCGCCATCGACCCGGCGGCGCCGGAAATCATCCCCGGGCGGCCGCCGAACAGCGCGGTCAGGGTGCAGATGATAAAGGCCCCGTACAGGCCCATCAGCGGGTTGAGGTGGGCGACCAGGGCGAAGGCGATGCACTCGGGCACCAGGGCGAAAGAGGTGGTGAGTCCGGCCAGGACGTCGGCGCGAAGGCGAGCGGGTTTCATGGTTTACCTGAGAGGGTGGCCAGGGGCGGCCGGGGTTGCGGGGGATTATCGAAAGGCGGCGAATGTTACGGAATTACAGCCGCGCCAGCCAGCCATGGGGCTTGTATTGATGGGCGCTGGCGGCAAGACTGCACGGCTCCGGCGCTTAATACCGGGCAGCCAAGGAGCCTCCATGTCATCAAGCAAACGCGAGCAGGCGCGTCTCGAACGCCGCCTGGTCGCCAGCCTCACCGACGCCTGCGAAACCGCCAAGGCACAAATCGTCGGTTTCTCCTGGCTGACCCATGTGGTCGATTACGCGGCGTTTCCCGCCAGCCTGAGAGTGGTATGGGTATTCGACACCCAGGCCAGCAAGGCCCTGGCCCTGGCCTGCGGGCAGGGCGAGCGCATGCTCGAACTGACAGCCATGGCGCTGCATGACGCCGGCGTGGAGTTGCAGGCGCTGGCGGCCCATGTGCGGTACGACAGCGAAGAACAATGCCAGCGCATCAACGGCGGCAACTGGCAACAACGCCTGGCGCGGCTGGGCTGAGCGCCGCTGGCAAGCGCGGCTAAACGCCGCACCCGACCAAGGTCGCACACAACCTGTCATCCATTTGGCAGGAAGCGGGGCGCCTCGTTTTGCTACCATGCGTGGCTTTTACGGATGGGCCGCCTGGCGGCTCGTCTGGACTTTCGGCTCCTCAAAGGGCGGTAACGAATGAGTGTTTTGTTGAGTCGCCGCGAGGTGATTGCAGGTATGGGGGTGTTGGGTCTCGGTCTTCTGGCCGGCTGCGATACCCGGGGCCAGCTGTCGTACAAATATGGCAAGGACCTGAGCGACAAGATCATGGGTCGTACCTTCAAGCTGAAGGACACCGAGGGCAACGTCAGGACGCTCTCAAGCTATAGCGGCCTGATGCCGATGGTGTTCTTCGGTTTCACCCAGTGCCCGGCCATCTGCCCCACCACGCTGGCGCGCGCGGCCCAGGCCAAGAAACTGATGGGCCGCGACGGCGACCGCCTGCAGGTGATCTTCATCACCCTGGACCCCGAGCGGGATACCCCGGAGGTCCTCGACGCCTACGTCAAGGCCTTCGACCCGTCGTTCGTCGCGCTGTACGGCACGCTGGAGCAGACCGCGGCCACGGCCAAGGAATTCGACGTGTTCTACGAGAAGATCCCCAGCGGTTCGACCTACACCCTGTCCCACACCGCCACCAGTTTTGTCTACGACTCCCGGGGCACGTTGCGCCTTGGCTTGTCCCAATCGCTTACCGCGCAAGAGTGCGCGGAAGATCTACTGACCGTCATGGAGGTCTGCTGATGTACCCGGCCCTGAATAAAACCGCTATCGCCCAACGCGCCAAACGCATCCTGATCGGCCTGTCCCTGCTGGGCCTGGCGGGCCAGGCCGCGGCCCAGACCCAGGTCGACGACGCCTGGGTACGCGCCACCGTCGCCGGGCAACAGGCGACCGGGGCCTTCATGACCCTGACCGCCAGCGACGACAGCAAGCTGCTCAGCGTCGAGTCGCCAGTGGCCAAGATCGTGCAGATTCACCAGTCGAGCATGCACAACGATGTGATGAGCATGCGCCCGGCGGACTTCGTCGCGTTGCCGGCCGGCCAGGCCGTGGCCCTGGACCCCCACGGTTATCACGTGATGCTGATCGACCTGGTCGCCCAGGTGAAGGAAGGCGACAAGGTGCCGCTGACCCTGGTGGTGGAAAATGCCAAGGGCGAGAAAGAGTCGATCAAGGTCGAGGCCCAGGCCCGCGCCCTGAATATGCCCGACCACAGCAAGATGCAGCATTGATGGTTGGCGGCACCTGCGACGACCGGCAGCCAGGCTGAAGCATGGCCAAGGAAATCGACAACCCCTGCATCGCCGTTTGCCAGTTGAGCGGCGACCTGTGCCTGAGTTGCGGGCGCAGCAAGGACGACATCCGCCAATGGAAGCGCATGAAGCGCCCGGAAAAGATGGCGGCGGTGCAGCGGGCGAGCCAGCGCTTGAAGGCGCTGCGCAAGAAGGGCGGCGGCGCCAGCCGCTGATCTCCCCCCAGCCGGCCTCCAGCGCCGGCCTTCAGATTCCCGGCGTCTGCGCCGCACACTCCCGTAACCAGGCGATACAGGCCGAGACCCGTCGCGGCAGGGCCTCCAGGGCCGGGTGGACGATGTAGTAATCGTATTCGCCGCTGCGGGTAAACCCGGTGAAGGGCAGCACCAGCCGGCCTTGCCCGATCGCCTCGCTGACCAGATGCTCGCGCCCGATCGCCACGCCGGCATGGTGGATGGCGGCGGTGACGCAGAGGTCCGAGCGATCGAAAGTCACCCCGCGCTTCGGCATGGCCACATCGCCGCCGTGCTGGCGAATCCACAGCGCCCATTCGGAATCGAAGGTGGCGTGGTCCCAGGCCAGCGAGTCATGCAGCAGGGTGCAGTGCTGCAGTTGCTCGACCGCGCCGGTCAATCCATGGCGTTCGGCGTATTGCGGGCTGCACACCGGTGCGACCCGTTCCTGCATCAGCTTGTGCGCCACCAGCCCATGGAACTCGCCATTGCCGTAGTACAGCGCCAGGTCGATCTGCCGGGTGCGGAAGTCAATGCGGTCGTTGCCTACGCGCAGGTCGAGCCTGACCCCGGGAAAGCGCTGGCCGAACTCGGCCAGGCGCGGCACCAGCCAGGAATGGGCGATGGACGGGTGGGCGTACAGGGTCAGCGGCCCGGCCAGGTCGGCGTCGACCGGCTGGGCCAGGACTTCGGACAGCTCGCCCAGGGTCTGCTGGAGGATCGCGAAAATCCGTTCGCCGGCCTCGGTCAGCTCGACCCGCCGGGTCAGCCGGCGGAACAGCTGGATCGACAGCTCCGCCTCCAGCCGGGCGATGCGATGGCTGACCGCGCTGGCGGTCAGGCACAACTCATCGGCGGCCTTGCTGAAACTCAGGTGGCGGGCCGCGGCCTGGAAGGTGAACAGGTTCGAGAACTGGCTGCTGTTGAGCTTGGCATCCAGTCGGGGCGGTAGGTTGTACAAGCCGGCGCTTCTCCTGTCGGTCGGTTATGAGCTTTGCAGCACCCGGGCGCCTTGCGCCAGATAGGCCTGCATCTCGGTGTCCGGGACCATGCTGCCGCCCGTGGCCCAGACCAGGTGGGTGGCCCGGGCGTAAGCCGCGGCGCTCAGGCCGCTGCGCTGCAGGTATTGGTCACGCTGTGCCTGCACCCGGGCGATGCCTGGGACACCGGCCACCGCCGAGGGCTCCAGGTGCAGCTGTTGGTGCTTGGCCATCAGCCAGACCAGGGCATGCAGTTCGTCATCGCTGACGGTGTAGTAACCCTCGATCAGCCGCTGCATGGCGCGGCCGACAAAACCCGAGGCGCGGCCGACGGCCAGGCCGTCGGCGGCGGTGAGGTTGTCGATGCCGAAGTCCTGCACCGACACCTCGTCATGCAGCCCGGTGTGTACCCCAAGCAGCATGCACGGCGAATGGGTGGGCTCGGCAAATATACAGTGAACGGCGTCGCCGAACGCCAGCTTCAAACCGAACGCCACGCCGCCAGGGCCGCCGCCGACACCGCAGGGCAGGTAGACGAACAGCGGGTGCTCGGCATCGACCCGGACCCCGGCCTGCGCCAGTTGCCGGCTCAGGCGTTCGGCGGCCACGGCGTAGCCGAGGAACAGGTCGGTGGAGTTTTCGTCATCGACGAAGTGGCAGGCCGGATCGGCGCTGGCCTGCTGGCGCCCCTGGGCCACGGCGATGCTGTAGTCGCTCTGGTATTCCATAACGTTCACGCCATGGGCGCGCAGCTTGTCCTTCTTCCATTGGCGGGCGTCGGCGGACATGTGCACCGTGACCTGGAAGCCCAGCCGGGCGCCCATCAGGCCGATGGACAGGCCCAGGTTGCCGGTGGAGCCGACGGCGATCCGGTAGTGGCTGAAGAACGCCCGGGCCTGGGGCGAGTCGAGCACGCTGTAGTCCTGGTCCGGGCGCAGCAGGCCGGCCTCCAGGGCCAGGCGTTCGGCGTGCTTGAGCACCTCGTAGATACCGCCGCGGGCCTTGATCGACCCCGAGATCGGCAGGTGGCTGTCCTGCTTGATCCACAGCGCGCCGGGCAGGGCTTGCCCGTAGCGGCTGGCCAGCACCGCCTGCAAGGCCGGCAGCGGCTGGATCGGCGATTCGAGAATGCCGTTGTTGGCCAAGGTCTCGGGAAAAGCCACGCGAAAATACGCGGCGAAACGCTCAAGGCGGGCGCTGGCGTCGGCCACGTCGGCGGCGCTCAGTGGCACGTCGCCCAGGCCATCGGCCAGGGGCGCTCGAATGGGGGTGAACCAGGTGGTTTCGCGCAACGCCATCAGCTCTTCGAGCAGCGGGAAGCGACGGGTCCAGGTAGCGAGTGGCTGGCCTGCGATCATGGGGAAGTCTCCTGTGGCAAAGGTTTAAACGAAATGAGAGAGGGCCAGGGTCAGCAGCAGGGCGACCACCGAGGCCAGGACCGTGGCGCTGGTGAAGGTCTTGAGGGCATCGGCCAGCGACACCCCGAGGTATTCCTTGACCACCCAGAAGGCTGAGTCGGTGACGTGGGTCCAGCCGATGGCCCCGGCGCCGATGGCGACCACGATGATCTCCTTGCTGTAGCCGGAGTCGACGCCCAGGGTCGGCAGCACGATGGCGGCGGCGCTCATCATGGCCACGGTCGCCGAGCCCACCGCGAAGTGCATCAGGCCCGCCACCAGCCAGGCCAGGACCACGGGGTTGATGTCCAGCCGGGTCAGGGAATCGGCCAGCACCTTGCCCACGCCACTATCGATAAGGATGCCGTTGAAGGCGCCGCCGGCACCGATGATCAGCAGGATGCTGGCCAGCGGCGGCAGGCTTTTCTGGGTGTGCCCCAGCAGGTCCTGCATGCCCAGGCCACGGCGCAGGCCCAGGGACCAGTAGGCGAAGACCACGGCGATCAGCAGCGCCACCAGCGGGTTGCCGAAGAACGACAGCAGCCCGGACAGCGTCGAGCCGGCGGGCAGGGCGCTGGCGAAGGTCTTGCCGATCATCAGCAGCAGCGGCAGCAAGATGGTCAGCAACGTCAGCCAGAAGCCCGGCAGCACTCGCTCGCCACGGGCCTCGCAACGCTCCTCGAGGAAGGCCGCCTGCCAGGGTTCGGCCTGGCTGCGCGCCACCAGGCGGATCCACAGCGGCCCGGCGACGATGGCGGTGGGCAGGCCGACGATCAGGCCGTAGAGGATCACCTTGCCGACGTCGGCCCCCAGCAAGTGGGTAATGGCCATGGCCGCGGGGTGCGGCGGCAGCATGCAGTGCACGCACATCAGCGACACCGCCAGCGGCACGCCGAGGTGCAGCAGGTTGAGGCGGGTGGCCTTGGCCACCACGTACACCAGCGGAATCAGCAGGATGTAGCCGACCTCGAAGAACACCGGGATGCCGGCGATGAACCCCACCAGCATCATCACCCAGGAGGCGCGCCGCTCGCCCAGGGTGTCGAGCAAGGTCCGGGCGATGCGTTCGGCACCTCCGGACTCTTCGAGCATCTTGCCGAGGATACTGCCCAGCCCGATGATCGCGGCGAGAAACCCCAGGGTATCGCCCAGGCCCTTCTGGAACGATTCGAGCATGGCATTCAAGGGCATCCCCGAGCCCATCCCCACCAGGCCGCAGGCGGCGATCAGCGCCAGAAAGGCATGCACCCTGAACCTGACAATCAACACCACGATCATCACGATCGCGGCCAACAACACCCACAGCAACGCGCCACTGCTTTGCATCGGCCAACCCTCTTATTGATTTTGTGACGGGGTCCGTCAAAGGACTTCGCGGGACGAGAGTTAACGCTCGGCCGCGCGGGGCTGACAAAAGATCATTGCTCAGCAGATGGGTGATGCTGGGTCAGGCGTGGGAATGGGTTTGGGAATGGGAGCCGCGAGGCCGGTCCGGCCGTGGAATCCCGGGCCACGGGCGTGACCCGGTCGAGGGGTGTGAGTCAGCCGGTGGTGCTTTCCGGCAGTCTGGCGATGACCTTGATCTCGAAGTCGAAGCCATAGAGCCAGGTCACGCCCACGGCGGTCAGCGTCGGGTGCGGCGCCTGGCCCCAGAATTCCGGCACCACCTTCCAGATGGTTTCGAAGCGGGTTTCGGGATTGACGATAAACACCGTGACATCGATCACCTCGTCGAAGGAGCTGCCGGCGGCGGCCAGGATGGCGTTGAGGTTGGTGAACGCGAGGCGGACCTGGGCCTCGAGGTCCGGCTCGGGCGAGCCGTCGGCGGTGCTGCCGACCTGCCCCGAAACGAACAGAAAGCCATTGGAGCGGATCGCCGGCGAGTAGCGGTTGCGCTGGTAAAGTGCCTGGCGTCCGGGCGGAAAAACCACGTCGCGCTGAGTCATGTGTTGCCTCCATCGATAAGGGCCGAAGCCGGCCTGGAATAAACGATGAAGCCGACTTTAGGCACTTGCGCCAGGCCGATAAACCAGCAACCGTAGCCATCACTGTTTGTGGAATCCAAACAATCCAATAGTTAGCCGGGGTGGAAATGGACCGATTTGATGCGATGCAGGCCTTTGCCCGGGTGGTGGAGGCGGGCAGCTTCACCAAGGCCGCCGACACGCTGCACATGAGCAAGACCAGCGTGACGCAACTGGTGCAGCAGCTGGAGGCGCGCCTGCGGGTCAAGTTGCTCAACCGCACCACGCGCCGGGTCCACCTGACCGCCGACGGCGCGGTGTATTACGAGCGTGTGGTGCGCCTGCTGGCCGACCTCGACGATGCCGAGACCAGCCTGTCCAGTGCCTCGGCGCTGCCCAGGGGACGCCTGCGGGTGGATGTGCCCAGCCCGTTGGCGAGCATGATCCTGGTGCCGGCGCTGCCCGGGTTTCACGCCCGCTACCCGGACATCCAGATCGACCTGGGCGTCAGCGACCGCATCGTCGATGTGCTTGGCGAGAACGTGGATTGCGTGGTGCGCGGCGGCGAGTTGACGGACCAGTCGCTGATGGCGCGGCGGGTCGGCGACCTCCAGCTGGGCGTGTATGCGGCGCCCGGCTACCTGGAGCGCCTCGGCACCCCCGCGCATCCGCGCGAACTGGAGGATTCGTTGCATCGCATCGTCGGTTTTCTCTGGGCGCGCACCGGCAAGGCCTTGCCCTATGTCATGCGCAACCGCAACGAAAGTCTGCAGATCAAGGGCCGCTACGTGCTGGCGGTCGACGATGGCAATGCCTACCTCGCCGCCGGCCTGGCGGGCCTGGGCGTGCTCTGGCTGCCGGACTACATGGCCCGGGCGCATCAGGAACGGGGTGAGCTGGTGCGTCTGTTCGAGGACTGGCGGCTCGAGCCGATGCCGATCTACGTGGCGTTCCCGCCCAATCGGCATATCAGCATCAAGCTGCGGGTGTTTATCGACTGGGTCGCCGAGCTGATGGCCGAACATGCGCCCATCGCCAGCCGAGCAGGGGCGTGAAGCGACCGGTTACATGAATTTTCTGGGCGCCGCCCAGAAACCCGCCAGAGCAGCTTTACTTGTCCAGGCAAGTCGCGCCTGTAGATGGCCGTTCGGCCGCCGCATTCTGCCCGGGACCGGCATTGCGAGAAGGACACGGAGTGTCGTTCAACCCCGTACAAAACCCTTGTCGCCCCCCTGACATGAGCGCCTGTTGGAGCAGTCGTTTGCTGGCCAGTACCTCATCGCGGTCTGGTCGCGCCCGTGCCATCGCAGCCCGGGCGCCGCCTCTTTAAAGGAGTAAAGACATGACTCAGTACGACAAACAGCTCAACAACCCCAAACAGCCGTCGCGCCAGGCACGCCTGGAAAGCACCGGCGCCGAACGCCTGACGCTGGCCAACGCCGGGCCGATCCAGATGGGCTTCTGGGTGCCCAACCGGGTATGGGCCACGGCCAAATTCCTGGTGCCGCTGCGCAACCTGATCGCCGAGAAGAAAAAGGCCGGCACCCTGACCCCGATGCGCACGCAAATCATTGAGTTCAAGACCTGGGTCACCCACAACAGCGTGTACCGCATGTGGGTCAACTCGATGATCGAACAGTCGAACGCCTACGTGGCGACCCTGGACGAGGCGACCAAGGAGCAGATCAAGGACACGGACGGCGATGCGCTGTGGATCGCCGGCTACGACAGCTTCTTCGAGATCCTCAACGAGATCATCAGCACCTCCTCGTCGTTCAACACCACGGCCCAGGTCGGTACGCCGATGAACGCTTTCCTGGCGGTGTCGATGGGCACCGAGGCGGGTGTCGCGCTGTTCCATGACACGACCTTCAACCAGCAGTTCAAGAAGGTCCTCAATGCCTGGAACGCCTTCCTCAAGAGCAGCGCTTCCCTCGACAAGCTGGACATCAACGACCCGGAAAAAGAGGGCTCGTGGATCTCCGCGGCGGCCCATGAGGCCGGGGTCTGGACGCAGATGGAGCATGACCCGAACCTGCCCGGCTACGGCTTCGATTCCTGGAACGCGTTTTTCATCCGCCGGTTCGTGCCCGGCGCGCGGCCGTTCCAGGGCAATCCGCTGACCCAGGTCGATATCGGCTGCGAGACCACGCCCTGGCAGTACGAAAACGATGTGGCGTTCGAGACCGAGTTCTGGATCAAGGACGTCAATTACTCGCTGCTCGATCTGTTCGGCGGCCAGGAGCAGTGGGCCGCGCCGTTCCAGGGTGGGCAGGCTTACCAGGGCTTCCTGTCGGCGACCCACTATCACCGCTGGAACGCCCCGCTCGATGGCAAGCTGGTGCGCTCCTGGGTGCAGCCGGGCACCTATTTCGCCCAGCGTCCGGCCCAGGGCGAAGACGAGGGCACCTGGGAGGGCACCGAGTCGCAGCCGTACCTGGGGCATGTCGCCGCCCGGGCGATCTTTGTCTTCGAGCACCCGACCTGCGGTTATGTCGCGCTGATCTGCATCGGCATGGTCGAGGTCTCGACCTGCGTGATCGAGCCGCCGTTCATCGTCGACCAAGGCGCGGCACCGGTGAACATCACCCGTGGCACCGAGATCGGGCATTTCGAGTTCGGCGGTTCGACCCACATGATGATCTTCCAGAAGGGTCGGGTGCAGTTGGAGGACTGGGCGGTGAACGCGGTCGCGCACCAGAACGACCCGCAACCGACGCCCATGGGCACGGTGATCGCCACGGCGCTGCTGAACAAGGGCTGAGCCGCTGAGTACAAGCGACGGCGCGCTCGCGCCGTCGCCTGCAAACCGCTGTCAGCCGCTGGCCTGGACCAGGTACTTGTGGAACCACGCCAGCGTCCGGTCCCAGGCCAGGGTGGCCGCCGCCTCGTCGTAGCGCGGGGTCGAGTCGTTGTGAAAACCGTGGTTCACCCCGGGGTAGATGTAGGCCTCATAGGTCTTGCCCGCGGCTTTCAGTGCCTGCTCGTAGGCCGGCCAGCCTTCGTTGATGCGGGTGTCCAGTTCGGCGTAGTGCAGCAGCAGTGGCGCCTGGATCCGCTCGACTTCCGCGCTGTCCGGCTGGCGCCCGTAGAAGGGCACCGCCGCCGCCAGTTCCGGGTAGGCCACGGCCGCGGCATTGGCCACGCCACCGCCATAACAGAAACCGGTGATGCCGACCTTGCCGGTGCTGGCGTCGTGCTCGAGCAGCCATTGGACGGCGGCGAAAAAGTCGTTCATCAGCTTTTCCGGATTGACCTTCTGTTGCAGTTCACGGCCTTTGTCGTCGTTGCCCGGGTAGCCGCCGACCGATGTCAGGCCGTCGGGGGCCAGGGCGATGAAGCCGGCCTTGGCCAGGCGCCGCGCAACGTCTTCGATGTACGGGTTGAGCCCGCGGTTTTCATGGGCCACCACCACCGCCGGCAACTTGCCTTCGGTTTTCGCCGGGCGCACCAGGTAACCCCTGACCTGTTCGTGGCCCTTGGGCGAGGGGTAGGTGATGTATTCGGCGACGATCGCTGGGTCGGTGAACGACACCTGTTCGGCCAGGGCGTAGTTCGGCGTCAGGGCGGCGAGGGTGGCGCTGGCGGTGAGCCCGACCAGGGTGAAGGCCGCCGCCCGGTCGAGAAACTCGCGGCGGCTGATCTTGCCGTGGGCGTAGTAGTCGTAGAGCTCGAGCAGCTCGGGGGCGAAGTCTTTGGCACTGAGACGTTGCATCGCGCGTTATCTCCTCACTCATGGGCGTCCGGGTGCCCCATGACTTGTGGGCGGGGCGAATTCGCCCCGGTTGCCTCAGTAAAGCAAGCCTGGGCCCGGGCGGCCAATGCGCAGGGCCGGCGTTGTGTTTGGGCAAAGCCTTGGCTAATCTCGCATAAACACGCAAAAACAGGCATAACCATGCAAAGCCAGCATTCCATCGCCGAACTGCCCCATGTGCGTCGGCAGAAGATCCTGTTGCTGCTCGAACGCGACGGCAAGGTCATGGCGTCCGAGCTGGGCCAGCATTTCGCGGTTTCCGAGGACACCATCCGCCGCGACCTGGCGGAGCTGGCCGATGCCGGGCTGCTGCAACGGGTCCACGGCGGCGCGCTGCCACGGCCCAAGGACACCGGCAAGGATGTGTTCACCCGCCTGGGCGAAAGCAGCGAGGTCAAGCGCCACCTGGCCAGGCTCGGCGCGCAGCGGGTGCAGGAAGGGCAGATCGTGATGTTCGACTCGGGCTCGACCACGCTGCTGATCGCCCAGTCGCTACCTGCCGATATCGGCATCACCGCGGTCACCGCTTCGCCGCTGATCGCCGTCGCCCTGGCCGAATACCCGCGCAGCCAGGTGATTCTCGCCGGCGGCCGGCTCAACCCGGCGACCCTGTCTTCCGGCGGCCATGAAGCGGTACGCCTGATCCAGGGCATCCGTGCCGACCTGCTGTTCACCGGGGTGTGCGCGATTCACCCGGAGGTCGGCATCACCTCGCTGCACTTCGACGAGGTGCCGGTGAAACAGGCCTTGCTCGACAGCGCTTCCCAGGTCATCGCGGTGACCACCGCCGACAAGCTCGGCGCGGTGGAACCCTTCGCCGTGGCGCCGTGCAATCGCCTGCATACGCTGATCACCGAGCAGCACCTGGCCTCGGGCAGCATCGAGGACTACCGGCGTCTGGGCATCGAGGTGGTGCAGGCGCCGGTGTGACGGCGGCGCCGCTTCAGGGTACTTTCTCGCCCATGAGCCTCGCCAACAGGACAGCGTGTCGCCATGAAACCGAGCTTCGAGCAGATCCCCACCACGGCCACCGCCTCCTGGTCGATGCTCGATCGGCACCTGCCCGAGGAAATTCCCTTCGAATGGCACCACCACCCCGAATACGAACTGACCCTGACCCTCAACAGTCGCGGGCAGCGCTATATCAGCGGCGATGTGCGCGCCTATGACGATTGCGATCTGGTGCTGGTGGGGCCGAACGTGCCCCACAGCTGGAGTTCGCAGCAGCGGATCGACCCGCGCCAGCCCCATATCGCCCTGGTGATCTGGTTTTCCGAAGCCTGGGCGACTGCCCTGGTCGAGCTGTTTGCGGAAATGGCCGGCCTGCGCCCCCTGCTGGCCGCGGCCCGGGGGGCCGTGCAGTTCAGCGGCGAGGCGGCGCGGGAGTCGCGCCCGCTGATCGAGGCCATGGTCGCCCAGGACGAGCCGACGCGCCTGGTGTCGTTGCTGGCCTTGTTGACGCGCCTGAGTCGCGACCGTGGCGCCGAGATGATCCTGCCGGCCGCCGCCGGGCCGGCGGTGATCGAGGACGGGCGTCTGCAGCGGGTGCTGGAGCATATTCACGCGCATTACTGCCAAGCGCTGAGCATCGCCGAGCTGGCGCGGATGGCCTGTGTCAGCGTCTCGGCGTTTCACCGGATGTTCCGCCGCCATACCCGCGCGACGCCCCTGGAGTACATCGCCCGCCTGCGCATCGGCCGTGCCTGCGCGCTGCTGGTGCAAGGGCCGCAGACCCCGGTGACCCAGGTTGCCGAGGCCGTGGGCTATGGCTCGCTGGCCCTGTTCAATCGCCAGTTCAAGGCCCGGCAGGGCATGACCCCTTCGGCTTTTCGCCAGCGCCACCGCGCGCATTTCCAGTGACAGCATCCTGCTGCCAGCGGCGCTGGAAACGCCACAATCGTATCGCTCGACGCGCCAAACCCCACTGCCTGCGGCCAGGGCCCTGGGGTTTCATGGCGACAGCGCGGCGCCATGCTCGCGCTTCTCCCGACCCGAACGACACAGGCCATGACCATGAATCCTTACGCTGCCTTCCACTGCCAGACCCTGCCCGACAACTACCGTGAGCACATAGTGCGGATGAAGCGCGCCCTGCGTGCGCGGATCGGCGACGTGCAGTCGCTGTTCGCCGAGGTCAGCGCCTTTATCGAGCAGGAGATCGCCTCGATCGATGCCCAGGGCGGCCAGGCCTGGCCGCAGCTGGACTATGCGCAGATCGCCGCCGGCCGGGTCAGCGCCGAACAGCGGGCGGCGATCCACCGGCGCGGCTGCGTGGTGGTGCGCGGGCATTTCGCCCGGGACACCGTCAGCGCCTGGGACCAGGATCTGCTGGGCTATCTGGCGCGCAATGATTTCAAGCGGATCTACCGCGGCCCGGTCGACCGTTTCTTCGGCAACCTGGAGGCCTCGCGGCCGCAGATCTTGCCGATCTACTGGTCGCGGGCGCAGATGCAGTTGCGCCAGCACGAGCGCATGGCCCGGGTGCAGGTCTTTCTCAATCGGCTGTGGAAGAGCGAGTCCCAGGGCCGGCAATGGTTCGACCCGCAGGTGAATGCGCTGTACCCCGACCGGGTCCGGCGCCGGCCGCCGGGCACCTGTTCCAGAGGCCTGGGCCCGCACACCGATTCCGGCGCCCTGGAGCGCTGGCTGCACCCGGCCTACCTGAAGGTCTTCGACAGCCTCTACCGCAATGACTTCGCGGCCTACGACCCCTGGGACGCGGCGCATCGCACCGAGGTCGACGAGTACGCTTACCGCGACACGGTGACGTGCTCGGTGTTCAGGACCTTCCAGGGCTGGACCGCGCTGTCGGACATGCGCGCCGACCAGGGCGTGCTGCACTGCGTGCCGATTCCCAAGGCCATGGCCTACCTGCTGTTGCGCCCGTTGCTCGACGACGTGCCGGAAGATGAATTGTGCGGCGTGGCGCCGGGCCAGGTGTTACCGGTTTCCCGGCAATGGCACCCGCTGTTGATGCAGGCCTTGCGGCCGATCCCCGAGGTGCGCGCCGGCGATTCGGTGTGGTGGCATTGCGACCTGGTCCACAGCGTGGCCGCCGTGGAAAACCAGCAGGGCTGGGGCAATGTGATGTACGTGCCGGCGGCGCCCATGTGCGCGAAAAACCAGGCTTACGCCAAGGCGGTGTATGGCGCCTTCGAGCGGGGCGTATCGCCGCCGGACTTTCCCCGGGAAGACTATGAAAGCACCTGGCAGAGCCGGTTCGGCCCCGAGGAACTCAACGCCATCGGCCGGCGTGGGTTGGGGCTGGAGTGACCCCCGGGCTGCCGGTGCTCAGGCCGAGGGCGGTGGTGTCTGCTGAGGGGCCGGGCGAGGGATGCCGGGCTTATTCGACCCGGCGGAACACCAGCGCCTTCAAGCCGCTCTCGATATCGCTATCGGGAAACTCCGGCGGGTTGTCCAGGCGTTGCTCGAAGCGCAGGCCCGGGGCTTCGCGGGTGACGCCGTCGATCAGGAAGTCCGAGCCGACGGCCGGGTCGTTCATGCAGGCCAGCACGCAGCCGTCGGCCGTGAGCAATTCCGGCAGGCGTCGCAGTACCCGGGCGTAGTCCTTGGTCAGCAGGAAGCTGCCTTTCTGGAACGAAGGCGGATCGATGATCACCAGGTCGTAGGGGCCGCCGCTTTTCACCTTGCTCCAGGACTTGAACAGGTCGTGGCCGAGAAAGCTCACCCGGCTCAGGTCGTGGCCGTTGAGCCGGTGGTTGTCGCGGCCACGGCTCAGGGCCGCGCGCGACATGTCGAGGTTGACCACATGGGTCGCGCCGCCTTCGATGGCCGCCACCGAGAAGCCGCAGGTGTAGGCGAACAGGTTCAGCACGCGCTTGCCCCGGGCATTGGCGCGCACCCAGTTGCGACCGTAGCGCATGTCGAGAAACAGGCCGTTGTTCTGCTTCTGGCCCAGGTCCACCCGATAGCGCAGGCCTTCCTCGACCAGGGTCCATTCATCGATAGGTTCGCCCACCAGCCAGTCCACCGGGCTTTGCAGCTGATAGCGGTGTTGTAGCAGCAGGGTATGGGCGCCACAGGCCTGCCACTGCGGCGAGGTGCTGAGTGCCAGCAGCAACTGCTTGAGCGCTTCCAACTGCTGCGGCTCCGGCTCCTTGAACAGCGCCACCAGCACCACGTCCTGCAGCCAGTCCACGGTCACTTGCTCCAGCCCCGGCCAGCAACGCCCGCGGCCATGGAACAGGCGCCGGGTTTCCGCGGGAGCGCAGGCCAGGGCTGTCAGCAGGTGATGGTGCAGGATGGAGAGGGCGTCGGGGTTCATCGCAGGGGCCAGCAGCGGAAAAGGGCGGGCATTTTAAACACAAATGCCGCGTGGGGAACGCGGCAAGTCAGTGGCCTGCACCCGTGCCGATGGCCGGGGGCTATGTCGAGCGGGGCTGCCGATCAGGTGTGGAACAGGGCGATGGCAAAGGAAACCACGATCATGCAGGCGACCGCAAAATTGATATTCATGACGTACTTGTCCGACGGTATTGAAGGTGGCGCCATTCTGAAGGCATCGGTGGAAAATGAAAAATCCGCTTTCATGATTTGAATGATCGACGGCAGTGATGGTTGACGGCGGCGTGGCATGAGGGCCGCCAGACGGCGGGCGAGTGGATATCTGCACGAAGCTGATTATGCTTCAGGGAAACCTGGCAGCGATGCGAGGCCGTCAGCCTGTTTCCATGCTTTGTGCAATCCGTAGTTCGATGAGCTTCAGTTCGGTGACATCAGTTCAATGAGCTTCAGTTCGATGACATCAGCCCAGGGCCTGGGTGCGGCAAGGGTAGTAAGGCACTCCGGCCTATAACAAGAACAAGACGGAGAACCCTCATGCCGGCAATCGACAGTACAACCACGGGCAGCACGCCCAACCGTGGGATCACCCGGGAGGAGCGCAAGGTCATTTTCGCCTCCTCCCTGGGCACCGTATTCGAGTGGTACGACTTCTACCTCTACGGCTCTCTCGCCGCGATCATCGCCAAGCACTTCTTTGCTGGCGTCAACGAAACCACCTCCTTCATCTTCGCCCTCCTGGCATTCGCCGCGGGCTTTGCCGTACGGCCGTTCGGCGCGATCGTGTTCGGCCGCCTGGGCGACATGATCGGGCGCAAGCACACCTTCCTCATCACCATCGTGATCATGGGGGTCTCCACCGCCGTGGTCGGCCTGCTGCCCAGCTACACGACCATCGGCGTGGCGGCGCCGATCATCCTGATCAGCCTGCGCCTGCTGCAAGGCCTGGCGCTGGGCGGCGAGTATGGCGGCGCGGCGACCTATGTGGCCGAGCATGCCCCCAAGGGCAAGCGCGGCTACTTCACGTCGTGGATCCAGACCACGGCGACCCTGGGCCTGTTCCTGTCGCTGCTGGTGATCCTCGCCTGCCGCACGATCCTCGGCACCGAAGCCTTCGAGGCCTGGGGCTGGCGGATTCCCTTCCTGCTGTCGATCCTGCTGCTGATCGTCTCGGTGTACATCCGCCTGCAACTGAGCGAGTCGCCGGTGTTCCAGAAGATGAAGGCCGAAGGCAAGTCATCCAAGGCGCCGCTGACCGAGTCCTTCGCCCGTTGGGACAACCTCAAGATCGTGATCATGGCGCTGCTCGGCGGCACCGCCGGCCAGGCGGTGGTCTGGTACACCGGGCAGTTCTACGCGCTGTTCTTCCTGCTGCAGACGCTCAAGATCGACCCGCAGACCGCCAACCTGCTGATCGCCGGCTCGCTGCTGATCGGCACGCCGTTCTTCATCCTGTTCGGCAGCCTGTCGGACCGCATCGGGCGCAAGGGCATCATCATGGCCGGCTGCGTCCTCGCGGCGCTGACCTACTTTCCGATCTTCAAGGCGCTGACCGAATACGGTAACCCCGAGGTGTTCAGTGCCCAGGCGCGCAACCCGGTCACGGTGATCGCCGATCCCGCCCAGTGCTCGTTCCAGTTCGACCCGGTGGGCAAGGCCAAATTCACCAGTTCCTGCGATCTGGCCAAGAGCGTGCTGGCGAAGAAAGCCATCCCTTACGCGAACGAGAAGGCCGAGCCGGGCGCCGTGGCGCAGATCCGGATCGGCGACAAGGTGCTGGCGAGCTTCGAAGGCACCGGCATGCCGGCCGCCGACTTCAAGGCGCAGAACGATGCCTTCGTCGCCACCCTGGGCAGCGCCCTCAAGGACGCCGGCTACCCCGAGAAGGCCGATCCGGCCAAGACCAACTATCCGGCGGTGCTGGCATTGCTGACCCTGCTGGTGATCTACGTGACCATGGTCTATGGCCCGATCGCCGCCTGGCTGGTGGAGCTGTTCCCGGCGCGCATCCGCTACACCTCGATGTCGCTGCCGTATCACATCGGCAACGGCTGGTTCGGCGGCTTCCTGCCGACGGTGGCGTTCGCCATGGTGGCGGCCACCGGGGACATCTACTACGGGCTCTGGTACCCGATCGTCATCGCGGTGATGACGGCGATCCTGGGCACCTTGTTCCTGCCGGAAACCAAGGATCGGGACATTCACCACGCTTGAGGTGCACACGTCCTCTCCCGCCTGGGAGAGGGCGTGCCTCGTGTGATGGGCAATTCTTACCGATGGCGCAGGCGCTACAGCCGTTGCATCGCTGTGCCTGTGATTGCGCGCGACGCAACGCCAAGTCCCATCCTTATCGAGTTCATCGAGGGCGCTCCTTGAGCGGCCGAGCCGAACATCCGCTTTAGCCCGTCGCAGTGGTTCAACGCTCCAGGCAGTGGGCGCCACGGCCTTTCCCCATTCAGATCAATTGCAACGCCTCGCCACGTTCATCAAAACGTGTCGCTCAGGGGTATGTCCTGTCGTTTTTTGGAATTGCCGGATTTGAATAAAGGTGCTTATATGGATTCATGTATTAATGTATCCAATTATCCAGGTAGCCAAAAATGCAATCTCTACCCTGTGAGCTCATCAAGGATCAGTGTTTCGTCGCGGGTCACTGGATCGAGGCGCCAGACAAGCGAACGTTCAGCGTGACCAATCCGGCTACCGGCCAGGCGATTGGCTCGGTGCCCCGTGTGGGCGCTGCGCAGACCCTGGATGCCATTGAGCGAGCCAGGCTGGCCCAGCAGAGCTGGAAGATGCAGCCCGCCAAGGAGCGGGCCAGGCTGTTGTTCCAATGGGCCGAGCTGGTTGAGTCGCACACTGAAGAGCTGGCCCGCATCCTGACGGCGGAGCAGGGCAAGCCGCTGGCCGAGGCGCGTGGTGAAGTGGGCTCCACGGTGGCCTATCTGCGCTGGTTCGCCGAGGAGGCGCGTCGTATCGAGGGGCAGGTGCTGCCGTCGCCTTCGGAGGACCAGCACTACCTGGTTTTTCGCGAACCGGTGGGCGTGTGTGCGGCGATCACCCCGTGGAATTTCCCTTCATCGATGATCGCTCGCAAAGTCGCCCCCGCGCTGGCGGCGGGCTGCACCCTGATTCTCAAGCCCGCGGAGCAGACACCGTTGTCGGCATTGGCCTTGGCTGCCCTGGCAGAAGAGGCTGGCTTGCCGGCAGGGGTCTTCTCGGTGATTACCGGGGATCCGCAGGAGATTGGCGACGTGCTGTGCGCGAGCGACACGGTAAGAAAGATCAGCTTCACCGGGTCTACCCAGGTGGGGCGCATGCTGATCGCGCAATGTGCCCCGTCCATCAAGAAGCTGTCGCTGGAACTGGGAGGCAACGCACCTTTTATCGTCTTCGAGGACGCGGACCTGGACGCCGCCGTGAAGTCCCTGGTCGCGGTCAAGTTTCGCAACGCCGGGCAGATGTGTACCAGTGCCAACCGCGTTCTGGTGCATGCGGGCATTTACGATGAATTCCTCGAGCGTTTGATTGACGCGGTGAAAGCGCTGAAGGTGGGCGATGGCCTGGACCCAGGCACGCAGGTCGGCCCTCTGATCGACGGACGTGCCGTGCATAAGCTCGACGCCTTGATCGGCGATGCCGTGGCCGGGAATGCGCGCCTGTTGCTGGGCGGCAGCCGGCACTCGCTGGGCGGCACGTTCTTTGAACCGACGGTCCTGGCAGAAGTGGATGCCTCAATGCGCATGGCCCGTGAGGAAATCTTCGGGCCGGTTGCCGCCTTGTATCGCTTCTCTTCAGAGGAAGAGGCCATCGCCATGGCCAACGCCACCGAATACGGTCTGGCTGCCTATTTCTTCAGCCGGGACATGGCGCGGGTGTTCCGTGTGCTGCGCCAGTTGGAGTACGGCATGGTCGGCGTCAACAGCCATTTGATCGCCAATGAAGTCGCGCCTTTTGGCGGAGTCAAACAATCCGGACTGGGCCGCGAAGGGGCCCGGGAAGGAATCAATGAGTATCTGGAAACCAAGTTCGCTTGTATTCAGGTCTGAGTTAAGCCCTTTCCATGCTGAGTGAAAAATAATGCACAAGACATTCAACTGGGATCTTCCCTACCCATCGCAAAAGATGCCGCTGCTGGCGAAGAACGTTGTCACCACTTCGCAGCCGCTGGCGGCGCAAGCCGGCGTGCGAATGCTGCTGGCTGGCGGTAATGCGGTGGATGCGGCGTTGGCCACGGCAATCGCCCTGACCGTGGTCGAGCCGGTCATGAACGGTATCGGCGGCGACCTGTTCGCCCTGGTGTGGGACAACGGCCAGCTGCACGGTCTCGATGCCTGCGGACGGGCCCCCGCGGCTTGGAACCTGGAACATTTTGCCGGTCAGCGACAGATGCCGACCAAAGGTTGGGACAGCGTGACGGTGCCGGGGCAGGTAGCGGGTTGGGCGGCCCTGTCGCGACGTTTTGGCAAGTTGCCGTTCCCGCAGTTGTTCGGGCCGGCGCTCGAGTATGCGCAGGAGGGGTTCGCTGTCAGTCCGCAGATCGCCCGACAGTGGCAGGCCCAGGCCCCCGACCTGATGGAGCAGCCAGGTTTTCGCGAGGCCTTCACGCGAGACGGTAAATTGCCCGCGGCAGGTGACTGGTGGCGTTTTCCCGAGCAGGCGGCGTCGCTTCAGAGCATCGCGCAAAGCCATGGCGAAAGTTTCTATCGTGGCGAGCTCGCCGAACGGATCCTGGCCTTTGCCAGGCAGTGCGGAGCCGCCTTGTGCGCTGACGACCTGGCGGCCATGGAAGTGGAATGGGTCAAACCGATCAGCCAGGACTTTCGCGGCTACACCCTGCATGAGATCCCGCCCAGCGGCCAGGGCATCGCCGCCCTCATGGCGCTGGGTATGCTCGAGTCGTTCGATATTGAATCCATGGGCCTCGACAGCCCTGATGCCTATCACGTGATGATCGAAGCCATGAAGCTCGCCTTTGCGGATCTGCATGCGCATGTCGGTGATCGCACGCACATGAAGCATTCGGCCGAGGCGCTGCTGGACAAGAACTATCTGCGCCAGCGTGCACAGCTCATTCAGCCCCAGGCTTCATCGGTGGTCGCCGGTACTCCAGCGCTTGGCGGTACGGTCTATCTCGCCGCGGCGGACGCCGACGGGATGATGGTTTCGTTTATCCAGTCCAACTACAAGGGCTTCGGCTCCGGGGTCGTCGTGCCCGGCACCGGCATCAGCCTGCACAACCGTGGCATGGGGTTTGTCCTGGAGCCTGGGCATGTGAACCAGGTCAGCCCGGGGAAAAAGCCCTTGCACAGCATCATCCCGGGTTTCATCAGCCGGGGAGGCGAGCCGGTCATGGCCATGGGGGTGATGGGCGGCAGCATGCAGGCGCAAGGTCACCTGCAAATGATGGCGCGCCTGGCCTGCTTCGATCAGAACCCGCAGGCCATGAGCGATGCCCCGCGCTTTCGCGTCGAGGCGGGGCCCGTCGTTCACCTGGAGGCGCATACCCCGGCCCATGTCATTGAATCGCTGAAAAACCGCGGTCACCACCTGCAGGTCCATGAGCCCGGGAGCATGGAGTTTGGCAGCGCCCAACTGATCCAGTGCGGCGCAAACGGCAGCTACGTTGCCGCCTCCGATTCCCGTCGTGACGGCCAGGCTGTCGGTTACTGACCCACCCCTTACAAGAGAATAAAAACATGCACGCACCTACCGAACAGAACCTTTCCCGCCTCGATGCACAGCATCACTTGCACGGGTTCAGCAATGCAGTGAAGAACCGCGAGGAAGGCTCGCTGATCATGGACCGCGGGGAGGGCATCTACGTTTTTGACGAGCAGGGTGAGAAGTACATCGAAGCACTGTCCGGCCTCTGGAGCGTGGCGGTCGGCTTCAGCGAGGAGCGCTTGGTCGAAGCGGCTGCGCGGCAGATGAAGAAGCTGCCGTTCTACCACACCTTCACCCAGCGCTCGAACCAGCCCTTGGTTGAACTGGCGCAAAAGCTGATCGCCCTGGCGCCTGTTCCCATGAGCAAGGCCTTCTTCACCAACTCCGGTTCCGAGGCCAACGACACGGCGATCAAGCTGGTGTGGTACCGCGCCAATGCCTTGGGCCAGCCACAGAAGACCAAGATCATCTCGCGCAATCGTGCCTATCACGGTGTAACGCTGGGTGCCTCCAGCCTGACCGGCCTGCCCCATGTCCAGGGTGGTTTCAACGCGCCGTTGCCGGGTTTCTTTCATCTGACCGCGCCGCACTATTACCGCGAAGGCCGACCGGGTGAGTCCGAAGCGGATTTTTCCCAGCGCCTGGCACATGAACTGGAAGCACTGATTATGCGCGAGGGGCCGCAGACCATTGGCGCCATGTTCGCTGAACCCTTGATGGGCGCGGGAGGGGTAATACTGCCACCGGCCGGTTACTGGACCTTGATCCAGGCGGTCCTTGAAAAGCACGACATTCTGCTGGTCGCCGATGAGGTGATCTGCGGCTTCGGGCGGACCGGCAAGATGTTCGGCAGCGAGCACTTCGGCATCACCCCGGACATGATGGTGCTCTCCAAGCAGCTTTCATCTTCCTATCTGCCGATTTCCGCTTTGCTGATCAACGAAAAGGTCTACTCGGCCGTCGCTGTGCAAAGTGCGAGTCGCGGCACCTTTGGCCATGGCCTGACGGCAGGGGGGCATCCGGTGGCCGCCGCGGTGGCGCTGGAGAACATCAAGATCATCCAAGAGCGTGAATTGGTGGCGAAGGCCTGTGCCCTGGGCGAATACCTGGCCACTCGCCTGGCCAGGCTTGCCGCGCATCCGCTGGTAGGCGAGGTGCGGTCCCTGGGTTTGATCGGGGCGATCGAACTCGTTGGCAACAAGGATGACAAGACGCCATACCTGGCCGCCGGAAACCTGGGGACGATGATGTCCGCTGCGTTGTTCCGTCGTAAGGTCATTACGCGCAATATCGGTGATGCCATTGCGTTGTGCCCGCCGTTGATCATTACTCAAGAGCAACTTGCAGACCTGTTGGACCGTTACGAAGAGGCGCTGGCCGAAGTGACTGCCGAGGTCCAGGGCAGTCGTTGAAACATGAGACAGGAGCACGGCGGCATGAAAGTTGAACAGCGTTTAAAAGAGATGGGCATTGAATTACCGCTTGCCGAAGTGGGCGAACATTACTACGGCACCAAATATGGAAAAATGAAACCCCACTATATCAGCGGCAACTTGTTGTTTCTGTCCGGGCAAACCGCCGGGTTGAATGCCCAAGGCGAGGCGAGATATCCCGGCCGCGTAGGGCGTTCCATTGATGTCGATCAGGCGCGTGAAGCGGCAAAGTTGACGGGTATTAATTGCATTGCCGCGATCAAGAATGCCATTGGTGATCTGGATCGTGTAGTGGGTATTGCCAGGGTTCTTAACTTTGTAGCCTGCGACATTGATTTTACCGAGCCGCATCTGGTGTCGAGCGCCATGAGCGATTTACTGGTGGATGCCTTTGGGGAGACAATAGGAATTGCCCCAAGGGCAACCATCGGAGTCACGTCGCTAGCGGACGATTACTGTTTCGAAACTTGGGTGACTGTCGAGTTTTCCTGAGCATATACAGAGGGTGTCATGGCTGAGCAAATCGAATTTAACGGACTCGCACTTTCGGCTGAAGGTGAGGCATATCGCTTCATCGAAAGCGGAATCCGGCAGGGCCGTTATCGCGCGGGAGAGCGGCTCGTCGCCGAGGATATTGCCGCTGAAATCGGCATGAGCCGAATGCCGGTGCGCGAAGCCTTCCGCAGGCTTTCCGCCGAAGGACTGTTGCATATCAGGCCGAACCGCGGGGCAATCGTGCGCGGCTTGAATGCGCAGGAAATGCGCGAAGTATTCGAAATTCGCGCCAGCCTTGAAGCCCTGGCGGCCGGTCTCGCCATGCCCAGGCTGACGCCGCAATCCATTGCAACTCTGGAACATTTGCTTGACCAGATGGAACTGTGCAACTCGGATTATTCCGAATGGGTCACTAAACATCGTGAGTTCCATGAGTACCTGTCGGGATTGGCCGGCATGCCACGTCTCAATGCTCAGCTCGTAGGCTTGCATTCCTCACTGGAGCCTTACATGCGCATATGGCTTGAACATGCGGATAAGCCGATGACTTCGCGGGATGATCATGCGGGCATTATTCGAGCCCTCAAAAGTGGCGATCAGGCGTTGGTAGAGTCGGTGGTGCGGGAACATGTAAGGGCTACGATTCCTGCACTGGTAACTTTAGTAAGTTAATAACCTGGCGAGAGCCGTCAGTTAAATTTACTACTTGTTTCAGCGTGACCTCCTTAGTTGTCAAGGAGGTCGCGACAGGGATGTTTCGCCTTGAATTCAACAATAACAATATTTAAAGAGGTGCAGCATGTTCAAACGAATAGTATCAACTGCGGCGTGCAGTGCAGTGCTGTTATGTTCCGTTGTCTCGCGTGCGTCGGAACCTGTCCAGGTCGGCTTTACCGCCACCTTGACCGGTGATTTCGCTTCCTACGGCCTGGATGTGCGCAAAGGCTTTGAGTTGGGTGTCGAGAAGGTCAGGTCGGAGGACGACGTGAACCTCCAGGTCAAGGTGTCCGACGATCACGGCCAGCCCAACGATGGCGTGTTGGCGGCGGGGCGTTTCTGCGAGGACCAGGACACCCTGGCGGTGGCCGGCTACACCTTCAGTTCGGTCGCCCTGGCTGCCGCACCAATCCTGAAAAAGTGCCAGATGCCAATCGTGGCCTCGGCGATCACCAGCCCGCAGCTGACGGGCATCAACCCGTACTTCCGGCGCCTGATCATGACCGACGCGGCCCAGGGCGCGATGATGGGCGAGTACGTCGCTCGGACGATGGGAGTCAAATCGCTCTACATCCTGTACCAGCAGGACGATTACGGCATCGGGATCAACAAGGCTTTCGCCGATGCCTTCGTGGCGGCGGGCGGCACCCTGGCCGGGCAGAACAGCTACAACCTGGGGACCAAGGATTTCCGGACCATCCTCGCCGGCGTCAAGCAGCGCAAACCCGATGCGATTTTTATCGGCGGCTTCTACACCGAGGCAGCGATGATCGCCAAGCAGACCCAATCGCTGGGCATCAACGCCCGCCTGATCGGCACCGATGGCGCGCTGTCGTCGCAGCTTGTGCAGTTGGGCGGCAGCGCCACCGAGGGCATGACGCTGTATGGCATGTTCGATAGCCACTCGCAGACGTCAGCGCAAACTGCAGCGTTCGTCCAGCAATACGTTGCCAAATACCAGCAAGAGCCCAATGGCTGGGCGGCCTTGGGCTATGACACGGCGTTGACCCTGGGCGCGGCGGCGAAGGCTGCGCGCGCCAGCGGCCCGCTCAATCGAGCCTCCATGAACGATGCGCTCAGCCGCATCGAGCGCCTGCCAGGCGCGACCGGCGACATCTCCTTCCAGGCCGACGGAGACCGATCGGGTTCACTGCATTACTTCACTGTGAAAAGTGGCAAGTTCGTTCTCGCCGACCAGTAATGACATCGCGGTGTGCGGGGGCGGTTTGCCGCCCCTGCAAAACCGCTGGAGATCCTCATGCTTTACTTTGAGCAGCTTCTGATAAATGGCCTGATGCTCGGGGCCATTTATGCCCTGGCGGCGGTGGCTTACACGCTGGTTTACGGTGTAGTCAAAATGGTGAATTTCGCATTTGGCGAGCTGTTCATGCTGGGCGCCTTTATCACCTTGTCACTGATGTTGCCCGAGCTTTCACTGTTCGGATATCAGGTGGCGATGCCGAACCTGAACTTCTTCCTGGCGGCCCTGGTCGCGATGGTGGCGGTGGCGGCGCTGGGAGCCCTGATCGACCGCATCGCCTATCGGCCGCTACGCAATGCCCCGCGCATGGCTTCGCTGATTACCTCGATTGCGGTCTCGGTACTCTTGCAGAGTCTGGCCCAGACCGTCTGGGGGCCCAGCTCGCTGAGTTTTCCAGAGACGCCCCTGACGCGTCTGCCGGCGCTCCAGCTCGGTGAAATCACGGTCACCGGCGTTGAATGGCTGGTCATGGCTTCCGCGCTGGTGGCCATGATCGCCCTGCAGCTGTTCGTCCACTACACCTCGCTGGGACGGGCGATGCGCGCTTCGGCTCAGGACCCGACGGCCGCTTACCTGGTGGGTATTCCAGTGAACCGGATCATCGGCCTGGCCTTTGTGCTCGGTTCGGCGTTCGCCGCGTTTGCCGGCATTCTCTATGCGCAATCCTTCGCGTTCGCCAGCCCGACCATGGGCTTCGCGCCCGGCTTGAAGGCGTTGACGGCGGCGGTGCTCGGCGGGATCGGCAATATTCCCGGGGCCGCGGTCGGTGGGTTGTTGCTCGGCCTGGTCGAATCGCTGTGTTCCGGCTATATCCCCGGCGGCGCCATCTATCAGGACGCCCTGAGTTTTGTCCTGCTGGTGCTGCTACTGCTGGTCCGTCCGCAGGGGCTGCTGGGCAGGAAGGAAATGAATAGCCATGCCCGTGGAAGCCTGACCAGTGACAGAACCGACAAAGGCTCATGGGTCACCGCGCCATTGCGCCTGCTCGATGGTGTGTTCGCTTCACGCCTGATGGCGAGCAACCTGGTCAAGTTCGTCGCCATCGCCGCAGCCGTAGGTGTCGGTTTTGGTATCCAGTCCGACTACTGGCTCGGCATTCTGGTGATGGTCCTGCTCTACGGCATGCTCGCCAGCGGGCTGAACATCGTGGTCGGCTTCGCGGGCTTGCTGGACCTGGGGTTCGTCGCGTTCTGGGCCGTCGGGGCGTACTACACCTCGATCGTATTCGTCAGTGTGCTTCAGGGCGTCTATGGCCTGGACATCGCCGCCACCTGGTGGGTGCTGTATGCCAACCTGATCATTGGCGGGCTGATTGCCGCCCTGTTCGGGGTATTCCTGGGCTATCCGACGCTGCGGGTCCGCGGCGACTACCTGGCGATCATGACCCTGGGGTTCGGTGAAATCGTGCGCGTTATCGTGACCAACTGGGTCCCGGTGACCAATGGCCCGATGGGGATTCGCGGGATTCCGTTGCCCATGCTGTTTGGCTACGAGATTGGCTCGACCCGGGCGCTTTACTTCTTCGCCCTGGCACTGAGCGTCGTGCTGCTGTTCTGCATTGGCCGGGTCGTGCGTTCCTTCGTCGGCAGGGCCTGGGTGGCGCTGCGCGAGGATGACGACGCGGCGGAGGCGATGGGCATCCACGGCACGCGCTACAAACTGCTGGCTTATGCGTGCAGCGGATTTGTCGGTGGTCTGGTCGGGGTGTTCTACGCGCACTTCCAGCAGTACATCAGCCCCATCAGCTTCACGCTGTTCGAGAACATCGTGATCCTGATGCTGGTGGTGCTCGGCGGTATGGGAACCATGATCGGGCCCTTCGTCGGTGCCGCGGTATGGATCGTGTTCCTGCAAGCCTCCCTCAATATTCCCTTTGTCGAGAGCTTCCCCGAGTCTCGATACATCCTGCTGGGCGCCATGCTGATCGCATTGATGCTGTTTCGTCCCAGTGGTTTAGCCGCCAAGGCCCGTCAGCGTCTTGTAATGGGGTAATCCGATGATGCCTGTAGTCAACAATCATGAGCTTTTCACACCCCTGCTGGTCGAGCCGATGACCGCGCAAAAACCTGTCAGTCGAGCCGATATGAGAGCTAGCGTTGTTCTGCGAGCCAGCGAATTGACCGTGCGCTTTGGTGGCCTGAGCGCGGTCAGCCATTTGAACCTCGAGGTGCGCAGCCATTCGGTGCATGCGCTCATAGGCCCGAACGGCGCCGGCAAGAGCACGGCGGTCAATGCCTTATCGGGATTCGCCGTTCTCGATGCAGGAAATGTCACCATCGGCGACAAGACCTCGGGTCACTGGACCGCCCACGCCATCGCCCAGGCAGGCTTGGCGCGGACCTTCCAGAATATCCGTCTGTTCGGCGAGATGACGGTTCTGGAAACCGTCCTGGTGGGGCGTCATGCGGGGTTCCAGGGCGGGTTGTTCGCGGCCCTGTTCAGGACAAGGTCCGCGGTCGAGTTCGAGCGCAACACAGTGGAAGAGGCCAGGGCGTTGATCCGGTTTGTCGGGTTGCCGCCCAATGTCGAAGGGGTGCCAGCCAATTCATTGCCCTATGGCCATCAACGTCGAGTGGAAATCGCCCGCGCGTTGATCTCCAAGCCCAAGGTGTTGCTCCTGGACGAACCGCTGGCGGGCATGAACGTGTCGGAGAAGGCGGCTCTGAGCGAGTTGATCGACCAGGTCCGGGAAAGCGGGGTGGCGATCCTGCTGATCGAGCACGACATGGACGTCATCCGAAGCCTTGCCAACTTCACGACCGTGCTTTACCAGGGGAAAAAATTGATCAGCGGAACCACCCGTGACGTGCTGAGTCATGCAGAAGTCCAGGCTGCCTATCTGGGGAGGGCCAAAGCATGAATCAGCTTCTTGAGGTCAGCAGCCTCTGCGTGGCGTATGGCGGTATCGAAGCGGTGAAGGGCATATCCCTGTCGATAGACAAGGATGAAATCGTGAGCCTGATCGGCAGCAACGGTGCCGGCAAGACCACGACGCTGCGGGCCATTTCCGGCCTCTTGCCGTGCAAGAGTGGCAAGGTGAGCTTCCAGGGCAAGGACATCACCACGCTTTCGCCTGATGCGCGAGTGCGCATGAGGCTGGCTCATGTGCCTGAGGGGCGTCACGTATTCCCGGGATTGACGATCGAGGAAAATATAAAACTGGGCAGCTACACCCGCCATGATCGCAAAGCCATTGCCGACGACATCGAGGACATGTACCAGCTGTTCCCGATCCTGAAGGAGCGACGCAAGCAGCAGGCGGGCACCATGTCCGGCGGCGAGCAGCAAATGCTGGCCATTGCCCGGGCGATGATGTCCCGCCCGGAGCTATTGATCTTGGATGAGCCGACCATGGGGCTTTCACCGAAAATGATTGAGGTGGTACTCGATACCCTTCGAAAGATTCGCTCGCGGAAAACACCGATCCTGCTCGTCGAACAGAACACAGTGGAAGCCATCCAGATGGCGACTCGCGTGTATGCCCTGCGTGTCGGCGAGATCGTTTCCGTGCTGGCGGGGGAAAGCGTGACCGAGGAAGCCTTGAAAGACTTCTACCTGAGCTAGCGCAGGAGCAGGTCTTTGCGTGCAGCAGCGCACGTTGGGTTTTCCAGCTCAGGTAGAAGCGGGCCGCTGACAGAGGGCCCGTTACCCCTCAATTGTGCTGCACGATCTGGATCAGGTTGCCGCACGTATCGTCGAAGACCGCGAGGGTCACCGGGCCGGCAACTGTCGGCGCTCGGGTGAACTGCACACCCAGGGTGCTCAGCCGGGCATATTCGGCGTGTACATCCTCGACCCCGAAGAAAGTGAAGGGGATGCCATCGCGTTTCAGTGCCGAGGTGAATGGCTTGGCGGCCGGGTGGGCGTCGGGCTCCAGCAGCAATTCGACGCCGTCGGGGTCGCCGGGGGAGGTCAGCGTCAGCCAGCGATGCTCACCCATGGCGATGTCGTGCTTGAGCTGAAAACCCAGCACGTCCCGGTAGAAGGCCAGGGCCTTGGCCTGGTCGTCGACGACCACGCTGGTGATGACGATCTTCATGGGGGTTCTTCCTCCGTATTTGAGGTACAGGTGGCAATAAATACCTGGCAGGAATAATAGCCGGGCAGCCGCGGTGTCCACGCCCTGGAGGGCGACCGGCTGTCCAGTGGGCAGGGCGAGGTGTTGGCAGCCCGGCAGGCTGCCGGGTTTTCCCGCCGATTCCCGCACGACCCGGCGCCGGGGCTGTAAACTGGCGCCTTTTATCCCCTCGAACAAGAGAGCCCCATGGCCAACCACGATATCGATTTCATTCCCGATCCCGACGCGGATTCCATCTCCTCCGACGTTGCCGGTTTCGCCGGCATCCTGGTCTCCACCCAGATCCCCACCCGCGCCGACGGCAGCCTGGAGCTGGGCGACATCACTGCGCAGAGCGAGTGCACCCTGCAGGCGCTCAAGGTGGCCCTGGAAAAGGCCGGCAGCTCAATGGACCGGGTCCTGCACCTGACCATCTACCTCACCGACATGGCCGAGCGCGCCGCGTTCAACGAGGTCTACCAGCGCTTCTTCGCCAAGCCCTGGCCGGTGCGCGCCGCCGTTGGCGTGGCGTCCCTGGCGGTCGAAGGCATGCGCGTGGAAGTCACCGCGATGGCGGCCAAGGGCTGAGTTTGCGGCGTTATCCGGTGGTGCCGCTCGGCGAGTGGGCGCCACCGGGCAGTACACGGGTGCCGGTCAGGCGTTTCGCCGCTACAATGCGCGCCTCGACCGTGACAAGCCTGACTAAAAAAATATGTCCTTGCCCAAGCATCACCTGGAATTGCTCAGCCCTGCCCGCGATGTCGCCATCGCCCGCGAGGCCATCCTGCATGGCGCCGACGCCGTGTACATCGGCGGCCCGAGCTTCGGCGCGCGCCACAACGCCTGCAACGAAGTGAGCGAAATCGCCGAGCTGGTGGAGTTCGCCCGCCGTTACCACGCGCGGATCTTCACCACCATCAACACCATCCTGCACGACAACGAGCTGGAGCCGGCGCGCAAGCTGATCCACCAGCTGTACGACGCGGGCGTCGATGCGTTGATCGTCCAAGACCTGGGCGTGATGGAGCTGGACATTCCGCCGATCGAGCTGCACGCCAGCACCCAGACCGATATCCGCACCCTGGCCCGGGCCAAGTTCCTCGACCAGGCCGGCTTCTCGCAACTGGTCCTGGCCCGCGAGCTGAACCTGCAGGAAATCCGCGCCATCGCCGACGAGACCGACGCGGCGATCGAGTTCTTCATCCATGGCGCGCTGTGCGTGGCCTTCTCCGGCCAGTGCAACATCTCCCATGCGCAGACCGGCCGCAGCGCCAACCGTGGCGACTGCTCCCAGGCCTGCCGCCTGCCGTACACCCTCAAGGACGAAAAGGGCGGCGTGATCGCCTACGAGAAGCACCTGCTGTCGATGAAGGACAACAACCAGAGCGCCAACATCCGCGCCCTGGTGGAAGCCGGCGTGCGTTCGTTCAAGATCGAAGGGCGCTACAAGGACATGGGTTATGTGAAGAACATCACTGCCTATTACCGCCAGCGCCTGGACGACGTGCTCGAAGACCGGATCGACCTGGCCCGCGCTTCCAGCGGCCGCACCGCGCACTTCTTCCTGCCCGACCCGGAAAAGACTTTCCACCGCGGCAGCACCGATTATTTCGTCACCGATCGCAAGATCGACATCGGCGCCTTCGACTCGCCGACCTTTACCGGCCTGCCGGTGGGCGTGGTCGAGAAAGTCGCCAAGCGCGACCTGCACGTGGTGACCCATGAGCCGTTGTCCAACGGTGACGGCCTCAATGTGCTGGTCAAGCGCGAAGTGGTGGGTTTCCGCGCCAACATCGCCGAGCCCAAGGGCGAGTTCGAAGAGGACGGCGAGAAGCGCTATCGCTATCGCGTCGAGCCCAACGAGATGCCAGAAGGCCTGTACAAGCTGCGGCCGAACCACCCGCTGAACCGCAACCTCGATCACAACTGGCAGCAGGCCCTGCAGAAGACTTCGTCCGAGCGTCGCGTGGCCCTGAGCTGGGTCGCGCGCCTGCGCGAAGAACAGCTGGAAGTGACCGCGACCAGCGAAGAAGGCATCAGCGCCAGCGTGACCCTGGACGGCCCGTTCGGCGTCGCCAACAAGCCGGAGCAGGCGCTGGAACAACTGCGCGACCTGCTCGGCCAGCTCGGCACTACGCAGTACCACGCCATCGACATCAAGCTCGATGCGCCGCAGGCTTACTTCATCCCCAACTCGCAGCTCAAGGCCTTGCGCCGCGAAGTGATCGAAGCCTTGACCGCTGCGCGGGTTGCCGCTCACCCGCGTGGCAGCCGCAAGGCCGAGACCACGCCGCCACCGGTGTATCCGGAGTCGCACCTGTCGTTCCTGGCCAACGTGTACAACCAGAAGGCCCGCGACTTCTACCATCGCCATGGGGTGAAGCTGATCGATGCGGCCTACGAGGCCCACGAAGAGGCCGGCGAAGTGCCGGTGATGATCACCAAGCACTGCCTGCGTTTCTCCTTCAACCTGTGCCCGAAACAGGCCAAGGGCGTCACCGGCGTGCGCACCAAGGTGGCGCCGATGCAGCTGATTCACGGTGACGAAGTGCTGACCCTGAAGTTCGACTGCAAGCCGTGCGAGATGCACATCATCGGCAAGATGAAAGGCCACATCCTCAACATGCCGCAACCGGGCAGCGTGGTCGGCCACATCAGCCCCGAAGACCTGCTCAAGACCATCCCTCGCGCTCCGCACTGAGTGGCGGGCGCGGCGCCATCACGGCGTCGCGCTCGTTCAAGCGCTAGCTGTCGCGTATCAACGCCATTGTCGACTGGGTCGGCAATGGCGTTGTTGTTTCTGCGAACTGCCTTAACGCGCTGGATCTTCCTCGGCGCGCAACTGAACACTCATGTCGTCGCAGCTTTGCGACCAGTCTTGCAGCCACTGTGGCAACTCGGGAGAGGTGTCCACGCCCAGCTCGTGGACGAATTCGCCGGGGGCGATGGTGCCTTTGGCCGAGCGGAACAGCCCGCGCATCACCACCACGCCGATCACCCGGCCTTTGCTCACGAAGCGGTGTTCCATAAAGCTCCATTTCTCGTCCCAGCCGAGGATCCGGCTATGGACCTCGAAGGCTTCGAACAACTTCAGTTCACGGCGGAATTTGCCCCACACATCGCCAACGATCGGCACCGCCCTGTGGCGCAGGGCCACGCGGTAGGCGCCGCTGCGCAGGACGAAATCCATGCGCCCGAGATCGGCCAGGGTGAAGTAGCGGCCATTGGTGACGTGGCGGTTGAGGTCGAGGTCGAGCGGCCAGACGCGCATGCGCACCACGGTGGTGGCCAGGCCTGCGACCGGCTTGCGCCACGGACGACGAAACAGCATGAGCAGCATGCGGAACCAGAGATTCATGAGTGCACCGATGATGGAAAAGGATGGCTGCACTCTAGGGAAGAAGAATCGGCTAAGGTAGGTGCGCAAATGACATTTTTCATGCGAAAAGCGCAACGGAATCCACTATGCACGTCACCTTGCTCCTGACCGATCACTGTTCCGCCGCCAGCGCCACCCTGGCCCTGGAAGTGCTGAGCGCCGCCAACCTGTTCGCCGACAGCGCCAGCGCGCCGTTCGAGGTGGTGGTCGCCTCGCTGGATGGCGCCGATGTCAGCGCCTGGGGCGAGCAGGTGCTGCGGGTGCAGCGCTCGGTGGCCGAGATCGCCCAGACCGATCTGGTGCTGATCCCCGGTTTTCTCTTCACCTTGAAGGAAGCCTTGCCGGCATTTGCCAGGCATGGGCCCTGGTTGCGGCAACAGCATGCCCGGGGCGCGGTGCTGGCCTCGATGTGCACCGCCACCTTCCTGCTGGCCGAAGCCGGCCTATTGAAGGGCGCTCGCGCCACCACCCACTGGGCCTTCGCCGAGCTGTTCCGGCGGCGTTATGCCGGGGTCGAGCTGGACGAGGGGCAGCTCCTCTGCGAGGACGATCGCCTGATCACCAGCGGCGGCGCGAGCGCGGCCATGGACCTGCTGCTGCACCTGGTGCGGCGTTTCGCCTCCCTGGAGCTGGCGCAGAAATGCGGCAAGTACTTGCTGATCGACAAGGTGCGCAGCGAGCAGTCGGTCTATGTCATGTGGTCGCTGCCCAAGAGCCACGGCGATGGCGAGATCCTGCGGGTGCAGGACTGGCTGGAGGAACACTTCGACCAGCCGCTGCTGATCGACGACACGGCCCGCCGTTTTGGCTTTGGCGTGAGGAACTTCAAGCGCCGCTTCAAGGAGGCCACCGGCTACACGCCCCTGGCCTATCTGCAGACCCTGCGCCTGGAGAAAGCCAAGGAGCTGCTGGAGTCCACGCGCATGACCCTGGACAGCATCACCTACAAAGTGGGCTACGAAGACAGCAACTCGTTTCGCCGGCTGTTCCAGCAACGGCTCGGCCTGCTGCCGGCGGCGTATCGCAAGAAGTTCCAGGCCGGTGCGAGTTGATTCGCAGGCGAGTGCCGAAGCTTGCGCAAGCTTCCGCTTCTGTAGGAGCGCAGCTTGCGCGCGAAGAACGCTAACACGGTGGGGCAGGCTTTCGGCGTCGCGGCCATCGCGGGTACGTCGGAGCGCCACCCGCTCGCTCCTACGACAGGGGGGGCGGCGACCCCGGCTCGTCGAGGTTGTCGATGTGCTTGAAACGTTCCACCAGGAAGTCGATCAGGCTGCGCACCCGCGCCGACAAATGCAGCTGTTGCGGGTAGACCGCGTAGACGTCGGCGCGGGTCGGCGTCTGGTCTTCCAGCACCAGGCGCAGGCGGCCGCTGCGCACGTAACGGGCGATGTCCCATTCGGCCCGCAGCAGGATGCCATAACCTTCCAGGGCCCAGTTCAGGGCCACCTCGCCGTCGTTGCAGCCCAGGGCGCCGCGGACCTTGACGTTCTGCGTGCGCCCGCCGTTGGTGAAGCTCCACACCCCGTAGGGCGTCTCGTTCTGGCGCAGGAAGATGCAGTTGTGCTGCTGCAGGTCTGCCAGGCGTTGCGGCACGCCATGCTTTTGCAGGTACAGCGGCGAGGCGCATAACAGGCGGCGGTTGGAGGCGATCTTGCGCGCATGGAAGGCCGCGTCCGGCAGGCTGCCGAAACGGATGCCCAGGTCGAAGCCGTGGGTCGCCAGGTCCAGCGGGTGGTCGCTGATTTCCAGCTGGATTTCCACCTCGGGGTAGCGCGCGAAGAACGCGGCCAGGGCCGGGCCGATGTAACGCCGGCCGAACCCCAGGGAGGCATTGACCCGGATCAGGCCCTTGGGTGTCGCCCGGCTGCTGCCGAGCAACTGCTCGACCTCGTCGATCTGGGTCAGGATGCGCGCCGCGTGGGAGAAATACAGCTCACCTTCAGTGGTCAGGCTCATGGAACGGGTGGTGCGGTTGACCAGGCGGATACCCAGCCGTGCTTCCAGCGCGGACAGGCGCTTGCTCACCGCCGGTGGGGTGACGCCCAGCTCCCGGGCAGTGGCGGCGAGGCTGCCCTTGTTCGCCAGCAGGTAGAAAAACGACAGGTCGAGGCTCGGGTTCATTGGTAACTCAAAGTTATGTATGTAGTGATTTTGAGTAACTCATGGGGCTTTTCTCACTACATATACTCCGCCCACACCCTGTCTGGACAGCCTTGTCCGACAGGCACAACAAGAAGGCAACGAGAAAGGGGTGGACCATGAGTGCATACACAATTGCCGCGATCCCGGGTGATGGCATCGGTGTGGAAGTGATCGCCGCGGGCGTCGAGGTGTTGCAGGCGCTGGCGAAGAAGTCGGCCTTCCAGCTGGACTTCAAACACTTCGACTGGAACTCCGACAACTACCTGAAAAACGGCTACTACATTCCTGAAGGCGGCCTGGCGGAACTGAAGACCTTCGACGCCATCTTCTTCGGCGCGGTCGGCGCCCTCAACGTGCCGGACCATATCTCCCTGTGGGGCCTGCGCCTGCCGATCTGCCAGGGCTTCGACCAGTACGCCAATGTGCGTCCGGCGCGGGTGCTGCCTGGGGTGAAAAGCCCGTTGCACAACGGCGAGCAGATCGACTGGGTGGTGGTGCGGGAAAACTCCGAGGGCGAGTACTCCGGCAATGGCGGCCGGGTGCACCGCGGCTTGCCCGAAGAGGTGGCAACCGAGGTTTCGGTGTTCACCCGGGCCGGGGTCGAGCGCATTCACCGTTTTGCCTTCGAGCTGGCGCAAAGCCGTCCGCGCAAGCACCTGACCCTGGTCACCAAGTCCAACGCCCAGCGCCATGGCATGGTGCTGTGGGATGAGATCTTCTATGAGGTCGCCCGGGACTTCCCGGACGTCAGGGTCGACAAGGAACTGGTGGACGCGGTGACCACACGCATGGTGCTGAAGCCGACGACCCTGGATGTGATAGTCGCCACCAACCTGCATGCCGACATCCTCTCCGACCTGGCGGCGGCGCTGTCTGGCAGCCTGGGCATCGCCCCGACCGCCAACCTCAACCCTGCGCGGCGTTTTCCCTCGATGTTCGAGCCGATCCACGGCTCGGCCTTCGACATCACCGGCAAGGGCGTGGCCAACCCGATCGCGACCTTCTGGACGGCGGCGATGATGCTCGAACACCTGGGCGAAGCGGCCGCGGCCAAGCAGCTGATGTCGGCCATCGAGGCGGTGACCGAGAGTGGCCTGCACACGCCTGACCTGGGCGGCACGGCCAGCACCCGGCAGGTCACCGATGCGGTGCTTGCCCTGATCAATCGCTGATTCACAGTCGTACTGCGGCACAACGCCAGGGGGCGGGTCGCGATCCGCGCCCCTGGCATTTCCTGACAACAATAAGAATCAGGGCCCTGTGATGAAAAGAATACTTGGCAAACTCTATGTGCAAGTCCTTATCGCCGTGCTGCTCGGCGCCCTGGTCGGGGTGCTGGTACCGGAAACCGGCGCCGCGCTGAAACCCCTGGGCGACGCCTTTATCAAGTTGATCAAGATGCTCCTGGCGCCGGTGATCTTCCTCACCGTGGTCACCGGCATCGCCCGCATGGAAAGCATGAAGGAGCTGGGCCGGGTCGGCTTTCGCGCGCTGATCTATTTCGAGGTGGTCTCCACCCTGGCGCTGGTGGTGGGGCTGGTGGTGGTGGATGTGTTCAAGCCCGGCGCCGGCATGAACGTCGATGTCGCCAGCCTCGATACCTCCAGCCTGGGCACCTACACCAGCGCCGCCAGGCACGCCTCGTTCATGGACTTCGTGCTCAACATCATTCCCGACACCATCGTCGATGCGTTCGCCAAGGGTAACGTCCTGCAGATCCTGCTGTTTTCCATCCTGCTGGGCATTGCCCTGGCCCAGGTCGGGCCGCGGGGCAAGTTCTTTGTCGATGCCCTGGATAGTCTGATGCAGGGCATGTTCCGCATCGTCAACATGGTCATGCGCCTGGCCCCCATCGGCGCGTTCGGCGCTATTGCCTTCACCATCGGCAAATACGGTTTCGGCTCGCTGTTTTCCCTCGGCAAGCTGATGGCCTGCGTCTACCTGACCTGCGTGCTGTTCGTGATCTTCGTGCTGGGGCCGATCTGCCGCTACAGCGGTTTCAGCCTGTGGAAGTTCCTGCGTTTCATCAAGGAGGAGCTGTTCACCGTGCTCGGCACCAGCTCCTCGGAGTCGGTGCTGCCGCAGATGATTTCCAAGATGGAAAAGGCCGGTGTGTCCAAGCCGGTGGCCGGGATGATCATTCCCTCGGGCCTGACCTTCAACCCGGACGGGCAGGCGATCTACTACACCATCGCCGCCATCTTCATCGCCCAGGCGACCAACACGCCGCTGACCCTCACCGATCAGTTGATCGTGCTGGCGGTGCTGATGTTCACCTCCAAGGGTTCGGCGGGGGTCACAGGTTCGGGGTTCATCATTCTGGCGGCGACCCTGGCGTCGCTGGGCACCATTCCGGTGGCGGGCATGGTCCTGCTGTTGGGCGTCGACCGCTTCATGTCGGAAGCGCGGGCGATCACTAACACCATCGGCAACGGGGTCGGCACCCTGGCCATCGCCAAATGGGTGGGGGCACTGGACACGGCGAAGATGCACAAGGCGTTCAATGGCGAAGTGCAAGAGGCGCCGCCGGCGCCTGACAGCACGCCGCCGGCGAAAGGGGCTGGCACCTTGCTGCCCGGCCTGGAGAAGGCCTCTCGGGCCTAGGCAGCCCTGGTCGCCTACAAGGCCTTGCTCATGAAGACCCGGCTGCTGCCCGCGGGCTCGCAAGGGATCTCGCCGAAGCGTTGCCAGCCGTGTTTTTCGTAGAACGACGGCGCCTGGAAGCTCAGGGTGTAGAGCACGGCCGAGCGGCAGCCGCGGCGCCGGCCTTCGTCTTCGCAGGCTTGCAGCAGTCGGGCGCCGAGGCCCGAGCCGCGCAGGCTGTCGGGCAGGTAGAACAGGTCGATGAACAACAGGCCCAGGGAGGTGCGGCCGCTGATGCCGCCCAGGACCTGGCCGGTCTCCGGGTCCTTGAGTTCCACGGCCAGGGGCTGGCGATCGTTGTAGCCGGTCATCTGTTCGTTGAAGGCGGCGAGGCCCTGGCCGAGCAGGGTTTCGAAGGTGCTGTCGATGGTGTTGCTGATGACGATCAAGGGGCTGGCCGTGACGGCGGGTTTCATAGAGGAGATTTCCAGTTCAGGCGTCGCGCAACAGGTCGTGGGCGTCGAGCAGACGGTAGGCGATTTCCGGGTTCTTCTCCAGGCCGCGGCGGATGGCGGCGGGAATCGACTGGCGGGTCTTGCGGCACAGGCCCGGCAGTTCGTCGAGCTGGATGGCGATGCCGCGCATGCTGCGCACTTCGTTGAAGCTGGGGGCGATCTGTACGCGGATGCCCAGCAGTTCGTACATCCGCCGCTGCATGTGTTCGAGGTCGCTCAGGCTTTGCAGGTTTTCCAGCCGCTCGAGCAGGCGCTTTTCCTCCTGGCGGGTCAGGCCGAGGATGCGCAGGTCGGTGCCAGGGGTTTGCAGCAGGCGCTCGCGCTCGCAATCGCAGGCGCCGGGCGGGCAGGGCTGGCGGATCTGGAAATCGGGCATCTATGGACTCCACTCGAAGCGATCGCGGATCGCCGTTGCCCACGGGGTTGCCTGGAAATATACACAGACGGGGCAGGCTGTGGCGCGGGATTCGCCAGCCATGCCGCGGATTTTTTCAAGGCTGTCGGCGCCGCCACAACAGCCGCGCGTAGACCAGGGCGTTGATCAGCAGCACCAGCGCGCCCAGGCCCAGCTGGATCTGCGGCGTCAGCCCGGCCGGGTAGATCAGTGGGATCAGGTAGTGTTCGATGAAGCCGTCGCCATACCCCTGCTGGCCGGCACCGTGGCGCAGGCGGTTTTCCCAGTCGGTCAGCGGGCAGGGCAGGTGGAAGACTTCGACCGCCACCCCCCAGGTCGCGGCGGGCAGGTGCAGCCAGGCCAGGCGCGGCCACTTGAGCACCAGCAGGCCGCCGAAGAGTACGAACAGGATAAAGGTCAGGTGCAGCGATACCAGGGCGTCAGCGGCGAAGCGGTAGAGCATGTCGAGTCTCGTTGCGGTCAGGGGTACAGCAGGGGTTCAGGTCCGCGCGCGGTCGAACCAGCCCAGCGCGGTGCGCCAGATACAGATGCCCAGGAAGTACGCCGACATGGCCAGCCACAAGCCCATCACCCAGGGGCCATTGTAGGGGTGGTTGATCACCAGCGATAGGCTGCACAGCAGCCAGATGGCGGTCACCGCGATATTCACCGGCATGAAGCGGCGCACGCGGAAGGGGTGGAGGAATTTCATCCGGGTCAGGGTCAGCAGCGCCAGGACCACGATGCTCGACAGGCTCAGCCAGGGTGTCGGGGCAAGGATGTACAGCGCCAGGGCCACCACGTTCCAGGCTGCGGGAAAACCGACGAAATAGTTGTCCTTGCTCTTCATGTTGACGTTGCAGAAGCAGAACAGCGACGACACCAGGATCACCGAGGTCGCCAGCAACGCGCTGTAGTCCGGCAGCGGGATGTAGCGATAGATGAACAGCGCCGGAATGAACACATAGGTCAGGTAGTCGATCACCAGATCCAGCACCGAGCCGTCGAAATGCGGCAGCACCGACTGCACATTGACCTTGCGCGCCAGCGAGCCGTCGACCCCATCGACGATCAGCGCCACGCCCAGCCACAGCAGGCAGGCCTTGGGCTGGTTGTCGAACAGTGCCAGGGTGGCGAGAAAGGCCGTGACCACGCCGGTCGCGGTGAAACCATGGGCGCCCCAGGCTTTGAGACTGGCGATGTGTCGGGTCGTTATCACGGGCGTTCTCCAGGAAATGAAACCAGCCATACGACGCCCCATTGGATGAAACGGGGGCTTATCGCCAAACCTGGCCAGATTGCATCTATCGACCGGGCAGGCGGCGATAAGGTTCACCCTTGCCCGTGGCGACTTATAAGACTGTAGCCACAGTTGGCCGGGACGAGCCTTGGCGAAAGCGAATTCCTTCACGGCGCCGGGGAGGCAGGGTGCCTCCCCGGAGCGTTCACTTCCTGTATTGCGTGGCTACATTCCGTTGGCGAAGGGCACGGCGCGGATATCGATGCGCGAGCGCAGGTGCTTCAGCGCGCCGGCGTATTCGGCCAGGACTTCCAGGCTCCAGTCGGCGCGGGCACGCAGGTGGCGTTCTTCAGGCGTGGGCTCGGAATGCGCATTGAATACGCCTTCCACCTGGCGAACGATCAGCTGTTCCGGCAGGTAGCAGATCCGGCAGTTCTTGTAGCTGGAGGCCCGCAGCTCGGCGAGCGGGTAGGCACCACCGAGGCCGGCCGAGACCCCGACCAGCAACGCCGGCTTGTGCCCCAGCTCGGTGTGGCCGGCATACACGAAGAAATTCTTGATGGCCGGGCAGGCCATGCCGTTCCACTCCGGCGTCACCACCACCAGCGCGTCGGCCTGCAGCAAGGTGGCCGAGTACTGGCTCCAGGCGCTGTTCGAGTCCGGGCTTGGCCAGAGCGGCAAGGGCGAGCGCCCGAGGTCGAGCAGCGTGACCTGCTCGCAGAGTTTCAGCTGTTGCAGGCGTTGGCCCAGGTAATGGGCGACCTTGGCCGACTGGCTGCTGACTTGGCTGGAGCCGGCGAGCAGTGCGATATGCAGGCTCATTGCGCCACCTCCTGCTTGGCTTCGGGACGCGCTGCGGGTTTGGGCGAACGCACCAGCGGCCAGAACAGTTCCTGCTGCCAACTGATGGGGCGCAGGTCTTCGATGCCATAGGCGGTGGGCCGGCGGCGAGTGATTTTCGCGGTGCCGAACAGCACGTCCCAGAAGAACAGCAGATTGCCGAAATTGCCTTTGTAGTGGGTCACCCCGTCATGGGCGTTGAGGCCGTGGTGGGCGGAGTGGGTGGAAGGGGTCGAGATGGTCCGCTCCAGCAGCCACATCAGCGGGCGCAGGGCGGGGATGCGATAGAGCCTGTCGTCCCAGGCGACGCTGCTGTGGGCGGCGAAGATCACCGTCATCTTGACGATCAGGTAGCCGTAGTAGACCGGCGCCAGGCCCAGGTAGATGAGCGCGCCGGAGAGCCAGATGCCCGGCATCAGCAGGTAATAGAAGCTGTTGTTGCGGTAGACGATGCGGATGCTCATGTACGGCGCCGAATGGTGCGCGCGGTGCAGCGCGTAGAGGAACGGCAGGCGGTGGGTCAGGCGATGCCACCAGTACTGGGTCATGTCATCGAGCAACAGGAACAGCGCCGCGCCCGCCACCCAGTGCAGGTCGCCCAGGCTGTTCTTCAGGGACGGCGCGAAGGTGTCGAGCAGCAGGGTGCTGAGGAACATCACCAGGGGGAAGGTGAGGCCCAGCAACAGCGAGGAACCGATGATCTCGATCAGCACATCGCGGCGCTGGCCCTTGGGCTGGCGAAAGCAGGTACAGGCGATTTCCAGGAGGATGAAACCGAGGAAAATCCCGGCCACGACCAGGATTGGATTGTTGGCGAGCATTGTTGTATTCATGGCAATCTCGAGTCAGGCCCGACATGGGCATTGCCCGAACAATAAGAAACCAAGAGCCGCCCGGACCCTATGCGCGAACTGGACAAAAACACTGGCGAAGAGGCCAATCAACCGGTCCGCCGTTTTCACCGGGGCCAGCTCGGCCGGGTGCTGGAACGGGTCCTGCAGCGCCAGACCCGCGGCGACCGCCAGGATTACAACCTGCTGGAACTGGAACAGTTGTGGCGGCTGGCGGCGGAGCGCGACCCGGCCATCGGCCTGCACCTGTTCGGCGAATTCACCCCCCAGGACCTGCACGTACTGGCCTACATCTGCCTGTACTGCCCGGACGTGCGCGGCGCCATGCAATGCTGGGCCGACTACGCCGCGCTGGCCTCGGACATGGACAGCCTGAAGCTGGTCAGCGACGGCGATCTGCTCGGCGTCGAACTGTGCATCGACGCGCCTGCCGGGCTGACCCGCTACGTGGTCGAGCATTACTGCGTCATGGCCCTGACCCAGATGCGGCAAAGCACCGGGCAACCCGTGCAACCGGTGCGCGCCTGCTTCAGCCATCCGCGCCCGGCGTACCACGCGCAATACCGCCAGTGGTTCGGCGACAACCTCGAATTCGACTGCCTGCACAACTGCCTGTACTACGACCAGGCCACCCTGCGCCTGCCGCTGCTGACGCGTCACGCCGGCATGCAGGAGTTGTTGCGCAGCGAACTGGACCGCCGCCTGGCCCAGCGCCTGCAACTGGGCGGCTGGACCGGCAAGGTCGCGGCCTGCATGCGCGACAGCCTGGCCCGTGGCGTGGTGCCGAGCCTGGAGAACCAGGCCGAGGCGCTGTACCAGAGCCCGCGCACCTTGCGTCGGCGCCTGGAGGAGCAGGGCATGACCTTTCGCCAGTTGCTCGATCAGGTCCGCGCCGAGCTGGAGCAACAGCTGGAGTTTCTCGGCGAGAGCCGCGTCCAGGTGGCGGCCCAGCTGGGTTACGGTGATCTCGCGGCGTACCTGCATGCGCGCAAGCGCTGGAAGCGCGACTGAATCCATCAGGCTCGCGGCATCACCGCAGGTGTTGCGCGGATTCCTTAAAGGAATCCACTCTATAAAAAACATGAATTTTATTTATCGAAATCGAGCCTGTAGCGTGGCCCCGTCCCTGACCGATGGAGCGCCCCGATGTCCACCCCGCAGCCGCTGTCTCCCGCCGAACGCTACTGGCAGCGCAACCTCGCGGTGTGCGCCCTGGGGGCGTTCACCACCATTGTCGCGATGACCCTGCTGCTGCCGTTCCTGCCGTTGTACGTCGAGCAACTGGGGGTCAGCGACCCGGCGGCCATCGTCCAGTGGTCCGGCGTGGCGTTTGGCGCGACCTTCCTGTCGGCGGCGATCACCGCGCCCTTGTGGGGCCGCCTGGGTGACCGCTATGGGCGCAAGCTGATGCTGATCCGCGCCAGCCTCGGCATGGCCGTGGCCATGTCGCTGATCGGCCTGGCGGAGAACGTCTGGCAGTTGGTGTTGCTGCGCCTGCTGGCGGGCTTGCTGGGCGGCTATGCCTCGGGAGCGACCATCCTGGTCGCCACGCAAACCCCCAAGGCGCGCTCCGGCTGGGCCTTGGGCGTGCTGTCTTCGGGGATCATGGCCGGCAGCCTGGCCGGGCCGCTGGTGGGTGGCTTGCTGCCGCCGCTGATCGGCATCCGCAACACCTTCTTCATCGCCGGGGCGGTGATCTTCGTGACCTTCCTGGCCACCACCTTCCTGTTGCAGGAGGCGCCGCGCGAGCCGCGCCCGGCCACGCAAAAGGGCCAGGCGCCGGACAACTCCTGGGCGTCGGTGAAGGACAAGAGGCCGGTGCTGAGCATGTTCGCGGTGGCCTGTTTGCTGATGTTCGCGACCCTGTCCATCGAGCCGATCATCACCGTGTACCTGCAGGAACTGCGGGCGGAAAACGTCACCCTGATGGCGGGGCTGGTGATGTCCGCCGCGGCCCTGGGCAGCATCATTTCCGCGTCGCAGCTGGGCAAGCTGGCCGACCGTATCGGCCACTGGCGGGTGCTGACTGTGTGCCTCGCCGCCGCGGCCCTGCTGCTGATTCCCCAGGCGCTGGTCAGCGCGCCCTGGCAACTGGTGCTGCTGCGCTTTCTCATGGGCCTGGCCCTGGGCGGCCTGTTGCCCTGCATCTCCAGCATCATTCGCCATTCGGTGCCGGAAAATATCGCCGGGCGGATGCTCGGCTACTCGACCTCCAGCCAGTACGTCGGTCAGGTGCTCGGCCCCCTGGCCGGGGGCTTTCTCGGCGGGCACTTCGGCATGCGCACGGTGTTTGTCGGCACCTGCGGCGTCATGGCCCTGTGCGCTCTTGTCACCTGGTGGTTCGGCTCGATGAAACCTGCCGTGGCGGTGGCAGGCGAAGCCGGTTAAGCCGGGCCGGTACCACGCTGCGCGCTGCGTTCGACCATGGCGACAATGGTGTCGAACAGCTCATCGCGGGCCTGCTCGCGGCTGATTTCTCCGGTGGCCGCGGCATGGGACAGCGCCTCGGCCGCCCCGAGCATCGCCCGCAGGCCAGCCGTGGCTATGGTCCCGGGCGCCGCGAAGGGGGCGAGGGCGGCGCGGCATTTTTCCAGGAAGATCAGTTCGTACTCCTCCTTGATCCGCGCCAGTTCCGGCGAGCTGGCCAGCGCGGCGATCACCCCGGGGATCTCGCGGCCTTGGGTCAACACACAATCGACGTAAGAGCCGGCGATGACCGCCGCGCGGCTGGCCAGGGTCGCTTCGCTGCGGTCCAGGGCGGCGTCCATCAGCAATGTCTGGCGGGCATCGAAGTCCTGGTACAGCGCCGCCAGCAATCCTGCGCGGGTGACGAAATGGTCATAGACCACCGGCTTGGTCACCCCGGCCTGTTCGGCGAGGCGGCCCAGGGTCAGGGCTTCGGTGCCTTCCGCGCCGATCAATTGCCAGGCCACTTCCAGCAACTGTTGCAGGCGCTCTTCGCGGGACAGGCGGCGACGGGGGGGGGAAGCCTCGGAGGGGGTGCTTGACATGCTTATATACCAAAAGTAACTTGATGTTCGTAACTTACCAAAAGTATATAGGGCCTGGTTGCCGCCCTCAATCCAATTTGCCTCCATCGGCAGGAGTCTTCGCCATGCATGCGCTTATCGTTGTCGCCCACCATGATCCCCGCTCCCTCAGCCACAGCCTGGCGGCCCAGGTCGCCGAGGGGCTGGGGCCGTCCCACTCGTTCGAGATCGCCGACCTGTTCGCCGAGGCGTTCGATCCACGCTTCAACGTCGCCGACCACGCGGTCCACCGCCGGCAGGAACAGCCCCCGGCCGACGTGCTGGCCGAGCAGGCGCGCATCGACCGCGCCGATGCGCTGGTGCTGGTCTATCCGGTGTATTGGTGGTCGATGCCGGCGCTGCTCAAGGGCTGGATCGACCGGGTGTTCGCCAACGGCTGGGCATTCGATTTCAACCTCGAAGCCAATCGCTTTGAGAAGAAACTCGGGCATCTGCGGGTGCATCTGCTCGGCGTCGGTGGGGCCGATGCCGGCACCTACGGGCGCCACGGCTACGAGGCGGCGATGAAGACCCAGATCGACCATGGGATCTTCGACTACTGCGGGGCGCGGGTGCTGACCTCGGAGCTGCTGCTGGAATCGGAAAGCCAGGATCCGGCGCTGCATCTGCGCACGGCCCGAGCCATCGGTCACGATCTGTTCAGTCGCGCCAGCGCCGCCGCGGCAGTTCAGGCGGGATGAGGGGATAAGGCTCCGCGACGTCCCGGTCGCGGAGCGCAGGACGGCTTCGGCCGTCAGTGCCCGGCGGGCTGCGCCTGTTGAGTGAGGATCGCCCTGGCCAGTTCTTCATCGCTGGCGTTGAGGCCTGGGTTTTCCTGGCGGATTTTCTGCAGCACCGACTCCAGGTAGACGCCACGGATGGCGCCACCGCTGGCGACGAAGCTGGAGGCGTCGTCTCGGGCGGGAATCACCATCTTGTCGTCCTTGAAGGTCGAGTACAGCGAGGCGGAAACCCCTGCGGAGGTGGCGACATCACCCGCATCGACACGGGCCATGGCTGAACCTGCGGGCAGACAGAGCAACAACGAAGAAACGAGTAATAGGCGGCGCATGAGGGCGTCCTCCGACAGCGTGAAGCGAAAAGGAAGTACTACACAATCTAGGATGCGCGGCACTGCCCGGGAGTTCCCCGGGCGCTCGCTGTGCCCGCTGGCCGAGCGTTTTCTGTGGGGCAGCCAGCAGCCCCCGGCATTGCACCGGGGGCTGCTATCACTGGGCTGTCAGCTGACGACCCGGTAGCACGGCACGTAGGCCGCGCCGCCCGGCAGTTTCATCCGGTGCTGCTGGACGAAGGATTTGAGCAGGTGATCCAGCGGCTGCATGATCGCCGTGTCGCCGTGGATTTCGTACGGGCCGTGCTTCTCGATCAGGCGGATGCCCTTGTCCTTGACGTTGCCGGCGACGATGCCGGAGAACGCGCGACGCAGGTTGGCCGCCAGCTCGTGGGACGGCAGTGCGCGGTCCAGTTGCAGGCTGGCCATGTTGGCGTGGGTCGGGTCGAACGGACGCTGGAAGCCTTCGTCGATTTTCAGCAGCCAGTTGAAGTGGAAGGCGTCGTTGCGTTCGCGGCGGAACTGCTTGACCTCCTTGAGCCCCTCGGTCATCTGCCGGGCGACCTCGGCCGGGTCGTCGATGATGATCTGGTACAGGCTGTGGGCCGCATCGCCCAGGGTCGCGCCGACGAAGGCGTGCAGTTGCTCCAGGTAGGGCGCGGCGCTTTTCGGCCCAGTGAGGATCACCGGGAACGGCAGCTCGCGGTTGTCCGGGTGCATAAGGATGCCCAGCAGGTACAGGAACTCCTCGGCGGTGCCGGCGCCGCCCGGGAAGATGATGATGCCGTGACCGACGCGGACGAAGGCTTCCAGGCGCTTCTCGATGTCCGGCAGGATCACCAGCTCGTTGACGATCGGGTTCGGCGCCTCGGCGGCGATGATGCCCGGCTCGGTGAGGCCCAGGTAACGGCTGCCGCTCATGCGCTGCTTGGCATGGGCGATGGTCGCGCCCTTCATCGGGCCCTTCATTACGCCCGGGCCGCAGCCGGTGCAGACGTCCAGTTTGCGCAGGCCCAGCTCATGGCCGACCTTCTTGGTGTACTGGTATTCCTCGGTGCTGATCGAGTGGCCGCCCCAGCACACCACCATCTTCGGTTCCACGCCCGGACGCAGGGTGCGGGCGTTGCGCAGCAGGTGGAAGACGTAGTCGGTGATGCCCTGAGAGCTTTCCAGGTCGATGCGCTGGCTGGCCAGTTCGCTTTCGGTGTAGACGATGTCGCGCAGGGCGCTGAACAGCATTTCCCGGGTGCTGGCGATCATCTCGCCATCGACGAAGGCATCGGCCGGGGCGTTCAGCAGTTCCAGGCGCACGCCGCGGTCCTGCTGGTGGATGCGGACTTCGAAATCCTTGTAGGCGTCGAGGATGGTCTTGGCGTTATCGACATGGGCGCCGGTGTTGAGGATGGCCAGGGCGCACTGGCGGAACAGGGCATAGATGCTGCCGGAACCGGCTTCGCTGAGTTGTTGCACTTCACGTTGGGACAAAGTCTCCAGGCTGCCTTTGGGGCTGACCGAAGCGTTGATGACGTGTCTTGAATGCATTCTGGATTCCTTGAAAGCGAGACCACCGGCCCATGCGGGCCCATGGCTTAAGAATAGTGAGCGGCGGGCGGGACGCCGGGAAAAACATTCTCCCGGGCTTCACCACGCGAAGGCAAACGGGGCCACCGGAACGTGCGGCGCGTCCGCCACGCTACTTTCTCACAGCTGGTGGCCCGAAGCGAAAGCGGCGTGCATCGCCCTTGGCTATGCTCAGCCCAGTCACCCATAGGGCTGGGGAGCGCAACCCCAAGCCAACAGCATCGGACGGCGGCAATCATGAGCATTCCTTCGCAGATCCGCCCCATCGAGGTACCGGCCAACCAGTCCTGTATCACCAGTGAGTTCGAAATCGAAGCCGGGCATCGCTACCGCTTCCTGGTGGAAGGCCTGTGGGCCGATGCCTCGGACCCGCCGACCAAGCCCGAGGGCGTGGCGCACCCGGGCGGCATCCGCGAGGGCTTCGGCTGGGCCAAGCGCTTGCCCGAAGCGGCCTGGATGGCGCTGCTGGTACGGACCAGGGGTCCGGCGGGCCAGTCGCCCTGGCGCCTGCTCGGGCGCGGCGACGGCGTCTGGTCGGACCTGCCGCCGGGGCGCCTGCAGTTCTGTGCCAACGACGTGCCCGGCTTCTACCGGAACAACTCAGGGAAGATGGACGTCAGGGTGATCGATGTCACCGAGGGTGGCTAGCGGGGCTCTTGGCGGGTGCGCAGAGCGGCTTTGGGGCAGGTGTGGGAGCAAGGCGCCTGGCGGTCATCCCGCTGCCGCCGGCGCGTGGGCTGTCTTGCCCAGCACCTCGGCAGGCCGAGTGAATTTATCGGCCAGGCGCTGCTCATAACTCTAAATGGCGTAATCGCGCCAGGATTGTGTACGTAGTCAGGGAGCGGCATCCACATGAGCCCAGTTTCATCTGTCAATCCAGGCCAGCCTTGTCGCCTGCTGTTAGTGGTCGAGGACGAGCCGATGATCCTGGAGTTCCTCTGCGAGATCCTGCAGGACGAGGGCTTCGCCACCCAGGCCATGCTCCGCGCGGATGAGGCGCTGCAGTTCCTGGAAAGCCACCCGGACCAAGTGCGTCTGCTGCTGACCGATATCAATATGCCGGGCACCTTGAACGGCGCGGGCCTGGCCAATCGGGTGCGCGAGTGCTGGCCGGAAATGCCGGTGCTGGTGATGTCCGGTTATGAGACGCCACAGAGTTCCGGCATTCGCTATCCGGTGTCGTTCATCCGCAAACCCTGGACCATCGGGCAGATCCTCGACAGTGTCGACGAGGCGTTGAACAAGGCGGGAAATAGGTAACTGGGCCGGGCGCTGGCGAGATGAGGAGTGAAGCGGCTTTCGACCACCCAGGACCTTGGGTCCTCGGTGATCGCAAGGGAGGGTGAGCTAGCGGCTCACTCTTTGACGCTCATGAACTCTTTGGCCCAGACGATGTACTCCTCGGGCTGGGTGTAGGTGTGGGCCAGCTCGGTGGCGCTGAGGTCCGAGGCCTGGGTGAAGATCTGTCGCTGTTCGCGCAGGCAGTCGTAGGTGGCCTTGATCGCCGCGAAGTACGCCGCGTGGCCGTCGACGATGATCTTCGCGCCCAGTTGCGCCAGGCGCGCATCGTCGCGCAGCGCCGGGTTGCCGTAGGTCACCAGCATCAAGGGGACCGACAGGTGCTCGGAAATCTGCTCCAGCTGCTCGAAATCCTTGATCCCGACCATGCAGATGCCGTCGGCGCCGGCGCGCTCGTATTGCTGGGTGCGGCTGATGATTTCCTGGATCGGCAGAATGGCCGCGTTGGTCCGGGCGATGATCGCCAGTTCCGGGTCGACCCGCGCTTCCAGGGCCGCGCGGATCTTGCCCACGCCTTCGGCGACCGAGATCAGGTCGGTGGACTTGCGCCCGAACTGGGCCGGCAGCAGGGTGTCTTCGATGGTCAGGGCGGCGACGCCGGCGCGCTCCAGTTCGACCACGGTGCGCATCACGTTGAGGGCGTTGCCGTAGCCGTGGTCGGCGTCGGCGATCACTGGCAGCTGGGCGACGCGGCCGATGCGGGTGGCCTGCTCGGCGAATTCGCTCAGGGTGATCAGGGCGAAGTCAGGCGCGGCCAGCACCTGCAGCGAGGCGACGGAGCCGCCGAGAATGCCCACTTCGAACCCCAGGTCGGCGGCGATCCGTGCCGACATCGGGTCGAATACGGAGGCGGTGTGAAAGCAGGAGTCTGAAGCGATCAACTCGCGAAAACTACGGCGTAAATCTTGATGAGACAGCCTGGACATACGAACTCCCGGAAGGAGGTAAAAGAGATGCCGACGATAGCGTCGAGTCAAAAATGCAATCGGTCGTCCAGCGCGCCTGTGTAGAAGGGGCGCTGCGAAAACCTGGGCAGATGAAGACGAAGCAAGCAGGTGTGAAACGGCGGGTGACGCCGCACCGGATGGAAAAAGCCAGGCGGGCGCTCTTGTTATGGCCGGGATGAAGGCTATCACGCCGCCGCGGCGAAAATGATGACGAATTCGTATGGGCCCATGCCAGAACGGCATAGGTCATGCCGGTTGTCATGGGCGCCAAGGCGGGTCGATCATGCCGAACAAGAGGGTTCGGTTATCACTGGCGTTTATGGGCGCGTCGATCTGTAGCGGCGAGGACGAGAGTACGCAGCGCTCGTTGCAACGCCACGAACCAGGGGGACGGCTCAATAAAATGTCAGAATTTGAGTCCGGGTCTGGACCTTTTCCCCTGATGCGCAATCATTAGGACGTGGATACCCAAAGGAGAGACGCATGTTCATTCGGTCATTGACCCTCGCAACGCTGCTCGCTGTCGTCGGCCCCGCAATGGCGGCCGACAACGAAGGCCCTCTGGCCCAGGATCAGGGCAAGGCGCGCCCACTGATCGTCATCGCTCCCAGCACCGTGGACCCGACCCTGGTGGCGCTGAAGAAGTCCCTTGACGAGCCGGCCAACCGCCAGGCCTTCAGCGAACGCAACATGGTGCTCTACACGGTGATCAACACCATCGGCCAACGCGACGGCAAGGACCTGGACCCGCAATCGACCATGGCGTTGATCCGCAGCCTGAAGCTCGGCGCCGGGGCGCAGACCAAGGTGATCCTGGTGGGCAAGGACGGTGAGAAGAAGCTCGAGCATTCCGGGGCCATCGAACTCAAGGAAGTCTTCAGCACCATCGACCAACTGCCGGCCGCGGAAAAGGAAGCCACCGCGCCGGCATTGGCGCCGGTCTCGGAAGTCAAGGCGGCCCACGCCGGCAAGGCCGCCAAATCGGGCAAGCCTGCGGCACCACCCAAGCCGCTGGACGACTGAGTCTGGCCATCACCGTTTCCTGATAGCGCATCGCGAGCAAGCTCGCTCCTGCAGAAACATACAGGCTTCTGTAGGAGCGAGCTTGCTCGCGATAGCGTTCTAACTCACCTCGCCTGACCTCGCTGACCATCAGGCATCGGTCACGACACTGCCAGCATTTCTGCCTCTTTTGCTGCACCGCCATCACCTTCAGCGCTTTGCAGCGTCCGGCTGACCCCGCGCACGATCATCTCGACTTCCCGTTCATCGATGATCAGCGCTGGCAGCAGGCGGATGGTGGTGCCCCGGGTCACGTTGATCAGCAGTCCGTGATCCTGCGCCGCCCGTAGCGCCAGCTCGCGCTGCGGGGCTTTGAGCTCGATGCCGATCATCAAGCCCAGGCCGCGCACCTGCAGGACCTGCGGGTGATCCGCCAACTCCACCCGCAAGCGTTGCAACAGATGCTCGCCCTGGCGCCTGGCGTTGGCCAGCAGGCCTTGTTCCTCGATGATCTCCAGCACGGTGCAGGCCACCCGGCAGGCCAGCGGGTTGCCGCCGAAGGTGCTGCCGTGGCTGCCGGGGGTGAACAGCTGCGCGGCCTTGCCCCGGGCCAGGCAGGCGCCGATGGGGATGCCGTTGCCCAGGCCCTTGGCCAGGGTCATCACATCCGGGACCACACCCTCGTGCTGGCAGGCGAACCACTGGCCGGTGCGGCCGATGCCGGTCTGGATCTCGTCGAGCATCAGCAGCCAGTTGCGCCGGCTGCACAGTTCGCGCACGGCTTTCAGGTAGCCGGGTGGGGCCAGGCGGATACCGCTTTCGCCCTGGATCGGCTCCATCAGCACCGCGGCGATACGCGGGCCGTGGGCCTGCGCGGCTTGCTCCAGGGCGGCCAGGTCGCCGAAGGGCAGCTTGAGGAAATCCCCGGGCAGTGTGTTCAGGCCCAGGCGCACCGCCGGCCCGTCGCTGGCCGCCAGGGTGCCCAGGGTACGGCCGTGGAAGGCGTGTTCCATGACAACCACCAGCGGCCGCTCGATGCCTTTGTGCCAGCCGTGCAGCCGTGCCAGCTTCAGCGCGGTCTCGTTGGCTTCGGCGCCAGAGTTGTTGAAGAACGCCCGGTCCATGTCGGCCAGGCGGGTCAGCCGCTGCGCCAGCCGCTGTTGCCAGTCGATGCTGTACAGGTTGGAGGTGTGCAGCAGCAGGCCGGCCTGTTCGCGGATGACGCTGACCAGTTTGGGATGGGAGTGGCCGATGCCGGTCACCGCCACACCGGCCACCGCGTCCAGGTATTCGCGGCCGGCCTGGTCCCAGAGGCGGGTGCCCAGGCCGTGGGTGAAGCTCAGGGGCAGCGGTTGATAGGTGCTCATCAGGCAGGTGGCGGTCATGACGGGTCGCTCCATCGAGTGGGGTGTGCTGGCAGTATCGTTAGCCACCCTGGCTAGATAAACTCGTCAATTCTTTAATCATCTTGAAGTCAGGGTTGATAATGGATCTGTTCCAGGCGATGACGGTGTATGTGAAGGTGGTGGAGGCGGGGAACATGACCGCCGCCGCCCGTGAGTGCGGCCTGTCCACCACCATGGTTGGCAATCACTTGCGGGCCCTGGAGCAGCGCCTCGGGGTCAGCCTGCTCAGCCGCACCACAAGGCGCCAGCGCCTGACCGAGTTCGGCGCCGAGTATTACCAGCGTTGCCTGGCGGTGCTGGGGCTGGTGGCGGACTCCGAGCGCATGGCGGAACAGGTCCAGGGCGAGCCGTCCGGCACTCTGCGCATCACCGCGCCGCTGACCTTCGGCACCGAGCGCCTGGCACCGGCGCTGAGCGAATTCCAGCAGCGCTGCCCGCAGGTCAAGGTGGAACTGACCCTGGCCAACCAGCGCTTCGATTTGATCGATGGCGCCTTCGACGTGGCTTTTCGCCTGGGCAACCTGGACACCACGTCGCTGATCGCCCGGCCCCTGGAGGACTACACCCTGACCATCTGCGCCGCTCCGGACTACCTGGAACGCTGCGGCACGCCGCAAGTCCCGGAGGACCTGCAACACCACAACTGCCTGGCGTTCGCCTATCCGGCCGGTGACGAGTGGAGCTCCACCGCCACTCAATGGCCGTTAAGTGGGCCCGAGGGGGACGTACTGATCCCGGTGTCCGGTTCGCTGCTGACCAACACTTCGTCCGGCCTGCACCGCGCGGCGCGGGGTGGCCTGGGGGTGGTGATGATGCCCGATGCCCTGGTGGAGGAGGACCTGCAACAGGGGCGGCTGGTGCCTGTGTTGCAGGACTATCAATTGCCCTTGCGAGCGATGCACCTGCTGTACGCCCAGGACCGTTACCGCCTGCCCAAGCTGCGCAGCTTCGTTGAGTTCGCCTTGGAGAAATGGGGGCGCTAAGCAGCGCCAGGTCATGAAACAAAGACCCCGCCGTGCCGGTCTGGCAGCGACGGGGTCGGGTTCACGCAGGTTCGGTCAAGCCAGTTCGACAGGCTTCAGGCTGTCCCAGGACTCCACCGGCCCCGGATTGTTTGGTTGGCTGCCGCCGCCAAAGCAGACCGCCAGTTTGTTCAGCGCATTGATCGCGGTGGTGACCGCGCCTTCGGCCCAGCCGGCGGTCCAGGACACATCATCGCCGGCCAGGATGAAGCGATCGGGATTGTCCGTGCCGATGCCGCTCATGAATTGGGAAAAGATCCTGCGCTGATATTCGTACTGCCCTGGCAGGTTCATTTTGAAGGCGCCCAGGTACAGCGGCTGGTCTTCCCAGTTGTGTTCCACGACCGCATTGACCGTGCTGTATTGCTCGTTGAGCTTGATATCCGGGTAGAGGTTGGCCAGCAGGTTGGTGCACAGATCGACATGCTGCGGCAGCGGCGCGGGGCGGTCGCCGAGGAACTTCAGGGCGTCGTCGTTCCAGGTGTAGGACAGGAAGATCCCGCTGCCCCTGTATTTGCCCTTGCTGGCCGAGTAGTCCACCAGGTAGGTGCCGCGGGTCAGGCGGTCGGAGAGGGTGATGCTCATCTTGCGTTGCTCGCCCTCTGCCACCGGGTCATTCCAGAACGGGCGCCGGGTGGCGGCGAAAATCTTCGCCGACTGCATGTAGTGGGTGTACATGATGGCTTCCCAGGTATCGATGGGCAGCAGGCTGTCCATGGCGGGAAGGCTTTGCGGGTTTCCCGAGTAGCGCAGTTTGTCGAGGATCCGCACATGCGGGGTGTAGATGACGCTGGGGAAGTCGCACTGCTGGGTCTGCCGGGTGCGGGTATCGGTGATGGAGACGCGGAAGGAGCCATCCGGCTGGCGTTCGATGTGTCGCACCTCCTTGTGGAACGGGTCGGCGAATACCTCGCGCGACAGCGCTTCGACCGTGGTGTCCGCGCCCCAGTGCAGCATCGCGTCCCCCAGCTCTTTCGGGGTCTTCGACCAGAGACGTTGCGGCAGGCTGGAGGAGCCGTCGAACATCAGTTGATGGTCGGCATCCAGGCCGGTGTACAGCACGCGCAGCAGTTCGAGGATGCTGTTGGGGTAGTCGGTGTTCCAGCCGCCGGTGCCGAAGCCGATCTGGCCGAACAGGTCGATATCGGCCTTGCTCCAGCCGGAGTTTTCCAGGAGCGCGGCGTAGAAGCTGACATCGTCGCCGCTGGTTCCCGACTGGGGTTTGATGATGGCGTTCCACAGCTTCTTGATCGTCTGTTGACTGATGGAGCCTTCGGTCATTGCCCTTTCCATGGCGGTGAAATCGTAGGTTTCCAGGAAGTTATCGAAGAACTGGTTTTCCAGTTCGGTGTATTCCGGTGGTTTTGGAAAGTCGGGGTTGCCGTCCACTTCGTAATAGGTTTTTTTTCCGCGGTAATCGACCACGGTGCTGATCGCCGCGGCAGTCCCCGGGTTGGGAAAGTCCGCCGAGTTGTCGGTCATGCCGACTTTGCGGAAGTAGTGGAACAGCGCCTTGCCGGACACTGGAAAACGCATCGCGCCCAGTTCACAGAGCACCTGGTTGCCCGGGTTTTCGGGGTCGCCCTGGAGCTTGGAGTAGAGCCGTCCGCCGATGCGCTCGGAGGCTTCGACCACCACCGGGTGCAGGCCCATGCGCATGGCCTCATAGGCGGCGACCAGACCGGCGACGCCAGCCCCGACGATCAGCACTTTCTGCCCATAGTTCGCCGGATCCACCTGGCAGGGAGGCAGCTTTCGATTAGCCGCGCTCTGCAGATATTTGGCGTAGTGAAAGGGAAAGTCCGGAATCAGCGCGGTGACGTCCTTGTTCATGCGCAGGGGAGAGCGGTTGGTTCTGGAAGGAATCGCAGACATGGGGTTTCTCCTTGAAAGTCATTTCCATGTGTTTCCACTTGCTCGATGGCTCTAAATCAATAGTCGCCAGAGGTTCAAGCCTAGAACAGATTCCGGGGTGCATAGGGGCGGGCGGGGTTTGTGCCCGTGCGGGGCAGCAGCGCAAGAGCGTGAGAGGAAGGTTTGATGCCCGATGCCCGATGCCCGATGCCCTGGTGCCGGAGGGCCGGCAGCAGGGCTGGCTGGCGTCAGGCCGACTCGCTGGCCAGCAGCATCATCGCCGCCGACAAAGTGTGGCCGTCGGTGATCCGGCCGGCGGCGATCATCGTCATCAATTCCTGGCGACTGACCCACAGCAGATGGTCCACTTCACCATCGGTGGCGGCGGCCTGTTGTTCGGCAATCTGCACCTGACACACCGCCACCGCGCTGGCGATCAGCGACGTGTTGCTGTGCAGCAGGCCCAGTTCGCGAACGTGCGACGCCTGCCAGCCGGTTTCCTCCAGCAATTCGCGGGCCGCGGCGTCAACAGCACTTTCCCCGGCATCGATGGCGCCGCGGGGAAACTCGATGGACTGGCCGTCGATGGCCCGCCGCTTGAGGTTGACCAGCATCAGCCGGCCATCGGCCAGGGTCGGCACGGCCACCACGCCGTTCACCGCCCGGGGTTCCTTGATGATGAAGTAGCCCTGCTCACGGACCACCTTGAAATACGGGGTTTCCAGCAGGCACTGGTTGTCGGCGATGGAACTCATGGGGGGTATCACTCCAGAAAACAGCGATCGAACAGGTACAGCTCGGCGGGCTTGAGGTTTTCCACTGTGGCTTGCGGCCGGCCGCCGTCGCCGCTTTTCTTGCGTCCGGTTTCGCGCAGGTAACCGGCTTCGCTCATCTTCAACAGGCGCTGGCGGATGCTGGTCTTGAGCACGGGCCGTTGCAGCACCAGAGAGAAGATGCTCACCGCTTCGGGGGCGCTGAACTCGCTGCCGAGAAACATCAACGGCAGGCTGCTGTACAGGGATTTGGAAAACAGCCGCTCGTGCACCTGGGCCACCAGGCTGTTGTGGTCGAAGGGCAGCTTGAAGCTGCCGCTGGCCACGTCGCCGAGGGTAAAGAAACCCTGCTGCGGGCCGGCCTCCACCGGCTCGCTGACGATCCCCAGGTAGAAGGTCGAGGACGACCAGCAGCGCGGGTCGCGAAAGGCGTCGCCGACCGTGCCTACCTGCTCCAGCCAGGCCAGGGGCATGTCCACCTTGCTGGAGCGCCGCAGCCGCTGCACCGCATCATTCAGGCTACGGTCCTCGACATCGCCGTTGACCACGATGCCCGGCAGGGCCCAGTGCCCGGCGAAGGGCTCGCTGTCGCGTTGATGGAGGAGGATTTCCAGCTCGGAGCGTTCGCGGTTATAGCGCAGCAGGCACAGGTCGATGGTGTGCAGGTAGGCGCTGGGGGAGAGGGGGCGATCGGGCATATCAACTTCCGTGGACGGCGTAGAGGCCGTAGTTTAGCGGATTCATGCCCGGTGCCAGCCATTGGCTTGGCGGGGTTTCGCCGCGGGCCAGGCATTGGCGCAACACGCTGCTGCGCACCCCCGGTTGTTCTTCGATCCGCAGGATGGAAAAGCGCTGCAGCAGCTCCTCGCCGCGATGGAACCCGGGCAACTGGCGCGCCACGTCTTCACCCACCACCAAGGCAATGCGCTTGCCGTCCAGGGCCAGGTCGTCCGCCAGCCGTTGCAGCAGGGTGTAGCTGTAGACCGGGGCGGGATCGACCAGGCCCAGTTGCTGCTCCAGGCGGCTCACTGCCAGTTCGGCGGGGCACTCGGGTTGCAGATGCCGGGTGATGGCCTGCAACCAGTCCACCCGTTGCTCGAAGTCGGCCATGCGTTTGCCGTCCGGATGGCGAAAGCTGGGGACTACCAGCACGCGCCGGGCGTGGCGGGCGGCTTCAAGCATGACCCGGGCGTGACCGGCGTGGGGCGGGTTGAAGGCACCGCCATAGAGGGCCAGTTCAAACATCTGCATCTCCTGAATTGGTACATGACGTGTACCTTATCATTGCTTGTGTGCGCAGAGAATTGGCATGTCATGCACTATTTATATTATTTGCTCCGGACCGCTGAAATAAAAACAGAGTCAAAGGGGGTTGTCATGAAAGTACATGACATGTACTTTATGTTTCATGCAAAGGAGAAAACCAGCATGAACAGCCAAACGATGAAGACCGCTTCCTTCGATGTCGATGCACAAAAGAGCTTTACACCGCTGTGCCCGGACGAACTGCCCGTGGCCGAGGGCGACCGCATCGGTGGCGAGCTGAACTTCATGGCGACCCTGGCCAGCCTGCGCATCGGCAGCAAGGACGCCCACAGCCCCCAGGCCCCCTGGGTGGTGAACGAGCCCGGGCAGATGCTCCGGCCCACCGGCCTGGAGCATGCCGACCTGACCTGGGTCAGCCACTGCGTACCGGGCACCGAAGGGTTCGCCCTGCTGGACGAATTGCCGACGCCCTATGACTACGACTACTTCGTGTGGAAGGGCGTGGAGCCGGACCTGCACCCCTACGGCGCCTGCTACCACGACCTGCACGGCAAGCTGTCCACCGGGGTCATCGAGTACCTCGACAGCCAGGGTGTGCAACGGGTCATCGTCGGCGGCCTGGCCCTGGATTTCTGTGTCAAGACCACCGCCCTGCAACTGGCCGCCGCCGGCTTCAAGGTGATCATCCATCTGCCGGCATGCCGCGCCATCAGCGCAGAGGGCGCCACCCAGGCGATCGACGAGATGCAACAAGCGGGTATCGCGGTGGCCGCGACCCGCGAAGAAACCGCCAGATTGGCCAGTGCCTGAGGAGTCACCATGGAAAGTGCATTTGACCGTAACAATGGCGTGATCCAGGGCCTGCTGGACACCGACTACTACACCTTCACCATGATGCAGGCGGTGCTGCACCAGCACCCCAATGTCGATGTGGAATACCAGTTCATCGTCCGCTCCAGAGAGTCCCTGGTGCATCTGATCCCGGAGATCCGCCAGGAACTGGAAAAGCTCGCCAGCCTGCAGATGCGCGAAGGCGAACAGCGCTTTCTGTTCAACAAGCGTTTTCGCGAGTACCTGACCCCGGACTTCGAGCAGTTTCTCGGCCTGTTCCGTTTCAACCTGCGCTACATCCACGTGGCGGCGGTCGATGGTCAACTGAGCATTCGCGTCCGCGGCCCGATGTTGCACTGCATCATGTTCGAACAGCCGGTGCTGGCCATGGTCAGTGAGTTGCGCAACCGCGACAGGTATCCGGAGGTGGAGCTTGCGGACGTCACCCGCCGGCTCTATCGGAAATTCGAATGGCTGGAGAAAAACGCCAGCCGCGAAGAACTCGCCGAGCTGCGGGTCTCGGACTTCTCTACGCGTCGGCGCCTGTCGTTCAAGGCCCAGCGCGAGGTGGTGAAGATCATGCGCAGCGACTTCCCCGGGGTCTTCGTCGGCACCAGCAACGCCCACCTGGCCTACGAGTTCGACCTGCCGCTGATCGGCACCATGGCCCACCAGTGGCTGATGGTGCACCAGCAATTGGGACGGCTGCGGGAGAGCCAGAACACGGCCCTGGAAAACTGGGTGCGCGAATACCGCGGACGCCTGGGCATTGCCCTGACCGACTGCATCAGCACGGACTTCTTCCTCAAGGATTTCGACCTGTACTTCGCCAAGCTCTACGACGGCCTGCGCCAGGATTCCGGGGACCCGATTGCCTGGGCCGACAAGGTCCTGGCCCGCTACCGGGAACTGGGCATCGATCCACGGACCAAGGACCTGATGTTCTCCGACGGCCTGAACTTCGAGAAATGCCTGCCGATCCTGCGTCACGTGCGTGGCCAGGCCCGGTTCGGTTTCGGCATGGGCACCAGCCTGGCCTGCGACGTCGAAGGCGTCGAGCCGCTGAGCATCGTGATGAAGCTGGTGCGAGTGCATGGCGAACCGGTGGTGAAGTTTTCCGATGACCCGATCAAGAACGTCTGCGAAGACCCGTCGTTCCTCAGGTACGCGGCGCAGGTGTTCAACGTCAACCTCAGTAACTCGCCCCTGGAGGCCTGATATGAGCAGCCAAACCCAAGAACGAATTGCCCGGGAGCTGGGTATCGATCGGCAACTGGCGCGCGGAGACGAAGCCGCGGAAATCGTCCGGCGCGTGGACTTCATCCAGCAGGTGTTGCGCGAGTCCGGCGGCCAGGCCCTGGTGCTGGGCATCAGCGGCGGCGTCGACTCCCTGACCGCTGGCCGCCTGTGCCAGCTGGCGGTGGAGCAGATGCGCGGGGCAGGGCACGACACTCGGTTTATCGCCATGCGCCTGCCCTATAAAAGCCAGGCTGACGAAAGCGATGCCCAGGCCTCCCTGGACTTTATCCGCCCGGACTCGGTCAGCACCTGCAACATTGCCGAGAGTGTCGACGGTCTGATGAGCCAGGTGCGGATCGATGGCTTGCAGCCGTCGGCCGAACTGACCGACTTCGCCAAGAGCAACGTCAAGGCGCGGGCTCGGATGCTGGCGCAGTATGCGGTCGCCAACTTCAGCAACGGCCTGGTGGTGGGGACCGACCACGGTGCCGAGGCCCTGATGGGGTTTTTCACCAAGTACGGCGACGGTGCCTGCGACCTGGCTCCGCTGTCGGGCCTGACCAAGACCCAGGTGCGCGCGCTGGCCGAGGCGCTTGGCGCTCCCGGGCACCTGGTGCACAAGGCTCCCACGGCGGACCTTGAAGAACTGGCGCCGGGCAAACTGGACGAAACGGCTTATGGCTGCAGCTACGCCGAGATCGACGCCTACCTGATGGGCGAGCCGGTGTCCGATGCCGTGCGCCAGCTGATCGAAACCGCCTACCACCGCACCGCCCACAAACGCGCCTTGCCGCGCACCCCTGCCTGACCCGCCTTGGCTTGCCGGCGATGGCGGTCTCAAGGGCGCTATCGCGAGCAAGCTTCGCTCCTACGGATACGAGGAAGGCTGGGGCCTCAGCGCAACCGTTCGAGCATCTGGTAGTACCACATGCCCGCCGCCAGCATCGGGTTGCCCAGCTGGTCGCCGAAGGGCACGCGGATGTGCCGGCAGTCGGCGAAGGTGTCGTAGTGCTCGAGGTGCCCGGTGATGGCCTGGGCCATGATCTCGCCCATGATGTGGCTGGTGGCGATGCCGTGTCCGGAGTAGCCCTGGCAATACCAGACGTTGTCCGAGAGCTTGCCCAACTGCGGGATGCGGTTGATCACGATGCCCATGGCGCAGCTCCACTGGAAGTCGATGGCCACGCCCTTGAGCGCCGGGAAGGTGCGTTCGATGCAGGGGCGCAGTTCGCCGGCGATGTCCCGCGAATCCTTGCCGCTGTAGTTGGCGCCGCCGCCGAACAGCAGGCGGCCGTCGGCGGTCATGCGGTAATAGTCGAGCACGAAGCGGCAGTCGTAGACCGCCAGGTCCTGGGGGTTGAGGCGCTTGGCCAGGTCGCCCAGGGGCGCGGTGGTGACGATGCCGCCCATGGCCGGGAAGATCTTGCCCTTGAGCTGTTTGGGCTCCAGCTTGTGGTACACGTCGCCGGCCAGCAGCACCTGCTTGGCGTCGATGCGGCCGTGTGCAGTGATCACCGCCGGGCGCTCGCCGTGGACGATCCGCAGCACTTCGCTGTGTTCGAAGATCAGCGCGCCGAGGCTCTCGGCGGCGCGGGCTTCGCCGATGCACAGGTTCAGCGGATGCAGGTGCAGGTTGCGGGTGTTCTTGATCGCGCCGTGGTACAGCTGGCTTTCCAGCACCTCGCGCACCTGTTGCCGGTCCAGCAGGCTGACCTCGTCGCCCATGCCGCGGCGCACCGCTTCTTCGTAGTCGGCGCGCAGGCCGGCGAGGTGGCTGGGCTTGTAGGCGGCGTGCAGGTGGCCGTGCTTGAGGTCGCAGGCGATGGCGTATTTGTCCACGCGCTGGCGAATGATTTGATGCCCGTGCCAGCGCAACTGCCAGATGAAATCGTCGACTTCGTCGCCCAGGGTGCGGCGCATCTGCTTGCGCATGGCCTCGTCGCCGGACAGGCTGCCGGTGACCTGGCCGCCGTTGCGCCCGGTGGCGCCCCAGCCGATCTTGTGGCTCTCGACGATGGCCACTTTCAGGCCTTTTTCCGCCAGTTCCACGGCGCTGGCGACGCCGGTGAAACCGCCGCCGATGATCACCACGTCGACGCTCACTTGGCCTTGCAGGGGCGGGTAGGCGGTTTCGCTGTTGAGGGTGGCGCTGTAATACGAAGGGCAGCGTTCGGCTGCCGGTGTGACCGGGTTGAATGCGACTGTCATGGGCTGTTCTCGAATTTTTGTTGGGGCCGGGCCGGCGCCGTGACGCCGGCCAGCGCGTCACGCCTGGGTCAGGTACCAGCGCCAGTCCTGCTCGCCGACTTCGGCCATGAACTGGCGGTATTCGGCGCGCTTGACCGCCAGGTAGACCCCGAGGAATTCGCTGCCCAGGGCGTCGCGGGCCCAGGTGGAATTCTCCAGGGCGGTCAGCGAGGTCAGCCAGTCGGTGGGCAGCAGTTCGCTGGCCTGGGCATAGCCGTTGCCTTGCACCGGATCGCCCGGATCGAGCTGTTCGCGCAGGCCGCGATGGACCCCGGCGAGAATCGCCGCGGCGGCCAGGTAGGGGTTGGCGTCGGCGCCGCAGATGCGGTGCTCGATATGCCGGCTGTTGGCCGGACCGCCCGGTACCCGCAGGCTCACGGTGCGGTTGTCGACGCCCCAGGTCGGCGCCAGCGGCGCGTAGCTGTTGGCCTGGAAGCGGCGGTAGGAGTTGGCGTTGGGGCAGAACAGCAGCAGCGAGTCGAGCAGCGACGCGAGCATGCCGCCCACCGCCTGGCGCAGCAGCGGGGTGCCGGCGGGGTCTTCGGCGGCGAACAGGTTGTGGCCCTCGGCGTCGGCGATGCTCACGTGCATGTGCATACCGGTGCCCGCCAGGTCATCGAAGGGCTTGGCCATGAAGGTCGCCTGCATTCCGTGCCGGTGGGCCACCGCCTTGACCAGGCGCTTGTAGCGTACGGCCTGGTCCATGGCCTCCAGGGCGTCGCCGTGTTCCAGGGTGATTTCCACCTGGCCCGGTGCGTATTCGGAGATCGCCGTGCGCGCCGGGATGCCTTGCAGTTTGCAGGCGGCGTAGAGGTCGGCGAGGAAGGGTTCGATCTGCTCCAGCTCGCGCAGGCCATAGACCTGGGTGTGCCGTGGCCGGCCGCCGTCGGCGTCCAGCGCCGGTTGTGGGCGGCCGTTGCCGTCGCGCTTGGCGTCCAGCAGGTAGAACTCCAGCTCGCAGGCCATCACCGGGTGATAACCCTCGGCCTTGAGTTGGTCGACGACCTTGATCAGCAGGTGGCGCGGGTCGGCGATGCTGGCCGGCAGGCCTTCCTGCGGGTGCATGCTGACCTGCACCGCGGCGGTGGGGATCTGCCGCCACGGCAGGCGCACCAGGCTGCCGGCCAGGGGATAGGCGCGGCAGTCGATATCGCCGACGTCCCAGACCAGCCCGGAGTTTTCCACGTCGTCGCCCTGCAGCGTCAGGCCGAGGATGGTGCTGGGCAGCGGCCGGCCGCTTTCATAGACCGCCAGCAGTTCCTCGCGGTGCAACAGCTTGCCGCGCGGCACGCCGTTGGCGTCGAGGATGAACAGCTCGATCATGTCGATATCGGGGTTGGCGGCCAGGAAGCTACGGGCCTCGTCAAGGGCTGCAAATTTCATGGTTCTCTCGCTTGCGCCATGGCGGCGCGCAGGTTCGGTTCATGCAGCGGCGCCGGCAGGGCCCGGTTGCAATGGCAGATAGCAAGGCGGCAAGGCTCGACGCGCAGAGGGGCGCGTTCAGAGCGAAAGCGAGAGGTCCGGAGGGCGCGAGGAATGACGCAGGCGGGAGCGGCACAGGGCCATGGGCAGGTTGACCAGCAGTTTCATCGCCGGGCCCCGGGGTTGCCGTGGAGATCGCCGTGGGGGCGTTGCGTTGTTGCCGTTCCAATGCCGATGCCGAGGCGGCTGCACGGGGCAGCAGCGCGGGGCTGGCAGGGCGGGCGGCAACACAAGGCGTTCATCGGCCGGCGGATCTCGTCAAGAATTCACGGACATTTCGTGCAAGTGAGGTTCACCGTTTTACCGGGACTGCTCCTCGCTGCCAAGGGGCGCGTCACAAAATATTTAACACCGCCCCCGGCCGCACGGCGGAAAAGTCCTCAGTAAACCCACGGCACCAGGCGCCAGGTGTAGGCGCAGTAAGTGTCGTATTGCTTGCCGAATTCTTTGTGCAGCAAGGCTTCTTCGGCGTGGATGCGGGCAATCAGCGGGATCAGCATCAAGGCGGTCAGCAGCAGGCCGACCCCGGAGCGGAAGGCCAGGGCCCAGCCCACGCAATTGATCAACAGCCCCAGGTAACTCGGGTTGCGCAGGGTGCCGTAGATACCGGTGGTCACCAACTGGTGGCCGGGCTGGATCGCCACCAGGCCACTGAAGCGCTTACCCAGCACGAACACCGGCCACAGCCGCAATATGCCGCCGCCGATAAAGAACACCACGCCGAACCAGCGCACGTCGGCGCTACCAAAGGTCCAGAAGTGCAGGCGGTCGGTGTAGGCGGGGAGAAAGGCCAGCAACAGCCCGAGGATGCCGAAGGCGACGAGGACCCAGCGGTTTTCCCGGTCTTCCTGTTTGCCGGGGCTCAGGTTGCCTTCGCTGAACTGGGCAACAAAGGCCATGGCCAGCAGGGACAGGGTGATGACCCACAGCGCCGGGTGGGAGAAGAACGCCACCGGTCCGCCCATGCCGAGGATGGCCAGGCCGAGGTAGGCGAGGGTAGCGATCAGGCTGAGCGCCGCGAGTTGGGGAGAGTTACGCATGATGGCCCCTCACGAATGCCGAGGTGTATGCCTTCAGTGTAGGTCCATCGCCGCCACATCCCGCGACACCCGGCCTCTGTAGGAGCGAGGCTTACCCGCGAGGCGGTGTGCCTGCCGCACCGCGTTGCCTGGATCGCCGGCAAGCCTGGCTCCTACAGAAGCAGAGGCGAGCTGGTCATTGGCGTGAGGGGGCTTTGTCGGCCAGTTGGGCGACCAGGAACTCGATAAAGGCCCGGGTCTTCTGCGGCACACGCCGGGCGGACGGGTACACCGCGTGGATGCTGATCGGCGGCGCCTGCCATTCGCACAGCACCGGCACCAGGCGGCCGGCGGCCAGGGCGTCGGCGACGATGAAGTCGGGCAGCAGGGCGATGCCCATGCCGGCCTCGGCGGCCTGGGCCAGCAGGTCGCCGTTGTTGGCGTGCAGCGGGCCGGTGACGTGGACGCGCTGGGTGTCCTTGCCGTTGCTCAACTGCAGGCTGACCCCGCTTTGCAGGTAGCCGTAGTTCAGGCACTGGTGGGCGGTCAGGTCGCGGGGCGTCTGCGGGGTGCCGGCGCGCTTCAGGTAATCCGGCGAGGCCACCATGATCCGCGGGGCCGGGGCCAGCAGCTTGGCGACCATCGACGAGTCGGCCAGGCTGGCGATGCGGATGGTCACATCGAAACCGCCGCGCACCGGGTCCACTTGCTGGTCGCTGAGCACCAGCTGCAATTCGATGTTCGGGTGCTGCTCATGAAACAGCGGCACCAGCGGTCCGAGGCGACGCAGGCCGAAGGACATCGGCGCATTGACCCGCAGCACCCCGCGCAATTCGCCGATGCCGTCCCGCGCCCGTTGTTCGGCTTCGTCCACCGCGGCCAGGACTTCCCGCGCCGACTCGTAGTACTCGGCGCCGGCTTCGGTCAGGTGCAGGCTGCGGGTGGTGCGGTGCAGCAACTGCACGCCAATGGCTTCCTCCAGCGCCTGGATCTGTTTGCTGACTTTCGAGCGCGGCACGTCCATGGCCCGGGCCGCGGCGGCGAAGCCGTTGGCATCGACCGTGACGACAAACGCGCGCATGCATTCGATGCGATCCATGACTGTCTCTTTTTTGGAATCAATGATTCTCGATTTTAGGGAATTGTTGCTTTTTATATCAACCCCTAAATTAGCCACCAAGCCGGCAGCAAAGCCTCCCCAGCGGAACCCGCGCCGAGCTCCCGAATTGTGCAACTCAACGCTTTAACCCACTCGACAGCAAAAGGACCGCGCCATGTCTATCCGTGAACTGCTCAACCCAAGCAACTCTGCCCTGATCCTGATCGACCACCAGCCGCAGATGTCCTTCGGCGTGCAGTCGATCGACCGCCAGACCCTGAAGAACAACACCGTGGGCCTGGCCAAGGCGGCGAAGATCTTCAACGTGCCGACCATCTTCACTTCGGTGGAAACCGAGAGCTTCAGCGGCTACATCTGGCCGGAACTGCTCAGCGTGTTCCCGGATCACCAGCCGATCGAGCGCACCTCGATGAACTCCTGGGAAGACAAGAAACTGGTGGAAGCAGTCAAGGCTACCGGGCGCAAGAAACTGATCATGGCCGCGCTGTGGACCGAGGTCTGCCTGAACTTCCCGGCCCTGGAAGCCCTGGCCGAAGGCTACGAGGTGTACATCGTCACCGACGCTTCCGGCGGCACCACCCAGGAAGCCCATGACATGTCGGTGCAGCGCATGATCCAGGCCGGCGCGGTGCCGGTGACCTGGCAGCAAGTGCTGCTCGAGTTCCAGCGCGACTGGGCGCACAAGGACACCTACGACGCGGTGATGGACCTGGTGCGCGAGCACAGCGGCGCCTACGGCATGGGCGTGGACTACGCCTACACCATGGTGCACAAGGCGCCGCAGCGGCAGGTCAAGTAAGTCTGCCGCCAAGGATCACGCGGTTTAGCAGAAACACCGCGTCATCCAACTAACTGGCAAGTTGCAATAAAAAAGGGACGCTCTTATTGGAGCGTCCCTTTTTATTTAATGGATCAACGGTTAGCGACAACGACAAGTTGCACTTAGCAGAACCGGTCAATCACCCGAACTTCCGACTTGTTCTGCAGCGATTGCCATTCATTCTTCAGGGTATCGAGTACCCGTCCGATGAAGTCCCTGTCGGCGGCGGCCTTCTTGCCGACGTAGCCCTGGCCACGGCGGTACATTTTCAGGCGGGCCAGCAGGTCCTGGTTGTTCTTGTCGAACTCTTCTTCATGGGCGTGGGGCGACAGGCAGTCGATATGGACCTGGCCAGACTTGGCAATCCACAGGATATGGCTGTCATGGCTGTCTTTCTGTGCCGCGAACAGATGAGACAGTTCATCAATAGTAGGTTGATTGTTCAGATTCATTTGTAAGCCCCTTGACCATTTCGATCTATCTAGTTGAGTCGCTAATTGATATCGCTACATCGGTAAGTTGAACCCTGATACCGGAAACAGGGCGACAGAGGGTGTCTGTCGGATACAGATAAGGCCCAGAGCCTGATGCGTGTAGTCGTCTTGATTAACTGCTACGCAATAGCGTCACAACGAAGAGAAGCAGCGTAAACCTGGATCAAGCTGCCGAAGTTTTCAGTTTCGGCCACAAGCATCTTGAGGAGTTTTCGCCAGCTTCCCGCCCTTTGTACTGGACGTTCATGCCAGGTCAGTTTCATCAATCTGCCTTGTGGGCAGTACACATCCGGGTTAACAGCTCGGCGGTCAGACGAGCTTGCTCATAACACCTTTGCCAAGTCTCCCGATCGGGGAGACGCCTGCATCATGCAAGGGCAAATTCGCCTCGTCAACGGTTTTGTAGTGAAAATTTTCAAGCACTACATTTTGTCCGACAAAACCTTTCGGCACATGAGCGGAACGGGCTATCGCGACCGAGGACAGGTAGAATCGAGGCCTTGAAACAGGTGCTTGAGGTTGCAGTGGTGGATTTACAGCAGGGCTTCGTCCTGACCCGGCATTGGCGTGACACGCCGGCAGGCACGGAAGTCGAGTTCTGGTTGGCGACCGATGCCGGGCCGCGCCAGATCCGCTTGCCGGTGCAGACCTCCGTGGCCTTCATTCCCGCCGAACAGCAGGAACAGGCCCGGCGCCTGCTGGCCGACGACCGCGATGTGCAATTGCGGCCCCTGGGCCTGTGCGACTTCCAGCACCGCCCGGTGCTCGGCCTGTACTGCCCGCAGCACAATCAATTGATCCGCCTCGACAAGACCCTGCGTCGCGCCGGGGTCGAGGTGCTCGAGGCCGATGTGCGACCGCCCGAGCGCTACCTGATGGAGCGTTTCATCACCGCGCCGGTGTGGTTCGGCGGCACCCCGGGCGAGGGCGGGATACTGCTGGAGGCGCAGATGAAACCGGCGCCGGACTACCGGCCGGCGTTGAAGCTGGTGTCGCTGGATATCGAGACCAGCGAGACCGGCGAGCTGTATTCCATCGCCCTGGAAGGCTGCGGCCAGCGCCAGGTGTACATGCTCGGCCGCGCTCGCGAGGACGACAGCGCGGTGGATTTCGACCTGGAGTTCTGCGCCAGCCGCGAGCAGTTGCTCGAACGGCTCAACCAGTGGCTGGCGCGGCACGATCCGGATGCGATCATCGGCTGGAACCTGGTGCAGTTCGATCTGCGGGTGCTGCACGAACACGCACGTCGCCTGGCGGTGCCCTTGCGCCTGGGGCGCGGCGGCGAAGAGATGCAGTGGCGCGAACACGGTAGCCGTACCCATTATTTCGCTGCGGCCGCCGGGCGCCTGATCATCGACGGCATCGAGGCCCTGCGCTCGGCGACCTGGAGCTTCCCGTCGTTCAGCCTGGAAAACGTCGCCCAGACCCTGCTCGGCGAAGGCAAGTCGATCGACAACCCTTACCAGCGCATGGACGAAATCAACCGCATGTTCGCCGAGGACAAGCCCGCCCTGGCGCGCTACAACCTCAAGGACTGCGAGCTGGTGACGCGGATTTTCGCCAAGACCGAGCTGCTCACCTTTCTCCTCGAACGGGCCACCGTCACCGGCCTGCCGGCCGACCGCAACGGCGGCTCGGTGGCGGCCTTCACCCACCTGTACATGCCGCTGATGCACCGCCAGGGTTTCGTCGCGCCGAACCTGGGCGAGAAGCCGCCGCAAGCCAGCCCCGGCGGCTTTGTCATGGATTCGCGGCCCGGTCTCTACGAGTCGGTGCTGGTGCTGGACTACAAGAGCCTGTACCCGTCGATCATCCGCAGCTTCCTGATCGATCCGGTGGGGCTGGTGGAAGGCTTGCGCCACCCAACGGACGAGCAATCGGTGCCGGGCTTTCGCGGTGCGCGGTTTTCCCGCACCCGGCATTGCCTGCCGTCGATCGTCGCCCGGGTCGCCGAGAGCCGCGAAGTGGCGAAACGCGAACACAACGCGCCGCTGTCCCAGGCGCTGAAGATCATCATGAACGCCTTCTACGGTGTGCTCGGTTCCAGCGGCTGCCGCTTCTTCGATCCGCGCCTGGCGTCGTCGATCACTATGCGCGGCCACGAAATCATGCGTCGCACCCGCCAACTGATCGAGGCGCAGGGGCACAAGGTGATCTACGGCGACACCGACTCGACCTTCGTCTGGCTCGGCAGCGCCCACGCCGAGGCGGACGCCACGCGCATCGGCCGCGCGCTGGTGGCGTACGTCAACCAGTGGTGGCGCGATCACCTGCGCGATGAGTACGGCCTGGAAAGCGCCCTGGAGCTGCAATTCGAAACCCACTTCTGCCGCTTCCTGATGCCGACCATTCGTGGCGCGGAGGAGGGCAGCAAGAAGCGCTACGCCGGCCTGGTGACTCGCGCCGACGGCACCCAGGAGATGGTCTACAAGGGCCTGGAAGCGGTGCGCACCGACTGGTCGCCGCTGGCCCAGCAGTTCCAGCAGGAGCTGTACCAGCGGATCTTCCACCGCCAGCCGTACCAGGACTATGTGCGCGACTACGTGCGGCGCACCCTGGCCGGCGAACTGGACGAGCAACTGGTGTACCGCAAGCGCCTGCGTCGCCAACTGGACGATTACGAACGCAACGTGCCGCCCCATGTGCGCGCCGCGCGCCTGGCTGACGAATACAACCAGCGGCAGGGCCGGCCCCAGCGTTATCAGAACGGTGGCTGGATCAGCTACGTGATCACCCTGGCCGGTCCCGAACCCCTGGAAAACCGCACCGCGGCCATCGATTACGATCACTACGTGACCCGCCAATTGCAGCCGGTGGCGGACGCCATCCTGCCGTTCGTGCAGGACGACTTCAGCACCCTGGTGGGTGGGCAGATGGGGTTGTTCTAGGAGGCGTCTCGTCGTAGCCGCTGCCGAGTCTGCGAGGCTGCGATCGGCAGCGCAGCGGCCGCAGCAGGGGCATCGCGGTTACCCTGACTCAATGCATTCTCAGGTTTTGCGCCTGCTGCGTCGGAATGCCGCCCAAGTCGTTCGCAGCCTCGCGTGCTCGGCAGCGGCTACAGGGAAGGGCTCAGTCGTCGACCGAGGTGCAAATGCCGCTGGCACCCTGTTTGCCGCTGTAGGTCACGACCACCGAGTCGTCGTCCTCCACGCTGATGTCCACCGTGATGCCCGAGCCCTTGGCCTCGAAATAACGCTCGTTGACGGTCTTGGTCTGGGCCTCTTTGCCGTTGATGAACACCGGTCCCCCTTCCTCCGCGCTGACCGGAATATTGCCCGGGCAGTCGACGTTGAACAGCGGGATGCCTTCGGCGTGGGCGGCACTGGCAACGATCGACAGGGCGCAGCTCAGGAGGATTTTTTTCATTGTGGACTCCTTCGGGAAACAGGCAGAAGCACGAGTGTGGCAGTGGTTCCATTAGCGCTGAAGCTTAGCGTATGGCACGCCGGGGCAGGGGGTGGGTAGCGATTTTAATGAGGTGCAAAGTTGCCTGGGCATATTGTCGGACAATAAAAATCGTGGACGCCACGCCAGGGTCTGTGTCAGTTTTTCCCCGCCTTGAATAGGGCGAGTGATAGGACGATCTCGCTAACAGGTCGCCGTGGTCTATCGGAAATTTTCAGCGTTGAACAAGGATGTAAATGATGTCAAAAGCCAAAGAAAATGCCGGTTTTTCGGCAGCTCCGGGTAGCGATGCCTACCAACTGATCACTGCCTTCAGCCATGCCTATGACCGTGGTGGCGCGGAGCTGGTGAATGGCAAGCCGTCGTACACCGCGGACCAGGCCGCCGAGCAGATCCTGCGCAAGGGCCTGTCCTGGCACGACCAGAACGGCGACGGCAAGGTCGAGCTCAGCTACAGCTTCCTCACCAGCAAGCCGGCCAACTACAACCCGAACCTGGGCAGCTTCAGCGAGTTCAGCGCCTTGCAGAAAGCCCAGGCGTTCCTGGCCCTGCAATCCTGGTCGGACGTGGCCAATGTGCGCTTCAACGAAGCTGCGAGCGGCGGCGACGGGCACCTGAGTTTCGGCAACTACAGCGTCAGCACCGGTGGCGCGGCCTTCGCCTACCTGCCTTCGGGCGGCAGCTATGACGGCCAGTCCTGGTACCTGATCAACGATCAGTACCGGGTCAACGAAACCCCGGGCAACGGCAACTACGGTCGCCAGACCCTGACCCACGAAATCGGCCACAGCCTGGGCCTGTCCCATCCGGGCACCTACAACGCCGGCAACGGCAATCCGACCTACAACGATGCCACCTACGCCCAGGACACGCGCGGCTACAGCCTGATGAGCTACTGGAGCGAGAGCAACACCGGGCAGGACTTCAGTAAGGACGGCGGTGGCGCCTACGCCTCGGCGCCGCTGATGGACGATATCGTCGCGGTGCAGAAACTCTACGGCGCCAACCACGAGACCCGCGCCGACGACACGGTGTACGGCTTCAACTCCAACACCGGGCGCGATTTCTACAGCGCCAGCTCATCTGCCTCCAAGCTGGTGTTCTCGGTGTGGGACGGCGGTGGCAACGACACCCTGGACTTCTCCGGCTTCACCCAGAACCAGAAGATCAACCTCAACGAGGGCTCGTTCTCCGACGTCGGCGGCCTGGTGGGCAACGTGTCCGTGGCCCATGGCGTGACCCTGGAAAACGCCATCGGCGGCTCGGGCAACGACCTGCTGATCGGCAACGCCGCGGCCAACATCCTCGAAGGCGGTGCCGGCAACGACATCCTCTACGGTGGCGGCGGTCGCGACACGCTGTGGGGCGGGGCGGGAGCGGACACTTTCGTGTTCGGCGCGGCATCCGATTCGACCTTCGACGAGCCCGACTGGATCATGGATTTCACCAGTGGCCAGGACAAGATCGACCTCAGCGGCCTGGCGCCGTTCGCCTCGGGGCAGGCGACCCTGAACTTCGTCAGCGGCTTCACCGGCCATGCTGGCGACGCGATCCTGACCTACTACGCCGAAACCGACCAGACCAGCCTGCTGGTCGACCTCACCGGTCTGGGCGCGGTGGACTTCGCCGTGGGCACCGTTGGCCAGGCGGCGACCACCGATATCGTGGCCTGATCGACAGCAACGGAAGCGGCGCGCCATGGCGCGCCGTTTTTTTTGCCAGGTTCCCTTGGCTGACGCTGAGCGCCCCAAGGCCTGCAACCCTGCTTGGGGCGCTACCGTCAGCCGGGCTTTTCAGTTCTTGTCGATATCGACGTTGCGGGTCTCGCGCAGGCAGATCAGGCCGACGAGCAGGCTGACCCCGGTGATCACCACCGGGTACCACAGGCCGTAGAAGATATCGCCGGTGTACACCACCAGGGCGAAGGACACGGTGGGCAGGAAGCCGCCGAACCAGCCGTTGCCGATGTGGTAGGGCAGGGACATGGAGGTGTAGCGGATGCGGGTCGGGAACAGCTCGACCATCAGCGCCGCCAGCGGGCCGTAGCACATGGCGGCGATCAGGATCAGCGCGACGATCAGCACCACCACCATGGTTTTGTTGACGTTCTGGGTGTCGGCCTGTTGCGGGTAGCCGGCCAGGGTCACGGCGCCGCGCAGGGCCGCCTCGTCGAAACCGTCGATCTGCACGTCCCCGACGTTGACCTGCACCGGGCTGCCGGCGGGCGCGGCGACGCTTGCGTAGGGCAGACCCTGCTTGACCAGGAAGGTCTTGACCTTGTCGCACGGGCTGTCGAAACGCGCCTTGCCCACCGGGTCGAACTGGAAGGTGCAGGTGGCGGGGTCGGCCAGCACGCTGATCGGCGCCTGGCGGCTGGCCTGGTCGATGGCCGGGTTGGCGTAGTGGGCCAGGGACTTGAAGATCGGGAAGTACAACGCGGTGGCCAGCAGCAGGCCGACCATCAGCACCGGCTTGCGGCCGATCTTGTCCGACAGCCAGCCGAAGAAGATGAAGAACGGCGCGCCGATCACCACGCTGATGATCAGCAGCATATTGGCCAGGGCCGGGTCCATCTTGAGGAACTGGGTGAGGAAGAACAGCACGTAGAACTGCGCGGCGTAGAAGGTCACCGCCTGCCCGGCGTTGATGCTGAACAGGGCGATCAGCACCACCTTGAGGTTTTCCCATTTGCCGAAGGACTCGCGGATCGGCGCCTTGCTGGCGCGGCCTTCTTCTTTCATCTTCAGGAAGGCCGGCGACTCATGCAGGCTCAGGCGAATCCAGGTGGAAATGCCCAGCAGCACGATCGACAGCAGGAACGGCAGGCGCCAGCCCCAGACTTCGAACTGATCGCCGGTGAAGTAGCGGCAGCCCAGCACCACCAGCAGCGACAGCAGCAGGCCGAGGGTCGCGGTGGACTGGATCCAGCTGGTGTGGAAACCGCGCTTGCCCTGGGGGGCGTGCTCGGCGACGTAGGTCGCGGCGCCGCCGTATTCACCGCCCAGGGCCAGGCCCTGGAGCATGCGCAGGGCGACCAGGATGATCGGCGCGGCGATGCCGATGCTCGAGTAGGTCGGCAGCAGGCCCACGGCGAAGGTCGCCAGGCCCATGAGAATGATGGTGACGAGGAAGGTGTACTTGCGCCCGATCATGTCCCCCAGGCGGCCGAACACCAGCGCGCCGAAGGGCCGCACCACGAAGCCGGCGGCGAATGCCATCAGGGCGAAGATAAAGGCGGTGGTGTCGTTGACCCCGGCGAAGAACTGCTTGCTGATGACCGCCGCGAGGGCGCCGTAGAGGAAAAAGTCGTACCACTCGAACACCGTCCCCAGGGACGAGGCGAAGATGACTTTCTGGCTTTCCTGGCTGGTGGGCGCGGCGACCGCCGCGTCCATCGATTGAGCATGTTCCGACATATCGATATCCCTCACAGTGATTGTTTTTGTTGTTCCACTGTCGGCGCCACCTTCGACTTCGGTGCCGCGTCTTGTCGTACATCTTCTGTTTCTGTAGGAGCGAAGCTTGCTCGCGATGGCGGCCTGAAGAACGAGGCAATGTCCGAGGGCCTATCGCGAGCAAGCTTCGCTCCTACACGGGTCAGGCGGGGGTGACGCTTGGTTTTTCGGCGGCAGGGCTCCTGGTCGAGGTGGCGAGAATCAGCTCGGCGGCTTTCTCGGCAATCATCAGCGTCGGCGAACAGGTATTGCCGGAGGTGATGTACGGCATGATCGAGGCATCGGCGATGCGCAGGCCGGGGATGCCATGCACCCGCAGCTCGGCATCGACCACCGCCTCCGGGCCCTGGCCCATGCGGCAGGTGCCCACCGGATGGAAGATGGTGGTGCCGATGCGCGCGGCGGCTTGGTGCAGTTGTTCTTCGCTGCGCAACTCGGCCCCCGGCAGGTATTCGATCGGCTTGAAGGCTTGCAGGGCTGGGGCGGCGACGATGCGCCGGGTCAGGCGAATGGCGTCGGCGGCGACCCGCAGGTCCTCCGGGTGGCTCAGGTAGTTGGGCTGGATCAGCGGCGCCGCCTGCGGGTCGGCGGAGCGGATTTGCACCCGGCCGCGGCTTTGCGGGCGCAGGTCGCAGACCGACGCAGTAAAGGCCGGGAACGCATGCAGCGGTTCGCCGAAACGTTCCAGCGACAGCGGCTGCACGTGGTATTCGAGGTTGGCCGAAGTCTGTTCCGGCCCGGAGCGGGCAAACGCCCCCAGTTGGCTCGGCGCCATGGACAGCGGGCCGCTGCGGTCGTACAGGTAGCGCAGGCCCATGCCCAGCTTGCCCCACAGGCTGCCGGCGATCTGGTTCAGGGTGCGGGCGTTTTCCAGTTTGTAGATCAGCCGCAGTTGCAGGTGGTCCTGCAGGTTGCCGCCGACCCCCGGCAGTTCGTGGGTGACGCCTATGCCCAAGCGTTGCAGCAGGGCGGCGGGGCCGATTCCCGAACGCTGCAGGATGCTCGGCGAGCCGATGGAGCCGGCGCTGAGGATGATTTCGCGACGCGCCTTGAAGGTCTGCTGCTGGCCCTGGTAGCGGGCGCTGAGCGCCGCCGCGCGGCCGTTTTCCAGGAGCACCCGATCGACCTCGACCCCGGTCAGCACCGTGAGATTGGGCCGCTGGCGGATCGGTTTGAGGAAGGCCTTGGCGGCATTCCAGCGCACCCCGGCTTTCTGGTTGACCTGGAAGTAACCGCAGCCTTCGTTGTCGCCGCCGTTGAAGTCGTCGACGCTGGCGATGCCGCTCTGTTCGGCGGCGCTGCGGAAGGCATCGAGGATCGGCCACGACAGGCGTTGGCGCTCGACCCGCCATTCGCCGGCGGCGCCATGGAATTGCGAGTCGCCGGCAAAGTGGTTTTCGCTTTTGCGAAACAGCGGCAGCACGTCCTGCCAGTTCCAGCCAGGGTTGCCGTCGGCGGCCCAGCGCTGATAGTCGCCGGCCTGGCCGCGCATGTAGATCATGCCGTTGATCGACGAGCAGCCACCCAGCACCTTGCCGCGCGGGTAGCTCAGGCTGCGGCCTTGCAGGCCGGGTTCGGCTTCGGTCTTGAAGCACCAGTCGGTGCGCGGGTTGCCGATGCAGAACAGGTAGCCGACGGGGATGTGGATCCAGGGGTAGTTGTCGCGGCCTCCGGCTTCCAGCAGCAGGACGCGGTGGGCCGGGTTGGCGGACAGCCGATTGGCCAGCAGGCACCCGGCGGGGCCGGCGCCGACCACTATGTAGTCGTAGGGATCAAAGGCAGGCAGCATCCATGACCTCGTTTTATCGTTCTTGTTGCGGCTCATCCTAGTTGTTAGCTTTCGTTAAAAGAATGTTAGTTTTTGCTCAGCCACTGTGCGTTTTTAAACAGCGGCTTCCCCCCGGCATCTGCAAGGAAGAGTCATGTTCGACTGGAACGACCTGCGGTTTTTTCTCGAGCTGCAACGCAGCGGCCGCCTGCTGACCGCGGCCCAGCGGCTGAAGACCACCCATGCCACGGTGGCCCGGCATATCGAGGCGATCGAGAAAAGCCTGGGCACCGCGCTGTTCGTCCAGCACGCCCAGGGCTATGAACTGACGCCGGCCGGGGAGGCCTTGCTCAAGCACGCCGAAGCCATGGAGAACGTGGCTTTGCTGGCCCAGGAGGAAATCACCCAGTCCACGGCGCCCCTGGGCAAGATCCGCGTGGGCGTCACCGAGGGCCTGGGCATCATGTTTCTCGCCAGCCGCATGCGCGGCCTGTTCGAGCGTTATCCGGGGCTGGAGGTGGAGCTGGTGGCGGTGCCGCGTTTTGTCAGCATCCTCAACCGCGAGGCGGAAATCAGCATCCATCTGGAGCGTCCCAACGCCGACATGCTGGTGACCCGCAAGCTCACCGACTACCGCCTGGCCCTGTACGCCAGCCAGGACTACCTGGACCGCGCACCGCCCTTGCGCAGCCGCGAGGACCTGGGGCGGCATGCCTGGATCGGCTATGTCGACGACCTGCTGTTCAGCCAGGAGCTGATCTTCCTCACCAGCTTCTGCCGCAACCCCCAGGTGGTGTTCCACAGCACCAGCGTGATCGCCCAGCAACAGGCCGCGCGCTCCGGCCTGGGGATCGCCGTGCTGCCGTGCTACATGGCCGCCGGCGATCCGCAGCTGGTGCCCTTGCTGCCCAGCGAGAGCATCCAGCGCGCCTACTGGATCAGCACCCGCCGCGAGCTGCACAAGTCCGTGCGCCTGCGGGTGGTGTGGGATTACGTGGTCGAGCTGTGCGCGGCCGAGCAGGGCTTGCTGCTCGCCGAACCGAACTCCCTGGCCTGATTCAGGTTTTTTTCGCTGTGCCCTTGAGCTGGACCAGTTGCCGCGTTTGCTCGGCGCACGCCTTGGCCTGGCTGACCATGGCGTCGAACGGCGCGCTGACGATTTCGTCATGGCTCAGCCAGCGTTTTTTCTGGCTCAGGCGGTAGTGATAGCGGTACTCGCCCTTGACCCGTTCGCTGCTCAGGTCCATGTCGAACCAGGGCGAGCGCACGTTGCAGGCCTTGATGTCCTTGTCCAGCCGGGCACCGGAGAGGGTGAAGGTGTAGCGCAGGGTGTTGGCGTCGCCGATGTACAGGTCCGCCAACTGGCCGTTGCGGCGGTAGTTGACCAGGAAGTCCCAGTCGCCCTCCAGGGCCGGAGCCTTGTAGAAGTAGTTGCCGGAGATGTTTTCCAGGGGCTTGAGGTCCGTCAGGGAGGCCTTGATCCGGTAGGTCGCGGGCGCGACGAAGGCGGTCGGCTCGCGGCTGATCTGGCAGTCGCGCAGTTCCCGGGTGAAACGCTCGCACAGGCCCTGGTCGTTGCTGGCGATACCGTTCTGGTTGTCGGAGACCATCAGCCGCATCAGCTCCATATGGCTGAACTCGATACGTGCGTTGACCCGGGCCTGGCCGTTGCTGTCGAAGTGCTCCTGCTTGTCCAGCACGAGGCTGGTGTCCGGGGTTTCCAGGGGGATGTAGTCCTCGCGCACCTGGCCCTTGGCGTCGCTGACAAAGGCCCAGCGCTCCTGGATGTCGGGCATGCTGCGGCCCGGGTCGAACACCGGGTTGGTCGGGTCCAGCCACCACACTTTGCCATCGACCTCGGCCCGCACGATGGCGTGGTTCGGCGCGTGGGTGCCGGGGATCAACAGCGGCGCGACGACGTTCTCGCGGCTGACCCAGGCCGTCTCGGCCTTGATCCCGCTGGCCTTGAGCATGGCGGCCAGGAGCACTGCCAGGTCCTTGCAGTCGCCATAGCCGCGCTGCTCGATCTGCTTCAGCTCGAAGGGCAGGTAACCGCGCTCGGTGGCGCGCCAGTCGCCCAGGTAGCGGTAGTTGTCGTTGATGTGCTGCATCAGCCCGGCCACTTTCCGGGCTGGCGGCAGGTCGCGCAGGCCGGCCACGGCCTTGGCGCTGGCTGGCGGCAGGGGCGCGGCGAGGATCTGCTGGTAGCGCTGGGCCAGGGTGCCGAAATAGTCCTGCACCTCGGTGCTGCTGCCCAGCTCGACCCGCGGCACCCGCTGGATAAAGCCGATCGAGGGTTCATTGATGTAGTTGAGGAAGACCGGCGCCTTCTGCTCGATGGTCAGTTTTTTGCGGTCGCTGCTGGCGGTAAAACGGTAGTCGTCCATCTGCTCGCTGCGCCAGACGATCGGGCGCGTGGCGCGGTAGGTGATCTTGAAGCTGTCCTGGCGCACCGGCTTGGGGCCGAACTGCAGCACCGAGTGGAACTGCCCCAGCAGCGGTTTGGCCGCGTAGTGCTGCTGCACGGTGTAGCTGAGCCGGGTGCCGACCCGCAGGTTGGGGAAGGCCAGGGACGTCTGTTTCTCGCGCAGGAAACCCTGTTCCGGATTCGGCGCGGTGCGCGTATCGATCTGCGCCGGCGCCAGCGCCACGGGCTTGCCGCCCGGCTGGGTGAATTCGGCCTTGCGCAGTTCGAAGCCATCGGTTTCGGCATAGCTGAAGTCGATGCGCGAAAGCATGTCCCGGCCCGCGGGGGTGAGGATGGTGTAGTGCTGGGTGGTGGTGCAGTCGCTGCTGTGGTCGGCGTTGAACTGGCATTCCATTTCGGAGTCGGCGGCCAGGGCGGCTTCCGATTGCGGTTGATAGGCAGCAAAGGCTTGCCAGGAGAGCAGTCCGAGACCGGCGCAGATCAGGGGACGGTAAAGCGGAAAACGGTACATGAGCGCCTCGGGTGAATCATTGAAATCAGCCACGTCGCACCGGTCGAATCACCTGTGCCAGGGGCGTGGCTGGCGGGGGAGGCGCCAAATGATAATTTATCGCAATACGGATTTACAGCATTGTCTGACAATTGATCCCGCTGAAAGGCTTGAGATAGAGCGGTTTCTTTAGAATTTTTCCAGGCTTGGGAGACGCGGGATAAAGCCAGCCACGGCGTTTTGAACGCGTCGTGGAGCACGGGGTTTCTCCCCGCAGGGTATGGCTTAAGGCCATATCTGCGGCCCGTTCGAGTTCTGGTGATTGCCGGGAAGATCCAGGTATTTTTGCTGTCTGTTTTTTGCCGGGCATTCTGAAATATTTCGTTACGAGATAGGCGCCTCCCTGTAGCCGCTGCCGAAGGCTGTGCAAGGTCCGCAGGACCTCTGGCGGCAATGAGAACGCTGCGCCCCTTCGGGTCGATCGCAGCCTGCGGCAGCGGCTACAGGGGGTATGTCTGTAAGGGAGGTGGCGGTGGCTATGGGGCGGGAGGTTGGATATCGAACGCCGTGCTGCCCAGGCGTTCGCCGTTGACCAGGATATGCAGCGCATGGCGCCCGGGATAGTGACGGCGGGTGCTCAGTTCGCGGATATGCTGGGCGCGGCCAAGTTGCTCCCGGGCCTTGGCCGGCAGGGTGAAGGCCTTGAGCTTGAACACCTTGGCGCGGGTGCCGCCCGAGGCCTTGACGTAGTCGATGGCGTAATCCACCACCAGGCGCTGGCTGGCGTCGGCGGTGGACTCCAGGGCAAAGGACAGGTTGATCCGTTCGCCCAGGCGAATCACCGCCGGCTCGACCCGCAGGCCATGCAGCGTCACCTGCGGCGCATGCCCGGCGCCGACAATCGCCAGCGCCCGGCGATGGCCCTGCTTGATCAGGCTGCGCAGGGCGTGGCGGGCGATCCAGGCGGTGTGCGGGTGGTCCAGCGGCCAGCCTTCGAGCAACCCCAGCAGCCAGTCGGGGTGGTCCTTGCTGATGTCGTTGAGGTGGTTGGCCACCGACTTGCGCACGTACAGGCTGGGGTCGGCCTTGAGGCATTCGAGGATAGGCGCCGCCAGGGTCGGGTCGGCCTGGATCCGTTCCAGGCGGAACGACCAGGGCAGGCGCGGGCGGCTGCCTTCGCTGGCCAGGCGGCGCACATGCGCGTTGTCGTCCCGGGCCCAGTCCTGCAGCACCGCCAGGGTGCGCGACAGGTCGCTGGCGAGGAACGGGCGGATGGCGAATTCCGAGGAGCCGAAGGCGGTGAAATACTTGAGCGCCGCCATCGAGCGCTCGAAGGCGTGGCCGCCGTAACTGGCCACGTAGTGCGGCAGGAACATGCAGACGAAGCGGCTGTCCAGGCGCGGGGCGAGATCGTACAGCCGTGCGAGGTTGGCGTCGTAGTCCGCCGGCAGCACCGCGTGCAGGCTCTCGCTGACCCGCGCCAGGCGCTGCATCACCGACAACTCGGCGAGGCCCTTGTTCGCGTGGGCGAGAAAGCCGCGGTGGTCGAACGCCGGGTACACCGCGAGCATTTCTTCGGCGATGTGTTCCAGGCGTTCGGCGTTGAAGATTTCCTTGAGGGCAGGGGTGTTGCTGGTGGCGGTCATCGGCGTATCCATTCGGGACGGGGCGCCGGGCACTGTAGCGCAGCGGGCTGACAGATTGTGTCAGGAGGGCCCCGGCAAGCCCCGCTTCTGTAGGAGCGAGGTTTGCCTGCGAAAGGCCGCAGCGCGCGGCCCGCTGCTCAGCGCGGCGCCGGCAACACGCCTTCGGCCTGCTCGTCCTCGGCGTCCGCCTCGAACAGCCGCGCCAGCTCGGCCCGGGCTTCCTGGGCCGACTGCAGGATCTTCGCGTGGTCGTCGTAGATCGCGTGCTGGGCTTCGAGCACCTGTTCGTCGTGGGCGGTGAAGCGCTTGATCCGCGAGTCGGCCTGGGCGTGGGTCAGGCCCAGGCCGATCAGCGCCTTGCGGCTCATTTCCAGGCTGGAATAGTAGGTTTCCCGCACCGCCTCGGCCCCCAGGTCCACCAGCTTGTGCACGTGCTGGCGGTTACGGGCGCGGGCGATGATCTTGATGTGCGGGTAGAGCTTGCGCACCACCGCCGCGGTGTTGATGTTGGTCTGCGGGTCGTCGGTGGCGATCACGAAGTACTCCGCCTCGCCAACCTTGGCCGCCTTGAGGATTTCCGCGCGCATCGGGTCGCCGTAGAACACCGGCATGCCGCCGAAGCTGCGGGTCAGCTCGATGGTGTCGACCGAGGTGTCGAGGGCCACGAAGGGGATGTTCTGCGCCCGCAGGATCCGCGCGACGATCTGGCCCATCCGGCCCATGCCGGCGATCACCACCCGTGGCGCGTCGGTTTCGATCTCGCGGTATTCGGCGGGCATCTCCACGGGCTTGGCCTTGGGCTGCAAGAAGCGCGCGCAGGCCAGGAGCAGCAGCGGGGTCACGGCCATGGACAGGGTGATGGTCAGCACCAGCAGGTCATACAGGCGCGCTTCGAACAGGCCCTGGTCGCGGCCGATCTTGAACACCACGAAAGCGAATTCGCCGCCGGCCGCCAGCACCACGCCCAGGCGCACCGCGCTCAAGCGCCCCAGGCCGCCGGCCAGGCGCCCGACCACGAACAGCAGCGGCAGCTTGATGGCGATCAGCAGCAGGGTCAGGCCCAGCACTGCGATCGGTGCGCTGAACAGCAGGCCGATATTGGCGCCCATGCCGACGCTGATGAAAAACAGCCCCAGCAGCAGGCCCTTGAAGGGTTCGATCTGCGCTTCCAGTTCGTGGCGATATTCCGAGTCCGCCAGCAGCAGGCCGGCGAGAAAGGCGCCGAGGGCCATGGACACGCCAACCATGTCCATCAGCCAGGCGGTGCCGATCACCACCAGCAAGGCAGTGGCGGTGGACACTTCCGGCAGGCCGGTGCGCGCCACCACCCGGAACACCGGGCGCAACAGGTAGCGGCCGCCGATCACCACCACGGCGATGCTGCCCAGCACTTGCAGGCCATGGCGCAGGTCTTCGGCGCTGCTGGTGTTGTGGTCGGCCCCGGCCAGCACCGGGACCATGGCGATCAACGGAATCGCCGCGATGTCCTGGAACAGCAGGATGGCGAACGCCAGGCGCCCGTGGGGGCTGGTCAGCTCCTTGCGCTCGGCCAGGCTTTGCAGGCCGAAGGCGGTGGACGACAACGCCAGGCCCAGGCCCAGCACGATCGCGCTGTTGAGCGGCTGGCCAAACAGGAACAGGGCCACGCAGCCGATCACCACCCCGGTCAGCAGCACCTGGGCCAGGCCGACGCCGAACACCGCTTTGCGCATCACCCACAAGCGCCGGGGCGACAGCTCCAGGCCGATGATGAACAGCAGCAACACCACGCCCAGCTCCGACACATGGCTGATGCTCTGCGGGTTGCCCACCAGCCCCAGTACCGCCGGGCCGATGATCACCCCGGCCAGCAGATAACCGAGCACGGCCCCCAGTTGCAGGCGCTTGGCCAGGGGGACGGTCAGCACCGCCGCGAACAGGAACACGACAGCGGCTTGCAACAGGTTGCCTTCATGGGGCATGGGCTTACTCCTGGGAAAACGGGTATTGATTGACGCGTAAAAAACGATGGTTGCGCCTCAGGCAACGGCGGCAGCCATCGGTTCCCCGGGGGGAGAATAAAGCCTGCCCGGGCTGGCGTCAGCCGCCGGGCAGGGATAGCTGGCCGGCGCTCAGAGCGTGGCGGTCTGGGGGGATGTTACAGACGTCTGGGCAGATGCCGGCGGTGGGGCAGCGGGGGACAGCAGCGGCGGCATCGGGCAATCCAGCACATCGGCCACGGCGCGCATCAGCTCGGCTTCGGCCACGGTGACCTGGCCGTCGTAGCAGACACAGCGGGCCATGGCCTGCAGCAGCGTCGGCCGTTCCTCGGGCATCAACTGGCGCAACCGCACCAGGGCGGCATCCAGGTGTTCGAGGTCGACCTCCGCCGGTTGTGGCTGGGCGAAGGGCAGGCCGCTCCAGGCATGGGCCAGGGCCAGTTGGGCCTGCTGCGCGGTCTTTTGCCCGGCACTGGCCAGGGCGCCGAGCAGGACCGCCAGTTCTTCGCTGCGCTGGAACAGCCCCCATTTGTACTCGGGCGCCGGCAGGCCCTCGACATTGCGTTGCACGATGCGCAGCAGCGTCCACTCCAGCAGCTCGACCTGATCGTCGGCGTCGATCAGTTGCCGCAGATTGTCCATGAACCGCTTGCAGGCTTGCTTGTCCAACTGCTGCAGGGCCGGTATCGACAGGTCCAGCAGCGGCAGGCGCAGGTTCGGGTCGAGGGCCGCCAGTTGTTTTTGCAGGGCTTGCAGGCAACCGAAGACCTCGGTGGGGCTGTTGGCGTCCAGCTGCGCGAGTTGTCGGCGGCGCATCGAATCGTTGGCGGACAGCAGCAGGCCATAGACCAGCGCCTGGGCACCGGTGGTGCTGTGGGCGCTGCGCTGGAGCGCCGGGTCGAGGCTGACTAGCGTCGTCTGGGCCGCCAGCAGATGTTGCGCATTCGGGCTGCCGATGCTGGCAATCGACTGCTTGATCGCATTCAGGTCGAACACCAGGGCGCTGGTCGCTTGCGACTGGCGGCTGAACACCCCGGAGCTGTCCAGGCCGGAGCGAGCGGGTTCGGCCGGCAGTTCGATGGCTTCGATGGTGGGCAAGCGGCCGTCCCAGCCCGGTTCCAGGCGCCGGATCCGCGCCGAGAGGGGCGGATGGGTCGCAGACTGGCCGTAGACGGAGAGGGTGGCCCCTTCACTGAAATACAGGTGGCTGTATTCAGCGCTGAAGGCGCTGTCGAGTTTCGAGCTGGCGGCGTAACCGCCGATCTTTTTCAGCGCGCCGACCAGGCCGGCCGGGTTGCGGGTGAACTGCACCGCCGAGGCATCGGCGAGGAACTCGCGCTCGCGGCTGATGGCGCCCTTGATCAGGTTGCCGAAAAAAGTCCCGACCGAGCCCAGCAGGATCAGCGCCAGGCCACTCCACATCGCCAGCCCGCCGACCCGGTTTTGCGCCAGCCGGCCAGCCTGGTTGACCCCTTCGGCCATCGCCTCGCCGGTCAGGCCGATGACCAGGATGCCGTGGACAATCGCCACCAGCCGGGTGTTGAGGCGCATGTCGCCGTTGTAGATGTGGCTGAACTCATGGGCGATCACCGCCTGCAGTTCCTCGCGGTTGAGCACCATGATGGCGCCGCGGGTGACCCCGATCACCGCCTCCTGTGGCGTGAAGCCGGCGGCGAACGCATTGATCCCGGCATCGGGCAGCACGTACACCTGTGGCACCGGCGTGCCTGAGGCCAGGGCCATTTCCTCGACCACATTGAGCAGCCGTTGTTCTTCCAGGCCGTCCGGGTGCAGGTTGATCAGCCGGCCACCCAGGCGCTTGGCGACCACCTTGCCGCCGGCCTTGAGTTCGGCGTGCTTGCCCATGCTGCTGCCGATCACCACCAGGAACACCACCGCGGCGATCATCGCGCTCAGGTGCCAGTCGAAGCTCGGCGACTGCTTCATCTCCTTGAGAAATTGCAGCCAGAGCAGGTTCAGCGCCAGGCTGGTGACGGCCACCAGACACAGCACGGCCAGGATCATCAGCAGCACCAGGGTGCCGGTACGCCGTTTGGCCCGGGCCTGGTGTTCAAAAAAATTCATCGGACCATCCAGGGTGACAGAAGGTTAGAACGCGACCTTGGGGGCTTCCTGGATCAGGGCGCTGTCGGCGAATTGCAGCAGGCTGGCATCGGCGCCATGGCCGAACAGGCCGGCCAGGATCACCGGCGGGAAACTCTGTTTGTAGCTGTTGTAATCCATCACCGTGTCGTTGAAGGCCTGGCGGGCAAAGGACACTTTGTTTTCGGTGCTGGTCAGCTCTTCGCTCAGCTGTTGCATGTTCTGCGACGCCTTGAGGTCCGGGTAGGCCTCCATGCTCAGGTTCAGCCGGCCCATGGCGCTGGACAGTACGCCTTCGGCCTGGCCCAGTTGCGCCATGTGCTGCGGGTTGCCGGGCTCGGCCGCGACGGCCTTGAGACCCGCCAGCGCGGCATTGCGCGCCGCGGTCACGGCTTCGAGGGTGTCGCGCTCGTGCTTGAGGTAGGCCTTGGCGGTTTCCACCAGGTTGGGGATCAGGTCGTAACGGCGCTTGAGCTGGACTTCGATCTGCGCGAAGGCGTTCTTGAAGCGGTTCCGGCGGGCCACCAGGCCGTTGTAGACGGTGATGACGTAGATCACCAGCAGGGCCAGAACGAGCAGAATCACAATAGTTGAAACAGCCATACGGATGTCCTTATCGGCGTGCGGATTTCAGGGGGGCGCCATGGTAACCGAATTCATGGCGGGCGCAGCCATGGGGAACTGTCGGCCTGCGCTCTTCGGCAGCGCCTCGCACGCGCAGGCGCAATCGGCGCCAGCGCGTTGTGAATGATTGCCGGCTGCTGTGGTCGGACCTTGCATGGCGTGTCGTCGATCCCGGAGTCTGCGGCAGGCGCGCCACCCAACCCTGGGCCCGCCAGCCACGCCGCGGGCGTCACCTTGTGAAGGATCATCCCGACCATGCTCGAACCCACCTGGACGGCACTCAAACACCATAAGCGGGTGCATCAGATTGTCGCCGTGCTGGCGGCCTTCGGTGCCCAGGACGTTTTGCTGCGCCTGGGCCTGGGGCGCCTGCTGGGCGAGTCGCCAGCCGCTGGTGAAGCGCTGCCGCAGGACTCGACGCCGCAGCGGGTGCGCCTGGCCCTGGAAAAGCTCGGGCCGACCTTTATCAAGCTCGGGCAGATCCTCGCCAGCCGCAGCGACATCCTGCCGCCGCACTGGATCAGCGAGCTGGAGGCGTTGCACAGCGGCGCCGCGACCTTGCCCTGGAGCGAGCTGGAAGATCAGGTGCGCGACGACCTGGGCTGCGAGCTGGACCAGGTGTTCGCCGAGTTCGACAGCGAGCCCCTGGCCGCGGCCTCCATCGCCCAGGTTTATCGCGCGCGCCTGCTCAGTGGCGAGGCGGTGGTGGTCAAGGTCCAGCGCCCCGGCCTGCGGCGCAAGATGAGCGCCGACCTGCAATTGCTGGAAGGCGTGGCGATGCTGGTGGAAGAGAACGCCACCCTGGCCCATTACCAGCCACGGCAGATGGTCCGGCAACTGGCCCGGGCGATGCTCGAAGAACTGGACTTCACCCAGGAGGGGCAGCACTGCGACGCAGTGGCGGCGAATTTCGCCGAGCATCCGCAGATCGCCATTGCGCGTATCCACTGGCTGCACAGCAGCGAGCGCCTGCTGGTCCAGGAATTTCTGCCCAGTCACACGCCGCTGGAACGCCAGGCCCTGATCGAGCAGGGCCTGGACCCGAGCCTGCTGGCGCAGCGCGGGGCCCAGGCGTTCATCAAGATGCTGCTGGAGGACGGCCTGTTCCACGGCGACCCGCACCCCGGCAACCTGCGGGCCATGGATGACAATCGGGTCGGCTTCATCGACTTCGGCATGGTCGGGCGCCTCGACGAACGCCGGCGCCTGGAGGTCATGAGCTTCATGCGGGCCATGATCGAAGGCAGTACCGAAGCGCTGGTGGCGGTGCTGATCGACTGGAGCGGCGAGCAGGTGCGCGACCTGTCCGCCATCGAACAGGCCGCCCGGGAGTTCATGGGCCGACACGGCGGCAAGGCGCTGAACATGAGTGCGATGATCGAGGACTTCCTCGGCCTGATGCGCGAATACCAACTGTTGTTGCCGGCCGACCTGCTGGTGCTGTTCAAGGCGCTGATCACTGCCGATGGCGTACTCACCCGGCTCGACCCGCAACTGGACCTGATAGCCACCGCGCGCCCGGCCATCAGCAAGATGCTCAAGCAGCAGTTCAGCTGGAAACTCGCCCGCCGCCTGGGCCTCGACGGCCTGGAACTGGGCCGTGGCGTCGCCGTCGAACTGCCGCAACTGACCCGCCTGCTGATCAACCGCCTGAAACACGGCGTGGTCGACCTGCGCCTCGACATGCCGGGCATCGAGCGCCTGGAAAAATCCCTGCGCCTGGCCTCCACCCGCTTGTCCCTGGCCCTGCTGATCAGCGCGCTGCTGATCGCCTTCGGCCCGCAGATCGCCGCGGCCGGCCCGGCCTGGCAGGGGTTGTCGGTGGTGGGCTGGCTGGCGGTAGTGGCGACTGTGGGTGGGGTGGTGGCGTTTGTCTGGAGTTTGTTCAAGCGGTCTTGAGGGGGGAGTGGGGGATCAGGACTTTGCCAGATCCCATTGGCACTCTTTCAACCGATCGACATTGGTGCCGCTGTCTTTCATTTGGGCGTGGCCCTTGTTCACATGTTGCGTATTGTCTCGTTTTCATCAAGCACGAACTCTAGTCCAATACCAACCTCTTTCAGCACCTCAGTAGCACGATCAATGAAGAACTCACCTTGCTCTGGTAGTTCATGCAGTCCATTGATGCGAATGATGGGGGACTTACCAAGTGCACCCGGAATCTCAGTGTAGATTTCCCCGCTCTCAATGAAAGCAACATATGTGTTGATCTTGTCTTGTAGTAGTTGCAGATGTTCGCCTTGTTGGACTTTATCGCCCCATTCAAGGTGGTCAGAGATAATCAGCACAATGTTATTGGGCTCCCAGGTGGGGATGACCCAGATATCGATTACCTGCGGATTCGTAATAGACATGCCTGTTCCCTCAGGGCTTTGGTCGAATAATTTCGACTTTGGTTGGTGGGATTTCAGTACCACCGGGGAACCCCGGCTTCCCTTTGCCTACAACTATTGCACCACTTTCTTCGATTTCAGGGAAAGCAACTTTCTGATTCTTGGTCAGTGGTGCTGTGTCTGATAATTTGCACTCGATACAGGAAAGTTTGCCATCAGCATCACGTCCCAGCATGTCGAGCCTTGTACGGGCTCCGTTTTTGGTCTTGATCGTCACTTCTCGGCCAAGCTCGGGTTGGGTCTGGCTGAGCTCATCATATTTGGCATCTTCAAAACCACTGATTTGCTGGAGAGGGATTTTCCCCGTTGCATCCGCTTCGCGTCCGCCCAGTAAAACGAGCTGCCCGTATTCGCTGATGGCATCGGTGGGAATGGCGGAGCTGGCGTAGTTGATGACCCCATCAGGGAGCTTGCAGGGTTTGGTAAAGGTGCACCCAGCTGTCTGGGGCTTGGCTTCTGCCTTCGGTGGCAGGTCCGGGTATTGCGCCCAGCGTTGGGCGCCCAGATCGACGGACTCTACCCCCTTGTTGCGATAGCCCTTCGGGGCGTTCGGTGCGTAGCCACCCATCCGCGTTTGCGTCCACATTGTCCATAAAGAAGCCCCCGTCGGAGGGGGAGCGAAGAGCATTTGCAGTTGGCTTAGGGACGCTATTGGATTTGGCTATGGAGGGTCTGTAGGGACAATCTGAAAGATGGTGGCTGGGCCAGGAGGCATCGATAATGTGCTCTGCCTCAGCCCCCTCCAGGAGCATGCCTTACAGGTCGCGAGGGCGAAAATTTGCTATTTTCCGCACCTTCGGTGGCCACTGGCGGCTGCCGTCAATAGAGAGTGAGTGGATGAGCGATTCGTTGCAGGTGATCGATATCGAAGTGGGCGAGGGCAAGGCGGTGGTCAAGGGCGCTTTGATCACCACCCAGTACCGCGGTTTCCTGGAAGACGGCACGCCCTTCGATTCGTCCTGGGAGCGCGGCAAGCCGTTCCAGTGCGTGATTGGCACCGGACGGGTAATTAAAGGCTGGGACCAGGGCCTGATGGGCATGCAGGTCGGCGGCAAGCGCAAGCTCTTGGTGCCGGCGCACCTGGGTTATGGCGAGCGGTCGATGGGCAAGATCCCGCCGAACTCCAATCTGGTGTTCGAGATCGAGTTGCTGGAAGTCCTGACCCGCGACGATTGATTTCGCCCATCGCCCAGGTCAGGAGATCTGCCTGATCTGGGCGCGACCTTCCTCGGTAAATCCCTCTTTGAAATCGTGTCTCCGTGCTTCGCCTGGCGGGGCTGGGCCGTGGGTGATCGACATGCAGTGGCGGACGACCGGTGTCATCAAGCCGTTGCGTGGGCCCGTGGCATCGGCCAGGATAAGCGTCATATAGGCATAGGGGGTATGGGTATGTCGCACACGCACGCACAGAAAGACGATCTGCTCAAACGGGTCCGGCGCATCCAGGGCCAGATGCAGGCCGTGGAGCGGGCCCTGGAGTCCGGCGCGGAGTGCGCCAAGACCCTGCACCTGGTGGCGGCCACCCGTGGCGCGATCAACGGCCTGATGGGGGAAATCATCGAGGCCCATGCCCTGGAGCATGTGGCCCATCCTGAACTCAGCGATGCCGAACGGGCCAAGGGCGTGAACGAACTGCTCGCAGCCATTCGCCGTTATTCCTGACTGGAGGCCACACCATGCGCCCGACCTTGCCCGCGGCAGGCTTGACCCACGACCACCACTTCCTCGGTGCCGCCCACGATGAAAACGCCCGGCGCACGCTGTGGGTGGTGGTGCTGACCTTCGTCATGATGATTGGCGAAATCGCCGCCGGTTATCTCACCGGTTCCATGGCCTTGCTCGCCGATGGTTTCCATATGGCAACCCACGCCGGGGCCCTGGGCATCGCGGCGGCGGCCTACGGTTTCGCCCGGCGCAATGCCGACAATGCACGCTTCAGTTTCGGCACCGGCAAGGTCGGCGACCTGGCGGGGTTCGCCTCGGCGCTGATCCTCGGCCTGGTGGCCATCGGCATTGCCGGTGAGTCGTTGCTGCGGCTGTTGCAGCCGACCCAGGTGGCCTTCACCGAGGCGACCGTGATCGCCGTGGCCGGGCTGCTGGTGAACATCGTCAGTGCCTTGCTGCTTTCCGGCGGTCACGCCCATCACGGCCACGTTCATCAGCAGGCTCATGAGCATCCGCACGAGCATTCACACGGGCATGGCCATCACCACGACAACAACCTGCGCTCGGCCTACGTCCATGTGCTGGCTGATGCCCTGACCTCGGTCCTGGCCATCGCCGCGTTGCTGGCGGGGCGTTACCTGGGATGGGTCTGGCTCGACCCGGTGATGGGCATCGTTGGCGCGGTGGTGATCGCCCGTTGGGCGTATAGCCTGATGAAGTCCAGCGCGGCGGTACTGCTCGACACCACGGACGAACAACTGGCCGGCGAGATTCGCCAGTCGGTGGAAGCCGCCGGCGATGCGCGTATCACCGACCTGCATGTGTGGCAGGTCGGCCCGCAGGCGCGGGCGGCGATTGTCAGTGTGGTGGCGGCCGCTGGTGTCAGCGCCGAGACCATCCGCCAGCGCCTGGCGCCGGTCCACGAACTGTCGCACCTCACCCTCGAATATCGCAGCCTGTAACGCTAGGCCCCTGTCTGCACGGTAGGCGGGCAGGGGTAGTTTCTCCCAAGAAAATCCAGCAGCCGCAGATTGACCTCTGCGGCCTTTTCACTCTGGATCCAGTGCCCGCAATCCGCCAGTCGATGCTGTTCCAGGCGCGGCACCTTGCCGGGCATGCGCTCCATCGTGCGGGCTTCCAGCTGGCCCACCGGGTCGCGGTCGCCGATCATGAACAGGGTGGGTTGGCTCACCTGGCATTCGCCCAGGTGTTCGGTCCGTTGCCAGTTGCGCTCGAAGTTGCGGTACCAGTTCAAGGCGCCGCGAAAACCTCGCCCTGTAAAGGTGCACCGGTACACCGCAAAATCCTCCGGCGTGCACCAGGCGGGCGGTGTGTGGCGCGCAGGCATGCCCTCGAACAGCTGGGCCGACGGGCTTTTTTCATCCAGCAGGTGTTCGCAGTCGTGCATGAAATGCAGCAGGCTGCGGTCGATGTCGGCGTCCAGTTCCCGCTCGGCGACGCCGGGTTCCTGGAAGTACAGGATGTAGTTGAAACGCTCGGCGAACAGCTCGCGCATGATCTCCACGGCCGGGCGTTTCGGGCGGCCGGCGAACGGCACCGACAGGGTCGCCAGGGCCTTGACCCGCTGCGGCTCCAGCAGCGCCAGGTGCCAGGCCACCACCGCGCCCCAGTCGTGACCGACGATGCAGGCCTGCTCCTGGCCCAGGGCATCCATCGCCTGCTGGATATCGGCGCACAGGGTCAGCACGTCATAGGCCGCCACCTCCTCGGGGGCGCTGCTGTCGCCGTAGCCGCGCATCTGCGGGATCAGCACCCGGTAGCCGGCGGCCGTCAGCGGCGCGACCTGCCGGCGCCACGAATACCAGCACTCGGGAAACCCATGCAGCAGCCACACCGGCGGGCCGTCCAGCGGGCCGTCGGCATGCAGGTGCAATTCGATGCCATTGAGCTTCAGGGCATGTTGGGTGATCTGGCTCATGATCCTGTCCTCCGAGGTCCAGGCCTGACCCTAGCAGAAGCCCGATGACCCTCTGAGCACCATTCATTGTTCGAATAGGCGCCCAGCAGTGTTACCCGGCATGGGCCCGGCGGCTGTCCGCCGGCGCCTGCTCGCGCCGGGTCAGCCCGTAGTCGCGCGCCACCTCGGCGACCCGCAGCCGGTAGTCGGCGAACACCTCGGTCCGCCCCAGGGCCTGGGCCGTGCGATGGCGTTCCAGGGTGCGCCAGGCTTCGACCGCTTGCTCGTCGCGCCAGAACGACAGGGACAGCAGCTTGTCCGGCTCGCTCAGGCTCTGGAAACGTTCGATGGAAATGAAGCCGTCGATCTCCAGCAGCAGCGGTTTCAGCGCGGCGGCGATGTCCAGGTAACGCTGGCGATGTTCCGGGCGGGGCAGGGCTTCGAATATCACGGCGATCATCAGTGCGACTCCGGCAGGCTAGTGAACAAGGGGATGCGTCCGTTGAGCGAGGGTTTGTAAGTCCAGGTTATGGGCTGGTCGAGGGTCGATTGCCGCAGCAGTGCACCGACCACCGCGCCGGCTGTGGCCAGGGCCAACTCTTGGCCGGGGCATTGGTGGCGACCGCTGCCAAAGCTGAAACTGCGCCGCGCCTCGCGTTCGAGCAGCAGGCGATCCGGCTGCGGGTTCAACTGCGGGTCGCGATTGGCCGAGGCCAGCAGCAACAGCACCACTGCGCCGGGCTCCAGCGTCACCCCGGCGACGCTGCAAGGGGCGGCGACGAAGCGCCGGGTGTTCTGCACCGGCGGATCGTGGCGCTGGACTTCGGCCAACAGGTCGGCGACCCGCTCAGGGGCCGCCCGCAGGTCCGCGAGCAACCGGCGATCGCCCAGCAGGGCGCAGAGGGTATTGCCGATCAGCCCGGCGCTGGCTTCGAAGGTCTGGGACAACAGGCCGATCAGGTTGGCGATCAGGCTGTCGCGATCTTGAGCGTCGAAGCCTGCGACGATCCGTTGCAACAGTGGGCTGACGGGCGGCTGATCGAGCAGAACCTCAAAGCGTCGAGTCAGCTGTCCGGCTGCCCGGTGGGCGGTATCCCGTTGTGCCCGGTCGCTGGCTGGCGACAGGCAGGCGACAAAGTCCCGGGTCAGCTCGGCAATTGCTGGCAACTGATGCGCGGCAAAGCCCAGCAGCCCGGCGACCACCGCCACCGGCAGGTGGAACTGGCAGTCATGCAGCCTGGCCGCGGTATCGCTTGGCAGGCCCAGCAGCAGGGCGGCGACCCGCTGGCTGGCTTCCTCGGCATGCACCTGTTGCAGGCCCGGCTCGATGGCGGCCCGGGGGCAACGCTGGCGCTCACCGTCGTTCATCCGCATCAGGCGGCCGAATACTTGACCGGCGGCGCCGTCGACTATCGCCCGCGGCACTGGCTCGTGCGCAGGACGTACCCGACACTCGGGATGGGCCAGCACCGCGGCCACCGCTGCGGCGCTGCTGGCCAGCCACATCCCCAGTCCGGGGTCGAAGGCCAGCCCGCCCCGGGCCCGCAGACTGGCGTAGTAAGGGTAGGGATCGGCGTGGGTGACGGCGGTGATCGGGTCCATGATGGGCGGCCTTATTCGCGGGGGAGAAGTGTTGCTACTATCGGCAACCTGCGAGGGGCACGATTCGTTCGGGAGCGAAATATGAATGCACAGCAGCACGACAACGCCGTATCCCAGGTCGCCGCGGCCATTGCCGAGCCGGCGCGGACGAAAATGCTCTGCGCGCTGATGGACGGCCACGCGCGCACCAGCACCGAGCTGGCGGCGATCGCCGATGTCAGCGCCTCCACCGCCAGCGCGCACCTGGGCAAGCTCAAGGAACTGGCCCTGGTGCGCCTGCATGTGCAGGGCCGCCATCGTTACTACAGCCTCGCCGACAAGCGCGTGGCCCAGGCCCTGGAAGCGCTGATGGTGATCGGCCGCAACGCCACGCCCGCGTTCAGCCCACGCACTCCGGACCGCCTGCAGTTCGCCCGCACCTGCTACGACCATATGGCCGGCACCCTGGCGGTGCAGCTGCATGACCGCCTGCTCGAGGCCGGCTGGTTGCAGGCGCCGCAGGAGGGCGCCCAGGAGTACGTTCTGAGCCCGGCCGGCGAAGGGTTTTTTGTTGGGCTGGGCATCGATGTGCAAGCTCTGGCCAGCCTGCGCCGGCGCTTTGCCTGCCCGTGCCTGGACTGGAGCATGCGCCGCCCGCACCTGGGCGGGGCGCTGGGGGCGGCGTTGTTGCAGGAGGCGATCCGGCGCAAATGGCTGACCCAGGACCTGGACAGCAGGGCGCTGGGCTTGACCGCCCTGGGGCGCAAGGAGCTTGCCAGTCGGTTCGCTGTGCAGATTGAAGAGCCGGACAGACCGGCCCCGCGTGCCAGGAGCGTTGCCAAACCGGGTCGCCCGGCCGTTACCCAGGCTTCGTAGGCCGGTCCACAAACCCATGGCTGACATTGTCGTCAGCCTCCGAATGCAGTCCTGGCTTGGAGTCTTCAGCATGCTTATCGTCTTCAGTGGCCTGCCCGGCAGCGGCAAGACCACCATCGCCCGGGCCCTGGCCAGCCATCTGCGGGCCACCTATCTGCGCATCGACAACATCGAGCAGGCACTGCGCAACGGCGGGCTGGCGGAAGTCGGCAAGGCCGGGTACGACATCGCCAATGCCCTGGCCCGCAGCAACCTGGCCCTGGGCAACCGGGTGGTGGCCGATTGCGTCAATCCGGTCGCCGAGAGCCGCCAGGCCTGGCAGGGCATAGCCGAGGCCGAGCAGAGCCCGCTGCTCAATATCGAGGTGGTCTGCACCGATATCGCCGAGCACCGGCGGCGGGTGGAAAACCGTGAGACGGATGTACCCGGGTTGCGCCCACCCAGCTGGCAGTCGGTGCTCGATCACGATTACCAGGCCTGGAGCAGCGAGCGCTTGATGCTGGACAGTTCGCTGTCGTCGCCGGCGGAGGCGGTGCGGATCATCGTCGAACACCTGGAAACCTTGTAGTACCTGACCCACCGCGGCGCCTGGATCGCCAGCAAGCTGGCTCCTACACATTTTACGCTGTGTGCGAGTAGCTATTTATCCGCGAATCCCTGTAGGAGCGAGCTTGCTCGCGATGGCGGCGTGCCTGATTCACCGTGGTGCCTGCATCGCGAGCAAGCTGCGCTCCTACAGGTTCGGTGGTGGGGGTAGGGCGGCGATAAATCCTGGCTGATTGTACTGAATCAATAAAAAGTGGAATGAAGACTTCGGCGGATAACGTCGGCGAACGTTATTCCTTCGGGCGCGAACCGTGCACAGTCGGAAATGCCCGGTTCAATCATGTCCGACACTTTTACAAACTAGCGCTGGCGAAAAGCTGAAATTGCGCCAATAGTTGGCGCTATTGGGTGTTTCGTTCGCCGTTGGTGCGTTTTCCGGACCGCTAATGGTGCGCTGTTCTTTCTCTCGGCAGGCCGCGTCAACTCTTGCTTTATGCAAAGCGATAACAACTGCTTTGCCAAAAATCCCCGTGTCAGGGCAAAAAAACCTTCCTCGACAGTTTCTGCACTTTTTTCGTTCGCGCCAGTGTTGTGCAAAGCCGTTCAGGCGGCTTTCCGGATAAAACGTTTCAGCGTCAACCAGGGGTGGGGCCCCGTGGTTGAGTGAAAAATGCCGTCAAGCGGGCGTTTTTTCACCCTTGGGGACTTTATTCGCAAGGAGGCGGGGTTTGGGCACAGCGATTGCTACAGCAGATAAACAGCCTTCGGATTCCAGTGAAGGGTGCTGTCGAAGTTTCGGAAAACTTTCAGATTGAAAGTTCACATTAAAACGAAAAAGGAGGTGACGAGTTCCACAACCAATGGACGTCATCGCGGGCGCTCCATTGCCGAAAATCCATACGGGAAGTTTCGCCAGACAACTGGCGTCAATAAGTGGGGGTATTTCCGCCAGCATCGAGCGGAATATTCAAGCCGCACAATGAGGTGCTCAACAGAACAGTTTCTATCGCACAGCGTAAGGCCCGATTTATTGAAACAGAGAGTTTAAATAAAAAAGCCGTTTAAACCACGGCGAGGAGTTGGGGTATGTCCCGTGCTTTTTTTAACGAAATGTATGATGCGAGTGGTGGCTGCCGCCCACATTACCAGGAGTTCGCCCGCTGGCTGGCGGACACTCCCGTGGAGCTGCTGGACCAGCGTCGGCGCGAAGCCGACCTGCTGTTCCACCGCGCTGGCATCACCTTCACGTTGTACGGTGACGAGCAAGGCACTGAACGGCTGATTCCCTTCGACATCATCCCGCGCAGCATCAAGGCCAGCGAATGGCGGAACGTCGAGCGCGGCTGCATCCAGCGGGTCCAGGCCCTGAACCTGTTCCTGGCCGATATCTACCACGGGCAACGCATTCTCAAGGAGGGCATCATTCCGGCCGAGCAGGTGCTGGCCAACGAGGGTTACCAGGTGGCGATGCGCGGCCTGGATTTGCACCGCAATATCTATTCGCACATCTCCGGCGTCGACCTGGTGCGTGACGGCGACGGCAGCTACTACGTGCTGGAAGACAACCTGCGCACCCCCAGCGGCGTGAGCTACATGCTCGAAGACCGCAAGATGATGATGCGCCTGTTCCCCGAACTCTTCGCCGCGCAGCGCGTGGCGCCCATCGACCACTACCCGAACCTGCTGCTCGATACCCTGAAAAGCTCCAGCCCGCTGGACAACCCGACGGTGGTGGTGCTGACCCCGGGACGGTTCAACAGCGCCTATTTCGAACATGCGTTCCTGGCCCGGGAGATGGGCGTGGAGCTGGTGGAGGGTGCCGACCTGTTCGTGCGCGACGACCGCGTATTCATGCGCACCACCTCCGGTGCCCAGGCGGTGGACGTGATCTACCGCCGCCTCGACGACGCCTTCCTCGACCCCTTGTCGTTCAACCCCGATTCCATGCTCGGCGTGCCCGGGCTGATCGCCGCCTACCGTTCCGGCAACGTGGTGCTGGCCAACGCGGTGGGCACCGGGGTGGCGGACGACAAGTCGATCTACCCCTATGTCGACGAGATGATCCGCTTCTACCTGAGCGAGGAACCGATCCTGAAGAACGTGCCGACCTGGCAATGTCGCAAACCCGAGGAACTGTCCCACGTACTGGCCAACCTGCCGGACCTGGTGGTCAAGGAAACCCAGGGCTCCGGCGGCTACGGCATGCTGGTGGGGCCGGCGGCCACCGCGGCGGAGATCGAAGACTTCCGCGCCCGGCTCAAGGCCCGCCCCGAGGCCTATATCGCCCAACCCACCCTGTGCCTGTCGACGTGCCCGACCTTTGTCGAGAACGGCATCGCCCCGCGGCATATCGACCTGCGCCCGTTCGTCCTGTCGGGCAGCGAAACCCGCCTGGTGCCGGGCGGCCTGACCCGCGTGGCCTTGCGCGAAGGCTCGCTGGTGGTGAACTCGTCGCAGGGCGGCGGCACCAAAGACACCTGGGTCGTGGAGGATTGACCGATGCTTTCAAGAACCGCTGCAGACCTCTACTGGATGTCCCGTTACCTGGAGCGCGCCGAGAACCTGGCGCGCATGCTCGAAGTCAGTTACTCGCTGTCGCTGATGCCCCAGGCGGGGCGTAGCGACGGCCACGCCGAGCTGGCGATGTCGCTGCTGGCCGCCGGTACCCTGGACGACTACAACCAGCGTTATGGCGAGCTGAATACCGAACGCATGCTGCATTTCTTCGCTCTCGACGAGACCAACCCCGGCAGCATCTATTGCTGCCTGCGGGCGGCGCGGACCAACGCCCACGCGGTGCGCGGGCGCATCACCGCCGACATGTGGGAAAACATCAACGCCACCTGGCTGGAGATGCGCAACATCGCCAAGAGCGGCCTGGGACGCTACGGCATCAGCCATTTCTGCGAGTGGGTCAAGGAGCGTTCGCACCTGTTCCGTGGCGCGACCTCGGGCACCATCATGCGCAACGACGCCTATTGCTTCATTCGCCTGGGCACCTTTATCGAGCGGGCCGACAACACCCTGCGCCTGCTGGACGCGCGCTACGAAATGTTCGGCGAGGAGTCGGAGGAGGTCAGCGACAACTCGGCCCGTGGCTACTACCAGTGGAGCGCCTTGCTCCGCGCCTTGTCCTCGTTCGAGGCGTTCAACGAGATCTACCGCAACGCGCCGGGGGCCGAGCAGGTGTCCGAGATGCTGCTGTTGCGCGCCGACGTACCACGCTCGCTGCATGCCTGCGTCGAGGAGCTGGACCAGATCCTCGCCAGCCTGCCGGGCAACAACGGCCGTCCGGCCCAGCGTCTGGCCGCCGAGCTGAATGCGCGCCTGCGCTACACCGGGATCGACGAGATCCTCGCGTCGGGCTTGCACCTGTGGTTGAGCGATTTCATCGCGCAGATCCGTCACCTGGGGCAGACCGTCCACGAATCCTATCTGGAGGTTGTATGAAACTTTCCATACGCCACGACACCACCTACAGCTACGCCGACGAAGTCTGCACCAGCATCCAGTTCCTGCGCCTGACCCCGCAGAACAGCGAGCGCCAGCACATCCTCGAGTGGCACCTGGAACTGCCGCGCCTGGTGCGCAGCCAGCTCGATCCCTACGGCAATATCCTGCACGTGCTGACCATGGACGAACCCCATGGCGCCCTGGTCCTGAGCGCCTATGGCCAGGTGGAAATCGACCAGGCCCGGGAGGTGGAACACGACAGCCAGTCGCCGCTGCCGTTCCTGCGCAGCAGCCCGCTGACCAAGGCCGACGCGGCCCTCGGCGCCTTTGCCGCGCAGCACTGCGGCACCCGGCGCGACCGCGCGGCGCTGATCGAGCTGATGCATGCCCTGGCCGCGCACATGGTCTACAGCCCGGGCGCGACCACAGTGGACACCACCGCGGCCGAGGCTTTCGCCGGCCGGGTCGGGGTCTGCCAGGACCACACCCATGCATTCCTGGCCTGCGCCCGCGGCCTGGGGATTCCCGCGCGTTATGTCTCCGGTTACCTGTGCACCGAAGACGAAAGCCACCTGGCCAGCCACGCCTGGGCGGAGGCCTGGATCGACGGCGGCTGGTACAGCTTCGACGTGACCAACCGCCTGGCGCGGCCGGAACGGCACCTGAAGCTGGCGGTCGGCCTCGACTACCTCGACGCCTGCCCGGTGCGCGGCATGCGTCGCGGCGGTGGCGCCGAACACATGCTGGCGCGGGTCCAGGTGAACTCGATGTTCCAGGTCCAGCACCAGTAGCCGCGACCTTTCCCGCACTATCGGGCATGCCGGCCCCGGCATGCCCGCCCCTTGGGGCGCAGTAGCCCTGCGCGGCCCATCATCTGTGCTCTCTGTCGTCGGACTTTCTCAGCGACTTTCGGACTTTTCCTAAAGACAGTCTTTCCTCCCGGTCCCTAGCATGCGCCGCTCCGCAGGCCTGCAACGCAGCAAGCCAGGCGGGGAAAGGAAAGCAACGTTCAAGGGCAAGTCATGAAGAAATACACCACGGTCTTAAGCCTCTTGCTGGCGATGACCGGTTGTACCAGCAGCAACCAAGACACCTCCGAGGCCAGGCTCACGGAGAAAGAGGGCTACGTCCTTTCGAAAGGCGAAAGGGCGGTGGCGAAGAACCATCGGATCCGTTTCCTGGTCCTGCACTACACCGCGCTCGATCAGGCGCAGTCCTTCGAAACGCTGACGCGATCGGAACACGTCAGCGCCAACTACCTGATTCCCGACCGGCCGAAGACCTACAAGGGCCTGCCGGTGGCCGACCAGTTGGTCGATGACCACGACCGCTCCTGGCATGCGGGAGTGAGCCAGTGGAAGAACCGCAGCAACCTGAATGACACCTCGCTCGGGATCGAGATTGTCAACGCTGGCTGGGACAAGAACACCGGCCAGTTGCTGGGCGAGCCCTACAACGAGCAGCAGATAGAACTGTTGATCAGCCTGACCCGGGACCTGGTCAGGAAGTACGACATACAGCCGACGGACATCGTCGGGCACTCGGATATCGCCCCCGGGCGCAAGATCGATCCGGGGCCGTTCTTTCCCTGGAAACGGCTTGCCGAAGCCGGCATTGGCGCCTGGCCCGACGAGCGCACCCTCGACGACTACCTGACTCGCTTCAGCGTGTCGCCGCCGAGCATGGTCCAGGTCACGAAGGCGCTGCAAACCTATGGTTATGGCTATCTGGACCAACAACCGGAAAGGGTGGTGGAAGCCTTCCAGATGCGCTTTAACCAGGAGAATGTCAGCGGGATCGTGGATATCCGCACAGCGGCCATCCTGTTTTCCCTGATCGACAAATATCACGGCAAGGACAAGGCGAGCGCCATTCTGCTGCCGCCGGAAGTGGCGGCTCTCGGCTAGGGGCACAGGTTTTCAGAACCGTGTGGCCACCATGAAAAAGCCCGCCGATCACGCAAGTGAAAGGCGGGCTTTTTGCTGCCGGGGGGCGTCAGGTCAGACCTTGACGATCCAGCCGGCTGGCGCTTCGACGTCGCCGGTCTGTACCCCGGTCAGCTCTTTGTAGAGCTTCTGGGTGATCGGGCCGACTTCTTTTTCGCTGTAGAACACGTGCAGCTTGTCCTGGTACTCGATGCCGCCGATCGGCGTGATCACCGCGGCGGTACCGCAGGCGCCGGCTTCCTTGAAGTCCGACAGCTTGTCGATCAGCACGTCGCCTTCGATCACTTCCAGGCCCAGGCGGGTCTTGGCCAGTTCGATCAGCGACAGGCGAGTGATGCCCGGCAGTACCGACGGCGACTTCGGCGTGACGAATTTGTTATCAAAGGTGATGCCGAAGAAGTTGGCCGAACCGACTTCCTCGATCTTCGAGTGGGTCAAAGGGTCCAGGTAGATGCAGTCGGCGAAGTGCTTCTTCTTGGCTTCCGAACCTGGCATCAGGCTGGCGGCGTAGTTGCCACCGACCTTGGCCGCGCCGGTGCCCTGTGGCGCCGCGCGATCGTAGGTGGAGATCAGGAAGTTGTGCGGGGTCAGGCCGCCCTTGAAGTAGGCACCGACCGGAATGGCGAAGATCGAGAAGATGAACTCGGGGGCGGTGCGCACGCCGATGTTGTCACCCACGCCGATCACGAACGGGCGCAGGTACAGCGCGCCGCCGGTGCCGTAAGGCGGGATGAAGCGTTCGTTGGCGCGTACCACTTGCTTGCACGCTTCGACAAACTGCTCGGTGGACACCTGTGGCATCAGCAGGCGCGCACAGCTGCGCTGCATGCGGGCGGCGTTCTGGTCCGGGCGGAACAGGTTGATCGAACCGTCCTTGCAGCGGTAGGCCTTCAGGCCTTCGAAGCACTGCTGGCCATAGTGAAGGGCGGTGGAGCCTTCGCTGATGTGCAGCACGTTATCTTCGGTCAGGGTGCCTTTGTCCCACTCGCCGTTCCGCCAGTGCGACAGATAGCGCTTGTCTGTCTTGATGTAGTCAAAACCCAGCTTGTCCCAATTGATGCTTTCGTTACCCATGACACCCTCTATCGCTTAACAACCGTCGCAACGGCTCAAGGCTTCTGACGTTTTTTGGATGGGCACAACAATACTGCATTCCGGGGGGGCACCGCATCCCGGGCGATGGGAGGGGCAGCAAAAAAACCAGCTGCTCATGAACCCTCCTGTCGTCCTGTGGAGCGAACCCTGTAGCCGCTGCCGAAGGCTGCGATCGGCCTCGAAGAGGACGTGCTCTTGAGATCCTGGAAGGCCCTGCGGGCCTTATCGCAGCCTGCGGCAGCGGCTACAGGGGCGGGGTTGCCTCCCGGTGTGGCGTTTACAGATGCAAGGCGTGGCCCAGGGCCCGCAATGCCGCTTCCTGCACCGCCTCGCCCAGGGTCGGGTGGGCGTGGATGGTGCCGGCGATATCTTCCAGGCGCGCGCCCATTTCCAGGGACTGGCCGAAGGCCGTGGACAGCTCGGACACGCCGACGCCCACCGCCTGCCAGCCAACAATCAGGTGATTGTCACGGCGTGCCACCACCCGCACGAAACCGCTTTTCGATTCCAGGGTCATGGCGCGGCCGTTGGCGGCGAACGGGAAACTCGACACGATGCAGTCCAGGCCGGCGGCCTTGGCCTCGTCCGGGGTCTTGCCGACCACCACCAGTTCCGGGTCGGTGAAGCACACCGCGGCAATGGCCGTCGGGTTGAATTCCCGATGCTGGCCGGCGATCAGCTCGGCGACCATCTCGCCCTGGGCCATGGCCCGGTGCGCGAGCATCGGTTCGCCGGCGAGGTCGCCGATCGCCCAGACATTGCGCATGCTGGTCTGGCAGCGCTTGTCGATGCGCAGGGCCGAGCCGTTCATCTCCAGGTTCAGCGCTTCGAGGTTCCAGCCCTGGGTGTTCGGCTTGCGCCCGACCGCCACCAACACCTGGTCGGTTTCCAGCTGCAGGCTGTCGCCGTTGGGGTCACGCACCTGCAAGGTGTGGGTGCCGGCATCGAAGCCTTCGACGCTGTGCTTGAGGTAGAGCTTGATCCCCAGTTGCTTCACCGATTCGAGCACCGGCTGGGTCAGTTCGCTGTCATAGGCCGGCAGGATGCGTTCCTGGGCCTCGACCACGCTGACCTCGGCGCCGAGCTTGCGGTAGGCGATGCCCAGCTCCAGGCCGATATAGCCGCCGCCGACCACGATCAAGCGCTTGGGCAGGGCCTTGGGCGCCAGGGCTTCGGTGGAGGAGATGATCGGCCCGCCAAGCGGCAGCATCGGCAGATTGACGCTTTTCGAACCGGTGGCCAGCAGCAGGTGCTCGCACTGGATGCGGGTGCCGGCGCCTTCGATGTCCACGGTCTTGCCATCGACGACCTTGGCCCAGCCATGGATCACCTGGACCTTGTGCTTTTTCAGCAGAGCGGCGACGCCAGTGGTCAGGCGGTCGACGATGCCGTCCTTCCATTCCACGCTCTTGCCGATGTCCAGGGTCGGCGCCGAGACGTTGATGCCCAGGGCCGAGCCCTGGCTGTGATGGCGGGTCTGCTGGAACTGCTCGGCGACATGGATCAGCGCCTTGGACGGGATGCAGCCGATGTTCAGGCAGGTGCCACCCAGCGCCTGGCCTTCCACCAGGATGGTTGAGATGCCCAGCTGGCCGGCGCGGATCGCCGCCACATAGCCGCCAGGGCCACCGCCGATGATCAGCAATGTAGTGTTCAGAGTCTGTTGCATGAGTTACTCCAGAAACAGGCTGGCGGGTTGTTCGAGCAGGCCGCGAATGGCCTGGATGAAGAGCGCCGCGTCCATGCCGTCGACCACCCGGTGATCGAAGGAACTGGAGAGGTTCATCATCTTGCGGACCACGATCTGGCCTTTGATCACCATTGGCCGTTCGACGATCTTGTTCACCCCGACGATCGCCACTTCCGGCAGGTTCAGCACCGGCGTGCTGACGATGCCGCCCAGGGCGCCGAGGCTGGTCAGGGTGATAGTCGAGCCGGACAGTTCGTCGCGGGCCGCCTTGCCCGTGCGCGCGGCCGTGGCCAGGCGCGCGATTTCCGTGGCGCTGTCCCACAGGCTGCGGGCTTCGGCATGACGCACCACCGGCACCATCAGGCCGACGTCGCTTTGCGTGGCCACCCCGACATGCACCGCGCCGTGGCGGGTGATGACCTGGGCTTCGTCGTCGTAACGCGCGTTGATCTGCGGGAAGTCACGCAGGGCCACGACCAGGGCCCGCACCAGGAATGGCAGCAGGGTCAGCTTGCCGCGGGTGGCGCCGTGTTTTTCATTGAGGTGCGCGCGCAGTTCTTCCACGGCGGTGACGTCGATTTCCTCGACATAACTGAAGTGGGCGGCGCGCTGGGTGGCTTCCTGCATGCGCTGGGCGATCTTGCGGCGCATGCCGATCACCGGGATCTGTTCCTCGTCATGACGCTGGGCATAGCCGGACGGCGCCGAGCCGCTCTGGGCGCGCTGATTGCCCTGGGCCAGGTAGGCGTCCAGGTCTTCGTGGAGGATGCGGCCGGCCGGGCCGCTGCCCTGCACCAGGCGCAGCTGGATGCCCAGGTCCAGCGCATGCTTGCGCACGGCCGGGGAGGCCAGCGGGCGCTCGTCGGCGTCGCGGGCTACCGGCGCCTGTGGCGCGGGGCGGCAAGCGGCGGCGGGTTTGCTTTCGACCACTGGCGCGGCCTCGACCTTGGGCGCTGCTACTGCGGGTGCTGCTTGTTTAATAACCGCGGGTTCCTTGACCAGCTGATCGGACGCCTTGAGGTTGCCGGCGCCTTCGACCTCGATGCTGATCAACACACTGCCCACCGCCATCACTTCGCCGGGCTGGCCGCCCAGGGATAGGACCTTGCCGTGCACCGGGGAGGGGATATCGACCATGGCCTTGTCGGTCATGACGTCGGCCAGCACCTGGTCCTCGACCACCAGGTCGCCGACCTTGACGTGCCACTGCGCCAGTTCTACTTCTGCGATGCCTTCGCCGATGTCCGGCATCTTGATTACGTGCGTGCCCATTCAGACCTCCATGACCCGTTGCAAAGCCGCGCCCACTCGGGACGGGCCAGGGAAATACGCCCACTCCTGCGCGTGCGGGTAGGGGGTGTCCCAACCGGTCACGCGCTCGATAGGCGCTTCCAGGTGGTGGAAGCAGTGTTCTTGCACCAGCGACACCAGCTCGGCGCCGAACCCGCAGGTGCGGGTGGCTTCGTGGACCACCACGCAGCGGCCGGTCTTTTTCACCGACTTGACGATGGTTTCCAGGTCCAGCGGCCACAGGCTGCGCAGGTCGATGACTTCGGCGTCGATCCCGGTTTCCTCGGCGGCCACTTGCGAGACATACACCGTGGTGCCGTAGGTCAGCACGGTGACGTCCTTGCCCGGACGGGCGATGGCGGCGACGTCCAGCGGCACCTTGTAGTAGCCGTCCGGCACCTGGGCCGAGGGGTGTTTCGACCAGGGGGTTACCGGGCGGTCGTGGTGGCCGTCGAACGGGCCGTTGTACAGGCGCTTGGGCTCGAGGAAGATCACCGGGTCATCGTTTTCGATGGAGGCGATCAGCAGGCCCTTGGCGTCGTAGGGGTTGGATGGCATCACGGTGCGCAGGCCGCAGACCTGGGTGAACATCGCCTCGATGCTCTGGCTGTGGGTCTGGCCGCCGTAGATGCCGCCACCGCAGGGCATGCGCAGGGTCATGGGGGCGGTGAACTGGCCGGCGGAGCGATAACGCAGGCGCGCCGCTTCGGAGATGATCTGGTCCGAGGCCGGGTAGACGTAGTCGGCGAACTGGATTTCCGCCACCGGGCGCAGGCCGTAGGCGCCCATGCCAACAGCGACGCCGACGATGCCGCTTTCCGAGATCGGTGCGTCGAACACCCGCGAGGTGCCGTACTTGGTCTGCAGGCCCTCGGTGCAACGGAACACGCCGCCGAAATAACCGACGTCCTGGCCGAACACCACCACGTTGTCGTCACGCTCTAGCATCACATCCATGGCCGAGCGCAGGGCCTGGATCATGGTCATGGTGGTCGTGGTCATGGCGGTTTCCAACTGGATATTGTTGTGGTCGTTCATGTCAGATTCCCAGTTGCTGGCGTTGGCGCTTGAGGTGCTCGGGCATTTCCTTGTACACGTCCTCGAACATGGTCGCGGCGCTGGGGATCTGCCCGCCGGCGAGGGTGCCGTACTGCTCGGCCTGCTTCTGCGCGGCGATGACTTCGGCTTCCAGTTCGGCACTGACCGCGGCGTGTTCCTCTTCGGACCATTGGCCGATCTTGATCAGGTGCTGCTTGAGGCGGGCGATCGGGTCGCCGAGGGGGAAGTGGCTCCAGTCGTCGGCCGGGCGGTACTTGGACGGGTCGTCGGAGGTGGAGTGCGGGCCGGCGCGGTAGGTGACCCATTCGATCAGGGTCGGGCCGAGGTTGCGCCGGGCGCGTTCGGCAGCCCAGCGGGACGCGGCGTAGACCGCGATGAAATCGTTGCCGTCCACCCGCAGCGAGGCGATGCCGCAACCGACGCCGCGTCCGGCGAAGGTGGTGGCTTCACCGCCGGCGATGGCCTGGAAGGTGGAGATCGCCCACTGGTTGTTGACCACGTTGAGGATCACCGGCGCGCGGTACACGTGGGCGAAGGTCAGGGCGGTGTGGAAGTCCGACTCGGCGGTGGCGCCGTCGCCGATCCAGGCCGAGGCGATCTTGGTATCGCCCTTGATCGCCGAGGCCATGCCCCAGCCCACGCCTTGCACGAACTGGGTGGCCAGGTTGCCGGAGATGGTGAAGAAACCGGCCTCTTTCACCGAATACATGATCGGCAGCTGGCGGCCCTTGAGCGGATCGCGCTCGTTGGACAACAGCTGGCAGATCATGTCCACCAGCGGCACGTCGCGGGCCATCAGGATGCTTTGCTGGCGGTAGGTGGGGAAGCACATGTCGTCGATGTTCAGTGCCAGGGCCTGGGCGCTGCCGATGGCTTCCTCGCCGAGGCTCTGCATGTAGAACGACATCTTCTTCTGGCGCTGGGCGACCACCATGCGGTTGTCGAAGGTCCGGGTCTTGAGCATGGCGCGCATGCCCTGGCGCAGGACCTCGGGCGGCACGCCTTCGGCCCATTCGCCCAAGGCATTGCCCTGGTCGTCGAGCACGCGAATCAGGCCTCGGGCCAGGTCGGCGGTGTCGGCGGGTTCTACATCGATTGGGGGTTTGCGCACCGTGCCGGCGTCGGTCAGACGCAGGTAGGAGAAGTCGGTTTTGCAACCGGGACGGCCTGAGGGTTCGGGCACGTGCAGGCGCAGCGGTTCGTACGCTTGGGTCATGGCTTGTCTACGCTCGATCTTGTGAATTTCTTGTAGTGGGCGCGCTTAGCTGACAGTCATTCCCTGGGTAAGGGAAATCTTGTCCTACAACAATCATAGGCCGGGCCAAGGAGAATATTTATCTCTGTTTCGTTGCGCTCAGGATGATTTGCAGATAAAAAATCTGCATAAACATAAAAAGCAGGTTGATTTGTCTCATGCGCAAACTGGACCGTACCGACATCGGCATTCTCAACAGCCTCCAGGAGAACGCCCGCATCACCAACGCCGACCTCGCCCGTTCGGTGAACCTTTCGCCCACCCCGTGCTTCAACCGCGTGCGCGCCATGGAGGAGCTGGGGCTGATCCGCGAGCAGGTGACCCTGCTGGATGCCGACCTGCTGGGGCTGCACGTCAACGTGTTCATTCACGTCAGCCTGGAGAAGCAGGTGGAAGAGGCGCTGCAGCATTTCGAAGAGGCCATCGCCGACCGCCCGGAAGTCATGGAGTGCTACCTGATGGCCGGCGATCCGGACTACCTGATCCGCGTGCTGGTGCCGACCATCCAGGCCCTGGAGCGCTTCATGATGGACTTCCTGACCAAGGTGCCCGGCGTGGCCAACATCCGCTCCAGCTTCGCCCTCAAGCAGGTGCGCTACAAGACCGCGCTGCCGCTGCCGGCCAATGGCTTGACCCTGGGCAGTTGAGGTTCAGGCGGACATGTCGCTCCACAGTTGTTGGAGTTGTTTGAAGTCCCAGTCTTCCAGGGCTTCGCGACCGACGATGCGTTCTTCGTCCCGGCCCCGTGAGAGGTCGAGGACCCGTTGCGGCAGGGGCATTTTCGAGCGGCTGGAGAAGAACACCTTGACCTTGGGCATCAACAGCGAATCGGGGTTTTGCTCCAGCACCACCGCCAGCTGCCCGCTGTGCAGGCGCACCAGGGAACCCACCGGGTAGATGCCGACGCTTTTCACCAGGGCCTGGAGTACTCGGGGGGAGAAATGCCCGGTCCAGCCGGACATGCGCTGCAGCGTTTCGGCGGGGTCCCAGCCACGGTTGTAGGGGCGGGTCGAGGTCACCGCGTCGTACACATCGCAGACCGCACCCATTTGTGCGAACAGGCTGATCTGCTCGCCCACCAGGTTGTGCGGATAGCCGCTGCCGTCGATCTTTTCGTGATGGTGCAGGCACACGTCCAGCACCAGCGCGTCCACCTGCGGGTTCTGCCGCAGGATCGCGCTGCCAGCGACCGGGTGCTGCTTGATCTGTTCGAACTCGGCGGCGGAGAGTTTCTCCGGTTTGTTGAGGATGCTGTCGGGGATGGTCAGTTTGCCGATGTCGTGCAGCAGCCCGGCGACCCCGGCTTGGTGCACCTGGGCTTCCGGCAGCTCCAACTGCCGGGCCACCGCCACCATCAGCGCGCACACCGCCACCGAGTGCATGTAGGTGTAGTCGTTGACAGTCTTCAGCCGGGCCAGGCTGATCAGCATGTCGGGGTGGCGCAGCAACGAGTTGGAAAGCTCGTACACCAGATCGTCGACCTGGGCCAGCTCGATGGCCTTGCCCATGCGCACTTCCTGGAACATCGCCATGACCGCGTGTTTCGAGCGGGTGCAGAGTTTCATCGCGCGCTGGATTTCCTCGGCGCGCTCCACCCGCGGCTGCGCATCGCGGGCGCGCGGCGGCTCCGGGGCGGGGGCAGGCGCTTGGCCGTCTTGCGGCAGGTCCAGGCCTTTGGCCGAGTCGATCCACAGCTCGCTGACCTTGGACTGGCGCAGGCGCTGGTAATCGGTCTGGCTCTTGAGCACGAAACCGGCTTTCCAGAACGAGTGGTCAAGCCACGAGCCGCAGAACTGGTGGATGTACATCCCGATGCGCAACTGATCGATGGAAATACGTTTGAGCACGCTGAAATCCTCCAGCCGATCCGCTGCCGGCGGGTCGAGGGACCCGCCGACACCGGACAATAAGGCTCCTTGCCGTGACTGTCCTGAACTGCACAACCGGGCGCGAGGCGGCCGCGCCGGCGGTCAAAGGGAGAAGCGTGCCACCAGTTTGTTCAGACTCACCGCCAGGGTCGACAGTTCACTGCTGGCGATAGACGTCTGGCTGGCGGCCGAAGAGCTTTGCAGCGACAGGTCGCGGATGCTCATCAGGTTCTGGTCCACCGAGCGCGCTACCTGGGCCTGTTCCTCCGAGGCGGTGGCGATCATCAGGTTACGTTCGTTGATGTCGCTGATGGCCTGGGTGATGTGAGCGATGGCGTTGCCGGCCTCATGGGCGATGCTCAGGGTTTGGCTGGCGTCCTCGCTGCTTTGCTGCATGGACAGCATAGCCTTGCTTGAGCCGGACTGGATGCCCTGGATCATCTGCTCGATTTCCTGGGTCGAGAGCTGGGTGCGGTGGGCGAGGGCGCGTACCTCGTCGGCGACCACGGCGAAGCCGCGACCCTGTTCGCCAGCCCGAGCCGCCTCGATGGCGGCGTTGAGGGCCAGCAGGTTGGTTTGTTCGGCAATCGCCCGGATCACGTCCAGGACCTTGGTGATGTCCTGGGCCTGCTGGGCCAGGCCGGCCATTTCCACCCGGGTGTTTTCCACGGTGCTGGTGAGTTTCTCGATGGAGTGGATGGTCTGCTCGACCCGCTCCTTGCCCATGCTCGCCGAGCGCTCCGAGGCCTGGGTCGACTGCGAGGCGGAGACCGCGTTGCGCGCCACTTCCTCGACCGCGGCGGTCATTTCGTTGACCGCTGTGGCAGCCTGGTCGGTCTCCATGCTCTGTTGCTGGATGCCCGCGTTGGACTCGCGGGTGATGGCGCTCATTTCCTCGGCGGCGGAGGCCAGCTGGGTCGAAGAGTCGGCGATGTGGCGGATGGTGGATTTCAGGCTGTCGAGCATGGCCTGGGTGGATTTCTGCAGGTCGGTGAGTTCGTCCCGACCGCTGACTTCCACCTGCGTGCGCAGGTCGCCCTCGGCGATTTTCTGCGTGGTGGCCAGCAGCGACAGCACCGGACGGATGATGCTGCGGGTGAACAGGGTGGCAATCAGGATGGTCAGGATAATGGCCAGGACGATGATCGCCGAGGTCAGGGTCAGGCCGCTATTGAACTGGGCATCGGCCGTCAAGGCCGACTGCTCGGCACCGGCCTCATTGATGCGGATCAGCGCCTCGATGGCGCTTTGCAGGGTGTTGGCCAGCGGCACCGTGACCTGGTTGATGTAGGTATTGGTCTCTTCGGCGGTGTTGGTCTTGCTGGTGTCGATCATCACCATCAGCTTGTCCAGGTAGTCCTGGGCGCCGCGTCGGACCTGTTCGTAGATGGCCTTTTCCTCGTTGCTGGAAATCAGCGGCTCGTAGTCCTTGATGGCCAGGGCCAGGGTGTTTTTCAAACCGGCTAGCTTGTCCAGGGAGGCGCCTTTCAGGCTCTCGTCCTCAGTGGCGTAATGCAGGGCCTCCAGGCGCACGCGCAAGGTGGCGGATTCGATTTTCGCGGCTTGCCTGACGCTCGGCATCCAGTTGCTTTGCAGGTCCACGGCCGCTTCGTGAATCTGCTCCATTTTCCACAGTACCAAGCCTCCCAGAGCGATCAACAACACACAGATGGCGCCAAAACTCAGGAGCGCCCTGAAGGTCAGTTTCATATTTCTTGTTGTCATACAGGCACCTTGCAGGTTGGAGTGATACAACCAGTCATATTTCGACTCCCTGTCGCCTTGTTATCACTCTGGCCTCAAAGAGATGAAAAATCTGTAGCGATGTAAAAAATATTTCGACGAAGTTCTTTCGTTCCGACAACGGGTGCCGGGTCGGCCGTCGTCACAGTTGCGCCGTGAGGGCAGGCAAACCAGCGGGCTTGACCCTTATCAACGTGCCTCGAAGGCTTGTGGGGCATGCTGCGACCCCCTCCAGTAAAAGGAACAAGGCCCATGACCCAGCCTGTGACAACGGCGCCCGCGGCCAAGGCCGCCTTACCGATCGGCTTGCTGGTCGCCGTGCTGGCGATGGTGGGCGTGCTGCTGTTGCCGCTGCCCGCCGACCTGCCGGTGGCGGGGCATCGGATGCTGGCGATCCTGGCGTTCGCGGTGGTGGTGTGGGTCAGCGAGGCGGTGTCCTACGAGGCCAGCGCCATCATGATCACCGCCCTGATGGCCTTCCTGGTCGGCACCGCGCCGACCTTGCAGGACCCGACGCAGCTCTACGGCAGCTCGGCGGCTATCAGCCTGGCCCTGACCGGTTTCTCCAATTCGGCCCTGGCCCTGGTGGCCGGCGCCTTGTTCATCGCCGCCGCCATGACCCACACCGGCCTCGACCGGCGCATCGCCCTGGTGACCCTGACCCGGGTCGGCACCAGCACCCGGCGGATCCTGGTCGGCGCCATCGCCGTGACCATCCTCCTCAGCCTGCTGGTGCCCAGCGCCACCGCCCGCAGCGCCTGCGTGGTGCCGATCATGATGGGGGTGATTGCCGCGTTCGGCGTCGACAAGCGCTCGAACATCGCCGCCGGGCTGATGATCGTCGTGGCCCAGGGCACCAGCATCTGGAACGTCGGCATCCAGACCGCCGCGGCGCAGAACCTGCTGACTGTGGGCTTCATGGACAAGATGCTCGGCCAGCGTGTGGCCTGGCTCGACTGGCTGATCGCCGGGGCGCCCTGGGCGGTGATCATGTCCCTGGTGCTGCTGTGGCTGGTGCTGAAACTGCTGCCCCCGGAAACCGACAGCATTCCCGGCGGCAAGGAGGCGGTGGCCCGGTCCCTGGCGGACATCGGGCCCATGACCGGGCCGCAGAAGCGCCTGCTGGCGGTGTCGTTGCTGCTGCTCCTGGCCTGGTCCACCGAGGGCAAGCTGCACCCGTTCGACACCACGACCACCACCTACGCCGGGCTGGTGATCCTGCTGCTGCCGCGGATCGGCATCATGACCTGGAAGGACGTGCAGGCCCGGATTCCCTGGGGCACGGTGATTGTCTTCGGGGTCGGCATCAGCCTCGGTTCGGCGCTGCTCAGCACCCAGGCCGGGCAATGGCTGGGGAGCCAGGTGGTGGCCCACACCGGGCTGGACCAGGTGGGGCCGTTGGCGGTGTTCGCGATCCTCGCGGCCTTCCTGATCCTCATCCACCTGGGGTTCGCCAGCGCCACGGCCCTGACCTCGGCCTTGCTGCCGATCCTGATCGCCGTGTTGCAGACCCTGCCGGGCGAGTTCAGCCGCCTGGGCATGACCATGCTGCTGGGGTTCGTCGTCAGCTACGGGTTTATCCTGCCGATCAATGCGCCGCAGAACATGGTCTGCCTGGGCACCGAGACCTTCACCGCTCGCCAGTTCGCCAAGGTCGGGCTGCTGGTGACGCTGCTGGGCTACCTGTTGATGCTGGTGTTCGCCATGACCTGGTGGAAATGGCTGGGCTGGCTCTAGCCCGCTCTCCTGGGTGCGGCGCCCAGGATTCACAGCCAGCCGCTGAAGACCTTGGTCACGCTGCCGGCCAGCCGCACCTGGCCCTGGCCGTCCCAGCTGACGGTCACCGGACCGCCGTCGCACAGCACCCGCACCGGGCTGTCCAGCAGGCCGCGGCGGATGCCGTTGACCGCCGCGCCGCAAGAGCATGAGCCGGAACCCAGAGGGACGGCGCCGTTGCGCTCCCAGATGCGCAGGCGAATGGTCTGCCGGTCGATGACCTGGACGAAATGCACATTGGTCTTGCGCGGGAACAGCGGGTGCGCCTCGATCCGCGGACCGAGTGTGGCCACATCGATGGCTTGCACGTCCTCGACGAAAAACGTGCAGTGCGGGTTGCCCATGCTGCACGCCGCCGGCTCGCCGGGCAGGGGCAGGGCCAGGCTGTCGAGGGCCGTCGCCAGCGGAATGTCCTGCCAGGCAAATTGCGCCACGCCCATCTCCACCGCCACCGACTGATCGTCCAGGCGCAGGCAATGCTGGATGCCGCGCACGGTTTTCACCCATACCGAGTCTGCGCCACTTTCGCGCATCAGCAGGTCGGCCGCGCCGCGGGTGGCGCTGCCGCAGGTGCTCAGGCTGGAACCATCGGCATTCCAGAAAGTCAGTTGCGCCGCCGTCTCGGGGCAATCGCTGAGCACCACCAGTTGATTGAAACCCACGCCGCGATGGCGGTCGCCCAAGGCCCTGGCCAGCTCGGCGGTGATCGGGTTGTCGCGCCCGCGGGCATCGACCAGCATGAAGTCGTCGCCATTGGCATGCAGCTTCTGAAAAGGCAGGGGCATGGAGGTCTCCGCGGCTGGAGCGCAAGGGGAGGTTGATTCTAGAGGGGCAGGGGCGGCAATGGTAAATGCGACGTCGCAAGAAATGATCTGTAGGAGCCAGCTTGCTGGCGATACGGGTACCGCGGCCAGCCAGGCACACCGCTATCGCGAGCAAGCTCGCTCCTACAAAGACGCCTCAGGTTCCGGCAAACTGCCGGGCAATCCGGAACAACTCTGGATCGTCCGCCACTTGGGCGGACATGGAACAAGCTCACGCAATGGCAAGGTCAATAAATGGATAGTTACGCCCCGCGCAACTGGCAACCCCACGAAAAGCCCAGCTTGCCCGGTTCCCCCTCGACGCCGCTGCACCCCACCCACAAGCGCCTGGCCTATGCCCTGGTCGGTTTGCTGGTGGCGATCACCGGCGGCCTCGGCAACTCGTTGGTGATCGCCAACCTGCCGTATCTGCAAGGCGCCCTGGGCGCGACCACCGCGGAAATGGCCTGGCTGCCGGCCGCCTACGTGATGACCAACGTGTCGATGAACCTGCTGCTGGTGAAGTTTCGCCAGCAGTTCGGCCTGCGCGCCTTTACCGAGGTGTTCCTGGTGCTCTATGCGCTGGTGACCTTCGGCCACCTGTTCGTCAACGACCTGAGTTCGGCCATCGCCGTGCGCGCGGCCCACGGCATGGTCGGCGCGGCCCTGAGCTCCCTGGGCCTGTACTACATGGTCCAGGCGTTCCCGGCCAAGTGGCGGATGAAAGCCCTGGTGCTCGGGCTGGGCGCCTCGCAACTGGCTTTGCCCCTGGCGCGGCTGTTTTCCGAAGACCTGCTGCAGATCGCCGAATGGCGCGGCCTGTACCTGTTCGAACTGGGGCTGGCGCTGGCGTCCCTGGGCTGCGTGTTCCTGCTCAAGCTGCCGCCCGGCGACCGTTTCCGCACCTTCGAGAAACTCGATTTCCTGACCTTCGCCATCCTCGCCAGCGGCGTCGCGCTGCTCTGCGCCGTGCTGTCCCTGGGGCGCATCGACTGGTGGCTGGAGGCGCCGTGGATCGGCTACGCGAGCGCCGGTTCGATCGTGCTGATCCTCGCCGGCCTGGCCATCGAACATAACCGCCGCAACCCGATGCTGATGACCCGCTGGCTGGGCAGCGGGGCGGCGATCCGCCTGGCCCTGGCAGTGATCCTGATTCGCATGGTGCTGTCCGAGCAGTCCACCGGCGCCGTGGGGTTTCTCCAGGCGCTGAACATGAGCAGCCAGCAGATGCGCCTGCTGTATGGGGTGATGCTGCTGGGCAGCATCGCGGGCCTGGCCACCAGTGCCCTGACCATCAACCCGGCGCACCTGTTGATGCCGCTGATCATCTCCCTGGCGCTGATGGCCGTGGGCTCGGTGATGGACAGCTTCTCCAATAACCTCACGCGCCCGGCCAACATGTATTTCAGCCAGTTCCTGCTGGCCTTTGGCGGCACCTTCTTTCTTGGCCCGACCATGGTCCTGGGCACGCGCAACGTGCTGACCAATCCGCGCAACCTGGTGAGCTTCTCGGTGCTGTTTGGCATCTGCCAGAACCTCGGCGGGCTGATCGGCTCGGCGCTGCTGGGGACCTTCCAGATCGTCCGCGAGAAATACCATTCCAGCCATATCGTCGAGCAACTGGTGCTGATGGACCCACGGGTGCTGGGCCGGGTGCAGAGCGGCGGGGCGGCCGTCGGCCGGGTCATCGCCGACCCGCAGGCGCGCGAGCTGCAAGGCATCCGCAGCCTGGCCAGCGCCGTCACCCGCGAAGCCAACGTGCTGGCCTACAACGATGTGTTCATGCTGATCGCGGTGATCGCCGTGCTGACCATGATCTGGATCTTCATTCGCAGCCTGTGGCTGATGAGCACGACCAAGGCGGTTGCGCCAGCAACCCCAGCCCCGACTCCCGTCCAACCCAGCGGTGCCATTTCTTCATGACCGAACCGACCATCACCACCACCAACGCCATTGCCTCGACCCCGGAAGGCAGCGCGCCGCCGTCGATGCCGATCACCGAGCCGCGTTCGCTACGGGTGCGGATCATCTCGTCCCTGGGGTTCGCCGCGATCGCCATCACCGGAGTATTGATCGTGCTCTATGCCTGGCAGCTGCCGCCGTTCAGCAGCCCCATCGAAAGCACCGAGAACGCCCTGGTGCGCGGCCAGGTGACGATCATCGGGCCGCAGCTCAGCGGTTATGTGTTCGAGGTGCCGGTGCAGGACTTCCAGTTCGTCAAGGCCGGCGATCTGCTGGTGCGCCTCGACGACCGCATCTACAAGCAGCGCCTGGAGCAGTCCCTGGCCCAGCTGGCGGCGCAGAAGGCGGCCCTGGCCAATGTGGTGCAGCAACGCAACAGCGCCGAAGCCACCATCAAGCTGCGCCAGGCGGCGCTGGCCGACAGCCAGGCCCAGGCGCACAAGAGCACCGCCGACTTGCGCCGCAACCAGGAGCTGATCGCCGACGGTTCGGTGTCCCAGCGGGACCTCGACGTGACCCGCGCCGCCAACGCCCAGACCCTCGCCGCGGTGGCCCAGGCCCAGGCGCAGCTGGACATCGCCCGCCAGGACCTGCAGACGGTGATCGTCAATCGCGGTTCGCTGGAGGCCGCGGTGGCCAATGCCGAGGCGGCGGTGCAACTGGCGCGGATCGACCTGTCCAACACCCGGGTCACCGCGCCGCGCGACGGCCAGCTGGGGCAGATCGGCGTGCGCCTGGGGGCCTACGTCAATTCCGGGGCGCAGCTGATGGCGCTGGTGCCGAACCAGCTCTGGGTGATCGCCAACATGAAGGAAACCCAGATGGACAACATCCGTGTCGGCCAGCCCGCAAGCTTCACCGTCGATGCGCTCGACCACCGTAAATTCCACGGCCATGTGCAGCGCATTTCGCCGGCCACCGGTTCGGAGTTCGCCCTGTTGCAGGCCGATAACGCCACTGGCAACTTCGTCAAGATTGCCCAGCGGATACCGGTGCGCATCACCGTCGACCCCGACCAGGCAGAAAGCGAACGCTTGCGTCCGGGGATGTCGGTGGTGGTGAGTATCGATACGGCCGCGCAAGGGGATACCCGGGTCGAATGATCCGACGCTTGTGTAGCCGCTGCCGAGCCCTGGCGAGGCTGCGATCGTCTGCGAAGCAGACGCCAAACCAGGCACCGCGCACAGTCAGTTACACCACGCCCCCAGGTCTACGGGGCTACGCCCCGATCGCAGCCTGCGGCAGCGGCTACAGGGCCTAAGCGGTGAGAGGCGGCAAGGTGCCGAGCAGCGACACGGCCGCCACCGCGGCGATGCCCAGCAGCCATTCCAGTAGCACGCTGCGGCGCAGGGTGCCCAGGCGTTGCTGGCAGTCCTCGATGCGCAGGCGGTTGAACAGGGCCAGGGCGAACATGCCGCACACCAGCAGCACCTTGATCAGCAGGATCAGGGCAAAGCCGGACAGCAGCGGTGTCGGCCACAGCTGGCCGGTCAGCACTCGTACATTGATCAGACCCGTGACCAGCAACCCACCTACGAGCCCGTAACCCACGCCGCTGAAACGCAGTAGGACCCGCTCCAGAGGCTGCTCGCCGGGTTGCCGCAGAATCATCAGCAGCACCAGCAAACCGCCGAGCCACAGGCTGACGCAGCCCAGGTGGACGATCTGGTTGAGGATCAGCAACTGGCCGCTGAGGCCGTCGAGCATGGCGCCGTGGCCCACGGGGGCGAGGGTGGCCAGCAACAGGGCGGCGAGGATCAGCCGCAGCGCCAGCCGCTCACCCAGGCGGGTCAGCAGCAGAACCACCAGCGCGCCATTGAGCAGCAGATGCCAGCTCCACACCTGGCCGAAAAAGGTCTTGCCCAATACCAGTCGCAAGGTCGCCGGGTCCAGGGCCGCGGCGCCGCTGCCGGCCATGCTGGCGGTGATCAGCAGCAACCAGCAGATGCCGGTGGCCAGGGCCGTCCAGGCCAGCCCGCGGCCGAGTCGCGTCAGGCGGCGATCCAAGGCGGCAACGGGCTCGCGCCCCAACAGCAGGGGCCTGAACACCCAGGCCCCGAACAGCAGCAGGACGGCCGCGAAATGCACGAAGCGGCAGAGCACCAACAGGGTCGACATCGGTTACTGGCCGACCTTGAAGCTGTAGCTGCCTTCGCTCGTGTGGGTATCCACCGACACCGCGTGCCACTCGACCTTGTAGGCGCCCGCCGCCAGCGGTGCCGCCGGGGTCACGACCAGGGTCTTCTTGTCCGCGCCTTCGGTGGCCAGGGCCTTGACGGCGACCGCCGCGCCATCCTTGCTCAGGCTGACTTTAGTGAAGGCCGCCTCGACGCCTTCGGAAAACACCAGGCGCAACTCGCTTGGCGCGCTCACCGTGCTGTCGGCGGCCGGGACCTGGCTTTGCAGGTGGGCGTGGGCGAAGGCCGAAGAGGCGGCGACGAGAGAGGCCAGCAGGGCGCTGGTGGTCAGCAGTTTTTTCAGCATGGGAAATACCTGTTCAATGAGTGTCGGGTGGTCGCTGCGTCGATGAGTATAAGGACCGTGGTCGGGTCGCTGGATGAAACATCGGCGCGCTGTTCAAGCGCTTTTCAGGCGCATGTGGATGATCGGGAACGGCCGGCCCTGGCCGTCGGTTGCCGAGCGGCCGATGTCTTCGAAACCGTAGTGCCGATAAAAACCATGGGCCTGGGGGTTCTGTTCGTTGACGTCGACGCTGAGCCGCGGATGCCGGCTGCGCACATGGTCGAGCAGTTGCCGGCCGACGCCCTGGCCACGGCGGGTCGGTTCGATAAACAGCATTTCCACCTTGTCGCCGGCGGTGGCGATAAAGCCGGCCGGGGTGCCGTCGGCATCCTCCAGCAACCAGGCTTCGAGGGCTGGCAGGTAGGTGTCGCGCACCAGAGGGTAGAGCAGCTGGATGTCGTCTTCGGCGATAAAGTCGTGGGTGGCCCGTACCGAGCGTTCCCACAGGGCGGCGAGCCGCGGATCGTCCGCGGCCCGGCGTTTGCGAATGTTCATGGATAAGCTCCATAGCGGCGTTGCAGGATGGCCGAAACGCTCTGGGTTCGGCGGCGAAAGTCCTGCCTGCATGTCCGTGTCGCGAATCAACGCCTGGACGGAACACTTCAGGTGCCCGGGAATAAGGCGGGAGGGATCCTAACCAATCGGTTTTGCCGGGGAAAGCCGGGCGCAGGAAGTTTCGTTTTTGTACGAAGGCCGATGGTAGTCTTGCAGCAGACTGTTTTCAGGGAGCCCTTATGGGCAATCACAAGATCGAGATCCGTCGCAGCAACGTCGAAAAAATCCTCCTGGCGGCGGAAAAGGTGTTCGCCGAAAAAGGCTTCAGCGGCACGGCCATGGCCGATATCGCCGCCGAGGTGCAATTGCCGCGCTCCAACCTGCATTACTACTTCAGCACCAAGAGCGAGCTGTACAGCGCGGTGCTGCTGGAACTGCTGGAGCTGTGGAAGCAGGACGCGCTGTGCTTCGAGATGTTCGACGACCCGCGGGTGGTGCTCAGCAGTTATATCCGCGCCAAGATGAACCATTCGCGCAGCCGGCCCTATGGCTCGAAAGTCTGGGCCAATGAAATCATCCACGGCGCGCCGACCCTGGGCGAGGCGCTGGACGCCAGCCTGTACGACTGGGCGAAGATGAAGGAAGCGAAGATCCGCCAGTGGGTCGAAGACCAGCGCATCCTGCCGGTGGAACCGTCGAGCCTGCTGTACATGATCTGGGCCTCGACCCAGCACTACGCCGACTTCGACCACCAGATCATGATCATCAACGAACACCAGCCGCTGTCGGACATGCAGTTCGAAAAGGCCGTGCAGACGGTGACCAGCGTGATCCTGCGCGGGATCGGGTTGGAGCCCTGATACGGCAGCCCCCCTGAGCGTTCGCGTGTAGCCGCTGCCGAGCGCAGCGAGGCTGCGAACAGTCGCGAAGCGGCCGCAACCCGGATAGCGCGCAAGACCTGACACACCGCGGATTCAGGTTTTGCGGCAACTGCGTTGCCGATCGCAGCCTCGCGGGCTCGGCAGCGGCTACGGGGACAGGCGTTCATCGCGGGCAAGCCTCGCTCCTACAAGGTGCATGCCGTAGGAGCGAGGCTTGCCCGCGAAAGCGTCGGTCCGCGCCGGGCCTAAACCGCCTCGCGATACGGATTGCGCGGGTCGTGCTGCCAGTCGAGGAACGGTTTGCCGGTGTCCTGGGGCACCATCTCGATGCAGTCCTGCACCGGGCAGGTGATCTGGCACAGGTTGCAGCCCACGCATTCGGCGTCGATCACCTCATATTTATGCGTGCCGTCGGCCTGCTTGAGGCTGGCGATGGCCTGGTGCGAGGTGTCTTCGCAGGCGATATGGCAGCGGCCGCAGCCGATGCAGGCGTCCTGGTCGATCCTGGCGATCACCTGGTAGTTTATATCCAGGTACTTCCAGTCGGTGGTGTTGCCCACCGCGCGCCCGGAGAAGTCCTGCAGGCTGTGATAACCCTGGCTGTCCATCCACCGCGACAGGCCGTCCTTCATCTCCTCGACGATGCGAAAGCCATGCAGCATCGCCGCCGTGCACACCTGCACCGCACCGCAGCCCAGGGCGACGAATTCCGCGGCGTCGCGCCAGGTGCCGATGCCGCCGATACCGCAGATCGGCAGGCCGCGGGTCTGCGGGTCACGGGCGATCTCGGCGACCATGTTCAGGGCAATCGGCTTGACCGCCGAGCCGCAGTAGCCGCCGTGGGTGCTCTGGCTGCCGACCATCGGGTTGGCCACCATGCGCTCAAGATCGACGCTGGTGATCGAGTTGATGGTGTTGATCAGTGACACCGCGTCGGCGCCGCCGCGATGGGCCGCGCGGGCGGCCATGCGGATATCGGTGATGTTCGGCGTCAGCTTGACGATCACCGGCAGCGCGCAATAAGTCTTGCACCAGCGGGTGACCTGTTCCACGTACTCCGGCACCTGGCCGACCGCCGCGCCCATGCCGCGCTCCGGCATGCCGTGGGGGCAGCCGAAGTTCAGCTCGATGCCGTCGGCGCCGGTGGCTTCCACCAGCGGCAGGATGTTTTTCCATGACTCCTCGACGCAGGGCACCATCAGCGACACGATCAGCGCGCGGTCCGGCCAGTCCTTCTTGACCTGGGTGATTTCCCTGAGGTTGATCTCCAGGGAACGGTCGGTGATCAATTCGATATTGTTGATGCCCAGCACTTCGCGATTGGCGCCGAAGTGCGCCGAGTAACGTGAAGACACGTTGACCGCCGCCGGGTCCTCGCCCAGGGTTTTCCAGACCACGCCACCCCAGCCGGCCTCGAAGGCGCGGACCACGTTGTAGGCCTTGTCGGTCGGCGGCGCGGAGGCCAGCCAGAACGGGTTGGGGGCTTTGATACCGGCGAACACAATCGACAGATCGGCCATTTACGCAGCCTCCACGTTGAGCATGAGTTGGGCATGCATGGCCTCAGCGGCCCGCTTGCCGTGTTGCACCGCCTGGACCGTGAGGTCCTGGCCGAGGCTGACGCAGTCGCCGCCGGCATACACCCCGGGGATGCTGGTGCGCAGCTGTTCGTCGACTTCGATGCGCTCGCCGGCGCGCTTGAGCTCGCGGGCCAGCGGGTCGCTCAGGGCTGCACCGTCGAACGCCTGGCCGATAGCCTTGAAGATCGCATCGGCGGCTAGCTCGAAAGTCTCCCCGGTGGTTTGCAGGCGGCCCTCCACCAACCGGGTGCGGGCGAAGCGCATGCCGCGCACCTGGCCCTGGGCGTCGAGCAGCACCTCTTCGGGCGCGGCCCAGGTCAGCAGGCGCACCTGATTGGCCTTGGCGATGTCCTGTTCATGGCGAGTCGCGCCCATGTCCTCGATGCCGCGGCGGTACACCAGGTTGACATCGTGGGCGCCAAGGCGGGCCATCTGCACCGCCATGTCGATCGCGGTGTTGCCGGCGCCGAGGACGATGCAGCGCTCGGCCAGGGGCAGTTGCGTGAGGTCGTCGGCCTGGCGCAGTTCGCGGATATAGTCGGTGGCGGCCAGCAGGCCGGGGGCGTCCTCAAAGGGCAGGCCCAGCTGTTTGCTGGCAGCCAGGCCGAGGCCGAGGAACACCGCGTCGAATTGCTGGTGCAGCTCGGTGAGGCTCAGGTTGTCGCCGAGTCTGTGCCCGTGGCGGATCTCGATGCCGCCGATCTGCAGCAGGAAGTCCAGCTCCTTCTGGGCGAAGTCGTCCACCAGCTTGTACTTGGCGATCCCGTATTCGTTGAGGCCGCCGGCTTTTTCCCGGGCCTCGAAAATCACCACCTCATGGCCGTGCATGGCGCAGCGGTGGGCGCACGACAGCCCCGCCGGCCCGGCGCCGACCACGGCGATGCGCTTGCCGCTGGCGGCCTCGCGCTGGAACGGGTGCTGGCTGAAGTGCGCGTTGTCCACCGCGTAGCGTTGCAACAGGCCGATCAGCACCGGCGCGCATTCCTGGGCGTTGTTACGCACGCAGGCCTGCTGGCACAGGATCTCCGTTGGGCACACCCGGGCGCAGCTGCCGCCGAGGATATTGGCCGAGAGAATCTTTTGCGCCGCGCCCTGGACGTTGTCGGTGTGGATATGGCGGATGAACGAGGGAATGTCGATCTCGCTGGGACAGGCGTTGACGCACGGCGCGTCGTAGCAATACAGGCAGCGCGAGGCTTCCAGGTGCGCCTGGCGGTCGTTGAGCGGCGGCGCCAGGTCGCTGAAGTGGCCGGCGAGGGTGGCGCCATCCTCCTGGGGATGGGGCAAGTGGTTCAGGGTCTTGATCACGGTTCAGGCCTCACGGTTTTTTGTCGATTGCCTCTGACGGGCATTGTATTTCTACCGGGCGCGAGCGCCCGGATCGCGAGCAAGCTCGCTCCTACAGGGGATGCGTTTTCATGTAGGAGCGAGCTTGCTCGCGATAGGGGGCAAAGCCCCCGATCTCAGCGTTTGACGGCGGTCGGCTTATGCAACTCGGCGCGCTTGCTCAGCAGGTCGAACACCGCCGGATAGGCCGGGCGCTCGATGTAGCGGCCGGCACCGCGTTCGGCGCGCAGGTCGCCGTCGGCCCAGACCAGCTTGCCCTGGCTGATGGTGTGGCTGGGCACGCCGCGCACGGTCTTGCCTTCGAAGATGTTGAAGTCCACCTGCTGGTGGTGGGTCGCGGCGGAGATGGTGCGGCTGCCTTGCGGGTCCCAGAGCACCAGGTCGGCATCGGCGCCGACGCGGATCGCGCCCTTGCGCGGGTAGAGGTTGAAGATCTTCGCCGCGTTGGTGGAGGTCAGGGCGACGAAGTCCTGCATCGACAGGCGCCCGCTGTTCACCCCTTCGTCCCAGAGCACGGCCATGCGGTCTTCGATGCCGGCGGTGCCGTTGGGGATCTTGCTGAAATCGTCGCGGCCGGCGGCTTTCTGCTCCGCGCAGAAGCAGCAGTGGTCGGTGGCGGTGGTGTGCAGGTTGCCCGATTGCAGGCCGTGCCACAGCGCGTCCTGATGGCCGCGAGGGCGGAAGGGCGGGCTCATCACGTAGCCGGCGGCGGTCTGCCAGTCCGGGTGGCGGTACACGCTGTCGTCCAGCAGCAGATGCCCGGCCAGCACTTCGCCGTACACCGGCTGGCCCTTGCCGCGGGCGTAGGTGATTTCGTCCAGCGCCTCTTGGGTCGAGACGTGCACCAGATACAGCGGTGTGCCCAGGGTTTCGGCGATGCGGATCGCCCGGCTGGCGGCTTCGCCTTCGACCTGGGAAGGGCGCGACAGCGGGTGCGCTTCCGGCCCGGTGATGCCCTGGGCCAGCAGCTTGCGTTGCAGGTGGTAGACCAGCTCGCCGTTCTCCGCGTGCACCGTCGGCACCGCGCCGAGTTCCAGGCAGCGCTCGAAGCTCGCCACCAGGGTGTCGTCGGCGGCCATGATCGCGTTCTTGTAGGCCATGAAATGCTTGAAGCTGTTGACCCCGTGCTGGTTCACCAGCTCGGCCATTTCCTCGCGCACCTGCTCGCTCCACCAGGTGATGGCCACATGGAAGCCATAGTCCGACGCGGATTTCTCGGCCCAGCTGCGCCACTGATGAAAGGCTTCCAGCAGGGACTGCTGCGGGTTGGGAATCACGAAGTCGATGATCGAGGTGGTGCCGCCCGCCAGACCCGCCGCGGTGCCGCTGAAGAAGTCTTCGCTGGCCACGGTGCCCATGAAGGGCAGTTGCATATGGGTGTGGGGATCGATGCCGCCGGGCATCAGGTATTGGCCACTGCCGTCGAGCACTTCGCAGCCTGCGGGGTCCAGATTCTGGCCGATGGCCTTGATCACGCCGTCGGCGCACAACACATCGGCTTTATAACTTTCATCATGGGTAATAACGGTAGCGCCACGGATCAACAGAGACATTCCGAGTTCCTCGCAGGCATGACCGGCTTATGCCGGTTCTAGTGTTTTTGTAATACGCAGGCTGCGGAATGTTTATTCCTGTCAGCTGTGTCAGGAATAAAAACTAGCTGGTGTTCAATCAATCGGCAAGATTATTTTTTATAAGCATATATCGATATTAAGTTATTGAAATATAAGATTTTAATTTGTAAATCCGCAAAATGGTGCAGCCTTTCACCATTTTGACGCACTTGACAGGATCGAAATATGAGCAAGATTTCCTATGTGAAATCAGCCGCTTGAAGGAGGCCTGTGATCTATACAAAAGTTTGAAAAAAGTTTGCGTGCACCAGATTGAGTCCTGACCCAATGGACAACTTGCCCGGCATTCGGCCTGAGTGAACCGGCAAGTTATCTCGGACAGGAAGTTGTTCAGAATAAAACTGAAGAAACATCAGTTGTTTACATGGATTTTACCGACTGTGGAGCACCGTCGACGGGCAAGCCGGCACGCTTATTGAGTGCCGCCGTCGACAGGATGGCCGGTCGGTAAAAGTCGTCAGTTCTCCGGCCATCGCCGGGCTGGCAGCACGTCTGCCAGCCCGTTTGATGAGCAAAAATAATCAGAAAAAAGTGGAGCGGCCATGCAACAGAACAGATCTCAAGTGACCGAGCGTGCCGGCCTGTACGAGCTGGACGCCGGCAGTGACGTGCTCGACAGCCCCCGTTACAACCACGATATCGCGCCGACCAAGGTCCATGAGCGCACCTGGAACAAATGGCACATCACCGCGCTGTGGGTCGGCATGTCGATCTGCGTGCCGACCTACACCCTGGGCGGTGTGCTCACCGCCTATTTCGGGCTGACGGTGGGCGAGGCGCTGCTGGCGATCCTGCTGGCCAATATCGTGGTGCTGGTCCCTTTGACCCTCAACGCCTTCGCCGGCACCAAGTACGGCATTCCGTTCCCGGTGCTGCTGCGTTCATCCTTCGGCGTCATCGGTTCCAACGTGCCGTGCCTGATCCGCGCCCTGGTGGCCTGCGGCTGGTTCGGCATCCAGACCATGTTCGGCGGCCTGGCGATCCACCTGTTCCTCGGCTCGATCTTCGAGGGCTGGAAGGCCCTGGGCGGCACCGGCGAGGTGATCGGTTTCATGATCTTCTGGACCCTCAACCTGTGGGTGGTGCTGCGCGGCGCCGAGTCGATCAAGTGGCTGGAAACCCTGTCGGCGCCGCTGCTGGTGGCGGTGGGTGTTGGGCTGCTGGTGTGGGCCTTGCCCAATGTGTCCCTGAGCGAGTTGCTGGCGATCCCGCCCAAGCGTCCGGAAGGCGCCAGCGTCTACAGCTACTTTTTCGCCGGGCTCACGGCGATGGTCGGGTTCTGGGCCACCCTGTCGCTGAATATCCCGGACTTCAGCCGCTACGCGAAAAGCCAGAAGGACCAGATCCTCGGGCAGATTTTCGGCCTGCCGCTGACCATGTTCCTGTTCGCCGCCCTGGGGGTGGTGATGACCGCCGCCTCGGTGAAACTGGTGGGCGTCACCGTCTCCGACCCGGTGAGCCTGATCGGCCATATCCAGAGCCCCGGCTGGGTGGCCCTGGCCATGGCGCTGATCATCATCGCCACGCTCTCGACCAACACCGCGGCGAACATCGTCTCGCCGACCAACGACTTCCAGAACATCGCACCGAAGCTGATCGGCCGCACCAAGGCGGTGATCCTCACCGGGCTCGTCGGCCTGGCGCTGATGGCCCATGAGCTGCTGAAAAAGCTCGGCCTGCTGGTCTCGGACGTCAGCCTGGAGACCGTGTATTCCAACTGGCTGCTGGGTTACTCCAGCCTGCTGGGGCCCATCGCCGGGATCATGGTGGTGGACTATTTCATCATCAAGAAGCAGCGCCTGGACCTGGCCGGGCTGTACCGCGATGACGTGTACCCGGCGTGGAACGGCTACGGCTTTATCGCCTTTGGCGTGCCGGTGGCGCTGACGGTGCTGTCCCTGGGCAGCGATGTATTCAGCTGGTTCTACAGCTACGGCTGGTTCACCGGCTCGGCGCTGGGCGGCTTGCTCTATTACGGCCTGTGCAGCATGGGCCGCCCGCAGAGTGTGAGCGTCAAGACGCCGGTATGACCTTGGCATGGTGTATGGCTGCCGGCCTGTTCCCCTGTAGGAGCGAGCTTGCTCGCGAAAAACGTGCAAACAACGCGGTCTATCTGGCGAATCGCGTTATGGCTACTGGCCAATCGCGAGCAAGCTCGCTCCTACAGGGGGGGCGATCCATCGAACACCGTAAGACTCCAGACGAGCGCGCAACCTCGTCAACGACAACCAGAAAAGCCTGAGGAGATCACCATGAACGCTGCCGTCGACGTTCTGCAATCCAGCCACCGGCACATCAACCGCGACCGCCTGTGGCAGTCGCTCATGGAGCTGGCGAAGCTCGGGGCCACGCTCAAGGGCGGGGTCTGTCGCCTGGCCCTGACCGACCTCGACCGCCAGGCCCGCGATCTGTTCGTGCAGTGGTGCGAGGCGGCCGGCTGCACGGTCACGGTGGATGGCATCGGCAATATCTTCGCCCGCCGCCCCGGGCGTAACCCGCAGCTGCCGCCGGTGATGACCGGCAGCCATATCGACACCCAGCCCACCGGCGGCAAGTTCGACGGCTGCTTCGGCGTGCTGGCCGGGCTCGAAGTGCTGCGCACTCTCAACGACCTCGGGGTGGAAACCGAGGCGCCGCTGGAAGTGGTGGTCTGGACCAACGAAGAAGGCTCGCGCTTCCCGCCGTGCATGATGGGCTCCGGGGTGTTCGCCGAGAAATTCACCCTCGAGGAAACCCTGGCCAAGACCGATGCCGAAGGCGTGAGCGTCGGCGATGCGCTGAACGCCATCGGCTATGCCGGCAGCCGCCAGGTCAGCGGGCACGCGGTGGGGGCCTACTTCGAAGCCCATATCGAGCAGGGGCCGATCCTTGAGGACGAGAAGAAAACCATAGGCGTGGTGCTCGGTGCCCTCGGCCAGAAGTGGTTCGACCTGAAATTGCGCGGCGTCGAAGCCCATGCCGGCCCGACCCCGATGCACCTGCGCAAGGACGCCCTGGTCGGCGCGGCGGCGGTGGTGGCCGCGGTCAACCGCGCCGCCCTCGGCCATCAGCCTCATGCCTGTGGCACCGTGGGTTGCCTGCAGGCCTATCCCGGTTCGCGCAACGTGATCCCCGGTGAGGTGCGCATGACCCTGGACTTCCGGCACCTGGAACCGGCGCGCCTGGACTCGATGATCGCCGAGGTACGCCAGGTGATCGACAGCACCTGCGAAGAACATGGCCTGACCTTCGACATGGTGCCGACCGCAGACTTTCCACCGCTGTATTTCGACCCGATCTGCGTCGACGCGGTGCGCGAGGCGGCGCAGGGGCTGGGCCTGAGCCATATGGACATCGTCAGCGGCGCCGGGCACGACGCGATCTTCGTCGCCGAGCTGGGCCCGGCGGGGATGATCTTCGTGCCTTGCGAAGGCGGCATCAGCCACAACGAAATCGAAAACGCCGACCCCGACGACCTCGCCGCCGGCTGCGCGGTGTTGCTGCGGGCAATGCTGGCGGCATCCCAGGCCGTCGCGAAAGGACAGCGGGTGGCCTGAGCCTGATAGTCGGGTTGTTTGCACGGACGCCATCGCGGGCAAGCCTCGCTCCTACAGAAAAAAGATTGCGTGCTTCTGTAGGAGCGAGGCTTGCCCGCGATAATTGTGAGAACAGCACTGAAATCGCTGACATACACCTGTAGCCGCTGCCGAGCCTGCGAGGCAGCGGTCGACCCCGCAGGGGGCGCGGGGATCTCAAGACCGCTGAAGGCCTTCGGCCTTATCGCAGCCTCGCGGGCTCGGCAGCGGCTACAGGGGGATGGGTGATCGGCCAGCACATGCACCTCGGGCCAGCCAGCCGAACCTAAGCTAATGCCTAAAAAGTATTTATATTTGAATTCTTAGATCGATTAGCTTTTAGCGACTTTCCTGTCTCCCAGAAGGTCCGCCCCCATGCGCCTGCCCGTTGCTTTGCGTCGTAGCTTGTCGATCACCGCCCTGGCCGGTCTGGCGCTGGGCATGGCCCTCGATGCCCAGGCCGATACCGACCTGCGTATCGGCTACCAGAAATCCTCGACCCTGCTGGCGGTACTCAAGGCCCAGGGCACCCTGGAGAAACAACTGGCGGGGCAGGGCGTGAAGATCTCCTGGCATGAATTCACCAGCGGCCTGCCCCTGGCGGAATCGCTGAACGTGGGCAACGTCGACATCAGCGCCGACGTCGCCGACACCGTGCCGGTCTTCGCCCAGGCCGCCGGCGCCAAACTGACCTACTTCGCCACGGAAACCCCATCGCCTGCGGCCCAGTCCATCGTCATTCCCAAGGATTCCACGCTCAAGTCCCTGGCCGACCTCAAGGGCAAGCGTATCGCTGTGACCAAGGCCGCCGGCAGCCATTACCTGCTGATCGCCGCGCTGCGCGAAGCCGGCCTGGGTTTCGCCGATATCCAACCGGTGTACCTGACCCCGGCCGACGGCCGCGCCGCCCTGGAAACCGCCAAGGTCGATGCCTGGGTCACCTGGGAACCCTTCGTCGCCAGCGCCCAGCGCCAGCAAGGCGCGCGGGTGCTGCACGACGGCCAGGGCCTGGCCAGCTACAGGCGTTATTACCTGGCCTCCAACGATTACGCCAAGGCCCACCCTGAGGTGCTGAAGCAGGTGTTCGCCGAGCTGCAGAAGACCGGCACCTGGGTCAAGGCGCACCCGACGGAGGCGGCAAAACTGCTCGGCCCGCTGTGGGGCAACCTGGACGTGAGCACGGTGGAACTGGCCAACAGTCGTCGCACCTACAAGGTGGAAGCGGTGCAGCCGGACGCCCTGGGCGAGCAACAGAAAATCGCCGATGCCTTCTACCAGGAAAAACTCCTGCCCAAGCCGGTGGATGCCCGCGCGGTGCAGCTGTGGAGTCCCAAGCATTTGTAACTGAGCCTTGGCTCGCCTGTGTCGGCGAGCCCCTTCCCACGGGGTAGCCGCCTGGCTGGCCCAGCCATTTTTTTCTTCATCACCGCCGGTGACGCGGCTGCGCGTCCGGCGTCAGGAGTTCCCGTGTCTGCCGTTCACCCCCAAGAGGCCTTTGCCGTCCCAGCCGCGTCGGCCCCGCAACCGGCCAGCGCCGAGGTGGTGCTCCAGCTGCGCAACCTGACCAAGCGCTACGGCCGCGGCTCGTCCGCGCCGGCGGTGGAGCAGGTCAGCCTCAGCGTGCGCCGTGGCGAAGTGCTGTGCCTGATGGGCACCTCCGGCAGCGGCAAGTCCACCTTGCTGCGGCACATCAACCGGCTGATCGAGCCCAGCAGCGGCGAGGTGCTGATCGACGGCGCGGCGATCAGCCAGCTTTCGACCAAGGACCTGCGCACCCTGCGTTCGCGGCGCATCGGCATGGTTTTCCAGCACTTCGGCCTGCTGCCCCATCGCAGCGTGCGCGACAACGTCGCCTTGCCCCTGGAACTGCGCGGCGAACCCGAGGCCCTGCGCCAGGCCGCCGCCGATGTGCAACTGCGGGCCATGGGCCTGGAGGGCTGGGGCGACCATTATCCCCATGAGCTGTCCGGTGGCATGCAACAGCGGGTCGGCCTGGCCCGGGCGCTGGTCAGCGAGCCGGACATCCTGCTGATGGACGAACCCTTCAGCGCCCTCGATCCGACCATCCGCCGCGACCTGCAAAGCCACTTTCTGCGCCTGGTGCGCGAGCGTGGCATCACCACCTTGCTGGTCACCCACGACCCGGCGGAAGCCCTGCGCCTGGCCGACCGCATCGCGGTGCTGCGCCAGGGCCAGCTGATCCAGCTCGGCAGCCCCGGCGAGTTGCTGGAGCACCCGGCGGACGCCGAGGTGGCGGACTTCTTTCAGGAACACGGCGTGCGCAGCGACACGCTGGCCGTGGCGCCCGTCGCTTCGGTTAAAACAACAGCCGCTCCGGCGCCCGTGGCCCCGGGGTTTTCCTTCTGGCAGGCGCTGTTGCTGGGGCCGGCGGCCTTGGCCGCCAGCGGCCGTGGCGCGCTGTATTGGCTGGGGTTCGCCCTGGAGTTGGCGGCGGCCAGTGCCCTGGGGCAGTGGTTGGCCAGCGCCAGCCTCGGTTGGGCTGGGTTGGCGGTGCTCGGCCTGTCGCTCAGCCGCCTGCTCAGCGTGACCCTGGCCCACCGTCCGAGCCGTCAGGGCCGTTCCGACTGGCGCCTGCCGTGGCTGGTCCTGCTGCTGTGCCAGGGCCTGGTGTTGTGGCGGGTGCTGGCGGTGGATGCCAGCGGCCCCTGGCTGCAATTTCCCGCCGACCGCCAGGCGCTGCTGAGCACCGCGGCGGCCATCGACCAGTTGATCGGTTGGTCCCAGGTCACCTTCGAAAGCACCTTTGTCGGGGTGATTGTCGCCGTGCGCACGGTGATCGAAAGCATCGAAAGCCTGCTGGGCTGGCTGCCCTGGCCGGTGCCGGCGCTGGCCCTGGTGCTGCTGGCCTGGCGCAGTGCCGGCGCGGCCCTGGCCCTGACCAGCGCCGCGGCCTTGCTCTATATCGGCCTGTTCGGTTTCTGGGAACGCACCATCGCCACCCTAGCGCTGGTGGGTTCCTCGGTGCTGCTGTCGCTGCTGATCGGCGTGCCCGCCGGCATCCTCCTGGCCAAGCGCGCCCTGGCGCGGCGCCTGATCACGCCCTTGCTGGACGTGATGCAGACCCTGCCGACCTTCGTGTACCTGATCCCGGCGGTCGCCTTCTTCTCGGTGGGCAAGACCCCGGCGGTGATCGCCACGGTGATTTTCGCCCTGGCGCCGATGATCCGCCTCACTGCCCTGGGGATCCGGGAAGTACCCAAGACCGCCGTCGAAGCGGCCCTGGCCCATGGCGCCACGCCGTGGCAGATCCTGACCAAGGTCGAGTTGCCCCTGGCCGCCGGCTCGCTGCTGCTGGGGATCAACCAGACCCTGGTGATGAGCCTGTCGATGGTGGTGGTCGCGGCGCTGATCGGCGCCGGCGGCCTGGGCTACGACGTGATGACCGCGCTGCGCAATATCAAGGGCGGCGAGGGCATGTTGGCCGGCGCGGCGATCGTGTTCTGCGCGTTGATTCCCGACCGCATCATTCAAGCGACCCTGCGTCAGCGGGATCGCGCTTTCCATCAGCAATGAGGTGTCTCTTGAACAAGTCGTTTTCCCGCACCCTGGGCGCTGCCGCGCTGCTCCTGGGGCTCGCTCTGCCAGCCCTGGCCAAGGACAAGATCGTCATCGGCGAACAGAACTGGACCGGCGCCATCGCCATCCAGAACATCCTCGGCGAGGTGATCAAAAGCCGCCTCGACGGCGACGTGTCTTACCTGGCCGGTGACATACCGGTGCTGTTCGCCGCCGCGGCCAAGGGCGACGGCTCGGTGGATGTGCTGACCGATATCTGGCTGCCTAATCAATCCGCCGCCTGGGCCAAGTACGTCACCGGCGGCACCCGCTCCCTGGTGCCGAACAAGCAGCCCTACCTGGGGGTGCAGGGCTTCTATATCCCCGGTTACCTGCAAGACCAATACGGCGTGAAGTCGGTCTATGACCTGCAAAAGCCTGAAGTGGCCAAGCTCTTCGAACCCCTGGGCGGCGGCAAGGCGCAATTGCTGGTGGGCCCGGCGGGTTGGGAGTCGACCTATATCGGCCAGATCAAGGCCAAGGACTTCGGCTTTGCCGACAAATTCGAATCGGTGTCCACCGAAGCCTCGGTGACCTACGCCAAACTCGCCGCGGCCTACAAGGCCCGGCGCGGCGTGGTGTTCTACGCCTACACCCCGGACTGGATCTTCTCCGCCTTCGACCTGCGCCGCCTGGACGAACCGGCGTTCGACGGCTACGCCCAGGACAACAAGAAGGGCGACCCGCTGTACAAGGCCGACGGCTGCTGGAAATTCGTCAGCCCGACGGTGGACGCCGACTGGCTGAACAAGAGCACGATCACCTGCGCCTACCCGGACGCCCGGGTCTATGTCCTGGCCTCCAGCACCTTGCAGAAACGCGCGCCACGGATCGCCGCCTTCCTGGAAAACTTCAGCATCGACCCGCAGGTGTTGAACGACCTGATCCTCAGGATCGAGAAGGAACAGCAACCGGCGGCGGAAGCGGCCAAAGCCTGGGTCCAGGCCAACCCGGCGATCGTCGATCAATGGCTGGGCGCCAGCGGCGAGAAAGTCGGAGCGGTGCAGTGAGCGAGGAGCATCGGAACATGAGCGGGATCAAACAGGCGACCTTCGGCGCGGGCTGTTTCTGGGGCGCGGAGGCTGCGTTCCGGGCACTGCCGGGGGTGGTGGAGACACGGGTGGGCTACGCGGTGGAGGCGGGCGACGAGTCGTTGCGGATCGAGGTGGTGCAGGTGGATTTCGATCCGCGGGTGTTGGCTTATTCGAGTCTGATCGAGCACTTCTGGGGGCTGCATGATCCGACTTCGGTGGATCGGCAGGGGGTGCATGGTGGGGTGAAATATCGCTCGGCGATTTTTTATCAGGATGGTGGGCAGGCGCAGGAGGCGCGGTTGGCCAAGGTGGCGTTGCAGGAGTCGGGACGGCTGGGTAGACCTGTGGCGACGGTGGTTGTGCCGTTGGGGCGGTTTGAGTTGGCGGATGAGGGGCATCAGCGGTATTTGGAGAAGAATGGGTTGAGTAGTTGCCATATCTGAGGGATTGGCTGCTGGTGGTTTCGTTCTCGGGTCATGTTTTTTGGGCATCTGTAGGAGCAGCCGGTCGACGCTTGATTGCTTGCGTCGGGCACTGCATTTTTTGGACGGGGTACATATCCATTCCTGCGGTAACGGCTGCTTATGGTTTCGCCCTTACGGCGAGTCCCTTTTTTTCAAACGCCAAAAAAAGGAACCAAAAAACGCTTTGCCCCACCACTCGGTGCCTCGCCTAGGCTCGGCATACCCTCACTCCGGCATTGATCCGTGGGCCGCCGCAATGGGCCATCCATGGCCCAGTGCGGCTAACCCGGCGTCCTGCCGGGTTACCCACGGCTCAATGCCTGCGTTCGGCCATCGTGGTTAACGGGGCCAATAGATCAAAAGCCAAAGCCAAAACAGAGCCAAACCAAAGCCAAGCCAAGCCAAGCCAAGCCAAAGCTTGCTGCCTTCGCCACGCTGCAACTCTTGTGTCTGACACGCTTTGTGTAGCCGCTGCCGAGCGCAGCGAGGCTGCGATCGGCCCGCAGGGCCGCTAAACCTGACGCCTCGCAGGATCTGGGACAACGCGGTGCCCGCCTGGCGAGTCCTTCGGCCTCGATCGCAGCCTCGCTGCGCTCGGCAGCGGCTACAGGGAATGCGTTCTCAGGCCGGCCAGCAGGCCGCCGTCTTGCTTTTGCTTTTGATCTGAACGCCCCGTTAACCACGATGGCCGAACGCAGGCATTGAGCCGTGGGTAACCCGGCAGGGATGCCGGGTTAGCCGCCCCAGGCCATGGATGGCCTGTGGCGGCGGCCCACGGATCAATGCCTTCGTTCGG